>ERZ1370068.9344-contig-8129_pt1 | contig 50138 bp, 95 predicted proteins | sample MGYA00561227_ERZ1370068 | MGnify/ENA primary metagenome ERZ1370068 (study PRJEB38410, sample SAMEA6850437) | metagenome | study: Metagenomic assessment of the ecological functions of the soil: analysis of the soil microbiota associated with the... | reverse complement strand
CACGTACTTCGTTCAGTTACGTATTGCTGGCCCGTGCCCGCGTCGGGAACTGGAACGGGACTCCACGGCGGCCTCGACGACGGCGTCGGCCCGGTCGACGCGGCGGTGCAGTCATAGCGGAGCCCGAAGGACCGCGCGCGTGGTGTCTCGCAAGTACGCGCAGTCGCCAGCGACGCGGCGGAGCTAGCGCAGTTCTGCGCCCGGCGGCAGGCATCTACCCTGCTCCAGCCCCTCCCAGGGGCTCACCGAGGGGTGTCGTTTTGTTGGCGCCTGGGCGGCAGGCCATGAGTCTCAGTCGATTTTCCCACGCCCACAGCAGCCCGAGGGGCATGGCGAACACGAGGCGGCTTCCGCACAGGACGAGCAGGGTCACCACGGGGCGCCCCTGGGTGGTCACGGCTGTCGAGTGGGGGCTGGGGCCGGCAGAGCTGAGGCGCGGGGCCGCTACCGAGCAAGGTGCGCGAGCTGTCGGTGGGGGTGCCGAGCATGGCGCGGGCAATTCGGCGGCGTCGTGGCCGGGCAGCTCGGCGGAGGGGTTGACGCACATCACCGCGTGGCGTCTCGATGTACTCATTCGGGCGCGAGGCTTTCAAGGCGGCGCACGATGAACCCCACCGGGTTGTTCAGGCCGGACGGCGCTGGCGAGCATGGTCTCTTCCTGACAAGGTCACGGCGTAGTACTCGCGCGGCCTCGAGGACTTGCTGGTCGAAGGCGGGATCGCGGTGGCGTTCCTGGCGCACCGTCTCCGGGTGGACGCCGGCGGCGGCGGCCGCGCGGTGGACGCCGCCGCGGGTGCGGTAGGCCTCGAGAAGCGCTCGCGCCAGGCCTTCGGCAGCGCGGGGCCCTTCTTGATGGGAGGGTCGGAGTAGCCAAGTCGGCGCGGGGAAGGTGGGCACGGTCCCTGGCACGAAGGGCATGGGGGTAGGGATACGCCACAGCGTGGGGTCACTGTCAACCCTGTCTTTGAATCTAGACGTTGACGTACTTCCCTTAATATGTAGCCCTCGCTGGCGCGGAAGCCTGCGCATGTGAATCGGGCGCATTAGCTTCGGATTGAACCCCGGCGCGCGCACTGACCGGGAATGGTCAGAACACGGCGCCGAGCTGGGCGCGCGTCAGGGGAGGCGCTCGGGCCAGTAGAGCCGGTCGAGCAGGGCCGCGAGGCGCACCGGGAGCCCGCTTCGGCGGGGTACGCTCGCGCCAGCGTCCAGATGGTAGAGCTGCTGCTGGGCACTGCATCGGGATGGGCGCACGAGCATGCGTCGGCACAGCCTACCGGCCCAGGCGCTCGCCAGCCCGCTTCGCCATGCCCGCGCCTATCCCATGGCCGCGGGCGCCTCGTCAACCCGCAAGAACATTTTGAAATAAACCTTTGACAGTGGTCATGACGATGCTGTAGTGTATGGTCATGGACACAACGACCTACTCAGGAGGCGATCATGACCACTGACCACTGCAGTCCTGTCAGCGCTGCGGCAGCACGAAAAAGGTGTATCCACTGGGGCGCCATCGTCAACGGCAAGCCCGCGCGCGCTTCTTGATTGTTTCATGCCGTCAGCGGCGGAGCGTATCCCCGCGGGGCCAAGTAATGGCGCGCGTGACGACAGCCAGCGCCCACGCGCCGCTCGCATGCTCCGCGCACACGATCGCCCGCGGGATGCCGAGCGGCCACTGGCGTGCGGACTGCAGCACGCCGCTCATCCGCAATAAGCGCGCTCGCCAGCTTCGGTGGCAATGTGGCGCCTACGCCTGCGAGGCGCCTTTCCGGGCTCCGGCGTGCAGGGGGCTTGCCCTCCTACTTTTCAGACGTTCATAGGTAAGGGGGCCTTTTTCATGAAAAACCGCCCGACCCTGAAGTGCCGCCGCGCGTCTCTCATCGCCACTGCACGGGTGGGTATCTCGGCCGCGCCGACGACACGCCACGAAGTATACCGGCGCCAGCGTGTTGCCGTTTGCGTCGGCTGCGCGGGCGCCATCCGGGCCGCCGCACGACGTCAGAAGGCGTAGCCATGGAACATGCGAATCCGCGCCCCAGCGATACCAGCGCTGTGTGCACGCACGTGGGCGCCGCGGCAATCGCCGCGTGTTCGTGTGCCCGAAGTGCCGCCGCGGTGGGGTAGAGCCGCGGTCGGCGCCGCCGGCGACCCCGCAAAGAAAAGGCAGCAATCGTCAGCTTTGACGATGCGCTATCTTATGGTCATGGACACACAGCTGACCCCCAAGGGGTGACGATGACGAATCACCGCGATCTGCTGGCGCGCCTGATTGCCCCGCTGATGGTGCTGACCGGGTTCCGCTCTCGAAGGACCGCCATGATCAGCGCCCAAAGGCGTGGGTATATCTTCCACGTCAACGTCGTGCGCGCCAATGTCGGGCGGGCCTGTAAGGCCGCTACGGGGCCCGATGCGCTTCGCACGCGGCCGAGCCCTCTCACCCTCACCAGCACCCTGGGGTACTGACAATGGCTACCAAGGATCGTAGCTGCCGCCGCCGGATTGCTTCGAGAATAACCGGGCGGACCACCGCGCGGACCGCTGCCGGGAGTACCTGGCCCGGCGCGCGTTCACCGAAGCGCGTGGCGCGCCTGCTCGCCGACGAAGACCCGGCGTCGCGCCGGTCACGGGTCGACTATCGCGCGCCCAAGTATCCCCGTGCCCGTCCTCATTGTCTGACCAGTCCAAAGGCGGTCCGCGAGCAGCTCAGACGCTGGGCCGATTGGCGCCGGGATCACCGCCCTACGGCCAGCGGGGCCTGCGCGATGCCTGTATACGGCGTGGACACTCGAGCAGGGCTTCCACGCACGCTGGAACGACCGCAGGACGCGTAGCCCATCCAGTTGCAGCCCATCCCCCACCGCGCGCGCCCTGGCCGCCGTCGCTGGTCGGCCGTCCCCAACTGCAACGCCACGCTCCATAGGCGGCCTAGCCGCGGGCGTCTCCACCGCCGACCACGCCGCGCGCATCCGCGGCACGCTGAAGACCAAAGCACACGATCACCTCGCGCCGAAGTCTCCACGGTGCGCTCCGATAACTACTCGCTGGGCTCGCGCATCCGGCATCACGGTCAACGACCCTGCGGTCAGCGCCAGAGCTCGTCGAGGCCATCGCCAGCCCCTCCGAGCGCATCGACCGCGACGGGTCTGGCGACATCCTGACCGGGCGGTAACCGCTACGTCATTCGGTGCACTACAGCCAAAGACGCCCTCGCGGTCATCGGGCGCGAGCGCGCTACCTGGCCGCGGTGCGGGCCGCCGCCGACCAGCTCGACGCGCCAGGCCACGCCGGTACCTGCCTCATCCCCGTGGCCGCGGCACCTGTTTCTCCTCGGGCGCCCGGCACCAATCTGGGCGCCAGGCTGTCTTCAGCCTCTGGGCGCGGAGAACGGCCCCGGCCAGCAGGCGATCGAGCTGGCGGGGCATCGCGCCCGCGCCGTCGGCGTGCCTCGTCGCTCGAGCGCGGCGTCAAGCGCGGACCCGCGTCGAGACCACGCCCACACCACCCTCGGCGCTGGTCCCCCCGCCCGCCGTCAGGATCCCGCGCCACCTACGGGTGCCAGGCCGCCAGCCGGCTCGAGGCACGCCTGCTGCTGCCCGCCCAGCCTCACCGAGCGCCTGAGCCATACCGCCACGCGATCCCGCGCCTCCGGATCGCGTGGCGGGCCCTATCCGGCCCGCCAGCGCCTCCTGGTCGCGCGGGCCGCCCCAGAGCAAAGCAGGACGCGCCCGCGGGCAGGCACGCCGCGCAGGCCACGACCACGGGCCACGTGAGGGTCACGACGGGCCCGAGGCCGGCCCCGGTCGCCTTGACGCACGCCCACTGGCCGGGCGCATCAGCACGACCTCGAGCGTGCCATCCACGCGCCAGACCTGTGAGCGTCCCCGAGTCGTCCACGCTAAACGCCGCGTCGGGGTAGCGTTGGGTACTGCCGTCCCGGGTCATGACGGTCACCTCGTGGCCGGTGTCCATAGGGCGTCGCTCCTCTCACGGCTCGAGGGCCGTGATCCGGTTGCACGTCGCACTCGAGCGAACTGCACGGCGTCGGCATCGAAGCACAGCCGAGGCCCACCTCCAGCCGCAGCGGGCCCCGGTGGACCGTCACGAAGCCGGGCGGCACCCACACCGCGAGCGCATCCTCCTCGTCCTCCATCACCGTCTTCCACTCACCCGCCAGGAGCGTCGAACTCGAACCACCCGCGCGGGGTCTCCTCCACGCGATACCGCCCGCGCCGTCGTCACAATCATCCCGCCAGGGGCCTCACGGTGATCCCCTCCAGGCCGCAGCGCGCGGATCGCCGCCTCGACGATCCGGAAGGCGCGCATGGTCGGCCCATCGGGGCCGGCCTCGTTGAAGTCGTCGAGATCCTGGCAGGCCGCCGCGACGATGGCCAGGGCCCGCGCGACGGCCTCCCCGCGGCGCGCTCATCGGGCGGTGTACCACGTCACGAAGCTGAGGAACACGAAGCCGATGGCGACGCCGATGCACCAGACATCGCCCCGCCAGGCGGCGAGGCGCGAGCCCGAGCGCCGACGAGCACGAACCACAGCGCGAGGTGCTCGAGCGTCATCGCGCGTGCGCCATCGGAGGCGCCGCCCGGGCCAGTGGATCGCGCTGACGGTGACGGCATTCCCCTAACGCTCGGTACCTCGGGCTGTCGGGGCACGTGACGCAGGCCAGCGCGGCGGCGTCGGGATCGGCGGCGTAGGCGCTGAGCGGCTGGCACAGGCACGTGAGAAGCCATCCGGGAAGCCCTGGAGGCGTTCGCACTCCATGCTGGGCGTGAGGCGGCGCACCAGCGCACCCGCCTGCACGCCATGGTGGCGCGACGGCTCCCGTTGATGACTGCGGCGATCGCTGGCGCCATCACGAAGGTCTCGAGTCTCCGTCATAGCGAGCGCCGTTGGTGCCTGTTGCAGGCGCCGGTGCAACTCCGCCCCGCTTCGCCGCCCGCCGCAGAATCCCCGCCGCCGCCCTCGGTGAGGCGAGTACCGCGGCGACATATTGCTCTGTAGGACCGCCGACAAAGAACAGGCGACGGCGTCGCTGGGCGACTCCCGAAGAACTGCGAGTCAAGAACACGGTAGCCGACAACAGGCCAGCATTCCCGTGGCCCCTGGAGGACAGCCCACATGTCTCTTCCACGATGGGAAGAAATAGAGGCCTGGGACACATTCTCGAAGAGCCCCACGTCGGCCGGAGCGCGTGGGCGATGCGGTACGATTTCGTGGGAGAGAGAGAGGAGAGAAGGCTGGAGCGGGCGCCAGCGCGACCCGGCACGCTTGCCGGCGACGCTGAGATCCTGGCAGGGGAAGCCGGCCACGAGAAGATCAAGGCCGCCGCATGCGGGCACCGCCCGCGCTCCGTCCCCATGCCCCCGGCTAGCAACGGCAGCGCCGTCGGCGGAAGCGTGGAGTTCCTCGCGTCGAGACGCGCACGTCGGTCCATCGCCGAACGCCGGGCCAGCGGGTTGGCGAGGACGCGCGGGATGCAGAAGGGGTCGAGAGCTCAGCGTGGCCTCGACATTCCCACCCAGCTCGTTCGAGTCCAGAGATCCAAAACACTCCGATCCCGGAAAACAGACTGAGAAAGTGCGCCGTGGCATGAGGAAGGGGGCCGAATCGCGCCGGGCTCACACGCCGCCTCATCGCCGGCCGATAGCCCCATTCCCCGCGCAGCAGCTTGAGGCCATCGTCGACGAGCTGCGTGCCGCGCGAGGCCGTGCAGCCGAAGTCGGCGCCGATGCCGTCCTTGCTGTCGGGCGGGCGGCCAGCACAGGCCGAATACAGCAGCGCGGCGAGCAGCCGCCGGTAGCGCGGCACGTCGCTGTCGGCCGCTCGCATCGCCACCCGCGCAGGTCGTCATCGCCCGTCCCCGGTTGCACATCCAGCGAATCCACCCGCTCAGCGTCTGGCCCTGCGCGCGGGCCGCGGCCGTCCAGCGGGCGTGCATGGCCGGGTCGAGGAGGATCGCCACGCGGCGCCGGGGGGCGCGTGGGGGCATCAGGCGGCCTCCGGCGTGCCACCCGTGCGCTCGGTCATGGCGGGGTCATCTTCTCGGCCAGTAGGGCCTTGATCTTGGCAATGGCCGCGCGCGCCTCCTCGGGCGAGGCCGGGAGTCGGGGTAGACGGGTGGCGTCCACGGACGATGCGTCTCCTGGCCCGTGATGGCCTCACGATGCCGTGGGGCCGTCAGGTTCTCCGCCCCGCAGCTCTCGCAATAGCGCGCGCCCTCTGCGTTCTTCGCCGTACAGCGACAGGTCCAGTTCGCCATGGTCAGGTCTCCCGATCCGCCCGGCTAATCCAGCCGTGCAGGAAGTTCGACAGCTTGCGGTAGTGCTTCTCGGGATGCGCGACGAGGTAGGCTTCCGGCCTTCAAGACTTCTCGACCCAGGTCCACGCCAGGATTGGCTCGGTTTCCGCCTGCCCACCAGGCGGGGGCGTGAGGTAGGGCCCGACCTGCAGCCGTGGGGCACGCGCGAGGGCGTGCAGGATGCTGGGGGATCGAGAACTCTGGTCCGTTCGTGGGTGTGGCGCGAGACGCCGCGGTCAGCGTATCGTCCTCCCTCCCTCTTTCATTTCTTTCCTTCCGATCCTTTCCATTCCTTTCCTTTCCCACGTGAATGCTACCGTCCCGTTCCGGTAGCGTTCCGGTAAAGGCATTTCGGCTCGCATAATCGGAATTGCGATGGACGCGGCTTGTTGATGACTTGATGGTCCGGGCCATGGGGAAAAGAAATCCGCGTAGCGCCACCACCGCCCACCACGCGTGGTCCGCACCAGGCCAGCCGCCCGAGCGCACGGCTGGCTTCCTAAATCGGCGTCGTCACCTTGGGGTGATAGCCGAAGATCACCACTCGCGGGTGCTCGGTGTCGCGGGTGGGCCGCCCCTCATCGTCGGCCTCGAGAATCATCCACACCCACCCAATGATAGGCGGATGCGACAGCTTGCCTGTACGATGCTGGCGATGCTGGCTTAAGCGTTCCAGGATTCTGGGCATCGTGGTGCCTCCCAGGTTCCGGAGCCCTTGCGAGGACGGTACCTTATGGTATCCAGTCGCTGTCAGTTGCGACTGTGATATTCATTGGCTGATCTGCTCGAGTCCTTGGTCCTGTGGTGCATCGCCTGCTGGCCATTGCACACCGCCAGCAGCGGGCTGGCGCGCCCCTTGCCCTTACGTAATTTCACGCACACCATTTGCCGGCTTTCTGCTTCAGCGCGCCTCGCGCGCCTACTCCTCGGCCAGCGCGCTGAGGGCGGCCAGGAGAGCACCTTGACCAGCTTGCATTGCCCCAGCGCCGTGGGCGACTCGCGAAGTCAGGCGCTGGCCCGAGATTGGCCAGTGGCGCCCCCGAAAGAAAGGGCGGCGGCGGCCTTTCGAGAGCTGCTTAAACAGCTTGTCGGCCATGTCAAGACTCTGATTCGGCACGGAAAACGCGGCATCAGCGGGCCATCGGACGGTGCAGGCAATGGGGCCGAGCAGATCACCTCGCGCTCCGGCATTCGCCCGGCCAGCCCCATTCCCTGCCCGAGCCATACCCCCGAGAGCTCTTCCAGGGCACCGCCGTCCAGTCGGCCGGCATCGCGTGGTCGCCCTGATAGCCGCAGAGGGCGATCCGCAGCCGCGGGTCCGCGCCTTCCCATTCGAGCGCCTGCGGCGCGCACGGCACCGCCGAGCCCGCCATCGTCGACCGCGTAGAGATCGGGCTGGCGGGTGTCATCCGCTGTAGCAGGGCGGGTCCGGCAGCACCGCCGTGAGCCCCTTGCTTGACCGTCGGCGTCGGCCCGCAGACGCGCGACCAATCGCCGCAGCACACCCGCACGCGCCGGAGCCGCCTTCGGCCAAGGTCCCCATCCACTCGAGGAGCCCGTCTTCGCCCTGCACCCGCGCGTTCCCGAGGTGGACGAGCTGGCGGCGGACGCCTGCCCAGCGGCGCCCCGAGGTGGACGAGCTGGCGGTGGACGCCCCGCCCGGCGTCCCCAGGGTGGACGCTGGTGGTGGACGCCCCGCCCGGCGTCCCCAAGGTGGACGAGCTGGCGGTGGACGCCCTGCCCGGCGTCCCCAAGGTGGACGAGCTGGCCCTCGTCGACACCGCCACGGCCCGTCCCCGGAGCACCAGCCGGCCCCGATCCAGCAGCAGATCCCCCACACCCACCGTCCGGCGATCTTGACGTCGTGGTAACGTCGGGTCCCCCTCCAGCCGCGCTGTGAGCGCGGGCGCTCCCGCACCAGCCCTGCATGCGCGCGCGTGCTGATCGTTCTCGTTCACCGGCCAGTCCGCCGCCGCCGCCACCCTCAGGGTCGGCCTGCAGCGCCCGCCAGAAGTTCGCCGATGAAGCCTGTCCCGGTCGTTCACCGTTTCCGGCCCCGAGAAGGGCAGCGGGCGGCCCAGGAGCACCGCGAGCGAGCCGGCGAAGGGCTCCACGTAGTTCTGCACGCACCGCGCCGAAGTGCTGCTTGCCGCCGCCAGCGCGGCCACCCGGCGCTTGCCGCCGAACCCAGGGAAGGGGGCGGCCGGGCTCACACCGCGCCTCGGCCCCAGATTATTTACGGGGCCACAACCCCGACGATCCCCCGGCGGCGCGCGAAGTCCCCAATAGGGATCGCCCTGATTAGCCGCCTACGACAAGAACGCCTAGCTTACGCGCCCGGTCCGTAAATCAATCACTTAGCGGGAGGGGGTCCGGGACGCCAGTAACTTTGAAAGTAATTTCCTGCCGGCGTTCCATCGCCGCCGAGGCCCCTGCTCCATCGCCGTCATCGGTCACCTGGGTATAGGCCATGGTCGTCTCGATGGAGGCATGGCCGAGGATGCGCTGGATGAGCCGCACATCCATGCCCTGCTCGAACAGGTACGTCGCACACGAATGCCGAAACCGATGCGGCACGCAGTCCGGCACCGCGGCCTGCGCGCCCCACTGCCGCCGTGAGGTACTCGATGCGCCGCACGCGCGAGGACATCGCTCCGGTGTTCCAGCACGAGCCCGCCCTCGAGCATGCGGCGCTGGGGCTCGTCCCCGACGACCCAGGTCCGCAGGATCGCGTCGAGCTCCTGTGAGGACGGGGACGATGCGCTCCTTGTTGCCCTTGCCGACCACGCGCAGGGCCCCGCGTTGCGTCGGCGAGGTCAGCCGCACGTTCTTCCAGCGGAGGGCGGCGACCTCGCTCACCCGGAGGCCCGCGTAATAGAGCAGGCCGCGCAAGGCGGTTTCCATGGGCGACAGCGTCCAGCGCGAGCAGCCGCGCGCGCTCCTCCGAGCGTGAACGGGCGCGGGCGCGCGCTTGGGCCGCCGAGGGCGCGGGGCCTCGATCATCGGGTTCTCGGGCAGGAGCTTGCGCCGGAGGCACCACTTGGCGAACTCGTTGAGGGCGGAGCGCCGGCGGAGGAGCGTCTCAATCGCCATCCCTTTGTCGGCCTGCTTGTGGAAGAAGAGGCGCACGGTGTCGCGCGTGAACGCCACGATCTTGTTGGCGGACTCCGCGATGACGACCGCCTCGAAGGCCTTGAGATCGCCCGCGTAGGCCTTCACGGTGCCCGCGGCCCGCTGCTCCACCTTCTCCAGATCCGCGAGAAACTCCCCGATGGCTTGGCTTAACCGCATATGGCGCGCACCTCGGCGACAGGATGACCCCTTGGTGGGCGCGATTTTGGGGGCATCGGCGAGTAAGGTCAAGATACGGTCTCCTTTTTGGGTTCAAACGACGCAATGCAGGCCATCGCGCGCTGGGTCGTGGGCGCGGAGCCCGCCGCGGATGAACGGCGTCGCCCTCGACCCACGCCTTGACCGCCTCCTCGGTCAGCGCCTCGGCCCCGGCGCATGGATGCTCGAGCGTCGGGCGTCTCTCGCGGCGTAGACGTACCGCGACGGCGCGTGCCGCTCGCAGTGCGCGGCACTCCTCGGGATCGGCGCGGGCGCGGCTGCCGCTCATGGCGCTCGGCGGCGTCCAGGGCGTCGCATGGCGCTCCCGACCAGTCGCGAGATAGCGCAGGTGCGCGTCGAGGCAGCGCAGGATGCGCCCGCGCTTCTCGATGAGGCCCTTGCCGATCGACGCGCGGCTTCACCCCGCGAGACCTTGCGAGGTGCGCGTACAGGTCGTTCAGCTTCTCAATGGACGCGGACCTGGGATCGCCGCCGACGTACTGCTCCCATAGATCCGCGCGCACGTTGGCCTTGTACTTGCAGCTTGTCCGCGCACGCCTTCGACCTTGGCGAGCAGGACGGACCGCTCGAGCTCCTCGTTCAGCGTGCCGTCGGCGCTGTCCTCGCGCTGCCGGTCTCGGTCATGCGCTCGCCCGACTCCAGCACCTCGCCCGTCTCGTAATCGATCTTGGCGGGCTGCGCGTCGGGGATACTGCCCACCTCCGTCTCGTCCAGCATGCCGAGGCCGCAGATGGAGAGCGTCACGCGGCGCTTACCCTTCGTTTCGGCCTTCATCATGGCGTTGGCCTTCTGCCTCGCCCTTGAGGCCTTCGATCGGCACCGCGCCCGATGGAGCTATCCACGCGCCCCGTGCTCATCGTGGGCGTAGGCCGTCACCACGTAGATGCCGCTCGACCATCTCGTGCTCGAGCGGCTCGTCGATGCTGACGCCGTGGATCTTGCGGAGCTGGTCGGTGGCGTCCTTGCTTGGCGTACAGCACCAGCTTCCCGCTGAGGTGCAGATAGTCGAAGGGGCGCGTGAGCGGGTTCAGCCCGACGCTGCTTGCAAATCGCGTGGTAATAGTGCAGGCGGTCTCGCGCGCGTCAGCTTCGACAGGTCGCCGCCGACCACCACTTGCTCGACGACACCGTCGAGACTCCTGCGGGGCGAGATCCGTGCTCATAGCGGCAGCTCCTTGTCTTTCCGCACGCGTCGCGGGCGCACCAGCTCGTCGATCAGCTCGACCTGCTGGATGGCGATCGCGATCAGGGCGGCGACCACGAAGGGCTCCTCCTCCTGCTGCGGCGCGTTTCAAGGCGATGAGCGCGGCGGCTTTGGGCGTGGTCTTCTTGCCGTTCGTTCATTCACGGGTCTCCTCCGCGTCGGCGGCCTCGTCCTCGAGGAACGCGTCGATCGCGTCCTGAATCGCGTTGGGCAGGCGCCGCGCGCCGGGCGACTGTCGATGGCGCTCTTGAGCCCGATCCGGGCGCTCGAGGACGTATTCGGCCAGGTCGAGACAGGCTGGGTCATAGCTGTGTGGTGGCATGCTGGGTCCTCCTTGCGCGCCCGCGGGGCCCGCGCGAGCTTGTGGCGGCCTTCGCCGGCCCACTCGGCGAGGCGCCCGTTCTCATCGCCGCTCGCCCAGCTAGGACTCATGGGCGGCTTTTCTTCTGGCGCAATGTCTCCGCCAGCTCCGCGAGCAGCCCGCGGCACGGCGCACAGAGGGCTCCCGTGCTCTGCGCCGCGGGAGAGCCTCGCCGCAGAGCACACACGTCCCATCACCGGGCTCGGCGCGCCCCGGAAGGGCCAGGCCAGGGCCCGCGGCGGATCGCGCGCGGCACGGCGACGGCGGCAGGTCGGCTTACGCGGCAGCATCGATCTGGGCCAGCAGGGCGCGCGTCCGGGCGATCAGGGACGCGGCGCTCGGGTCCACGACGTCGGCGGCCCGCTCGGCATAGGCGCGCAGGAGGGCGGTCAGCGCGCCGTGTTCGTCGAGCAGGCGGCGCAGGTCCGCGGCCCACGCGGTGCGCTCCGTCTGCGGCAGGGCGTCATACTCGTCCGCGACGCGCCGAAGCCGGGCGATGGCCGTTCACCGCGTCGCCGCCTGCGCGTGCGCGCCTAGTACCAGCGCCAGTAGCAGACACTCGCACATCCCGCGGGCGCAATAGGCGCGCTCCGGATGGCAGGGCGGCGGCCCGAGCGGCGGGCGCCCCGCGTCGGGCGCTTGCCGCGCGGCGGCCGGGCGTGCAGCCGCGCCTGGCTCCGCGCATGGTGGGTGCCGCCACTGGCTCGCGGCGCGTCATTTCACCCTGGCCGCGTACGGCCTGTTCTCGCGCGGCGGAATCTTCATGGTGTGCGGCTTCACCGCGCCCCGCTGGATCAGCAGCGCGCCCGGGATGATGCGCAGGAGCGTGCCGCGCGGCGTCGTAGACCTTCACGTCGAGCGGCCCCGGGGCGGGCGCGTCGAACGCGATGCGCGTGGCTTTCATGGCGGCCCTTCCCACCACGCCTGCACGGCCTCCGCCACCGCCGCGCGGGCACGGGCCGACCCGGCGAATATCTGGTCGCACCACGCGCAGAACGGGGCGCTCTTCACCTTGCCCTGCATCACGGTCGTGACGAAGGAGCGCGAGCAGCCGCGCATCTGGGCGAGCTGGTACATCGACCAGGGCCGCACCCCGCCTTTTGTTCGCTCGCAACTCGCGCTTGATTTGGGTGCGCGTCATAGGTTAACGTTCACGTAACGTCCAAGATGGAGGCTACACATTTACGTAAGCGTTGTCAAGATGTGCAGTCACGTGAATGAATAATTCGCGTAAACCCGCACCGGTAGAGAGCGATCATCCGCGTGGCGCGCGTCGCCCTTGGGCTCACCCAGCAGGACGTAGCTGCCCGGCTCGGCACGAAAGGCGCGTCGGTCTCCCGCTGGGAAAACGACCAGAGCTACCCGAGTGGGCGGTACCTGGTGGCGCTCGGGAGGTGTTCGGCCTCCCGGCGAACTGGTGGGGCACGCCGCCCACAGAACAACAGGTCGTCGGGAACGGGTCGCCTGTCCTCGACCCCGATGCGCGCCAGCTCGGCGACCACCTCGCCCAGGAATTGACGCACGAACTGCGCAACTACCCGCAGCGCCGGGCCGAGTTGCTCAAGCATTGGTACAGGCAGATTCAGGTGACCCGCTGGCCGGCCAGTCCGCCGGCCCCGCCGCTGCCCCCGAAGCCCTCACCCCCGACGCGATTCGGCGCGCCATTGAGGAGACGGAAGAGTTGGCCAAGAAACTCGTCCCCATCACGAGACCCATCGAATCGGCAAAGGCGCGCATGGCGCGGCGCCGCCCGCGCCGGCGAAAGAATGCATGAGACCTGAGCGTGGCGACGCCCCTCGCGGCGTGGACCTGGCCGCGTTGCCGCACATCTCTAACTGCCAGAGAGGGTGTGAGGTCGTTCTATGAATCTGTCTCGCGCGGCTGGCCTATCTCGAGTCCGAGCAGCGACAACGATGGTCGATGGACGGCGCTGTGCCAGCTCGATCGAACGGTGGACCCCGCAGATAACGACGACACACCACGCCGCGGCTCGCGAGGCCGCCGCCCTCCGGGCCTCCTGCGCGAATGCGAACGACTCGACCTCTACGGCTGCTTGATCGAACGCGCTGGTGGACAGCGCATCGACCCGCGCGCAGCGTCCGGCGCTCGTGATGCCAAACCGCCGCAAAGATCGCGGCCGCGTCGCGCGCCCGTCCAGCGAAAGCGCAGCGCGCGGCAGATCGCGAGCGGCGTGACGCGCCCGCTCGTGTGGCTCGCCCTGGCGCTGCTGGCGGCCCTGTGACCCTGGCTGTCGCACGTCCGCCTGGTGATCGACGGAGCGCGCCCGCTGCTGGCCTACCTCATCGTGGCTTGGCGTAGCCGTGCCCCAGCGCGCCGCGGCGCCCTTTCGGCCGATCGCCGACGAGCTGCTCGGCGGTCAGCGTCTCGGCCCGACGCTTGCCGCCCATCTTGCCGCCTTTGCGGCCGAGCGCCACCGCCGCCGCGTTCTTGCGTTTGGCCACCCCGGAGTATACCGTGAGCGGTCAGGGACGCGGCCCCAAGAATTCCCTTGACTATGCCTGAGCGCTAAGGTAAGGTTGGGATAGCAACAGACTATCCATCAACGAGGGGGTTCCACACAATGAAGCGTCGGGTGATTCTCGGTCTGATTCTCGCGTCCGCTCTGCTCATCGGTGCCGCGGGCGATGCCTACTGTCGCACGTGCAGCACGACCTGCACCACGATCGGCAACTCGCAATTCTGTAACACGTACTGCTTCTAAGAGCGGAGCCTGTGAAGCCGTACCCCGGCTGGGGCCGGGGTATCTTCACGCGCAGTGAGATGAAAGGAGGCGCTGTGAGACGCTGGTCGCTGTGGGATCTGGGGGCCCTACTCGCCTTTGCGGTGGCGGCGCTGGGGGCGCTCGGCGAGCATCTCGGGTGGTGGCATACACTCGGCGAAGTGCTCGTGTGGGGGCACGGTCGTGGGCCTCGTCTTGGCGTTCAATGGCGCGACCGGCCGCAGCGTCCGCGAGACTGCGCGGGGACGTGGCCGGGATCGCCGACGAGCTCGCCACGATCCGGGTGGTGCTTGAACGGATCGCTCGGCACCTCGGCGCGTAACCGCATGACGATGGATACGCGGTTGACCGTGTTGACCTGGATGGCCGCGCTCAACCTGATCGGCACGCTGGCCGTCCTGTTGAAACTCTGCCTCGGCTGATGCTGATCCGACGCGGGTTCCGCTATCGCATCTACCCCACTCCTGAGCAAGCCGAACGCTTGCTCCAGTGGGAGGGCGCCCTCCGTGTCCTGTGGAACCTCGCCCACGAGCAGCGACTCGCGTACCTGCATCGGCACGTCAAGATGCCGTCGGCCTTCAACCAAATGCATCGAGCTGACGCCCCTGCGTGCTGACGTGCCGTGGATGGCGGACGTGCCCCGCAATGCGGCCGCGCAGCTCCTAGTGAGATCTCGACTCGGCGTGGCAGCGCTGCTTCTCGAAGCTGGCGCGGCGTCCTCGATGGAAGAAGAAGGGCCGCGACGTGGTAAGTATCACCGAAAACCATTCCAAAAGCTTCCGCCTGACGGTGGACGGGATCGTGTTCCCGAAGCTCGGCGAGATCCGCGCCGCCCTGCACCGGCCGATTGCAGGCACGCCGAAAGCGCTGCACCATCGTCCGCGAAGTCGATCAGTGGTTCGTCTCGATCCAGTGCGAGCAAGACGTGCCTCACCCGGAGATACGCACCGGCCCGGTTGTCGCCATCGACCGCGGGATCACTCACCTGCTCGCCGACTCGGACGGTGAACTGGTGGCCAACCCGCAGCGCCTGGAGCAATCGCTCAAGAAGTTGCGGCGGGCCCAGCGCGTCGTGGCGCGTCGCAAGAAGGGATCTCGGAGACGCGAACGTGCCAAGATCCGTGTCGCCAAGATCCATCGGAAGATCCGTCGCCAACGCACCCACGTGCTGCACGAACTCTCGTCCCGCTACGCCAAGAGCCACGGCGTGGTGGTGCTCGAGAACCTCAACATCGCTGGCATGGTTAAGGGGACTCGGCCGCCATATCGCGGGCGCCGGATGGGCCACCTTCTGCACGATGCTCCGTTACAAGCTGGAGGCCACGGGGGCCAGCTCGTCGAAGTCCCCGCCCACTACTCTAGCCAGACGTGCCCGGCCTGCGATGTTGTCGATGCCGCCAGTCGCGACGGTGAACGCTTCTGTTGCGTGGCCTGCGGGCACACCGCCCACGCCGACTTGAACGCTGCCATTGTGCTCCTCAGCCGCCGAAACGGCGGTGGTGCTGGCCGTGGAGGCTTCCCCGATGTCAGGGGGCCTGCGAAACGGCAACGCTCCGGACTTCAGTCCGGGTGATGTTTACGACGGGGAATGTCCATGATTCTCTGGCTATGGACAACGATACAAATTAATGCCGCACCTCGGTGTTGATGTCCCCGACCCTATGCGAGCCGGTTTCCACGTCGGGCGCCGTGAAATAACCTGGGTTCCCGAGGCGCGGCAAGTCGTTTACGCGGAGCGATCCTCCATCAGCTCGGCCCCGACCTCGGCCTCCGCTTGCAGCCAGTCGTCCAGCGCATCGCCGGGGATGCCGGCCTCCTCGCGCTCGCACCACAGCCAATAGGCGCGCAGCCGAACCGAGTCGATAAAGTCAGACATCTCCTTCGCCTCCTCAGAGCATCACCATAAAGGCATCGAAGCGCCCGTCGCGGCGACACGTCCACAACGCGCTTCTTGCCGTGCGGGATCGAGGTTGGCTTTCGGAAGCGCGTCATAATCCTGCCCATCGCTCATGGACGGCGCGACGGCGCGACACTTCGACGAGCCGTCCAGCGGGATCGTCAGGAGGTCTTCACCGTGCCGCTGCCGAGGACCCACTGGCCCTCGGGCGCCCCGGGCCGGGCGTTGCAATGCGACACGTGGATGACCTGGGCGTCCCACGGCGTGGTCAAGCACGACGGCCCCCTGGTCCTGCTGGTCGAACCGCCACAGCCTCCACGTCGCCTCGGGCGCCCAGTTATCCGCGGCCACCATGTAGCCATAGCCGTTATCGGAATGGCCCGCCGCGCCGGCGCGATCGGTGATGATCCGCTCGGCGCCCGTGGCCAGCTCGATGATCCGGTTATCCTCGTCGTCCTGCCCGTCAGATTCTCCTTGATGAGGAGCCACTCGCCGGTGCGATCGACCTGGGCCTCGTCGTGCGCGCCCATCTTGGGATACCAGCGCCAGGGCTGATACGCCTGCTCGTCGTACACAATCGTGCCGATGGAGGCCAGGCCCCGTCGGCCACGATCTGCTTCACCGTGGCCGAATGCGTGCGCTGCTGCTCGTGTGCCACTGGCGCAGCGCGAACTCCCCGAGCCAGGCCAGCGGCGTGACGTCGACGACGGTCACCAACTCGTGCGTCTCGACGTTGTAGCGGTACAGGTGCTTGTCGTCGGAGCAATACAGGACGTGCGGATCGCGGGCATCCCAGTACCAGCCCTCGGCGGTCGAGCCCCCAGCGGATGGTCGGCGAGGAAGATCGGCCCGAGCGGCGTCACCTCGTGGGAACACTTGTCCACGGCCCACTGACACGGCCCGCGGCTGGTCCCCAGGAACACGCGCAGTGGTGTCGCGGCCGAGATGGGCGTTCACATTGGGCCAGTAGGCGTACGTGCGCGGCAGGATCTCGCCGTCGTCTTCGTTCGTCACGCGAATGCCGAGCGTCTCGTAGGGCGGCCCAAACGGGAACGGGCCCCGGCGTGGAATGTCCATGCGACGGTCTACTCTCAGGGCTCAGCCGCCCGTGATCGCGCTGAGCACGTTCTTCAACGAGCGGCCCAACGTCTGCTCGTGCGCGATCGCGATCTTGTGCAGCCGGCGCGCCTCGGCCAGCTGCGCCTCCAGCTCCGCGATGTGCTCGGCATGGCCCGCGCGCAGATCCCGCGCCTGCTGTTCGAGCCGGGCGATCTCCGTCGCAGCGCGCTCGTTCGTCACCTTCGTGGTCTTCATGGCGCTCTCCGGCGTGCACATGTGCACGGTCAGTCCCGAATGTACATGGCGGCCATCACGGCAGCTTGAGCGTCCCGGAGATGCCCGCCGCCCACCGCTTGCAGCAGATACATGAGACAGATCAGGGCGACGGCAATCCAGACCAGCGTCGGCACAATCGTAAACGATTCTTGCGAAGAACCAGCTTTTCTTCAACCGCTGGCGGCGGAGAACGAAAGCGCCTACCTCTTCCCTTTCTCGCAAGCACGAGCAGGGCAGGAACGCGCAGGAGATTCCAAGTTCGACCCCTTGATTCAGGGCGAGGAAGAGAAATCGCGGAAGCTTCGCAGAAACCCATCACCGGATGTGATTCGGTCCACGTTAGGTCGGATGGCAAATCCGTTGTCACGGACTCCTGGCGCAGGCGTAGCGCGCATTTGGAATCTCTGAATGGCGTGAAGCCCCAAGTTCCCGTCACCGAACATCCCGCCACGCCTCACAGGGATCGGCCACCCCACCTTCCAACTCCGCCGACCCGAATCCTCGAAGTCGCTCTGATTGCGTCCGCCGCACGGTCCTGGTCAGACGCGCACCGACCTCGCGCAGCACTTCGTCGCCCGCGAGATGGCCCATCGTATCGTTGACGCGCTTGAACTGGTCGACGTCGATGATGGCGAGCGCGAGCGGTCGATGATGGCGGGACGAGCGCATCAACTCGGTGGCCAGACGCTCCTCGAAATGCGCGCGGGTCAGCAGCCCCGTGAGATTGTCGCGGATCGATGAGAGCCGCAGCCCACGTGCCCGCGACGCGGCGATTCGCGCAAGCATCGTCGCCGCTGCAATGATCATGAGCTCCTCGATCCGCCCCACGCCTCCGTCGCAGAGCGCGGCTGAGCGCGATCCATCCGATCGACGCCAGCACGCCGGCGAAGATCGCGACACGGCCGTCACTCCGGAGGCTCGTGGCGAATATGGCGAGCAGGTACAGCGCGAAGGGTGATGCCGCTTGTCAGCGAGATCAGCGTGAACGGGCTGGAGAACACGGCAGCCTGGTAGAAGGTGACGAACGAGACATCGAGCGCGGCCGTCGCGAAACCGAGCCACGGAATGGGCGAGTGGTGTCTGGCCAGCTGCAGGACGGTGATCGCGAGCGCGATGAAGAGGATCTCGATGACGAGCGCGAGCGGCGGCGGCTGCCTGATCCGGATGGCGAACCAGCGCCGTGGCGGGGTTGACCGCCAGCAGCACGACGATGGCGACGCGCGCTCGACCAATCGCCAGGTCGGCTTCCCGTCCGGCATCGACCAGCGCCGGGTCGGTCGGCAGCCAGAGGCCACGCCCTACTCTCAGAAGCATCGAGGAATTGGCCGATGATAGCATCCGGCCACCATGAGACCGACCAAATCACGTTCGCGGTTTACGCGGCTGACGAAGTGGACTGCCCATTTCTGCGGTCAGCCCATCACCTTCAGCCTGGCCCTGGGCATCATCGTCGGGTGGGCACTCTTGGGCCCCTATTTCGGTTTCAGCGACACCTGGCAGCTCGTGATCAACACGGGAACGACTATCGTGACGTTTCTGATGGTGTTCCTGATTCAAAGCACCGCAGAACCGAGACACCGAGTCTATCCAGGTCAAGCTCGATGAGTTGATTCGGGCCGTCGGTCACGCGCGCAACGAGCTGCTGGATCTCGAGGAGCTCGAGGAATGCGACCTCGATGATCTGAAGCAAGACCTTCATAGAACTCGCCAAAAAGGCACGCCGGGAACGCCTGCAGCCACGCGCCTCATCTCCCGAAAAGTGATCGATCGGACCCCCGCCGTCGTTATGCACTCCAGGCGGGTCAATGACTCGGGCCTTCGATTCACCGGAAAACTGAGGAGAGTGTTGTGGATACGCAGAATCGTCTTCGGGCTCTTCGTCTGCTCGCTTGTTGCGGGACAGGCGTCGGCGCAGAACTGGTCGTTCGACGCCAGGAAGGTGGCGATGGGCTCCCCGGCAGCGGCGAGAACCTCGCGACACGGATGATCGAGGAGGAGAAGCGATTATCGCGCGATTGTTCTGCCGTTCGGGTTGTTCCAGGTGTTTCGCGACTTCGACAGGCTCAACCCCACCAAGGACAACTTCGACGTGATTCGGACGATGGAGTATGCGGCCTCGCCGCTCCACTACACGTTCGGACGTGATTCGGTGACGCCCGGCCAGTTGAACGGCAGCTCCGGGTTGAATAGCTTCGTCATCGACATTCGCAACGCACAATTGAGCCGCGACCTGAATCGCTACCGCGGTTCCGCGCCCTCGAACCAGCCGCGCGCGGAAGGTCTCGCGGCACCGAACTGGGGCAAGACGATCAAGCTTAAGAAGGAACCCGGAGGAGCCTTCCAGGGCGTCTACGTCGGCGCCGGTCCGCGCATGGCCATGCAGACAGACGTGAACTTCGATCAGCAGTTGATCGACGTGCTCGGCGCTCCCACCGATATCTACGTGCCGAACGCTCAGATGCATCTTGGCAGCGCCACGATCGGGCAGATGGCGATGGCGATAACCGGCGGCTATCGCGGCCGCTTCTCGGTGCCTGCAGGCACCACCGATCGCGACGGCATTTACGTCGCCGCGAACTACAATTATCTGCGCGGCTTCCAGCATGACGGACGTCGCCCTTGCGCTGCGGCTCGATACCGACGGCACCGGTCTGCTCACCATCAACCCGCTGCTCCCGACACCGCTGCTCGTGACGCGCGACAACGCGACGTCTGGAACGGGACGCGCGCTCGATTTCGGCGTCGGCGTCGTGCTGAATCGCTGGGAGACCGGCTTCGGCGTGAACGGCGTCGCCAATCGGATCAACTGGACAAACGTCGAGCGGACCACGTATGCGCTCGGCAACCCGTTCTTGGGTGATTCGGATTTCATCGAGACCGTTCCGCAGCTGATCGGCGACGCAGGTCGTGACCGCTGCCGGTCGACTACCGCGGCAATGTCGGATACCGCGCTGACAGGTGGTCGGCGGTGACCGAGGCAGGGAAGGGCTATGGCGGCAACTCGTTCCACGCCGGATACGATGCCGCTTCCGACTCGTTCGCCCTGCGAGGCGGCGGAATACTACCGCGGAAACTATGGAACCCGTCGGGCGGCGTCGGCCTCAATATGGGCCGGAGGATGGCGCTCGACCTGGCGGTATACGGCAACGCGGCGAATATCGAACGCAAGCGCCATCCAGCGGTCGCCGTGTCGCTGCGGTTCAATCACTAGCTTTGCGCCGGCCTGACGATAGCCACGACGGGATGATGATCCGAGACGCATGCGTCGTCGCAGCGACGCGGCGGGTCGCACAGTCAACCCGCGGGTAAGTCGAAGAACAGGTGATCCAGCACCAGCCGATCGTGGAAGGTCGGCTGGGGCGGATCGCGCAGACGTATCGGGAAATCGCTTCCAGCATGTCGCGCCACGCGGGCTCAGCGCGGTCCCAGCCATGTATTCAGATCCCGCCGAGAATGCCATGTTCGTGTTCGGGCAGCTGCTCGAGCAGGGCGCGCGGCCTGCCTGCGTCGCGCCGTATCGCTGAACAACGCCCGCCACCAGGTGAGCACGGTTTTCCAGGTGGACATCGACAATGAACAACGTGTCGCTGTCGAGGCCGTGATCGTTGCCGCTACCGCGCTGCGCGGCTGGCGTTCGCGTTCCAGTGCGACACACGCGGATCCTGGAGCGGTCGCGTCGACAGGATCGCATTACCACTCATGCGGCGCTCGTCCTCCGCGCACCGGCGCGAAGAAGAAGAGAGCCCGCTCGTCATGGCGCGGCGTCACGGCGCTGTGGCTCGACGGTTCGACATCTTCCTGGAGCAGGATGACGTAATCGTCGGGGACGCCGCCGCGGTCAACGCGCCCGATGCGAGGTCGTATACCAGCCTCGAGAGGTCGCCTCGTCCGGCGTGCATGTTCCACGTCGCGACCGCGAGGACCACAGGCGATGATGACGGCGCAGGAGGTTGCGGCTGCGGACATGCCGCACGCCGCCAGAAGAGCGCCGATTAGTAGGTGGGACGGCGGCCCTTGGGAGGACCGGACGCTCGTCAGGTCCGCCGTCTACGTCGCGGGCGAGGCCTTCGCCCGTGCCGCAGCCGACTCTGTCATCGCCGACCGCAGCATCGTCGTCGACGTATAGACCACGACCAGCACGACGAGCCAGCGCACATGCTGCAGATCGGACGGCTCTTCACGATGAGCGCGGCGATCAGCACGGCGGGGATTCCGCCGATGGCCAGACCAAGCGCTGCGCGCAGGTCGTATTTCTCCTTGCGGATGAACTTGATGCTGCAGACCGGCATCAGGAACGCGCTCGATCCCATCATGATCGGAAACGCCGCCTTCGGATCCATGCCGAGCAAGCTGATCATGATGAGGCAGGGCGCGTACAGAGCCGATGCCGAGTGTCATCAGCGCGCCAGAAGGAAGTTGATCGCGATGCCCAGCTGGAGCTTCAGTGCCGGTGAAGCGCCAGCGCCGTCCCGGCGGGCACCGCCAGGCAAGTGCGGACATCACCATCAGTCCGGCTGCGACAAGCAGTGCGGCGCCATCCCGACCTGGATATTCCGTCGCGGGCCAGCCGGCGACGACCGATGCCCCAAGCCACGAGCCGATGACCGCCGCCAGGATCAAGAGGACCAGGGTCCGGAAGTCGACCTCGACAATGGTGACGGCTTAGATAAGCGCCTGAAAAATCGTCGGCCACGTATGGCCGACGTTGAAGTTCAGGATGTTTTCGTCGCGGACGATCCCAGAAGCCGGTAGATCGTGGTTTGTCGTCGCGAACGACCCTATCCCGAGCGTATCGAAGAAGTTAGTTACGAAACCGATCCCGAGGCGCGTCGCATCAGGGGTGGCTCGGGCCCGCCATCCGCCGGCGCCGCGCCTCAACTGCCCAGAGCACGCTATACCCGACAGTAATAAGGAGAAGCGTTGCGAGCAGGACGGTCTTGGGAGAAACCATGGGCGAGTGTAACGGGAGCGTGAGTCTATCGGTTGCGCCCACTCGAATCTGCGTGCTATATTCGTCAGGTTCTCTTGGGACTAGGACACCCTATCTAGTCTCAACCGCACGTAAGAAACGATGCGTAATCCGCGACCGCGCCGCCGCCAGGGTGGTTTGCCTTCGCGCATCACATGGATAGGGTCATCAGTTTCAGGTGCCGGATCCAGCTGGGTGCCTGGTCTTCAGGCCTGAAACGACGCGCCGGCTGTGACGCTCGCAGCCGCGGTGCGGGAATTTGAGGGCAGTAGGGCGAGTTTTCGCCTGTACGCGCTATGCCCACGATCAGCCAGCTCGTTCGCCAGGGACGGAAGAAGATCGTCACCAAGACGAAGAGTCCCGCGTTGCAGGTCAGCCCGCAGAAGCGCGGCGTCTGCGTGCGCGTCTTCACCCAGACACCGAAGAAGCCGAACTCGGCGCTCCGCAAGGTCGCGCGCGTGCGGCTCACCAACGGGATCGAGGTGACGACGCTATATCCCGGGCGTCGGCCACAACCTGCAGGAGCACTCGCTGGTGCTGATTCGCGGCGGCCGCGTGAAGGATCTTCCGGGCGTCCGGTATCACGTCGTGCGCGGCACGCTCGACGCCGTCGGCGTCCAGGGCCGTAAGCAGGGTCGTTCCAAATTGCGGAGCGAAGAGACCGAAACAGTGATTTTCAATTTGCGAATTTGCGAATTGTCGGATGTGAATTGATCGATTGAGCGATTCCAATTTGTCAAATCCGTAAATTCGTCAGATTCGTCAATACGAGATCAAAAATGCCACGTAGACGAGAAATTCCGAAGCGCGAACTTGCCGCCGATCCGGTGCTACGGCGGCACGCTGGTCACCAAGTTCATCAACACCGTCATGAGCGACGGCAAGAAGAGCACGGCCGAACGCATTCTCTACAAGAGCTTCGACATCATCAAGGAGCGGACGGGTGACGACCCGCTGAAGGTATTCAGAAGGCGCTCGACAACGTGAAGCCGAGCCTCGAGGTGAAGTCGCGCCGCGTCGGCGGCAGCAACTACCGGAGTGCCGGTCGAAGTGAATCCGAACCGCCGCCTCTCGCTCAGCATCCGCTGGCTCGTCACCTACGCGCGGACGCGCGGCGACGGCAAAGACGATGCAGGAAAAATTTGCCAACGAGCTTCTCGACGCGGCGAATCTCCGCGGGGGCGCCGTCAAGAAGCGCGAAGACACGCACCGGATGGCGGAAGCCAACAAGGCGTTCGCGCATTACCGCTGGTAACGATCGTGAAATTGACGGATTTACGAATTGACGAATTTGCGAAGTTGGGATTGTCAGATTCAATTCCCAATCCGAATCCCTCAATTCGTAAATTTGTAGATTCGTAAATAGAAGAGTTGACGTAATGCCTCGCCAGACACCGCTCAATCGAACCCGCAATATCGGCATCATGGCCCACATCGATGCCGGGAAGACGACCACGACGGAGCGGATTCTCTTCTACACCGGGATTACGTACAAGATCGGCGAAGTCCACGAAGGCACCGCGGTCATGGACTGGATGGAGCAGGAACAGGAGCGCGGCATCACGATCACGTCCGCTGCGACGACCTGCTTCTGGCGCGACTGCCGCATCAACATCATCGACACGCCCGGCCACGTCGACTTCACGGCCGAGGTCGAGCGTTCGCTGCGCGTGCTCGACGGCGCGTGCGCGGTGTTCGACGCGGTCTCGGGCGTGGAGCCGCAGACCGAAACCGTCTGGCGCCAGGCCGACAAGTATCGCGTGCCGCGCATGCTGCTTCGTCAACAAGATGGACCGGGTCGGCGCCGACTTCAAGCAGACGCTGCAGCAGATCGAGACCAAGCTCGGAAGCAACCCGGTGGCGATCCAGCTCCCGATCGGCGCCGAGGACAAGTTCGTCGGGGTGGTCGATCTGCTGAAGATGAAGGCGATCACCTACAAGGACGAGACGATGGGCGCCGACTACATCGTCTCCGACATCCCGGCCGACATGATGGCCGAGGCGAAGGTTTACCGCGAGAAGCTGATCGAGAAGGTCAGCGAGCACGACGACAAGCTCCTCGAGAAGTACTGGGCGGCCAGGAGATCACCGAGGACGAAATCAAGACCGCGCTGCGGCATCGCGTGATGCATTCCGTGCGGGAGGAACCGAGCGCCCTTCGTCGTCGTCATCTGCGGCTCGGCGTTCAAGAACAAGGGCGTGCAGCCGCTGCTCGACGCCGTCGTGGATTACCTCCCGTCGCCGCTCGACGTGCCCGCCGATCACCGGACTCGATCCGAACGCGAAGGAAGAAACGCTCATCGAGCGTCCGGCATCCGACGACGCGCCGTTCTCGGCGCTGGCGTTCAAGCTCATGACCGATCCGTTCGTCGGGCAGCTGACGTTCATTCCGCGTCTATTCGGGCGTCCTGACGGCGGGCTCGTCGCGTCTACAACGCCACCAAGCAGCGCACCGAGCGTGTCGGCCGCCTCCTGAAGATGCACGCGAACAAGCGCGAGCGAGATCAAGGAGGTCTACGCCGGCGACATCGCGCGCCATCGTCGGGATCAAGCAGGTGAGCACCGGCGACACGCTCTGCGACGAGAAGAAGCCGATCGTCCTCGAGTCGATGGACTTCCCCGAGCCGGTCATCTCGCTCGCGATCGAGGCCGAAGACCAAGAGCGACCAGGAGAAGCTGGGTGTCGGCCTGTCGAAGCTGATGGGCGAGGATCCGACCTTCCGGGTGAAGACGGATCAGCAGACCGGCCAGGTCGTCATCTCCGGCATGGGCGAGCTGCACCTCGAGATCATCGTCGACCGCCTGAAGCGCGAGTTCAACGTCGAGGCGAGCGTCGGCAAACCGCAGGTCGCCTACAAGGAGACGCTCACGCGTCCGGCCGACGGCGAGATGAAATGCCAAGCAGACTGGCGGCCGCGGGCAGATGCGGGCACGTGAAGATCCACCTGTATCCCGGCGAGCCCGGCAGCGGCTACGTGTTCGAGAACGAGATCGTCGGCGCCGCGATTCCGAAGGAATTCATCAAACCGGTCGACGAGGGGATCAAGGAAGCGCTCACGCGCGGTGTGCTCGCCGGCTACCCGATCGACGACGTGCGCATCGAGGCTGTACGACGGTTCGTTCCACGACGTCGACTCCTCCGAAATGGCGTTCAAGATTGCCGGATCGATGGCGTTCCAGGACGCCGCGAAGAAGGCGAAGCCGGTGCTGCTCGAGCCGATCATGCGCGTCGAGGTGGTCGTCCCGAAGGACTACATGGGCGACGTCATGGGCGACCTCGCGAGCCGGCGCGGCCGCATCCAGTCGCAGGAAGATCGCGGCGGCACGCAGATCATCAACGCGCGCGTGCCGCTGTCGGAGATGTTCGGCTATGCCACCGATCTGAGGTCGCGCACGCAGGGCGCGCCACCTACTCGATGCACTTCGATCGGTACGAGCAGGCGCCACAGAACGTGTCGGAAGAGGTAGTGGCGCGAATACAGGGAACCAAAGTAGGTGTCAGGGTTCAGGTGTCAGGTGCCAGGCATGGTCAGGGATCGAGTCAGGCGCTGACTCCTGATACCTGACACCTGACACCTGAAACCTACGAGCGGAGCGAGACAAATGGCGAAAGAGAAATTTGATCGGACCAAGCCCCACGTCAACGTGGGGACGATTGGGCACATCGACCACGGGAAGACGACGCTGACGTCGGCGCTGACGAAGGTGGCGCGCCGACAAGGGAGTGGGCGAAGTTCGTCTCGTATGACCAGGTGGCGAAGGCGAGCGAATCGCAGGGCCGCCGGGACGACACGAAGATTCTGACGATCGCGTCGAGCCACGTCGAGTATTCGACGGCCAATCGCCACTACGCGCACGTGGATTGCCCGGGCCATGCGGACTACATCAAGAACATGATCACGGGCGCGGCGCAGATGGACGGGGCGATTCTCGTGGTGTCGGCCACGGATGGCCCGATGCCGCAGACGCGGGAGCACGTGTTGCTGGCGCGGCAGGTCAACGTGCCGTATCTCGTCGTCGCCCTGAACAAGGTCGATGCGGTGGACGATCCGGAGCTGCTGGACCTGGTGGAGCTGGAGGTGCGGGAACTGCTCACCAGCTACGGGTTCAAGGGCGACGACGTCCCGGTCATTCGCGTGTCGGCGATCAAGGCGCTGCAGGGCGACGCGGAGGGCGTGGCGGGCGTGATCAAGCTGATGGAAGCGCTCGACAGCTACATTCCGCTGCCGGAGCGCGAGATCGACAAGCCGTTCATGATGCCGATTGAAGACGTGTTCTCGATCTCGGGGCGCGGGACCGTGGTGACGGGGCGCGTGGAACGCGGGCAGGTGAAGGTGGGCGAAGAGGTCGAGATCGTGGGCTTCAAGCCGACGGAAAAGAAAGTCGTGACGGGCGTCGAGATGTTCCGCAAGCTGCTGGATTCAGGGGTGGCGGGGGACAACATCGGCGTGCTGCTGCGCGGCGTGGAGAAGACGGACGTGGAGCAGGGGCAGGTGCTGGCCAAGCCGGGGTCGATCAAGCCGCACACGAAGTTCAAGGGCGAGGTCTACATCCTGTCGAAGGAAGAGGGCGGGCGGCACACGCCGTTTTTCAACGGCTACCGGCCGCAGTTCTACATCCGGACGACGGACGTGACGGGGATTCTGAAGTTGCCGGAGGGCGTCGAGATGGTGATGCCGGGCGACAACACGCCGATCACGGGGAGCTGATTACGCCGGTGGCGTTGGAGAAGGGCGCGCGCTTCGCGATTCGCGAGGGCGGCCGCACGGTCGGCGCGAGGTACCGTCACCGAGATTCTGGAGTAGTTGTCGGATTCGCGGACTGGTCCGAGTCTGTCAGTTCTGACGAACCGGCAATCGACCGATCACCGAATGCAGGAGACAGCAGATGGCAATGTTCAGCGACAAAATCCGCATCCGCCTCAAGGCGTACGACTCGCGCATCCTCGACCAGTCGACCGGCGAGATCGTCGAGACCGCCAAGCGGACCGGCGCGCGGCTCGCGGGACCGATCCCGCTGCCGACCGTGAAGAATAAGTGGACCGTGCTTCGCTCGCCGCATGTCGACAAGAAGTCGCGCGAGCAGTTCGAGATCCGCACGCACAAGCGGCTGATCGACATCTTCGAGCCGACACCGCAGACGGTCGACGCGCTGATGAAGCTGGATCTGCCGGCCGGTGTGGACGTGGAGATCAAAGCCTTCGGCAAGGAGCACGGGAAATAGATAGGTGTCAGGTTTCAGGTGGTCAGGTTCAGGGTGGTCAGGCTTCAGCCTGACACCACTAACCACCTGACACCTGACAAACCAGAGACCTGATAGGACTCAGTCATGGTCACAGGATTAATCGGCAAAAAGATCGGGATGACGCAGCTGTTCACGCAGGACGGCAACGTGCACCCCGCAACGGTGCTCAAGGCGGGCCCGATGCGTCGTCTCGCAGGTGAAGACGGTGGACCACGACGGCTACGAGGCCGTGCAGCTGGGACTCGTCGAGGCGAAGCCGCACAAGGAAAACAAGCCGACCGAGGGGCACTTCAAGAAGGCCGGTGTTCCGCCGGCGCGCGTGATCCGCGAAGTGCGGCTCAAGGCAGGCGGCGATCCAGTGAAGGCCGGCGACCAGGTCAACGTGTCAATCTTCGCCGACGGCGAGCGTGTCGATGTGATCGGCACGAGCCGCGGCAAGGGCTTCCAGGGGTCGTCAAGCGGCACCACTTCAAGGGCGGCCGCATGTCGCACGGCTCGATGTTCCATCGCGCGCCGGGATCGATCGGCGCCTCGTCCTACCCGTCGCGCGTCGTCAAGGGGATGCGGATGGGCGGCCACATGGGCGCAGCCGGCGTGACCACGCGGAACCTGAAAGTGCTGCGCGTCGATCCGGAGAACAACCTGCTCCTCGTCGAGGGGTCGGTCCCAGGCGGTCCGAACGCGATCGTCGTGATTCGCAAGGCGGCGGCCGCGAAGACGATCAAGGTGGCGCAGGTCGAGCCGGCGAAGAAGAAGGGCAAGAAGTAGGTAGTCGTCAAGGTGGTTCCGGACAGACACAGCACTAAGGGACATCATGCAGATTGACGTCGTCAATTCCAGACAACGAGAAGGTCGGCTCGGTCGACCTGAGCGACGAGCTGTTCGGCGGGCGCGTCAAGACCGACCTGATTCACGAATCGGTCGTGCGCGCCAACGCGGCCGACCGTCGCGGCACGCACGCCACCAAGACCCGCGCGATGGTCAGCGGCAGCGGCAAGAAGCCGTGGCGGCAGAAGGGGACCGGCCGCGCGCGTGTCGGCGAGATCCGAAACCCGCTGTGGCGCAAGGGCGGCACCGTGTTCGGCCCGCAGCCGCGGAGCTACGAATACCAGCTGCCGAAGAAGGTCGAGAAAGGCGCGCTGCGCGCCGCGCTGACGCAGAAGCTGCGCGACGGCGAAGTGACCGTCGTCGATGCGCTGAGCGTCGCGGAGATCAAGACGAAGGCGGCGGTCGAGATGCTCCGGCGCCTCGGCGTCGACGGGAAGGCGTTGCTCGTCGACGTCAAGCCGGAAGACAAGCTGTCGCTGTCGGTGCGCAACATCGAGGGCGTGCGGGTGCTCGCGAGCAACCGCGTGAGCGCGCGCGACATCGTCAACAGCCGTCGCGTCGTGCTGACCCGCGCGGCGATCGAGAAGCTGCAAGAGGCTCTGGGTTAAGAGGCCGCCATGAAACTGACAAGCGTGCTGCGGCGCCGCTCATTACCGAGAAGACCACGGTCCTCCGCGAGGACGGCCAGACGCTGGTATTCCAGGTGGCGATGGACGCCAACAAGATCGACATCAAGAAGGCCGTCGAGTCGCTGCTCGGCTCGAAGGTGAAGAGCGTCCGCACGTCGCTGGCGCACGGCAAGTTCAAGCGCCAGGGCAAGTACGTCGGCCGCCGCTCGGACTGGAAAAAGGCGCACGTGAAGCTGCGGGACGGCGAGAAGCTTCCGGACTTCCTGCAGGGAGCGTAAAACACCATGGCGATTCGCAAATACAACCCGACCTCGCCCGGTGTGCGCGGCAAGACGTCGCTCACCTTCGACGAGATCACGACGAATGAGCCGTACCCGGCCGTTGACGGAGAACCTGGACAACTCCGGGGGCCGCGACAACAAGGGCCACCTGACTTCCTGGTGGCGCGGCGGCGGACACAAGCGGCTGTACCGGGTGATCGACTTCAAGCGCGACAAGAAAGACATTCCGGCGAAGGTCGCGACGGTCGAGTGCGACCCGAACCGCTCGGCGCGCATCGCGCTGCTGAACTACGCGGATGGCGAGAAGCGCTACATCCTCCAGCCGAACGGGCTGAAGGTCGGCGACACGATCGTGTCGGGCGACAACGTCGACATCCTGCCGGGCAACTGCCTGCCGCTGAAGAACATTCCGCTCGGCACGCAGATCCACAACGTGGAGCTGCGGCCCGGCAAGGGCGGCCAGATTGCGCGCAGCGCCGGGTCATCGGTGCAGCTCGTGGCGCGCGAAGGTGAGTACGCATCGGTGCGCATGCCGTCGGGCGAGATTCGCAAGATCAACATCGAGTGCGTCGCGACGATCGGCCAGGTCGGCAACCTCGATCACGAGAACGTGTCGATCGGCAAGGCGGGGCGCAGCCGCTGGCTCGGCCAGCGTCCGCACGTGCGCGGCGTGGCGATGAACCCGGTTGACCATCCGCTCGGCGGCGGTGAAGGCAAGACCTCCGGCGGGCGTCACCCGGTGACGCCATGGGGCCAGCCGACCAAGGGCTACAAGACGCGCCGGCGCAAGGATACGGATCGCTTCATCGTCCAGCGGAGGACGAAATAGGACTACGGACTCTGGTCTGCGGTCTCCGGGAAGACAACCGGAGACTGGAGACCGAAGACCGAAAGACGACAGGATTCAGCATGAGCCGATCAATGAAGAAGGGCCCGTTCGTCGATACGCCGCTTCTCGAGAAGCTGGAAGCGATGAACCGGGCCAACGAGAAGAAGGTCATCAAGACGTGGTCGCGCCGCTCGACGGTGATCCCCGAAATGGTGGGCCACACGATGGCGGTGCACAACGGGAAGAAATTCATCCCGGTCTACGTCACCGGAGAACATGGTCGGGCCACAAGCTCGGCGAGTTCGCGCCGACGCGCACGTTCAAGGGGCACACCACGAAGACGGAAAAGGCCGCGGCGGCCGCACCGCGCAGCCGGAGCGCCCGCGGGTGGCGGCGCGGGCGACGGAGCGAAGGGGTAAGCCATGGTTGAAGCAATCGCGACCGCACGCGGCATCCGCACCTCCGCGCAGAAGGCGGGGCTGGTCTGCGAGCTGATTCGCGGCAAGGGCGTCAACCAGGCGCTCGCCACGCTGCAGTTCACGCGGAAGACGATCGCGCGCGAAATCGCGAAGGTCCTGCGCTCGGCGGTGGCCAACGCGCAGCAGCAGGACGCGTTCAGCGGCGACATCGATCGGCTCTACGTCCTGGCGGCCTACGCGAACCAGGGACCGTCGGCCAAGCGCGTGCGCCCCGCCCCGATGGGCCGCGCGTTCCGGGTCGTCAAGCGGACGGCGCACTTGACCGTGCAGGTCGCGGAGCGGCCGCTGAAGATCACGCGTGGCGACGGAGACGGATGCAGCAGCCGCCAAGCCGCGCGCGCGAGAAAAGCACTCGCGCGCGGAAGACGGCGAAGAAGGCGTAATGGCATTGAGGATTTACGGATTTACGAATTGCCGAATCGCGATTGGGCAATTTGAATGCGTAGATTCGTAGGTTCGTAAATTCGTAAATTGGTCGACTAGAGAGGACACTGTGGGCCAGAAGGTTCACCTCTACGGGTTTCGGCTCGGCTTCAACAAGACCTGGCGGTCGCGCTGGTATCTCGGATCGCGACTACGCGAAGCTGCTCCACGAGGATCTCGCGCTGCGGCAGGACCTGAAGAAGCGGTTCTCGCACGCGGGCGTCTCGCGGATCGAGACCGAGCGCGCGGCCAACAAGCTGAAGATCGACATCTACACCTCGCGCCCGGGCATCATCATCGGCCGCAAGGGAACGGAAGTCGACAAGCTGAAACAGGAAATCAGAAGCGCACCAACCGCGAGGTCTTCATCAACATCCAGGAGATCCAGAAGCCCGAGCTCGAGGCGCAGCTCATTGGCGAGTCGGTGGCGGTGCAGCTCGAAAAGCGCGTGGCGTTCCGCCGCGCGATGCGCAAGGCGGTTGAATCGGCGCTCCGGTTCGGCGCGCGCGGCATCAAGGTGCGCGTCTCCGGCCGCCTGAACGGGGCCGAGATCGCGCGCTCCGAGTGGTATCTGCACGGGCAGCTGCCGCTGCAGACGCTCCGCGCGGATATCGATTACGGCTTTGCCGAGGCGAGCACGACCTACGGGCAGATTGGCGTGAAGGTCTGGCTCTACAAGGGCGAGCGGCTCGTGCCGCGCCTGGGCCGCGACGAGGAATACCGGGACCGCGCGCCGCGCCGTCCTGCAGGAAGGGCGTAACGCATCATGTTGATGCCGAAGAAAGTCAAATACCGCAAGCAGCAGCGCGGACGCATGGCCGGGAAGGCGTGGCGCGGCTCCGACGTGTCGTTCGGCGACTACGGGCTGAAGGCGATGGAGCCGTGCTGGATGACCGCCCGGCAGATCGAGGCGGCCCGCGTGGCGATGACGCGCTTCATCAAGCGCGGCGGCAAGATCTGGGTGCGCGTGTTCCCCGACAAGCCGATCACCAAGAAGCCGCAGGAAACGCGAATGGGCAAGGGCAAGGGCGCGCCCGAAGAGTGGGTGTGCGTCGTCCGTCCCGGCCGCATCCTGTTCGAGATGGAAGGCGTGACCGAGGTCGACGCGCGCAAGGCGATGAATCTCGCCGCCGCGAAGCTGCCGATCAAGACGAAGTTCGCGACCCGCTTCGCGCAGGAAAAAGCGTCGTAAGAGGAGATACGGGCCATGAAGGTAGGCGAAATTCGCGAGCTGTCGGTCGACGTGCTCCGCGAGCGCGAGAAGGAGCTCGACGATCAGCTGTTCCGGCTTCGCATCCAGAAGTCGATGGGGCAGCTCGAGGCGCCGGCGAAGGTGCGCGACGTGCGCCGCGACCTCGCGCGGATCAAGACGATTCTCCGCGAGAAGGAACAGGCACAGGCATGAGCGTCAAGTCACAGGTGACCGGCAAGGTGGTCAGCGACAAGATGGAAAAGACCGTCGTCGTCGCCGTGGAGCGCCAGGTGCGCCACGGGCTCTACGGCAAGAGCCAGCGGAAGACGTCGAAGTTCGTCGCGCACAACGAGGGCAACGAAGCGAAGGTCGGCGACACGGTCGCCATCGCCGAGTCGCGGCCGCTGTCGCGGCGCAAGCGGTGGATCGTCACGCGCGTCGTGGCGAAGGCGCAGACGATCTAGGCAGACGAGCGAGGGACGGAGCACAGCCATGATTCAGATGCGATCGATTCTCGACGTCGCCGACAACTCCGGCGCGCGCAAGATTTCGATCATCAACCCGATTGGCGGATCGACGGGACGCTACGCGCGGCTCGGCGATATCGTCACCGCGTCGGTGAAGGAAGCGACGCCGGACGGCACCGTCAAGAAGGGACAGGTCGTCAAGGCGGTCATCGTGCGCACCGACGAAGGAGCAGCGCCGCCGTGACGGCAGCTACATCCGCTTCGACCGGAACGCCGCGGTGCTCATCAACGACCAGAACGAGCCGATCGGGACGCGCGTGTTCGGTCCCGTCGCGCGCGAGCTGCGCGAGCGCCGCTTCATGAAGATTATTTCGCTCGCGCCGGAGGTTCTCTAGCAATGTCGCGTTTACAAACGCCCATCCGCCGCAACGACACCGTGGCGGTCAACACCGGGAAGGACAGCGGCAAGCGCGGTCGCGTGCTGAAGGTGATCCCCGAGAAGAATCGCCTGATCGTCGAAGGCGTCAACATGATCAAGCGCCATACGCGCCCGAACCCGCAGCGCAACGTCAAGGGCGGGATCATCGAGCGCGAGGCGGCGCTGCACGCAAGCAACGTGCAGCTGGTGTGCCCCGAGTGCGGCGAGGTGACGCGCATCGGCCACAAGGTGCTTGGCGACGGCCGCAAGGTCCGCATCTGCCGCAAGTGCGAAGGAGTCGTCGACAAATGAACCGCTTGAAGACTCGGTATCAGAAGGAAGTCGTGCCGGCCCTCAAGAAGGAGTTCGGCTACACCAACGTCATGGCGATCCCCAAGGTCGAGAAGGTCGTCATCAACATGGGCCTTGGTGAGGCGACGTCGAACGCGAAGATTGCCGACGTCGGCGCCGACGAATTGAGCCGCATCACCGGCCAGAAGGCGATGGTCCGGCGCGCAACCAAGTCGATCGCCCAGTTCAAGCTGCGGCAGGGCATGCCGGTCGGCGCGATGGTCACGCTGCGCGGCGAGCGGATGTGCGGAATTCCTCGACCGCCTGATCTCGATCGCGCTGCCGCGCGTGCGCGACTTCCGCGGCGTCTCGCCGAAGGGCTTCGACGGCCGCGGCAACTACACCCTGGGCCTGCGGGACCAGCTGCTGTTCCCCGAGATCGACTACATGAAGGTCGACAAGGCGCGCGGCATGAACGTGTCGATGGTGACGACGGCGAAGACGGACGAGGAAGCACGCAAGCTGCTGCAACTGCTCGGCATGCCGTTCCGGACGAATTGAGATGGCTCAAGACTCAAGGCTCACGGCTCAGGGGCTTAAGCCCTAAGCCTTAAGCCAACAAGGATCAAGAAATGGCTACGACTGCAAAGATCGCCAAGGAAGCCAAGACGCCGAAATTACAAGATCCGCCTCCGCAACCGCTGCCGGCTGTGCGGGCGGCCGCGCGCCTACATCCGGAAGTTCGCGATGTGCCGCCTGTGCTTCCGCAAGTTCGCGCTCGAGGGCGACATCACGGGAGTGACGAAGAGCAGTTGGTAAATCCCAACGCCCAAATCCCAAATCCCAAATCCCACCGATTTGGGTTTGCTTGGGATTTGGGATTTGGAGCAGGATTTGGGATTTGAGAGAGACACAACGATGACCGATCCGATTTCCGACATGCTTTCGCGCATCCGCAACGCCGTGACCGCCAAGCACGCGCGTGTCGACCTGCCGGCGAGCAAGCTGAAGGCCGAGATTGCGCGAATCCTCCAGGACGAGGGCTACATCCAGGGTTATCGCCTGGTCGAAGAACCGGCCGAGAAGGGCGGCACGCCGCGCCCGCTCATCCGCGTGTTCCTGAATACGGACCGCACGGCGAGAAGGTGATCTCCGGCATCGAGCGCATCAGCCGCCCGGGGCGCCGCGTGTACTCGGCGTCGACGACGTGCCGGCGGTGCTCGGCGGCCTCGGCACGAACATCCTCACGACCTCGCGGGGCGTGATGACCGGCCGCGCGGCGCGGAAAGCCGGCGTCGGTGGCGAAGTGCTCTGCAACGTGTGGTAGGCGGCGCGTCAGCCAGCTAGCAGGCCGTGACGTGTCTGCCACGCTGCCCGCTGGCAGAGCTACGAGGTCAAGCGATGTCAGAATTGGTAAGAAACCGATCGCGCTGCCGAAGGGTGTCAGCGTGAAGATTGCGCCCGGCGCGATCGAAGTGCAGGGCCCGAAGGGCAAGTTGAGCCAGTGCGTGCCGCCGGGCATCGCGTTCGCGCAGGACAACGGGACGATCGTGGCGACGCTCGAACGCGACGAGCCGGCGCTCGGCAAGTTCCACGGCCTCGCGCGCAGCCTCGTCGCCAACGCGGTGACCGGCGTCACCGAGGGCTTCAAGAAAGAGCTCGACATCGTCGGCATCGGCTACCGCGCGCGAGCTGAAGGGCAAGCAGGTCGTCTTCGCGCTCGGCTACTCGCATCCGATCGTCTTCGACATCCCCAACGGGATCGACATCACGATCGACAAGCAGACGCACATCACGGTGACCGGCGTGGATCGCCAGCTGGTCGGCCAGGTGGCGGCCAACATCCGCCAGATGCGCAAGCCCGATCCGTACAAGCAGAAGGGCGTCCGCTACATGGGCGAAGTGCTGAAGAAGAAGGTCGGCAAGACCGGAGCGAAGTAACTGTCACGGTCTACGGTCTACGGTTCAGGGACTGAGACTGCAGACCGAAGACTTGAGGGATAGACGATATGAAGATCAAGACGAAGGACGATCGCCGCGTAGCGGATCAAATACCGGATCCGGAAGCGCGTGCAGGGCAGCGAGGCGCGGCCGCGTCTGACCGTGTTCCGCAGCGTCGCGCACATGGACGTGCAGGTCGTCGACGACATGACCGGCCGCACGATCGCCTCCGCTTCCACGGTGGAGCCGACCGTGAAAGGCGCGCATGCAGAAGGCGGAGCGGGGCGGCAACATCGCCGGGCGCGAAGGCTATCGGCAAAGACCATCGCCGAGCGCCTGATCGAGAAGGGCGTGAAGCGCGTCGTGTTCGACCGCAACGGGTTCCTCTATCACGGGCGCGTGAAGGCAGTCGCCGACGCGGCGCGCGAAGCAGGTCTGGAGTTCTAGCCGATGGCAATGATGAATCGCAACCGCGAGAAGGTCGACGCGTCGCAGCTGGAGATCAAGGACACGCGTCGTCTCGATCAACCGCGTCACGAAGGTGGTCAAGGGCGGCAAGAACCTGAGCTTCAGCGCCCTGGTGGTCGTCGGCGACGGCCACGGCGTGGTCGGCTTCGGCGTCGGCAAGGCGAAGGAGTGCCGTCGGCGATCAAGAAGGGCATCGAGGCCGCGAAGAAGAGTCTCATCCGCGTTCCGCTCAAGGGGACGACGATCCCGCACCCAGGTCGTCGGCAAGTTCGGCGCGGGCAGCGTGCTGCTCAAGCCGGCGCCGGAAGGGACGGGCCTCATCGCGGGCGGCGCAGTCGCGCGCGGTCGTGGAGTCGTGCGGCATCCAGAACGTCGCTCACCAAGTCGCTCGGGATCCGCGAACCCGCACAACGTGTGGTGCGGGCGACCTGTCGAGGGGCTCGACGGCGCTGAAGGGATCCGGCGACCATCGCCCGGATGCGCGGCAAGGGGCTCGCGGATCTGGCGCGCGCGAGCGCGTAGTCATCATGGCGAATCATCGAACCGACACGAAAGGCGCCACCGTCAAAGGTGACGCTGATGAAAGAGGCCGACCGGATTCAGCGGCAGGCAGAAGACCGTCGTGAAGGGCCTCGGCCTTCTGCGGATTCGCCACTCAGTGGAGCTGAAGGACACGCCGGAGACGCGCGGCATGATTCACGGTGCGTCACCTGTGGACGTCTCGGACTAGTTGGTAAATGGGTGAGTTGGTAAATGGGTAAGTTCAATTTTCCAGGGTTACCAGCTATTACCAAGTGCGGGGTTTGCCGATACTCAATAATCCCCGTCCCCCAGGGGATGAAGCACGAAGCGGATCGGCCGCGGCAGGATCGGGCAGCAAGACCGCGGGCGCACGAAACCGATCCGCTTCTTCGCGTACTTCTGACCGCCCAGGGGACGCAGATATGAACTCGCTATCTGTAATCCTACGGTTAATAATTTGGTCAGTTATTAACAATGGTACCTGGCTACGCAACTGGTCCGGAACAATCCCGCGATGACACCGCGCGTCTCCAGCACCAGTAACAATCCACGAAACCAATCGGCGATCTTGTCTGGTCACCACCACTCGGTGGAGCTGAAGGACGCCGGAGACGCGCGGCATGATTCACAAGGTGCGTCACCTCGTGAATACTCAGTTCGTAGTAAATGGGTGAGTTGGTAAGAGTAGAACAGTTCAATTGCAAGTTACCAACTGACAAATTACCAGCTGCAGGATTACAGATACTTGAGTCTCAATAATCTGTCCCCAAGAGTGAAGCGCGAAGAAGCGGATCGGCGCGCCCCCTGGTCTTGCCGTTGCCCGATCTGGCCGCGGCGATCCGCTTCTTCGCGTGCTTCATCGCCCAGAGAACCTGGAGGCGGACTCATATGTAATCCTGCAGTTGGCAATTTGTCAGTTAAGTAACGAGTAGTGAACTTACCCATTTACCAACTCACCCATTTACAATTGAACGTCCCTGGTGTTTGTGAATCATGCCGCGCGTCGCGCACGTCTCATGCTGAGTGGACGTCTCAGACTTAGTTGGTAAATGGGTGAGTTGGTAAATGGGTAAGTTCAATTACTAGGTTGCCAGCTGACCAAATCACCAACTGCAGGATTACAGATATGAGTCTCAATAATCTGCGTCCCCCAAAGGGGATGAAGCACGCGAAGAAGCGGATCGGCCGCGGCCAGGGATCGGGCAACGGCAAGACCGCGGGGCGCGGGCACAAGGGCGCGAAGTCGCGGTCGGGCTTCACGTTCAAGCGCGGGTTCGAGGGCGGCCAGATGCCGCTCCACCGCGCGCGTGCCCAAGCGCGGGTTCCACAACCCGTTTCGCGTCGAGTACGAAGTCGTGAACCTCGACACGCTCGGTGAGCGGTTCGACGCCGGCACCGTCGTGACGCTGGAGCTGCTCGCCGAGCACCGCCTGATCAGCGGCGCGAAGACGCGGCTGAAGGTGCTGGGACGCGGCGAGGTCGGGAAGGCGCTGACGGTGCGCGCGCACAAGTTCAGCGGAAAGGCAGCGGAGAAGATCGCGGCGGCGGGCGGCGCGACGGAGCAACTCTAGTGAACGACAGCCTGAAGAACCTCTTTACCGTCATCGAGCTGCGGAACCGCATCCTGTTCACGCTGGGCATGCTGGCGGTATACGCGTCGGGCACCACATCACGGTGCCGGGTGTGAACCTCGGGCGCGCTCGACGAGCTCGCGCGGCAGATGCAGAACAACATGTTCCGGGCTGTACTGACATGTTCTCCGGCGGGAACCTGTCGCGCGTGACGATCTTCGCGCTGGGCATCATGCCCTACATCAGCGCGTCGATCATCCTGCAGCTGCTGACCGTGGTGTGGCCGTATCTCGAGAAGCTGTCGAAGGAAGGCGAGCTGGGGCGCCGCAAGATCACCCAGTACACCCGCTACGGGACGATTCGTGCTGAGCGTCGTGCAGGCGCTCGGCATCGCGATCTTCCTCGAGCGGCAGACCAAGATCGCCGGCGGCGCTGCCGCTGGTCTACCAACCCGGGCATCGGCGTTCCGGCTGATGGCGGTGCTGACGCTGACCACCGGCACCTGCTTCATCATGTGGCTGGGCGAGCAGATCACCGAGCGCGGCATCGGCAACGGGATGTCGCTGATCATCTACGCCGGCATCGTGGTCGGGCTGCCGCGCGCGGTGCTGCAGACGATCGAGCAGATGCGGACCGGGCAGCTCGGGCTGCTGCGCATCCTGTTCCTGCTCGTGTTCATGGCGCTGGTCATCGCGGCGATCGTGTTCGTCGAGCGCGGCGCACCGGCGGGTCACGGTCCAGTACGCCAAGCGGGTCGTCGGGCGCCGCATGTACGGCGGGTCGAGCACGCACATCCCGCTGAAGGTGAACACCGGCGGCGTGATCCCGGTGATCTTCGCCTCGTCGATCCTGGCGTTCCCGGCGACGATCGCGCAGGCGTTCCCGGCGCAAGTACGCCGACGCCGTGTCGCAGCAGCTCGGCCTCGGCATGCCGCTCTACAACCTGCTCTATGTGGTCGGCATCATCTTCTTCGCGTACTTCTACACCGCGATCATCTTCAACCCGGATGACGTGGCCGAGAACATGCGCAAGCTACGGCGGCTTCGTGCCGGGTATCCGCCCGGGCAAGCGGACGGCGGAATACATCGACACGATCCTGGCGCGGATCACGCTGGCGGGCGCGATTTACCTGGCGCTCATCGCGATCCTGCCGAACTTCCTGATCAGCGGCTTCCGTGTCGCGCCGATTCCGTTCATCGGCGAATGGCTCGACCGCGGCGCTGCCGAAGTTCATCACGGAAGGCTTGAACGTGCAGTTCTTCTTCGGCGGCACGTCGCTGCTCATCGTGGTCGGGCGTGGCGATGGATACGGTGCAGCAGGTCGAGTCGCAGCTGATCAGTGCGTCACTACGACGGCTTCATGAAGAAGTCGCGAATCAGTGGACGACGAGCGTAACGTCAGTGACGATATGGCGCTGAATCTGCTTGATGCTCGGTCCACCCGGGCGCGGGAAAGGGCACGCAGGCCGAACGGTTCGCCAGGTCGCGCGGGATCCCGAAGATCTCGACCGGCGACATCCTGCGCGAGGCGGTGCACGCGAAGACCGACATCGGGCATGCGCGCCAAGGCGATCATGGACCGCGGCGAGCTGGTCGGCGACGACGTGATGATCGGGATCGTGCGGGAGCGGCTCGAGCGGAACGACGCGATGAGCGGCTTCGTGCTCGACGGGTTCCCGCGGACGGTCGCGCAGGCGTCGGCGCTGGACGCCATCATGAACGAGCGCGATCCGCTGATCGTGGTGGACATCGTGGTGCCGGAGGCCGAACTGGTGCGGCGGCTGGGCACCCGGATGATCTGCGACGACTGCGGCACCGGGGCTCCGGTCGGGAGCGCCATCGGCGCGGCGTGCGCCAAGTGCGGCGGGAAGCTGGTTCAGCGTCCCGACGACAACCAGGCGATCGTGATCGAACGGCTGAAGGTGTACCACCAGCAGTCCGAGCCGCTCGTCGAGTACTACCGCGTCCGGCCGACGTTCCGCTCGATCGACGGCGCGCAGGCGCCCGACCGGGTGGCGGCGGATCTGGCGGCGGCGATCGCGGCGGCCGGCAACGGCTACGGCAGCGTGGAGCGCTCGGGTGATCGTCTGCAGGTCGGCGGCGGAGCTCGATCGGATGCGCGAAGCCGGCCGGCTGGTCGGTGAAGTGCTGACCGAGCTTGCCGCGCACGTCGCGCCCGGCGTGACGACAGCCGACCTCGACGAGCTGGCGGAGAAGCGGATTCGCGACGAGCCGGCGCGACACCGGCGTTCAAGGGGTATCACGGCTACCCGGCGACGATCTGCGCGTCGGTCAACGAAGAGGTGATCCACGGGATCCCGTCCGGCCGGCGGATGCTGAACGAAGGCGACGTGATCTCGATCGACGTCGGCGCCTCGCTCGACGGCTACTTCGGCGACAGCGCGATTACGCTGGCGGTCGGCCAGGTGCTCGGAGGAGGCGGCGACGCTGCTGCGCGTCACCGACGAGTCGCTGTACAAGGCGATCGAGGCGGTGAAGCCGGGCGGACGGATCTCGGATATCGGCCACGCGGTGCAGAAGCACGTCGAGGCCTACGGGTTCTCGGTTGTGCGCGAGTTCGTGGGGCACGGCATCGGGCAGAAGATGCACGAGGAGCCGCAGGTGCCCAACTACGGCGAGCCGGGCCGCGGGCCGCGGCTGACCGAGGGCATGGTGCTGGCCATCGAGCCGATGGTGAACGCCGGCAAGGCGCGCGGTGAAGGTGCTCGGCGGACGGGTGGACGGCGGTGACGCGCGACGGCAGCCTGTCGGCGCACTTCGAGCACACGGTGGCCGTCACGGCGGACGGGCCGTGGATTCTGACGGCGAGAGAAGTCCCGGTCGCCGCGAGGAAATAGCCGCCTTCGCGCCGGCGGTAGCTCGGCGAGCCATGGCGGCGGGTGGCGATGAGCGCGGTGGTCGAGGTCGTGATGGAGACCTTGCCGAGTGCCCTTTACAAGGTGCGGCTCGACGAGGGCGCGATGGTGACTGGCGCACATCGCGGACCGGATGGATCGCAACTTCGTGCGGATCCTGGTCGGCGATCGGGTGAGGTTGGAGCTCTCGCCAGTGCGATGTCGGGCGAGGGCGGATTGTGGAACGGCTGTAGCGCGAGGGCCGCAGCCGAGCAGGGTCATTATGAAAGTAAGAGCTTCGGTCAAGCGGATTTGCGACAAGTGCAAGATCGTCCGGCGCCGCGGCGTCGTGCGCGTGATTTGCTCGAACCAGAAACACAAGCAGCGGCAGGGATAAGACTATGGCGCGAATTGCAGGCGTTGATCTCCCGAGGACCAAGCGCATCGAGATTGGTCTCACCTACATCTACGGGATCGGACGTTTCCGCTCGAACACGATTCCTGAAGGCGGCCGGGGTCAGTCCCGACATCCGCATCAAGGATCTGTCCGAAGACGACGTCCGCAGCATCAGCAAGGTGATCGAGGAGCAGGGCGGCGTGGAAGGCGATCTCCGCAAGGAGATCTCCGATGAACATCAAGCGGCTGATGGAAATCGGCTGCTTCCGCGGCCTGCGGCACCGCCGCAACCTGCCGGTGCGCGGCCAGCGGACCAAGACCAACGCGCGCACGCGCAAGGGCCCGCGCAAGGGCGCCATTGCGAAGAAGAAGGTCATCTAACCATGGCGAAGAGTGAACCGACCGCCGACGCGGCTGCCTTCCGGAGAAAGAGAAAGGAAGGCCGCCGGAAAGCGCAAGAAGACGTTCAAGAAGCGCGGCGAGAAGCGCATCGTGCACCACGGCCTGGCGCACATCCACGCCTCGTTCAACAACACGACGGTGACCATCACCGACACCGAAGGCAACGTCGTCGCGTGGTCGAGCGCCGGCGGCATCGGCTTCAAGGGCTCGCGCAAGGGCGACGCTGTTTGCGGCGACCCAGGCGGCGCTCAGCGCCGGCAACGTCGCCAAGACGGTCGGCATGCGCTCGCTCGACGTGCGCGTGAAGGGTCCCGGCTCCGGGCGCGAGTCGGCGATTCGCGCGCTGCAGACGGTCGGTCTCGAAGTGAAATCGATCCGCGACGTGACGCCGATCCCGCACAACGGATGCCGTCCCCCGAAGCGGGAGGAGAGTGTAAATGGCTCGTTATATCGGTCCGGTCTGCCGGCTCTGCCGCCGCGAGGCGATGAAGCTGTTCCTCAAAGGCGAGCGCTGCTACACGGAGAAGTGCGCGATCGAGAAGCGCAACTTCCCGCCCGGGCAGCACGGCAAGACGCGGAAGGCGAAGCTGGCCGGCTACGGCCTGCAGCTGCGCGAGAAGCAGAAGGTCAAGCGCATCTACGGGGTGCTCGAGGACCAGTTCCGCGGGCTACTTCGAAGCGGCGGAGCGGGCGCGCGGCATCACCGGCGTGACGCTGCTGCAGCTGCTCGAGCGCCGGCTGGACAACGTGATCTACCGGCTCGGCCTGGCGACGTCGCGGCCGCAGGCGCGGCAGCTGGTGCGCCACGGCCACTTTCTCGTCAACGGCAAGAAGGTCGACATCCCGTCCTTCCAGGTGAAGGAAGGGCGACGTGATCACCGTCCTCGGCCGCACGCAGAAGAACCCGACGATCGAGCACGCGATGGAAGAAGTGAAGGGCCGCGGCATCCCCGAGTGGCTGTCGTTCGACCAGAACACGATCACCGGGCGCATCAACGCGATGCCGACGCGCGAACAGATCAACCTGCCCGTGCAGGAACAGCTCATCGTGGAGCTGTACTCGAAGTAAGAAGGTAGAAGGAAGAAGTGAGAAGCGAAACTTTCCAGCGCTGAACTTCACTTCAACTTCTCAACTTCGAACTTTCGTACCGCTGACCCGCAGCCTTTTCAGACCTGCGGCGGGAGGTCGGCGGTCATTTGCAGGTCTGGAGGCCCGTCTGCGGGCCCATGGCGAAAGGACACAGCATGCTCTGGAAAGGTTTTCAGCGACCCAAGCGGCTCGAATTCGAACGCGAGACGCTCACCGATCGATTCGGCCGGTTCTACGCGCAGCCGTTCGAGCGCGGGTTCGGCACCACGATCGGCAACGCGCTCGCGCCGCGTGCTGCTGTCCTCGATTGAGGGCGCGGCGATCACCGCCGTGAAGATCGACGGCGTGCTCCACGAGTTCTCGCCGATTCCCGGCGTGGTCGAGGACGCCACCGACATCATCCTCAACCTGAAGCAGATTCCGCTGAAGCTGCACACGGATCAGGTGAAGACGCTGACCGTCAAGATCGACAAGCCGGGCGAAGTGCGCGGCCGCGACATCCAGGCCGACGGCGACGTCGAGATCCTCGGAGCCGGATGCGCACATCGCCACCGTCTCCGAGCACGGCAAGCTCCACATGGAGATGCGCATGAAGCGCGGCCGCGGCTACGTGTCGGCCGACAAGAACTTCGACGAGGACCTCGGCATCGGCTGGATCCCGATCGACTCGGTCCACTCGCCGGTCAAGAAGGTCAACTACCTCGTCGAAGCGGCGCGCCTCGGACAGACCACCGACTACGACAAGCTGACGGTCGACGTCTGGACCAACGGCTCGATCAACCCGCGCGACGCCGTGTCGCTGGCCTCGAAGCTGGTCCGCGATCACCTGAACATCTTCATCAACCTCGAGGAAGGCGCGGAAGCGCAGGCGGAGGCGGCCGCCGATGCGCCGCGCCCGGCGCGAGCAACGAGAACCTCGACAAGTCGGTCGAGGAACTCGAGCTCTCGGTCCGGTCGTACAACTGCCTGAAGAACGCGAACATCCGGACGATCCGCGAGCTGGTGCTCAAGACCGAGGCCGAGATGCTCAAGACGAAGAACTTCGGGCGCAAGAGCCTCAACGAGATCAAGGAAATCCTGCACACGATGGGGCTGAGCCTCGGCATGCGCGTCGATCAGCCGGCCGGCGCGTCGCAGGATTAGTAGGGCAGGACAGGGCAGGCCAATCCCGCCCTTCCAGCCTTGAGAAACGAGCTATGAGACACCGAGTCGCACACCGAAAACTGGGACGCGTCACCGAGCATCGGCTGTCGATGCTCCGGAACCAGGCGACGGCCCTGCTCAGCTTACGAGCACATCAACACGACCGTGCCGAAGGCCAAAGAGCTTCGGCCGTTCGTCGAGCGCCTGATCACCGTCGCCGAGCGCGGCCTGGCGGCCGGCGAAGCGAACGGGCGCGTGCTGAACGCGCGCCGGCTGGTGATGGAAGACCTGCAGGATCGCGAGATCGTCACCAAGCTGTTCGACACCATCGCGCCGCGTTTCGCGGGAGCGGCCCGGCGGCTACACCCGCCTGATGCGCACCGGCTTCCGCCGGGGCGACAGCGCCGAACGGCGATGGTCGAACTGATCGGCAGCGAGTTCGATCCGAACGCCAAGGTCGAGACGCCCACCGAGGAAGCGGAAGCCGAAGAGCAAGGGCGTCGCGGACGGCTGCGCGCCGCCGCCGAACGCCTTCGCGGCACCAAGAAGTCCGAGGATGACAGCCGGAAAGTGACGGCGAAACCGTCTCGGGGCAGTTCAGCGCAAGACCACGACGCCGCGGAAGGCTGGCTACGGAAGTTAGACGTTAGAAGTTAGAAGTTAGAAGTTAGAAGTAGAACTTCGAAATCTCGGTTCAAGCTCCGCGGTGCCTCGAGGCATCGCGGAGCTTTTTTGTTTTTCTGCGATGGGATGGCCGCCATGAAACGCTTGGCGGCCATCATCGTCGTCGCACTGCCGATCGCTTCGATGCTGATTCGCGCGCAGCCGGCGGCGTGCGACCTGAGCGCGTATCGTGCGCAGCCTGGCCTCGCCGCCGCCAACGGCGCCGACGGCCCTCACCGTTTCCTGGGCTGGTGAGCGCGATCGCGAGTTGCAGTTGCAAGCTGGCCATCGAGGCCGGCACGCCCACCGTTCGCGATCTCGTCCATCCGCCGCCAAGGCGCCGCGTGGACGACGCTGGCGGCCAACGCGCGGCCTGAGTTCAGGTCGTCGCCGGCTTCCGGCGGATGAGCAATCAGCAGGATCCAGCCGCTGCTGCGGGCCTCAAGGTTCCGATTACTCCGGAGATCATCGACGAACACAAGTGGGATGCGTTCTGGGATGCGCCGCTCGATCTGAACCCGCAGCCGGGGCGCGAGGCTAATCCGCCGCCCGCCGCGGGCATTGCCAATCAGCCCGGCCTGCCGCGCAAGGCGGAGGAGATCACGCGGGCCACGGCGATTTACCGCGCCGACCGATGCGAGGTGAAAACCGACGGGGCGCGCCTGGAGATCACATTCCCGGTCTCCAGCTCGGTCCCTTCGCGGGGCAGCTGCGGTTCACCGGTGTACCGCGGCACCGGCTTGCTGCGGATGGAGGCGATCGCGCGAAACCGATCAGCCGTCGGTGGCGCATAAATACGACGCGGGCCTGGCGGGCGTCTCGATCGACGCGCCGGACGTCGAGACTGGCCTGGCGGGACACGTCCAATACGTGGCAGTCGCACCTGGTTCGGCGGAACCGACAACGAGCGCGGAGACGCCGCTGATAGGCGAGCAACCGCGTGCTGATTGCGGAGCGCGGCACATCGGCGTCGCTGGCGGTCTTTCCGCCGCCGCACGTTCTTCTGGGCGCGTGAAATCGCGACCAACCTCGGCTACGTGTGGTATCGGAAAGACGCGGCGGGCGTGTTTGCGTTCGGCGTGCGGCAGGCCGAACGGGAAGAGACGCCGCAGTACGACGCGCCAATTTTGCCGCTGTACAGCGCGCGCGACCCGGCACACCGCAGCACATGCCGGTGTACCTGTTCGCCAGCGCCGACGCCGCGCAGCCCGCGCTCGATCAGGTGCTGGCGCTGACCCACGGCGATCGCTGCAAGTGCTCTACCCGGCTATCAGGTGATAGAACCATCACTACCACATGGATCTGGGACAGCGGCTGCTCGCCGCCGGCAGCCTCGACGCAGAGATTCCCGATCTCCAGGTGCTCAAATCGCTCGGCATCACCATCGTCAGTCAAATCGATTCGATCGTCGAGGGGAGGAGGGCCGCGGCGGGGCTCGCGTGAATCCGCTCGCGGTAACCAGGGCGTCCGTCGACGGGGGCGCGGAGACACTCGGACGCGGACTTCGTCGTGATGCCCAACCAGGAGTACTACGGCAGCCCGCTCGGCGGGCACACCGACCTGCTGTTCTCGCACCCGGTGTGATTGGACGCAGGGCCGCGCGGCGGGCCAGCCGCTCATCGAGAACGATCCGGCGTTCGGCCGCGTGCTATCGCATCGGCAGCGCGGACGATCTGATGGAGATGGCGGCCCGCGAGGACGTCCTGATCTCCATGCCGCACCCGCGCACCAAGGGATCCACAGGGTTCCCCGACGCGGTGAAGGACAGCGCGGCGTTCAAGGACCCGCACTATCAGGGCGTCGGCTTCCGTTGGGGGATGGGGCTGGATCTGTCGGAGCGCAGGCTGTGCGCAGCGGCGATGCCTCGCGCTGCTGGACGACATGAGCAACTGGACCGCCAATCGTCCAGGTCCGTCGAAGTACCTCTCTCAATCAGCGAGGTTCGCTATCAGGCGCCCGGCGACGATGTTTACGCGAGCGCGCCGGTCAGCTACGTAAGACTCGACCAGCTTCCGTCGCCGCAGGATGTCAGCTCGTCGTGCGTGCGCTGATGCGCGGCGACTATTTCGTGACGTCGGGAGAGGTGCTCATCCCGTCGTATGCCATTCGCGGATCCGGTGACAAGCGGACGATCGAGGCGGACGTCGAGTGGACGTTCCCGCTCGACTTCGTCGAGGTGACCTGGGGCGACGGCGTGAAGACCGGCAGCACCATCGTGACGGCCACCGACCTCCCGCCCATGGGCCGTCACCATTTCAGCATCCCCTTCGACGCGGCGGCTCGAAGTGGGTGCGCTTTGCCGCGTGGGACTCGGCCGGCAACGGCGCGCTGGTGCACTTCGTCTGCAGGTGCGCCGGCACTTCGTCGTAGTGCGAGTACTCCATGTGGTACGGTGCCGCGCCCGCCGGTGGCCGACGTGAGGTGCTGCTCGTAGGTGAGCATCTCGGACATCGGCACCTGCGCCTTGATGATCGTCGTCGACGCCGCGGGTGTCCATGCCGGCGATGCGGCCGCGCCGGCCGTTCAGGTCGCCCATCAGATCGCCGGCGAAATCCGACGGCGCGTAGACCTCGACGTTCATGATCGGCTCGAGGATCGTCGGCCGCGCGCGCGTCATCGCGTCCTTGAAGGCCAGCGATCCGGCGAGCTTGAACGACAGCTCGTTCGAGTCGACGTCGTGATACGACCCGTCGAAGACGGTGACGCGGAAGTCGACCATCGGATAGCCGGCGAGATAGCCGCGCGTCCGCGCGTCCTGGATGCCCTTTCTCGACCGCCGGCACGAACTGGCGCGGGATCGAGCCGCCGAAGATGTCGTCGACGAACTCGAAGTCGGCGCCGCGCGGCGAGCGGCTCGACCTTGATCTTGCAGTCGCCGAACTGGCCGTGGCCGCCGGTCTGCTTCTTGTGGCGGCCGTGCGCTTCGGTCGACGCCTTGATCGTCTCGCGGTACGGGATGCGCGGCGGCTTGAGGTTGACGTCGACGCCGAACCGCCGCTTCAGCTTCGCGACCGTGACCTCGATGTGCAGCTGGCCCTGGCCGGAGAGCAGCAGCTCCTTGGTCTGCGGATCGCGGCTGTAGCGGATCGACGGGTCCTCTTCCTCGAGCCGGTGCATCGACGTGCTGATCTTGTCCTCGTCGCCGCGGCTCTTCGGCTCGATCGCGTAGGCGAGCACCGGCTCGGGGAACTGCGATCGGCGGGTAGGTCGACCGGATCCGCTCTTGTCGCCGAGCGCGTCGTTGGTCAGCGTGTCCTTCGAGCTTCGGCGACCGACCCGAGGTCGCCGGCCTTGATTTCCGGCACGTTGGTCGGCGGTCTTGCCCTGCAGCAGCATCAGGTGGCCAAGCCGCTCGGGCGCGTCCTTCGTCTTGTTGTGCACGGTCGAGTCGGCCTTCATCGTGCCCGGACACGACGCGGAACATCGTGATGCGGCCGGCGAACGGATCGGCGATCGTCTTCCAGCACGAACGCCGACAGCGCGGCGCTTTCTCGTCGGCCGTGCGCGCGCACTTCGCGCGCCGTCCTTGTCGATGCCCTTGAACGGCGCGGTCGGCCGGCGACGGCAGGTAGGCGAGCGACGGCGTCGAGCAGCTGCGGCACGCCGATGTTGCAGCAGCGCCGAGCGTGCAGACGAGCGGGAACAGCTTGCCGGCGATGCGTCGCGCTGCGCAGTCCGGCGACCAGCTCGTCGTCGGTCAGCGTGCCGGCCTCGAAGAACTTCTCCATCAGCTGTTCGTCGTTCTCGGCGACCATCTCGATCAGCGCTTCGCGCGCGCTGTCGACCGGCGCCGGTCATGTCGGCCGGAACGGCGCCCTCGGTGAACTTGCCGCTTTCGTCGGTCTCGAACAGGTGAGGCCTTCTTCGACACCAGATCGACGACGCCCTGGAAGATCGTTCTCCTCGCCGATCGGCAGCTGAATCGGGATGACCGTGCGGTTGCAGACGCTCGCGCAGCGACGCCAGCGTGCGCTCGAGGCTGGCGCGCTCGCGATCGAGGCGGTTGAGCACGACCGAGCCGCGGCAGCGCCGAGCTCCTCGGCGCGCGTCCCACACCTTCTCGGTCTGCACCATGACGCCGCGCGACGGCGTCGACGACGACCAGCGGCGGCGTCGGCGACGTTCAGCGCGGCGCGCGCGTCGGCTCAGGAAGTTGCCGATGCCGGGCGTGTCGATGAGGTTGATCTTCTGCTTGTTCCACTCGGCGTAGGCGAGGCTCGCCGACAGCGTGTGCTTGCGCGCGATCTCTTCTTCGTCGAAGTCGGTGACGGTCGTGCCCTCGTCGACCTTGCCGAAGCGATTGATCATGCCGGCGTCGGCGAGGATGGCGGACGCGAGCTGGGTTTTGCCGGAGCCGCTGTGCCCGACGAGGGCGACATTTCTGATGCTGGCGGCGTCGTAGACCTTCATGGACGGGTCCCCCGAAGTACCGCGCATCATATGTCAGGCGCTGCGGCGACGCGGCTGTCACGCGACCGGGCTGCGGGAACGTACAGCGAGCGCAACCCGAAGGCGCGCTGACCCAACAGATCTACTCGTAGCGCAGGGCTTCGATGGGATCGAGGCGCGAGGCCTTGAACGCCGGATACATGCCGAAGAAGATGCCGACCGACGGCGAAAAGCCGAGGCCGATGGCGAACGACCACCAGGGCAGCGAGATCGGGAAGCCCGGACAGCGGTGCACGCCCAGCCGATGCCGCTGCCGAGCACGATGCCGAGCAGGCCGCCGAGCGAGGTCAGGAACGCGGCTTCCATCAGGAACTGCAACAGGATCTCGCGCGGCGCGCGCCGAGCGCCTCTGCGCACGCCGATCTCGCGCGTCCGCTCGGTGACCGAGATCGATCATGATCGCCATCACCCCGATGCCGCCGACCATCAGCGCGATCGACGAGATCACGACGAGCGCGAAGAACGTCGCCCTGGCTGATCGGTCCCACAACTGCAGAAACTGCATCCTGCGGTGCAGATGTCGAAGTCGTTCGGCTCGTCCGAGCGTGAGGCCGTGACGGATCCGCATGATGCGCTCGAACTCTCTGCGATCGCGTCGGCTTGTTGACGCCCGTCGCGCGGCACGACCGCAATCACGACGTTCGGGCAGTCGTCGCCGCCGCGCTGATCCGCGCTGACGCGCGCACGCCCGTAGACGCGTCTGGTATGCGGTCGTGGGGGATGGACGACGAAGTCGTCCTGGCCGACGCCGAAGCCGCCCGGCGGACGGCCGCTTGTCGAACACGCCGACGACCTCGAACCGCTCGGTGCCGACGCGGACGAGCTTGCCGATCGGATCGACGCCGTCGGCTCGAAGCAGCAGCTTGCAGGCGGCGTGTTGCCGAGCACGACGACGTTGCGCCGATACTGCACGCTCGGTGCCGTTGAAGTAGCGGCCGGCGCAGAATCGGAATCCGCGTGCCGTCGGCGAAAGTGCTCCGAGCGCGCCGAGGACGCACGAGCGGTCTTGGTCTTCCGAGGTCGCGATAGGAGACGCGCTGCTGGGTCGACGGGCCGCCGGCGCCCGAGTTCCATGCGTCGACGTATCCGAGCGTCGGCGCTGCTGCCGCCTCGATCGCGCGCGACGTCGGAGATGCGTCAGGTTCGGGCCGCTTCAGCAGCTTGATGAACTCGGCGCCGTTCGCGAAGCTGCGTGACGCCGAACTTCTGAACGAAGATCGCTGTTCGGGCCGATCGCGCTGATCGATGTCGCGCAGCGACTGGTCGAAGCCGCGGATGAGCGCCGTCATCCCGACGATCGAGGTGATGCCGATCACCACGCCGAGAGACGGTCAGCGCCGACCGCATCTTGTTGGTCCGCACGGTGTCGAACGCCATGCACGACGACTTCG
>ERZ1370068.8439-contig-7292_pt1 | contig 50148 bp, 79 predicted proteins | sample MGYA00561227_ERZ1370068 | MGnify/ENA primary metagenome ERZ1370068 (study PRJEB38410, sample SAMEA6850437) | metagenome | study: Metagenomic assessment of the ecological functions of the soil: analysis of the soil microbiota associated with the... | reverse complement strand
CTGCATATCGCTTCGTTCAGTTACGTATTGCTGTGTCGAGTGCATCGGCGGGAGTCATTAATAGCGGCTCTGCCGCCACCAGTCTCGATGAATATTTCAGGAGCGGTTTTAGATCGTCGTGACCCCGTGCATATTCTTGTAAGCGCCGTTCGGAATGTGAAGGGGCTGGTTTCCCGACTTCAGTCGCAGAGTTTGCATCTGTCCGCGGGTTGTTGGGCCGCGAGCGGAAAAGGCTTGCGACGACCACAAAAACATTGTGGCAAAAGCCGCAGATCACCATAAACACGTATTTCGCTTGGGTCGGCGCTGCCGCGCCGCTTTATTGCGGAGTGCGGTGCCCCTGCACCGCTTCGTTGCGGGGATTCAGTTGAAAGCACTCACAGAGTCGCACAGATGAAAGTACTGAACAACGCATCACGCTGAAAGCGGCGCGGGGGGCGCCGCACTCCAAAAATCGTGCATTGAAGAGCGCAGGGTTCGAATCAATTCTTTGCGATCGGTTCTGAGCCAGATACGTAACAACGGTAACGGCGGGTTGCTGGACGCGTTCCACAGAAAGTACCATGCTTTCGTGCTCCTCAACTTCGGCCGTTGTCAGCAAACAATCGATCAAAATCAGCGCTCTTGACCGCAGTCGCTGTGCATGGCGCGCCGCAGTTTCATACTCAACGATATTTCTGCTCTCGAGCTTTCCTGCCGCCGTACGGTAGACACAAACCAAAAACTTGAGATGACACAGCGCACTCCGATGCGCGGGCGTCCAATGATGGTTGCTCCAGAATTTCGCGCCAGCTGTTTGAGGGCGGCGCATTCAGACCTGCCAGCATTTCGCCGACGAGTTCGCGGTGATGCCATTCCTCATCTTCGATAGTCTTGGATTCGCGCTCGTTCTTCAGGGATCATTTTACCGATTGCCAGCGGCTGACCGCGGTAGGCATAACCAGCAGCGCGCTACGCCTGAGCGGGCCAAGCTGGGGATGTTGATTGGATTTTTGCGGTTGAGTTCAGTCACGACACTATTTTGCGCGAGCCGGTCGACGCCGTAAATCAAAGCGTCGATTCCCATCACTTCTGCGCAGCCCGGCTAACTTTTTCGCCCAAATTTTCCGCTACCCGGATTGAGCCCTTGTTCTCCGGATGAATCAGGCTGATTACATGTGGCTTGTCGAGCTCGTTCGAACGCGTAGTCAAGTGCACGGCGATGCGCCTTCGATTGCGAAGCCAACTCCCCAGTACTGTCGGCCAAGAGTCCAGCCAGTCTCAAGCGCAGGCCCAGCCGACCGGGTTCAAAATCCCAGTCGAGCCCAGCAAACGACCAGTTAGCGCTTTCGACATTACGCCAATGGCCGTAGCCGCGAAGTTCCCGGTGACCAATCGCAGAAGGCCATGTGTCGCGCCAGGCCTCGGGGCGCGGACTAAGCTGCTTTGCCACCGATGCCGGCGCATCACTTCGGGATCAGCACACATTTCTGCATAGGGCTCGAAGTCTCTGTTTTCTTCGCGCCGCGCCGCATGCGAAGCAGAGGCGCTCGGATCTCGAAAGTTGGATTTCTTTCGATGGCAGACTCCGTTGAACCGCATGGAGTGCGGCGGCGCTCGCGCCGCTTTTTGGTAAAGATTTATCGTATTACTGTGGAAGTAGAGATGCCGCTCGATCGACGGTGGTGTATGGCAAAGCGGCGGAGGGCCGCCGCACCTCAAAAGAGAGTTCGCTGCCGTTTCCACCACCTCCGCCGTCTCGTATCTTCGAGGAATGATCCACGGTCTGCGGAGCGAGATTCGAATCTCGTCAGCTCTTCGAAATCACGACGACGTCCGCTTCCTGCCGCTCGTCGATCAGTGCCTGCACTTCGGTATCGAGCATTTCAGTTTTTTCTGATCACCGAAAAGCATTGAGCACAGTGCTCGAATTGAGCGAGCAGTTCGAGTAGTCCTGTTTGTTTGTCTCCTTGACTTGTTTGCGAGCGAGGGCGGTGTTCACGTCGCGCGAAAGATTGTGAACGGCAGCGGGGCGATAGAAGTATTCGGGTCGTCATCCATCGCCTTCCTCAAATTCTCTGCGTGCGCGCTGCCAGCGACCCCGTGCAACGCTTCGTTAGTGCTCGTCTGTTCGCGCTCACTTCAGCTGAGCTCGGAAACGCAAACGTTCTACCAGTTTTCTCTGCACCTGCCAACGCATCAAACGTAAAGTTCGAGTTGCTTGTTGTAGGCACACTCGAAGAAATAGCGAATCGCAAGCCGCTGGATCTCCTTTTGCCGCCATATCTCGAAACTGTAGTAGTTGCCTTCGGATTTGGCGACATCATTTCGCCTTCGACTTTGAGAGATGTTCGAAGTGAATCCAGAAGCGAACAAATTGTTTCCAGTGAGCGCCTTCGCTTTACGAGCAATCTCGTTCTCCGTGATGTGGAAAGACCAGGATCGATACCGCCAGCATGGATGTCGCAATGTCTGCCGAGATATTTCATCGACATCGCTCGAACATTCGATATGCCAGCGCTGGTCGACCGCGACCGATCGAGCGTCCCACGCCGGCTCGGTTTCGCCTCGGGTTGTTTCCATAAAGAAGCAAGTCGCGAGCGTCTTTCCTTTTGCACTTCGTCCGTATCGATTCGTTCACTTCCAGCGGCAATGTTTCCCGCAAAGTTGATCTTGGAAAGTTTTCCGTAGTCTGGGAATGAAGAAATTCTGCAATAAATGGATCCGTCCGATCTGCAGCGTGATCGTTGGCCAGAAGCTTTCGATTAGCGAAACCATCTGGGAATGTGACGAGTCGTCGCGGCACAGTTCCAGGGATGTTCGCAGCCGCAGCGCATCGAAGTCCTCCCCAGAGCGCATCGATGTACTGCTGCGTGCTGTACTCGTCGATCGTTACTCGGCTTCCTGCGATTTGGAGCAATGATGCGATCTTCAACGTCGGTGATGTTCATCACGTGCCGACTTTGAAACCTTTGTATTCAGGTAGCGCCGAAGAATGTCCGCGGCCACGGCTGAACGGAAGCTACCGATGTGTCCGTAGTTCCAGACAGTTGGACCGCAGTAGTGAAACTGACCTCACCTCTTTCATTGGCTTGGAACTCTTCTGCGCGTCGCGGAAGTGTGTTGTATTTCAAAGCATGGTGGTGTTTGAAAGCACCCGGAGCTGATGGACGGGCTGTGGATTGTCGATTGCCAATTGCGTGAATTTCGGATTCTAGATTTCGGGTCTCAGGTTGCAGGATTCCTGACTCCGGTTTGTTCTGGCAGACCACAGATCGATTGCCTAACCGCATCTTCAATGCAATCTGAGGATCTGAAATCTGAGATCTGAAATCTGAAGTGTCTCCAACCCCGGTTGCAGTTCCCACACTCTCGTTCCTTCCAAGATCTTCGCCCCTCGGATGAATCTCAATTTCGCCAATGTGTGTGATCCCAACTCCATCAACACCGCTTTGGCAATTTGTGAGACTGCGTCCGATCGCACATAAATAGCAGCTCCGAAATCCTCACCGCCATGAAGTTCGAGTTCGCAGAGCGGATCAACGCGCGACGTCGCAAAAGTTCAACAACCTGGACATCGATGGGAGAAGAGAAGGCGCTATCAGTCGCGCCGACTCGGCTTTCCCGTTATAAATGTGATTTAGATCAGATGAGAGACCGGCCATCGCTAATATCAATATCGCGCGAGCGCAGTCGCTGCCTGGCCCAAGCACATTCCCCGGCGCGACACGTGGTTCCCGGTTATGATGGCGAAGCAAGAGGTGATCCCGAGTGCCTGGGTTTCGTTGGCGCTGAAGTTCTGATCGGCCAAATGCGCTCCGCGTTCGATCAGTCTCAAACCGCCAGCTGCCACCGAGTGGGCACGTCGCGAAGATCTGATCGCCGCGTTGCGCTCCGGGATCGCTTGATCGCGCGGTCGATGGCACGACTCGCCGCATAACAATTGAGTCGACAACGATTTGTTCAGGTGTGGTGTGATGTGTCGCCGCCGTGAGTTGGACATCATATGCCCGAGCTGCAAACAGACCTTCATAAAAATCATTTGCGAAACTCGATTGCCAGCACATCGTCAGGAACACCAAGCGATATCCAGTGACCAACGCGGGCGAGAACCCATTGCGCAATGTCCGAGAGCGAAACTGCACGGTGGCTTTATGTCCGGTCAGGTTAGCGGCGCAGTGTTGCGACGAAGTCTACTGCCACCCAATCAGCAAATCAGTGGCGACAAGAGCAGTGTCGCTCAACTGCACTCAGATGAAATCAACGGCTGCTCGTCACCAATGCCAAGCTTTAATAATTGAATTGTTTCGAGAGGACTGTCCTGGAGTCGCACGCGCTGTCGTAATTGATCGAGTGAAATCGATTCAGTTCGTGCAGCAACGTTCGAAACTGAGCGGAGACTGAGCGTTTCCATATTCGTTCTCGCCATCTTTCATCCCGACGCGTTTTCCTTTAGAGGTTACGACGTAGATGAGATCTAATCCAGCTTCGATCGTTTCTATTGAGTTGAAAGGAGAAGCTGTCAATGACTTTCGCCATGTTGCCCGAAAACGATTCCAGGCACTGCGGCAGCTGAGCAGTGTTCAGCTAATATCTCTGTTGCTTCTCTGCCGCCTTCTGACCGATCGACTCTCATCAGGATGCGTAGAAAGCGCCAGCGGGATTTTCGCACGTGAAGACCAGTTCATCGAGACCTGAAAGCAAGAGATCGCGACGACGTAGATACTCGTTCTTGTGGTGTTCGATAACTGCGGAATCAAGTTACATCGCAGCAAGTCCAGCCCATTGGGTTGGAGTTGACTATAACATTCGAAGAGTAAGGCGTCGTCTTTTTTAGACCAGTCATCACGGTTCCGCAGCGACCGCGTAGCCCAGTCGCCACAACCTGTCATCGCATACGACTTGAAAAAGTGAACAGAGTAATCGTGCGTTCGAACATGAGTCGATGGACGCAATGGAGAAGTGTTCGCCGTCGCAAGCCAGATCCTCAGCGCCTCGTCAGCGGCGACAATCAGATCACGTTCACGAGCAGAACCTGGCAACGACGTGCGCTTCGTCTGGGTGAACACAACATCCGGACCGGATTTTGGCGGCGTGTTGTAGTGGAATCGCCTCTCGGTACGATCTGTTGTGTAGCGACTCAGTTTGCTCGAAACCGAGTTCACGAGCTTCGTGGGTTGGCACGAGAACAATTTTGGCCTCGCAGTGCGCAATCCAGTCTTTGATTTGGCGTCAGGTAAGGAGAGAAGAAGAACTTCGTCGCCCGGATTGATTGTCGACTGAAAGGCCCAAACAATCTTTGTCACTCGCCATTAGGACGATCACGTCCGACCTGCGCCACGATTCGATTTTTGGTTCGCAGTTTCTCAGCGTTCTACTGATCGCAACTCGGGGATTCAGATGAAGGTGCGTAACGGGTCTTGTTCTCGTCGAGCGCACGCTTCATCGCCTCCTTAACCGGTTCGGGTGTTGGCATGAAAGGCTCGCCACCTTCGAACTGATACACGGTCGCACCCTGCGAGGCGCAACTCCATGATCCGATTGCGAATTTTGACGATATCAGAGAAGCCGACACCATCGAGCCGAGAGGCCAGGCGAAGCGCCGTGGGCAAGGTTGTCACTGTTTAGAAGAATCCTCCCGAATGTTTACGTGGGAAAGCGGGTTATAGCGGGCGAAGTTTGGTCAGTCGGGGATTGCTGATTGCTGATTTCCGATTGCTGGTTTGGTCTTTGACTTTGGTTTTAGTCTTCGCCGTCTGGTTGAGTAAGGCGATGCCACAAAGTGCAATCAGCAATCAGAAATCAGCAATCAGAATCTTCGATGATGCACCTTCTATCTTTTAAGACAAAGTTTCAACTCATTCCAGCTAAGTGTAAGTATTGACACGCCAAAGTCTAGCCATCAGCAAGACACGAGCGTCGATCAAGTCTGCAGGCAAAGATCACCGACAGTTCTTCCAAAAACTTTCCCTGGCATTCGTTAGCCAGGCCATTCGAACTTCCCGGCAAGCCCTTAAGATAATTGCGCGAAACAGAATGTCCCGCTGGCAGCCATCCCCGAAAAACTCTTCTCGCAAGATCGGATGAAGATCAGCGAACTGTGCGGTGCGCGGCGTCCTCCAGTTACTGGGAATCAGAATTTTCAATGCTCGCTCCGCGAAAAGAATCGTGCCGGCCAGCGTGATGATACTACCGAAAGCGCGACGTCGAGATGGCTTTAGTAGAACTAAGGAACACTACGGGCAGATCGCGGTGCAGACAATCGCAGGAGCCGCTGCAGAGGCATGCTCGCGACCTTCAACGACTTCGTGGGGGCGGCGGCAAATTCAAGGTGGTAGGTTCTGAAGATGGCATTTTTCGCGCGAGCCGCAACAACCCAACAACTGGATTTGTCGGCGAGAATGACGGCTTCGGCCAGACGACAGGTTTCGCGCTGCTCCGGCAGTCGTGCCAGAACCGCGGAAGAGCGCCAGGTTGAAGCCAGCTGGGGCGGCGGATCTCGCCGGGACGCTAGCCTTCCTGAAAAAGAGAATCAGAAACAAATCCAACAGACGAAAAATATTGTGCGTGTGGACGACAATTGTTCTTTGGCAGGCTACTGTAAGTCAGGGAGACGGGACGTGGCGCAGCTCTGGCAGGCGCACGCTTGAGGGTGCGTGAGGTCAGCGTGCCTGAATCTCGCCGATCCCGACCAGTTCCGAGACCAGGTCTTTGGTTTGGTAGCAAGGCCAAAGACCGTAGGCCAAAGACCTCGATCGCGAAATCATTCACCAGCCCGGTCCGTCAGCTCAACAAAACCGCGATCTAACTGTTGAGCCGGGTGGCACGTAGAATCGGACGCGTGTGCGAGATCACCGCCACAGCAGCGCTGTACAGCTTTGCTTCTTCAGTCAACTCACCTTTGGGAAAGCTCACCCGACCGATCACTGATTTGGTCTTGCATACCCTTCAACGTTCAAATTGCCTGCAGTCACGAACAATCCTTCGGCGTGGATTCGATTCTGGCAGAGCGAACGAGTCCCTTGTTCTGAGGGCCGCACCGTTTACGCCGAGCGTAGAGCGTGACAGTCTATTGAGATGGCAACTGCCGAGGGCGGCGGGTATTAGCGTGTAAGGTGATTGCGTCCGGCGTCTTCACCACCTGCTTCGAGCGGTTCATCAGTAACAAATGTGTGGCCGGATTCCATGCCGAACCCTGTTTTGGAGATTTTGTTTTTGAGGTCGCGACGACATCAGCTCATTGTGGTACTCCTTTGTTCGATGTGTCCTTCCTCTGCGCATCCTCTCTGCGTCTCCTTCGGAAGCCCTCAGCCAGGCGACACCATGCCTGACGATTCAGCAGCGGAGGCGCAGAGTTCGCTGCAGAGGTGACGCATGAGAAACGAGAAATCAAGAGTCTCCTTCGACTTTACCAAGCATGTCACGCTTGCAGTGATGCGCAGTGCGCCGCTAAACTCAAACGCGTTCCAAACCGATTGCAGATTCCGTAATCCAAATTAATGCGGATCGTTCTGAGGTCTAACCATGAAGATTCGCGTTGAGTATCAGGGAAGAGAACTGGCTGAAGAAGTTGGTGTGGTGAAACGAACGCGGCATTGTTGCGCTGTAACTCCGGATGAAGCGTGGAACGCGCCGCGAAGGAATTAGGCGCAGACATGGTCAATGGTGAAGCCTGCAGATTCATGCGGGCGGCCGCGGAAAAGGCGGAGGCGTAAAATTAGCTAAGAGTCCTGACAGAAGCGAAAACACCCGCCAGGCGTAGCGTCAGAATGCAGCCTGGTAACACATCAAACCGGTCCCGAAGGTGGCAGGAAGTTCGCGTTCTGCTTATCGAAGAAGGCTTTGCCCATTGATAGGGAACCCTACCTGGGGCGTGGTCGCGGATCCGGCGCATCAGGAAGACCGGTATTCGGTATGGCTTCGTCCGCTGGTGGAAATGGATATCGAGGAAGTTGCTGCGAACACTCCGGAAAAGATCCATGCAGAAGAGACGATCGATCCCGCTGGCGGTTTCAGATCTTTTCAAGCGAGAAAGCTTGCGTTCGGGTTGGGAATCCCCGGCGATTTGATCGGACAGGCGAGTCAAGTTAGCACGCAGGCTTTGTAACGCCGCGAGATGAACAGATGGACGCATCGGTGGTTGAAATCAATCCGTTTCTGCCCCAATCCAAGAGACGATCGTCTGATCGCCCTGGATGCGAAGATCTGCCCTGAAACGACAACGCTCTCTTTCTGTCACCGAAGGGAGTTCATGGAACGCCGGAACCACGAACTCGAACTGAAGAAGAGCCTCTCAGAGATTGAAAGCGTCGAAGTTTGATCTCAACTATATAAAGCTCGCGACGGCAACATCGCTCTCGCATGGTGAACGGCGCCGTCGTCTAATGGCGACGATGGACATCCACATCAGCCACGCCGGCGGCGAGCCGGCGAACTTTCTTTGATGTCAGGCGGCGGAGAGCCCCGCCGGAGCGGGTCCGACGGCAGCATCTCCGGATCGGTTGTTGGGCGGATGAGAATGTGAAGCGCCGTGCTGATCAGCCGCTCTTTGGAGGCATCGTTCGTTGCGACATGGTGGCAAGAGGTGCTGTTGAAGCCGCTGCGTGAAGACTACCTGGAGTATATAAAGGTTCCGGCGTTGTTGAATTTCGCCTGGGCGGCATCACCAATGTCGAGTGAAGGTCAGCGTGAGATTCGGCGAGCGTCGGCCTCAACTTCACGCCAGGTCGCCAACGGAATGCAGGACGCGGCAGAGAAGGTGGTGGTGCATCAGCGGCGTAGTGGCGCGCACGGGCTAAGGCAGGACGGTGGTGAGACAGGGGAGACGGGGTGACGGGGAGGGGGAGACGGGGTGACGGGGGGTGATAGGATGGAGAGTTCTGAAGAATCCGAGAAATTGAATATTCCCGAAGCACAGGTCACTGTGTCGCCGGGTCACTCCAGTCGCCCCGTCACCCCGTCTCCCCATCTCCCATCCTCCGCATTCTACGCGTCTCCTCTCACCTGGCTTGCTCGCATTAGTCGCTTCGTTCTGGCGGTACTGTTCCTGTTTACAGCTGCGGCAAAGTTGGCGATCGTGAAGAGCTTCGCGCAAAACATGGCCCAACTCTTAAGCGCCAACTTCGGGGTTCAATTACGAGCGATGGTGTGCCAGCCACTGTAGCCCGTCGATCGCAATTGAGATTGCTGTTGCCATCTTGTTGTTGTGGCCACGCACAATTCGTATTGGGGCGTTCTTTGCGGGACTCTTGTTGCTGACGTTTGCAGGTTACGCGCTGTATTACGTCTACGTTCTCAAGGTGAGCCACTCGAGTGTGGATGCTTCGGTGGAATCATCGCGAGTCAGCTTCAGCGTCACCACTGCACTGCGTAATCTTGCGTTGATCATTCCAGCAGTGTTCGTCTGGTTTGGATATGGGCGCAGAGCGCGTAGTCTGAACCCGTGCCGACACTCGCATAATTAAGGAAGTAGTTGCGGCAACAATTTCTTTTGGGGCGGCGTCGGCACTGTCACAGGCTCAAAGTATTTGGTTGAGACTGAAGAGCCAAAGTCCTGGTCGACTGCGGATTGTTTCAAGGACTGAAGAAGAACTCCGCGACGCGAAACTGGCGCGAACCACCATTTGATCCGAGGTCGCTCGACGCAATCCTAATCACTCACGCGCATATCGACCATACAGGCTATTGCCGCGTCTGGTCCGTCAAGGCTTTCATGGCCCAATTTACTGCTCACGTGGAACGGCGGACTTGCTGAAAATTCTGCTTCCCGATGCAGGACGACTGCAGGAAGAAGACGCTGACTATAGAATCGTCACAAGCTCACGAAGCATGAACCGGCGCTACCGCTCTACACAGAAAAGGATGCGGACGCGAGTCTGGAGTTGATTAGACCGGTCTCTGAATCTTGGCGAGCGCTTTCCAAGTAGCGCGTGGGATTCATGCGAGCTTCAGTATCTCCGGTCATATTCTTGGCTCAAGTTTGGTGCTCGTCGAGTTGATGGCGCTGGTGACGACCGTCTGGGACGGCGCGTACTTTTCTCTGGAGACCTTGGTCACTACGATCAACCGATAATCGGATCCGTCACCGCCACCGCTGTGTGACTACCTCCTCGTCGGATCAACGCTACGGCAATCGCCTTCACGATCCAGAGGAGCCCAAAATTGCATTGGCTCGCATCATCAACGACGCTGCAAAGCGCGATGCTGTCGTACTGATTCCGGCATTTGCGGTGGGTCGCACCAGAGATTGTCTATCTGATTCGTGAGCTGGAGGAAGAGAAGGCAATACCAGTGTTACCGGTAATCGTCGACTCACCGATGGCTGCTGCTGCGATCACAGCGTACGCCAATCGCAAAGAGAGAGCAAGATGAAGAGTATGCGGAGCATACTGGCTAGTCAACGTCACCCGCTGCGAACGCGTTCGATGAGCACCGCATCATCGGAAGCAGAGTCGAAAGGTTGAACGAAGCGAAGGGGCGCGAGAGTAATCATCAGTGCTTCCGGGAATGATGAGCGGTGGTCGCGTGTTGCATCACGCGGTACGTCTTGTTCCCGATCCCGAGGCCACTTTAGGTTCGTTGGTTATCAAGCAGCGGGTACAACTGGACGCCGGATTCAAATGGAAGCCTGGGTGAAGATTCTTGGCCAGTGGATTCCTGTTCGGTGTCGAATAGAAAAGATTGGCGGTTTTTCTGCGCATGCTGACTGGCAGGAAATTCTGAACTGGTTGGAAGGAATCAGGAACGCGGCACCGCGTCGAACATTTTGACGCACGGCGAACCCGAAGCTGCTGAAGCGATGGCAGGACACATCAGCGAAAAGTTTGGTTGGACTGTTGAAGTGCCGCAGTATGGAGAGACGTTTGAACTTTTTATGATCGCGAAAGGTACAGTAGGCGGGCATTTGGTTTCTGGCCTTCGGTCTTTGGTCTTTGATTCGAGTGGCGCTTCGAAGCGGACGCCATCTTGAAACATTTCCAAAGACCAAAGACCCAAAACCAAAGACAAAAGGAACACGAACCTGATTAATCATGAGTGTCTTAGTCGATAAATCTACGCGCCTCGTTGTACAAGGCATCACCGGAAAGAAGGAACGTTTCATACCAAACAGATGGTCGAGTATGGAACTAACGTTGTTGGAGGTGTAACCTGGGAAGAGTGGAACCACCCACGAAAACATCCCGGTCTTCAACACTGTCGCTGATGCAGTCAAGAGGCCGGCGCTAATGCCTCTGTAATCTACGTTCCTCCAGCGTTTGCCGCCGACGCAATTATGGAAGCTGCAGATGCTGGCATCCCGGTGGTGGTCTGCATCACCGAGAGGAATACCAACCCTCCGACATGGTGAAGGTGAAGAATACTTGAGTGACGAGTCAACGCCGTCTCATCGGTCCGAATTGTCCCGGAATTATTTCTCTGGCCGCTGCAAAATCGGAATCATGCCGGGTCGCATTCATAAAGAGGAAACATCGGCGTTGTCTCTCGCTCCGGCACGTCTAACTTATGAAGCAGTCGGACAATTAACCGCACTTGGACTTGGTCAATCTTCAGCAATTGGAATTGGTGGTGATCAATTGTGGGAACAACCCACGTTGATGCTTTACGTCTGTTTCAGGCCGATGGTGAGACTGCTGGAATTGTAATGATTGGTGAGATTGGCGGTACAGCTGAAGAAGAAGCCGCTGCGTTTGCAAAGAGAACGTGACTAAGCCGATCGTTGCTTTCATTGCGGGGCAGACGGCACCGCCGGGTCGGCGCATGGGTCACGCCGGCGCAATCATCGCTGGTGGAAAAGGAACCGCCGCCGGAGAAAATGAAAGCGCTCGGCGATGCAGGAATTCACGTCGTAAAGTCACCTCGCGGATATCGGTGCTGCAATGAAGGACGCACTCTCGGCGGCTTGAAAGAATATTGAACTTCGCAGGGTGAACTTGTTCTCGTTTCCCTTTTGAGTTTTGGAGGGCTCCCATGAAGACGTGCCCAGATTGCAAACGACTTTATTCTGACGAAGAAATGATCTTTTGTCTCGCAGACGGTACTCAGCTACTTAATGTCAAACGCAGCGTTGATCTGGACGCGACGTGGCGATTGTCGCCTCGCGTGGACGAACCTGCTCCGACTCAAGTTGTTCCCACAATGCCTGCGACACTGACAGATGAATCGCAGCGACTGTCGACAACTCGATACCAGCCAGAGCTTCAAAGTGCACCTGTCGCTCCGGCTAACACTGCTGAGCAGCGCAGTCAGAAGTATTCTTCCGTGGCTATTCGCGATCGTAGTCGTGATGGCAGTATCAGGTGTGCTGGTCGCCTGGATCTCAACCCGAGACCGAACCGAGAAGGGTTAGCGAGTCAGGTTCCGTCTCCATCTCCGCAGGCGACTGTTGACACGAAGTCGATCAGGTCGACACCGACCTCATCGCAAAAGAGTGAGAAGGGTGATCGCACTCGCACTGGTTCAAGGCGACTCAACCTAAGACAAACAGTCCAGTGAACGCACCCGTCGGTTACGCAGACGACTGCGTCAGGTGCCTTCGCGAAGGCCGCCGGTGAAGAAAAGATGAGGGAGGACGGCAGTTGTGCCGCCGGACCAAGAAGAAGGTTGAAACGCCGAAACCAACAGGAGAGGCCTTCGTACCTCGTAAAGCCTAACATCGCCACGAGACATTTTGAAAATTAGTCTGATTACTAGAGCAACCTGGATTGGAACACTTCAACGATGAATCTAACTTTCCGGCATTATCAAACCCGACGCCATTCGCGCCGGTCACACAGGGATCGATCATTCAGAAAAATTCTCCGACAGTGGTTTTAAGATCCGGGGATTAAAACTCATTCACATGACTCGAAGAGGTAAGCTGAGGGCTTCTACGCCGTACATCGTGAGCGGCCGCGTTCTTCGCCGGCCTGACTGAATTCATGTCGAGCGCTCCATGCATTGTTATGGCTCTCGAAAAAGACGGTGCCGTTAAAGCCTGGCGCGACTTGATGGGCGCGACCGATCCCGCTAAGGCAGATGATGGGACGTTGAGAAAGCAGTTCCAGGGCTACACTCGGCGAAAACGCCGTTCATGGGTCCGACTCCGATGAAAACGCGGCGATTGAAATTGCGTACTTCTTTAGTCAACTCGAACTCGTCTAACAAACCGAACGTGGTGCTTCGTCGTATAGACAGCTGATGAAATACTGTCCGCAGTGTCACAAGGAGTACACCGAGGTCTGGATTACTTTCTGTTCCGACGACGGCACTATTCTTGTTGACACTGGCTATGAACAGCCGAGAGTCAGCAGGTAGTCCCCGATCGCCGTATGCGCCGTCGAGTGTGGAACAACCTACCTGGCGATCGCCGGATCCGAATTCGCCAGGTGGTTGGGTTAGCCCGGCTGAGCGGCAACCATTTCCTTCGCCGGCATGGCAACCACCACCGCCACCTGCCCGTTTCACCTCGACAGCAGCAGAGTCAGGGTTGGCGTTGGCGTCGATGATTGTTGGAATCCTTGGTACGTTCATTGGAATTTTTGTCTGGGCCCAATTCCGGGATCGTGGCGTTGGTGCATGGTTTGGTTCACTGTCACAGATCAAAGGTCTCCTCATCTTTACGGCGGAAAGCCTTTTGCGATTATCGGTATAGTTACTGGTTCTCTGAGTACCCTGCTTTACGGTGCGTTCATTATCGTGGCGATCATTGGAAATATTCTGTCCTGACTTACAAAATGAAGCGTTGTCCAACTTGCAATAAGACTTTTACGGATCCGACTCTCAGTTACTGTATTGAGGATGGTACGCCTTTGGCTGCCGTACCCGATGCTGAGGACGAACCAGGCCAGGTTGGTACCGAAAGCAGTGCTGGATGGACACCACCAGCCTATCAGCCACCTTCGTACACAGTTCCGGTTGAGAGCAGTAAAGGAGGAAAACCTGGCCGTGGGTCGTGGGCGTCTTCGGTGTCTTGTTTCTAGTGCTGATTGGAATTTCCGTCGCAGCTGTATTTCTGATTCCGCGGATGGTGAAAAGTCGAATCAATTATCATCTCCAGGAATGACTCAAACAGGAAAGCGAAGCGAACACACCGGGTAATCACAACGCAAACTCTGAAAACACAAACAACGTCGAGCCAAACTCGAATGTCAACACCAACAGTCCTGCTCCTACCGACAAGGGATCTAGTGCTTAGTCAGCTAACCAATGTTGAGCAGGAATGGACCGCGGCGAATCTCAATGCGGACAAAAAGAAGCTGGGCCAGATCCTCGCCGATGACTGGGTCGCTCCAGACAGCACCGGCAAGATGCAGGGCAAAGCAGAGTACATACACAACATAGAGCGCGACACGACTGTTCAGAGGTGGGAGCTCGAGGGTTTACATCTGACGTTGCGCGGCGATCGAGCAACACTGGCAGGAAAAGATTCATTATTGGATCGATGATAAGAACGTTGCTTACGATTTTGTCGATCGATTCGTCTGGCGAGACGATCGGTGGCAAGCAACTGGTTCTGAAGTTACACCCAATCAATAAGAGGAAAGCATGTCTATCATTACCGACGTTATTGAATCGACGAAGGCAATCATTCAGGGGAATGGGTGTGACGCTGTCTTACATCCCCAAGCGCAAATGGACGGTCCAGTATCCTGAGGAACCCGTAACCGTTCAGCCGCGTTATCGAGGACAGCATCTGCTACATGTCGATGAATACGGAAGAGAGAAATGTGTTGCTTGTTATTTGTGCGCTGCTGCTTTGTCCGTCTGAATGTATCTACATCGTAGCTCGCGACGATCCGCGACCTCCAAATGAAAGAATCGGTGTCGACGAGCGTTACGCCGAGGTTTACAACATTGATTATGGTCGCTGCATTTTCTGTGGTTACTGCGTTGAAGCGTGTCCGAAAGGACGCGATCACTCACGGGTACAATTTTGAGCTTTCAGTTTACAACCGAGCCGGACCTGTTAAAGACGAAAGACGATTTATTGATCACGAAGCAAGTGCAGTCGAGAAACTACCGCGTAGCTTCCGTCACACGAAGACGTGGATTCTGAGTGCAAAGAAGTCTAGTTTGGCGGTTTCACTTTGCGCGCGGACCACGGTGCGACCCTGCGGCGGCGCCAGTTGGTTCGGCGAGAGGAGTTACCGGCGACCACCCGGACAGATCTGGCGGTGGGTTTCAACGAGAGACACCCGCCGCCGAAATTCGTTTTCAACTTTGCTTTTTAACTCCCGTGACCTTCCGTGAGTTTCATTACCGTTGGTCAGTCGATCTCAAATCAAGCCCTGAAAGTCTGGTGGCCCTTCATTGCTGATACCAACCGATTCAATCGCGATACAGGGTTGCCAAGCATCGTCGTTGACGACGACAAGAAGCCACTTCGCAAACGCGCGGCGAAAGGTGCGGCTCTCAATTTTTGGTATGGACGTGGAATGGGAAGAACAACCTTTCGAATGGGGTGGTTCCTGTTCGTTTTGGTATCGAACGTATCTACAGCAAAGGCCCGATGGCCCGCATGCGCGCACTGGCGGAGCTGACGCCGAAAGAAGACGGGCGGCACGCGCGTTACTCATGAAATACGTGCAACCCTAAAAACCTTATCGGCATGGTAGCCATTCCTACTCAGCTCAAACTGAAAACCGGTCCGCGAGTACGCGCTACGTTCCAGAGGTACGATGAATTAGCGAGCGTTGGCGTCGATGCGGGTTTGAGTGAGGCTTCGACTTTTGCCAAGGAAGCGGATCGTTCGCTGGCTAGCTGCGCTGGGTGAGAAGCTTTTCGCAGAGACGGATCGGTCAGAGGAAGCGCGCCAGGTAGTCGACCGCCTAGTTTCTTTGACTCGAGACTGCTGACGATTTTGGGGGTTGCCAGAATTCGTCCTATCAATTTGCGGATTGCTGGAAAGTTTCTCGACGACTGGTACTTCGAGGGTCTGTTTACGTGCAACTCGTGTTGGAAATGTTGGACTTGCGTTGGGATCTACTCTGTCCAATGTGCAGAGGTGCTGAAGATACTGGTTCGTCTTTACGAAGAACGATTCCGAGCGGAGTTCGTATGCCCCAGCTGCAAAATTGACTTCACTTCCGACTTCGACAAGTACGTCGAGCTGACATTCTAAGCCAAACCCGGCGATCAGACGAGTTGAAGTCGAGGACTTTTGCGTTGGCAGCCCTGAGGCGAACACCTCACATCGTTGTGCAGCAGTTGATACCACGCCGGTAACGAGCGAGCACTTCGAGTTGCCCTTTGGTTCGGGAAACTATCGAGTGCGCGTACTCGAATTGCAGGGATCACAACCGTTGAGTGTCTCAGCGAATGGCAAAAGCTCCGCGACGATCGTTATCTCGAAGGAAGGCTGGAACCAACAAGAGCTGAATATTTCCAAGCGCACTTCGTTGACGTTGAAAACGAGACCGATTCCGAGCAGTTGTTGATTCTTGAACGCATGGCGTGGAGCGACCAGGCTGCGACCGCCGCAGAGGTAACAGCGCTGCAAATTTTCCGGAGATCTATTTTCGACGGAGGGCGTTGCGACCCGGTGAACATATTTCCGTAGAGAACACAGACTGTATTGTTCACCGACCTTCGTCATTCGACGCGGCTCTATCGAGAGATTGGCGACGCGACCGCGTTTGGACGCGTAATGAATCATTTCGATGTGCTCAAAAAAGTCATCGCGGAACATGACGGCGCGATCGCAAAAACAATCGGCGACGCAGTAATGGCAGTGTTTCGTTGTCCCGCAAACGCGCTGGTCGCAATGCTTGATGCACAATCAGCACTCGCGAATCCGGGTGAAGGCGGTATGCCGTTGCAACTGAAGAGCTGGCTTGCACAGTGGACCGTGCATCGCGGTGACTCTGAACGACCGGCTGGATTATTTTGGCTCGACCGTAAACATGGCCGCGAGACTTGAAAGGGCTTTCCTCGGGAAGTGAAGTGATAATTCGCGAACAGTTTTGAAGATTCAAAGGTTATTGAATTGTTGAAGTCTGAAATGTACGAGGCATTACCATTTGAGATGACATTGAAGGGATTCGAGGAAGAACAATCAGAACTTTGGCGCGTGCGGAGAGTATCGTAGGCCGTGAGATCGAAGACCCAGGACCAAAGACTCAAGACCTACATCACCTATGACCCGCTGCTATCCCGCCAAAGAAGTTTCGAAGATCTACCAGATGGGGACCAACAGCGTAACAGCGTTGGACAACGTGTCGATTGACATCAACGAGGGTGAGTTCGTTGCGATTCAGGGAACCTCGGGTTCTGGAAAATCGACGCTTCTAAATATGCTGGGAGGTCTCGATCATCCTTCCAGGGGAGAAGTCTTCTTTGCATCAAAAGCGCTTGGGCCATTTAGCAAACGCGAGATGGCGCGATATCGTCGTTTCTCAGTTGGAATGATCTTTCAGAACTTCAATCTCATCCCGACAATGTCTGCAGAGGAAAACGTTGCGCTCCGCACTCGCGTTTGGCGGATTGCGTGGACAACAGAGGCGCGATCGAGCAGGTAAACTGCTTGCACGAGTTGACTCTCAGATCGCATGTCCCATCGACCGTCGGAATTGTCTGGCGGCGAACAGCAACGAGTAGCGATCGCGCGTGCTCTAGCAAACAATCCCAAGGTGTTGCTCGCCGATGAGCCTACCGGCAATCTCGATTCAATTCGTGCTCACGAACTCCTGGGATTGTTGCGCGACATGGTAAATCAGGATTCGCTAACGATTCTTATGGTCACTCACGATCACGAATTGGCGAACAGTTTCGCTGATCGGATCGTGTTCATGAAAGATGGAAAGGTGATTTGAGTTAATTGCCGATTGCCGATTGCTGATGGCGGCAATCACTCTGAAATCTCAAATCTGAGATCCGAGATTCGCTCTGGGAGAATTCATGTCAAACCCCGAAAGCCAAATGACACTCGAGGCGCTGCGTTCTGTGCCGCTCTTTGCCTCGCTCGACGACACCGCCGCAAAGGATCTTCGTGCACTCTTGAAAGAAAGGGAGGTCAGTAATAAGACCCGACTCTTTCGTCACGGAGACAAAGGCGACGCGATGTATTTAATCGAAAGTGGCCGCGTCGAATTTTCATTCAAGACGCAGAAAAGAACGACGTGACGCTTGCCGAACTTGCCCAGGGCGATTTCTTTGGCGAAATGTCGCTCATTGACGGTCGACAGCGTTCGGCAGATGCCCAGGTTATTGAAGACGGCCGATTGGCTATTCTTCCGCGCGACTCATTTCTTACTTTGTTCGCAAGAACCCTGACGTCGCCCTGGCAATGCTTAGCGCGTTGAGTGAAAGACTGCGCCGGACTGATGAATTGCTTCGATCTCGTGTATCGAAGAACGTTAATGATGAAGCCGCGGCGCGTTCGACGATTGCAGATCGCGCGGCGGACCTGATTGCTGAGTTTGGCGGTAGTTGGAAGTTTATCGGAGTCTCGATCGCTCTGATCATATTTTGGATTATTTTCAACTCTTACATTCTGGTGAGAGGATTTGATCCGGTTCCATATCAAATGTTGAACCTGGTCCTTGCGGTGATCGCCGGTATGCAGGCACCGATAATCATGATGTCGCAGAACCGGCAGGGACTGAAGGACCGGTTGCGCGCGGATCTCGACTACCAGGTGAATCTGAAAAACGAACTCTCGTTGGCGGAATTGCTGCGCCGTTTAGATGTGCTGGAAAGCGAACGACTGCCGAAGTTGTTCGAAGAGCAGAACGCGAGACTGAAGCAGTAATTTCAGTGATTATGATCAAAGCCATCTTCTTCGATTTCAACGGAGTCATCATTGACGACGAGATGATCCAGATGAACGCCTACAAAGAAGTTCTAAAGGAACACGAGATCGACCTTACTAAGGAACTGTATTTCGGCGCACTCGGCATGGACGACAAGACTTTCGTCAAGTCTATGTTCGATCGGGCGAACAAAGGTTCGGAGGCCTCGGTCGTCAACAAGGTGCTGGAAGCAAAGACAAAGTTGCACCGGACAATGATTGAAGATGAGTTACCGCTGTGTCCAGGTGTATTGACTTTTCTTAAAGGCTGCCTCACGCCATTTCTCGCTCGGGCTGGTGAGCATGGCAAGCCCCGGATGAGATTGGATACGTGTTTGAGCGTGCTCACCTCGGGACCACTATTCTCAGTGTTGGTGATGGCCGGTGACGTGTCAGCTTGTAAGCCCGCGCCAGATTGTTATCGTCGTGGCTTGGAGAAGCTAAACGAAAAGAGGCAAAGCGAAAGGTCATTACCATTGATGGCAAGCGAGTGTCTGGCAATCGAAGATTCTCCGCCTGGCATCGAATCCGCACGCGCGGTCGGCATGCGAACGTTGGGCGTAACCAATACAGTAAGTGAAGACGCGTTGCGAGCGGTTGGGGCCGATGTTGTAACGAAGAGTCTTGCTGACTGGACGACCGATGCGGTCAGACACGTGTTCAGTTGTAATGCTGGTGCTGGGACCGCAGGCGTCCTCGCCTGCTAAATGCTTGTTAGTAACGTGCGTGGTGACGAAGCAGGCGAGGACGCCAGCGGTCCCAGCCTGACACTTGATATGAGCTTAATCGACATTCTCAACTTAGCTCTCCGCAATCTGCGACAGGCGAGACTACGCGCGACGCTTACAACGATGGGCGTCCTTGTAGGTGTTGCAGTCATCGTCACGATGGTCTCTTTTGGTCTCGGCCTGCAACGCAACATGCTCGCTCGATTTGGTGCACTCGATTTGTTCAATGAGATTCAGGTGTTCGGTCAGGGACTGAGTAACCTCGCAGGTTTGGGTCGCGACGCCGGACGCCGCGATGAAGGCGAGAGAAGAAACGGCCGGCAGCGTACGGACAAAACGCCATCGCGGATTCTCGACGATGCGGGCGTGCAGCAAATCTCTCAAATCCCGGGCGTTGCTTATGTCGAACCCAACGTGAACTTCGGCGGGTATGTGCGATCGAATGGAAAAGTGCTGAGTCAGAATGTCGGCGGGGCAAACATTCCCAATGCCTCGTCGCGATTTGCGAAGTTCGCCGCAGGTCGAATGATTTCGTCGCCAACCGCAGATGAAGCTGTCGTTACGGAGCGCTTTGCTCGTGACTTCGGCTACGAAAACCCGAGGACGCTGTTGGCAAGACGATCGAATTGTTGGCAGCACCTGAAGAGGCAAAGCAGGCTCAGACTAAAGAAGATGAAGGGCCGCCGAACTTTTTGGTATTCCGCTGGACGACGGCGGGCTGGATGAATCGAGTTCCAATCTGCAAACGCGCGCTTTCAAAATTGTTGGGGTGCTCAATACCGAGATCAAGAAGGAGTTGGGCAGGGAGGCCTGCGTGGGTTGATGCCGGGAGCCGGTGTTTATGTTCCGCTTCAGGTTGCGCACGACTGGAGCAGAAAACATCGTGGGCCAATGAGCCGTGTAGCACTGGCTCTGGCGAGACAGGGCGGCAACCTTTCAGAAGGACAAACCGAGGGTTACGACTCTGCGGTTGTTCGCGTGTCGGATCCAGTAGCACTGACGGATGTTCGTACGAAGATCACCGACCTGGGATTCGGCAGTTTTTCGATCGTCGATGAACTCGATCAAATTCGGACTGTGTTTCTAATATTTGATTCGGTACTCGGTCTGCTGGGCGGCATTTCGTTACTGGTGGCCTCGTTCGGTATCGCCAACACGATGATCATGTCGATCCTCGAACGTACTCGTGAGATTGGAATCATGAAGGCAATTGGCGCCGAGGATCGAGAAATCAAGTTGATCTTCTTTGTAGAGGCCGCGGTGATCGGTGTATTTGGTGGAATTCTTGGCGTGTTGGTCGCGTGGGGAATCGATGGCATCGCAAACCGTTTGGCCTATCGATTCATACTTAAGCCGCAGGGTGCGAGCTTCATCGACTTCTTTTCTTTGCCACCCTATCTCTCGCTTGGCGCAATTCTTTTTGCACTCATTGTCTCAATCACCGCCGCACTCTACCCGGCTTCACGTGCAGCACGAATCGATCCGGTAAGGGCGCTGCGACACGACTAACGCAAGAGAAGTATTCGCTATGAGGTCAGCGGTTTTCCACAACGATTACAGAAGCGTGCTCCTGGATCTCTTTGTTCAGCACCACACGACGAGCATGTGTGACCAATCTTGAGGTTCGCGCCGCACGCCGAACAAAAGTCGGAACCGATAACGTTTGCGGATCCGCAGGTTCCACAGCGGCCGGGCAAGGGAGGTACATAACTGCCCACTTTGCTTGCAATGTGATCTTCGATTATCTTCCACGCGTCTTCTGTGAGTCTGTATTGCCAATAAGCGCCAAGTGCCGCGAGCGCGAGTAGTGGGGCAAACACTATAGCGCCGACCGCCGCAACCGCAGCCTTGTCGAACCACTTCTGCATTCCGATCTCTACACGTGTCCCGCCGGCTTCTGGTGTGATCTTGATCGTCAATGCAGAGGAGAGACCTGTCAGGTCGCGCAATGTGTTTGACTTCCGCGCCTGAACGATACTCGTTGTCGATACCTGGAAGGTCTGAACTTCGTAATCGCTATCAAATAGGTTGCGAAGTTCCGCATTCAATCTCGGAATTTCGACTTCAACGTTTGGGTAGTATCTGCTGTCCATTTTGATTCCTGAGTTTTGTATTTGGTCTTTGGTCCGGCGCGGTACTGCCGAAGATTACTCCCGCTCAAATTCATTGTACGGTAAGACGCAGGCTATTGTTCACGCTGTGTTGCTCTCATCAAAAAAGCGCTTCGGGATTTCACATGCCAACTAAACTGATCAGAATTAGTGCTGCCTTTCTATTCCTCGTTTTTCATTTCGCTTCGTTTTCCCGCAAGGACAGACGGCGATGTTGCTCGATGGTTTCTTTGCCGATAGCAGCGCCACGCAGCGTCGGTGGGAGGAACAATTTCGTGCTGTGCCCGCTCCAAAGTCCGCACGCGAGCACTTACGTCGACTGACGCTCGAACCACACATCGCTGGAACTAAAGAAGACTATGCAACAGCGATCTACGTTCGTGATCAGTTGCGAAGTTATGGGTTGAACGCCGAGTTGAAGGAGTATGACGTATGGCTGCCCTATCCAAACGCTCCGAGCATTGTGGAACTTATAACTAACCGCACACAGAGACTGTCGGTGACCGAAGCGGTTGTGCCCGGAGATCCAACCTCGTCGAATCCAAAGATCACACCACTCTTCAACGGTTACAGTGCCAGTGGCGACGTTACAGGTCCACTTGTTTACGCCAACTACGGCTTGCCAGGTGACTATGAAGATCTTAAGAAGGTGGGCGTCGACGTCACCGGCAAGATCGTAATTGTTCGTTACGGCAACTCCTTTCGCGGTGTCAAAGCCAAGGTTGCGCAGGACCACGGAGCGATCGGCTGCATCATCTATTCCGACCCGGCAGACGACGGTTACATGCAAGGCGACGTCTATCCAAAGGTCCGTGGCGCCCAGTTGCTTCCGGACAACGCGGCTCAGTTCAATATCTGTTCGATTATCCCGGCGATCCGCTTACGCCTGGCAAACCTTCCATTCCCGGTGTTCCTCGATTGAAGCCTGAAGAAGCAACCGACCTAACGCGAATTCCCGTGCAGCCAATCGCCTACGACGTTGCCAGGACTTTGATCTCACCTTTGCGAGGACCTGTGCGTCCGAAGGGTTTCAAGGCGGGTTGCCGCTGGCCTATCACGTTGGCGGCACACCTGATGTCAAGGTTCGTTTGAAGACAGACATGGATTACAAACAACGAACCATCTGGGACGTTGTAGCGCGGATCGATGGAAGCCAGGATAAGGATCGCTGGGTTGTTCTGGGCAATCATCGTGATGCGTGGGTTTTCGGCGCGGTTGATCCCAACAGTGGAACGGCTGCAATGCTCGAGGTCGCTCGCGGCTATGGAGAATTGTTGAAAAAGGGATGGACGCCGAAACGCACAATTATTTTGTGCAGTTGGGACGCTGAGGAGTACGGGTTAATCGGTTCGACAGAATGGGCAGAAGAAAACGCAGATGAGCTTCGTGAAAAAGCTGTCGCATATCTGAACGTTGATGTCGCTGTCTCTGGTGGAACCTTTGGAGCATCCTCAGTACCGTCGTTGTGGAAATTAATTCGCGACGTTACTCGTGAGGTAAAGGATCCGAAGACAGGCAAGACGATCTATCAACAGTGGCAGGATCACGCAGGGGAAAGTAACTCGACGAATGAAGCGGCTGATAAATCCGAGGCGCGCATCGGAGCGCTAGGTTCGAGGTCAGACTATACGCCGTTCCTGCAACACCTGGGCGTACCATCCACCGACATGGGATTCAATGGCGATTACGGCGTGTATCATTCCGCCTACGACTCCTTTTATTGGATGGATCACTTTGGTGATCCCAGTTTTGTCTATCACGTGGCAGCGGCTCAGCTTTGGGGAACACTGGCTATTGCGCCTGGCCGATGCTGATGCTCTGCCTTTTGATTACACTGACTACGCAACTCAGATTCGCGATTTCTTCACCGAGGCGTTGAAGCTCGCCAAGCAACGTAAACTGGATTCTTCTCTCGACTCGCAGTCCTTTTTGGACACAGTTGACGCGTTTACAAAAGAGGCCGCTCGAATTGAGGGTCTAAGGCGAAAAGCTGTTGCTGAAAAGGCAAACTCTGCAAGACTCCGCTCCATCAATGATCTGCTCATCCAGGTTGAGAGGGAATTTACTGACGAGCGAGGATTGCGAGGCAGAAGGTGGTATAAACATCAAATCTATGCACCCGGCATCTACACTGGTTACGCTGCTCAACCGCTAACCGATTTTCGTCAGGCAATTGACGATAGAAATTCAACCAACGCAAAAGAGTCGCTCGAAAGAATTGCCGAGGCAATCAAGCGGGCAACAGATAAACTCAAAACAGTTCGTGATTGATCAAAGATTCGCTCGAAGGGGAAAATACCTGGTGAAAATAGGATTCTGGTTGTAAACATTTTTCTGGTAACGCTTTTTGTCCTCGCGTCAGTTTCCGCGTTTGTAGGTCAAAACAGACCCGCAAATGACTTTCGTGTCAGATACAAAAGTTACTCTCGCGAGTGGTGGAGCAGGAGATCACTCGTCAGAAACAGTGACAATGATCAAGGGAGCGCGCGAGCGTAGTGAAGTCACATGGGTTATGGCTACGACACCGTAACGATCACGCAATGTGACCTTAAACGGACGCTTCAGATTAGTGACACCACGAAGAAGTATGTCATCACCACAATGGAAACGGGCCAGCCAGGCTCAACCACAACTCAAGCGCGGCAGCGTCGACGCCGACTACACCAGCCCGTTCTGGAGGCGTGGTCGAGTACGTGACCAGTTCAGTCGATACTGGTGAACGCAAGGAGATGTTTGGGTTCACCGCTCGTCACGTGAAGAGTTCGACGTCAATCAATTCTTCGCCCAACGCTTGCAATCCCGGAAAAATGCGAACGGAGTTAGACGGTTGGTATATCGATCTGAACGTTGAATTCAACTGTGAAATGAACCGACCACCAACTATGCCGACGAGTCGGATGCCTAACGCAGGTTGTAAAGATCAGGTCAAGACTCGACGTGAAGGTACAGCGAAGACTGGCTACCCTTTGATTGAGACAATGAAGTACTACGGCAGCGATGGACAGCTGACGTTTGCACAGACCAAAGAAGTGATCGAGTTGTCGCGCGCGACTTTGGAGAGTGCTTTGTTTGATATTCCGAATGGCTACACCGAAGCGACAAACACTTCGGAGCTTTATGGCGCCCTTCAATGACTTCGATGATGTCGGGCATGAATCAGGCCGCAACCTCTCAATCTAACGTACCAGCGTCGCCATCAGGCGTTGGATCGACAAAGCGTCCAGGTGTGCTATTGGTTGGCGTCGTGCAGTTCAACAACAAGGCCGGACGACCGCGTACCTTTGGATTCCCTCAGGCAACGCCTTATAGGGACCATCACCGAATCGGGAATCGACGCCATACCGCTCAACGCATCTTCGCAGATGGAAGCTGAAGCTGAAGCAAAAGTGAAACAGTGTGACTTCATTTTGTATACGGACATCGCTGCCTTGAAGATGAACAAACTCGGTGGCATGTTCGGCAGCATCGCAGGAGTTCAAAACGCTGTGAAGACAGGAGGCGAAGCTGGAGTTCAAACTATTTGCCGTTGGAGAACAAACCCCGCGACTCTCGTCAAGTGCTTCTGCGAAAGGAGGGTGATGAAAACAGCGCCGGCACCGCTTTGGACTCTGAAGCGAAAGCAGTTGTGACTGAAGTGAAAAAGAAGCGAGGTTAAAAATGATTGCCGATTGCCGATTGCTGATGTTGACGTCACGCCGAAGGATCGGTGATTAGCAATCGGCTAGTTTTCTTTTTCTTAGTTTCGACTTCCGGGGTAACTTCTTTGCGGCTTCGAGTATCTGATGCGCTGTTCTCGTTGAGCATCTCAAGACTCGCCACCTCAGCCTCGGACTTTGCTTGAGTACGAAGTGGCTCGACTTGCGTCATAATGTTGTTCACACCTTGAGCCAGGCGGCGGAGTGCTTTTGCTAACAAAGGATTTCTTTCGTCACGAGAACTAACATCATCGATATTTGTTATAGCCTCGTCGAGTATGCCGGCGATGTCACCAATCAGTTCTGCGTGTGTACCCGTCGGCAAAGTCACCCCACAACTCGGATTCCTTCTTCGATTGCTTGGTAACGGGCGCTTGCGTGCCGTTTAAAACCATCAATCTGCGCTCTGCTGCTTTTATAAATACCTCGATACGCTGGTCGATTATCTGTGCTTCTTTTACGAGATCCACTTCTTGAGGCGTCAAGTGATCGCGTTGTGGTGTGGAAGTTTTTGCAAATACCAACGAGGCTAAGCAGAGGATGATGAGCGCGCTGGCAATCGTTCGGGTAGTCATGGTTGTTTACTCTTCGGCGTTGGGCTTACCATCGGTTTTTCCGTCGGCTTTTCTTCCGGTTTCGACTCGTCATCGTGCACCACGTTGTGTCCATAAAATGAATTGAGTGCCTCGGTTCTTCCTTCACGAGCAAAATCCTCTACCTGTTTGATCCACACAGCAAATTCCAGGGCGTCGTACGACGCATCGCTGTTAGGCGCGGACCGTCCGCCCGAAGTGCAAGCTCGAGTCGTTTGTGCAAGTCTGCGAGTCTTGTTGCTATCTCGTTTCAAGGTAGCCAGGAAAGTTGTGAACGTCCTGGATGAGTGCGTGATAGGAACCTATCTGATGTGAAGCAGCTTCAAAGTTAGATTCGAGGTGTACCGCTCTGCGGTTGTTAAGTGTGTCTGGGCAAACTCAATAGTCACTCGTACGCGTTGTTTGGGATCGGTACCGTCAGACATTTGCGCCCGCTCTTCTTTAGTGATTGTGTGAAGCGGTGGGGCGCGGTGAGCGGCGTTGGTTGAGGCGTTGGTTTCTGGTCCTGGGCAACAATGATCACGGTGAAAGACGCCAACAATATGGGCAACAACAGAGTCTGCTTGAACACTCAGCGAACATTCGGACGAATATCAGGGCTTCTTCTTCACACCCTCTCCGGAGCTGGATTTGTCGTTGCAGGAGGGGAGACGGAGTTTGACCTTCTCTATTTCGAGTTGATTTGTTTTTGCGTCAGCGCTCGCCAGAAATTTCTGATAGGCCGCGAGGGCTTCGGGTATTCTCCGAGATAATCGTGCGACGTGGCAATAAATAGTGCGCAACGATTATCTCCGGTTTGTTTGCGACAACCCATTCAAACTCGGAAACGGCTTGAGCGTACTGTTTCAACTCGTACAGAGCCGTTGCCAGATTGGCATGGGCCGGATAATTCGTGGGATTATCTTTCAGCACTCGACGAAGTATGCCTGCTGCTTCGGCAAATCGTCGTAGCCTGGACCAACGCTGCAGCATAACCCACAGCATATTCAGCTACTGTCGGCGCGAGTTCTGGAGGCCCGCCGGTACAGCTCCAAAGATTTTGCTGGATTATCGACACGATACGACGCTCCCAGGCGCGCCACGAGCATCGCGTTGCGCGGATTCTTTTCAATGAGCTTTTCAATCGCCGTGCGCGTGACGTCTTCTGATCTTCTCACTGTTAGCAGCTTCAATCTCTTCCGCTGTGCCAATAACACGAACCTTGTCATCACCGACGCTTTGTTGAATTTCAAGTCCCACTTCTTTGCGACGGTCATGCTGCATCATCAGCTCGACCGGCTTGTTGATAGGCGAAGGCCAGGCGGGAGAAGATGACCTTGTCTCCTGGTCGAAGCTTTGTAACAGTCTTGAGATCCGCAATAGCGGAATCGTATGCCTTTTCGTCTATTGAGAGATCAGAACGTTCTAATAGCGCCGCGACATTGTCTGGTGAGTCAGACAGCACCTTTATCGAGGGTCTTCCTGGCTGCGTCCTTGCTGCCGTTTGCTCGCTGAGCACTTGCGAGACTTACCCAGGCGGAAGCCGGTGCATCCGGGCTTTGTGTTGCTCGTGTGGCCAGTTCTACGATTCTCTTGATCACCGGCGCGAAGACGCGCAACTCCGAAAGCAGCCGCAACGCAATGTTGTCATGAGGATCGACTGTCAGAGCCTGGCGAAGGAAAGTGGTAGCTTCACCGTCTCGCTCACGCCTCATGAGCAGAGACTCCCAGGGCCGAATAAGGAAGCGACCAGTTCTTCTTAAGAGATATCGCGCGACGAAACGCTGCGTCAGCTTCGTCGAAACGAGCGAGAGACACCAACGCGTTACCTCGTTGAAATTCTGCTTCGGGAAATTCGGGTCGAACCTTTATCGCTTGCTCGTAAAATTCCAATGCTTTTTCAAACTCACCACGGGCGTGCGCACTCTGTCCGTGCTCGAACAATCTAACTGGATCGGCATCGCCGAAGTCATCAGTTTGCGCACAGATTGGTAAGCACAGGACGGTTACTGCGAGAGCGAGTATCGCGATACGCAGCAAAGATTTAACCTGGAACGACAAGCGAGATTTAGACACGATACTTAAGAAAACCAACGATTCGACTGTGTGTTTTGAAAAGAATCCGGGGATGCTTTGAATGTTAGCACGCGCTAGTTATGGCCTCCAAAAACGCTTCGTGAATTCACTTAAACGATAGCTGAGATGCTGGTTGCACGTGCGTTAGATGCATGAGCTACCATGCCGTCACCGAAAGAATAAATTCAACGATAGAGAACAATCCAAGTGTCTGCTCTGCTCACAGTCCGGTGGTCTCATGAATAAATCAACCGTCGACATGGCATGGTGAAGTTAGCCCAGATGCTCTTGCAAAAGAAATGCGCTCGAGATCTCTGATTTCGAGAGCTCGGTTCGGTTATTGTGGCTTTCTCTGGCGGCGTTGATAGTAGTTATCTCGCTTATGTGGCGAACGCTGAGTTGGGAGACAATGCCGTTTGTGTCACTGGGAGAGTCTGCAAGTTTAGCGGGGCATCAACGCATTGAGATTGATCGCATTGTTAGTCAGTTCGGTTTGTCGTCATGAAACGATTCAAACTGAAGAACTCAATAATCCGGGTTATAGCGCAAATGAAGGTAATCCGTTGTTACTTCGGCAAGGATGAGCTGTATTAGCAGCTTGAGCCGTAGCGGCGGATCGTATTCAGTTCATTGTTGACGGTTCAACAATGGACGACCTGATGATTATCGCCCTGGGCGAAAAGCTGCGAAAGAGCATATGGTGAGAAGTCCTTTGATCGAAGTGGGAATGAATAAGGCGGAAGTTCGTGAATTGAGTCACTTAGCGAACGTACCCACCTGGGACAAACCTGCAAGCCCCTGTCTCTCGTCTCGTATCGCCTACGGTACGCCGGTCACAATCGAGCGGTTGGCTAAAGTCGATCGCGGTGAAGAGATTCTGCGCGAATTTGGCTTTCGCGAATTCCGAGTTCGCCACCACGATAGCCTTGTGCGTTTAGAGATTGCGCCGGCTGAGATGGACCGTGTGCTTAACAGGAATTTGGTTGAAGAGCTTGCAGCTTCGTTTCCGTGAGCTTGGTTTCAAATATGTAACACTAGATTCTACAAGGGTTTCGTTCTGGTTCGATGAACGAAACGTTACCTCGTCAGGGCTGATTCGATTTCCATTACAAAATTAGTCTTCTCGAATTAGTTATTCTGCGGAGTCCTTCATTCCGCATTGTGGAGATACCCAAATGGCAAGTATGTACAGCACGATTTATGTCGACGATATTCGTGAGATAAAAGAGCAGAATCCTTTCGAGTCGATGATGTCGCGTTTCGATCGAGCGGCGCAGTTGCTCGAACTCGATCCCGATCTGTACGCAGTGCTGACGAGTGTCCCAATCGCGAACTAGAAAGTATACATCCCGACTCGAATGGACTCGGGCCGTATTCAGGTATTTGAGGGATTTCGCGTTCAGCACAACTTTGCGCAGAGGACCGGCCAAGGGTGGGATTCGTTATGCGCCGGACGTCAATCTTGATGAGGTGCGCGCACTGGCAGCTTGGATGACATGGAAGTGCGCTGTGGTGAACGTTCCATTTGGGGGCGCCAAAGGAGGGATTATTTGTGACCCGCAGCAAATGTCGATCGGCGAGCTTGGAGACGAATGACGCGACGGTATGCCGCGGAACTGCTCGACTTCATTGGGCCCGAAAAGGATGTTGCCGGCGCCCGACATGAATACCAACGAGCAGACGATGGCCTGGATTATGGATACCTACTCCATGCATGCGCAGGCATACGGTCACCGCCGTGGTCACTGGGAAGCCAATCGATTTGGCGGATCCTCAGGTCGGCAGGGAGGCGACCGGAAGAGGATTGCTCGTTTGTCATCAACGAAGCCATCAAGCGTTTCAAGATGAAGCCCGGCTGGATACGCGCGTGGTTGTCCAAGGTTCTGGAAATGTGCGGTGGCATTGGCGGCACGTCTTACTGCACGAAGCTGGATACAAAGTAGTCGCCGATCTCGACATACACGGCGGGATTTACAATCCAAGGACGGAATAAATATACCCGAGGCGCTGGATTATTTGGCGACAACTCGATCCTTTGAGGGCTATCAAGGTGTGGAGTTTGTGGCGAACCATGAACTGCTTGGAGCTGGAATGCGATGTTTTGGTTCCAGCCGCCACCGAAAATCAAATTACCTCTCAGAACGCGGACCGGCTTAAGTGCAAGGTTCTCGCCGAAGGGGCCAATGGTCCCACGACGGCTGCCGCCGATGAAATTCTTCACGACAAGGGCATATTTGTAATTCCTGACATCTTGGCCAACGCCGGAGGGGTTACGGTGTCTTACTTTGAGTGGGTTCAAGATCGGATGGGATACTTCTGGCGCGAGGACGTCGTGAACGAACGTCTGCAAGATAAAATGGTTGCCAGCTTCAACGATCTGTGCCGTTATGCGGATGCTCACTCGGTCGATACAAGGACCGCAGCATACATGTTGGCGATAGACCGTGTGGCCTATGATACGCGCATGAGAGGCATCTATGCGTGACCGAAAAACATAAACAAAATGGGCGCTAAGTCGTGAAAAGGGCTTGATTTCCGTTTTAAGGTAGAGTATGGTCTGGCATGATTTAGCACTCGGACCAGCGACAACATTTTTAGTATCTGTGCGTGGTTTTGAGTGATCGAAATCATTGACACGGGAGTTTCGCTTCCCTAGAAGAAGTGAACTCAAGCTTCGAACAACTCGGGAATAGCAACTTAGATGAAGTATGGAGTACTCAAAGTAAGGCCGAAGTATTCTGTTTCATCGCAGTCCGAGCGCCACCGTTGGATCTCTTATGGTCCAAGCGGTTCGAACTTTTGACAAACTGTAGTTAGGGCCTACGCATGCAAGGTTCGAGTCTGTTGTTATCGGTTCGTTTGGATGCGGCGGCGCTATTACACAGATTCTTTTACTCATTTCGCAGGAGGAATGCGATGAGACTCCGCAACTAGGGCGCTTATAGCTGCGCTCGCTTCGTTGGTGCTGTGTGCCGCAGTATCAGCACAGACTTTGAGATCCCCAGACGATCCGCGCAACCAGTCTCCGACTGTTGGCACGGGTGGTCCTGTGGGTGGTCCTACTGGGCTCTTCACTGATTTATGACGGCTCTGACGCTGCGCCGCGGTGAGTTCACTTTCAGTATTGCGTATAGCAATTATGATCGTGATCCGGGTAACGTGGATATTACCGATGTGGCCGCTTAGCTTCTAACGTGGGGCTGAATGATCACATAGAGCTCTTTCTTCAAGACTAATGGGTACCGCGGTATCAAGGTAAACAATCCGCAAAACCTATCCAGCTTCTACCTGCCTAACTTCGCAGTTGTTCTTCGGTTCTACGTTGCGACAGTCCGGGCCGGCGATTGTTTTGGCGCCGAGTGGTCCAAACGTCGGTACGCTTAGCTAACACGGCGGTCTTTCCGACCCGATTGGCAACCAGCCGTTCGTGCAGTACCCGTTCGTTGGTGGTTCGGCAGGAACTTACGGACAGAGACCGGGCGTCATAGGTGGGCAGTTTGGCTTTCCGGGCTTCTCGGCGACACTCGGTCCAGTAGTAGAAGCAGGGAACAGCGGGACGTTTGGTTCAGCTGACAACTACCCGGGTATTGGTTCGCCGGTTGGAAGTATTCTTGCCGGGCATTGTCCTGGCTACAACCGTTTTGCCTTTGCACTGTTTTGACGGGCAACTGCCGGCCACCAGGACAGCCGAATCACTCAATCCAATCGTTGCTCCAGCGACTTTCACCGTGGCTCCGACTATATTTGCCTGACGCACCTTTTGTTAACAGGCTATACGGGGAGTCGAGTTTTACCGACTATGTAGTGGGCGCCAAGATCCGATTTACTGGACCGCATAATCCACTCGGCGTCGGACTTGTAGCATTCTATCGCTGGTATCCAGACAAGGCGCGATGATGCCTCCGGATTCAATCAGCTCCAAAGAGGATCGAGCCCCGTGTGGCGACATCGGTGATTTCGGCGGAGTCCTTTTTGTCGACGGTAGGATGCATAGGCACATCAATCTGTCAGCGAATCTTGGTTATATCTTTAACAGCAATCCGAAGGGTCCGAATGACGACGTCCTACTTGATCGGCCGGACGAGCTTCTTGCCGGCGTCGGTTTTGACTTCCCAATCAACGAGCGTTTCCAGCCGATTGCTGAGGTTCGTTCAACGACGAATATGTGGCGGCCGACACACCAAATTCATTTAATAACAATCCAGTTGAAGTTACTCGGCGGTATGAAGATCTATCCACGCCGCTGGTTTGGTTTTGGTGTCGCCTATCGTCGGCACTTGAATCAGCAGGATGATGGTCACTTCAATCCGACTGATTTCAATCTTCCGACGTTGTCCAGCGCGCAAATGTCACGGGTTCCCGGTCGGGGGTCGTGGTAATTCCTGGTAGTACTGTTGTTGCTACCTCAAATGGGTTTCCAACAGGATTCAGTGTTCTCTGAGGATCCAAATGGTTACATCGGCCAGTTCTGGATTGGACGACGAATGCTCGAATACCTCCGCCACCTCCAAATCAGCCGCCGTTCAGTGACGGTTTCTGCCTCCACGTCGAGCATTGCTCGACCGTGCACGCCGCCAATGAGCTCCAACCATCATGTACCCCGAGCGGCAACGAGGTTCAACTGACTGCAAATGCCACCGATCCTGATAACGACACACTGCTCTATACATGGTCCGTCACTGGTGGTCATCTGACCGGTGAGGGTCGGTCCGTTAGCTTGGGACCTCTCAGGGTCGCAAAGTGGAACATACACGGCAACTGTAGAGGTTAATGACGGCAACCAGCACACTGCGCAATGGCAGTGCAACAGTTACCGTCGCCGACTGCACGGGCTGCGTTCCACCGCCGCCGCCATGTCCGACGGTGTCCGTGGACTCTGTACCGATGCGGTGGATGTTGGATCGCCGATCACACTACACGGCAAACGTGGTGGTGGCCCAGCCAGCATGGCAGCAACGTACAACTGGTCAGTTTCCGCTGGCACAATCACGAGTGGCCAGGGAACACCGACAATTTCAGTTGATACGGCAGGCCTCGGTGGTCAAAGTGTCACTGCAACAGTGAGTGTTGGTGGTGCGGATCCTTCATGCTCGACGACAGCTGGCAGTCTTGCAATGACCAACGTGAGGCCGCCGAAAGCGGTAGCGGTGAAGTTTGATGAGTATGGCAACATCAAGTTCAACGATGAGAAAGCTCAGACCCGATAACTACGCCATCCAGCGTGCAGAATCAGCCAGGCTCGCAGGGCGTTAATCATCGCTTACGGTAGTTGTGAGGGTGAAGCCCAGGCGAGAGCCGATCGTGCCAAGGATTACCTTTGTCAACACGCGCGGTATTGAGGCTGGACGCATCACAACGATCGACGGTGGATGTCGCTCTGACCTTACAGTGCAACTCTTGGTTGTGCCGACAGGTGCAGACGCTCCAGCAGCAGACACGACAAATGCAGTCTCGCCGTGCCCTGCGCTGCAAGAGGAAGGCTGCGCCAAGACGACGCGGTCGAGGTGATGATGAATAATACTTCAATGGCTGGCGCTAGCCAACTTACCATCAAGCGGGCGATGCGATCTGCAATTGAGAAACATCGCCCTGCTTATTTTGTTCTGAGGACCTATAATTACCCGGAAGTACAACTTGCCTTTAATTGCCATAGGCATCCTAAAGCTTGCTGTGTTGGCTTTTGAACACAAAGCAAGAGAATTGTAATAAACTAAGAAGTTGGTGAGCGGCGTCGCTCCATTACGATCACAAACCCTGGATGAATGACGATGCATAGATTTATGAAGTATCTCCCCCTCGTGGTTACGCTTTTTCTCTTCACCTGTACTGGCAGCTTATTCCAATCCCTACTGTCGCCGAAGGTTCTGACTCTTCATCGGATCCGGCTAGTGTATTCAACCGATTGGAGGAACACAGGACCTCCAGGTGGAGATGTGCGAGGCTCGTGAAGTAGATCCCACAAATCCTGATCGTCTTTATTTTGGAACGCTTGACGGGCAGCTGTACACATCATCAGACGCTGGAAAAACATGGCAACTCCTCTACAACTTTGGTAAGCCCCGTCTGTTTGTCGATCACATCATTATTGATCCAACGAAACCCACGTGTTCTTGTATGTAGGTGCACATCGTCACAAGGACCCCGGCGGTTTCTTTAAATCGACGGATGGTGGACTTAGTTTTCGTGAGAGTCCTGAATTGAAGAACGAGGCGATTCACTCGCTTGGCCCAATCTGAATCGGATCCTGAATACTCCTCATAGCTGGGACCTTCAATGGAATCTTTCCGTTCCGACAATGCTGGTGAATCGTGGCAACAGTTGCCTACATCGAATGTTACAGAACCTGTTCCATGTTGAATCACTAGCAATCGACCCGCGTACTACCGACATCATTTATGCGGGAACGTGGTATCTGCCATTTAAGTCGACGGATGGCGGCCAAAACTGGAGATCGATCAAAGACTGGCATCATCGATGATTCCGACATCTTTGCCATCGATATCGATCCGCGCGATCCCAACCACATCATTGCCTCTGCATGTAGCGGAATCTATGAAAGCAAGACTGCTGGTGAGAGCTGGAAGAAGGTGCAGGGTATTCCATCCCAGTCGCGACGCACACGCGCCATCATGCAGCATCCGTCCGCTCCGGGAATTGTATTCGCCGGAACCACAGAAGGATTCTGGCGATCGGACAAAGGTGGGGATCCTGACTCCTGGATGGTAACCACATCTCGTCAGCTCGAGATCAATTCGATCGCTGTTCATCCATCCCGTCCCGATATGGTTTACATCGGCACGAACAACTACGGTGTGATGGTGTCAAACGATGGTGGCAAATCGTTTGTGCCCGACGAACTGGTGGCTTCAGCGGTAGATTTGCAAATGCGCATTCTGGCCGATCAGTGAAACTCCAAATCGCATTTACGCTTCAACCATCAATACTGCGACTGGTGGCGGGTTCTTTTTGTGAGCAATGATAACGGTGAGAGTTGGCGTCCGTCGATGCGGAGCATGCCTTCTCGGCTAATCACGTACGCAATCGTGCAGGATACTCAGGACGCAAATCTACTTTATCTTGGCACTAATCTTGGCGTGTACCGATCTCCTCGATCGAGGGGTCATCATGGTCACCTGTCTGGGCGCCGAATTCTCCTGAACCAACTAAGAAGCCAGCTCGTCTAAGAGGGCACAAAGGCGGCTCACTCGAAAGCCGGTGACAGTGCAACGCCAACCAGCTGTTTCGGAATGAAACGATTAGTCGAGTGCAAGAGGCGCTCAACAACGCTGGTTATCATCTCGGGTATTCCGGATGGCAAAGGCGGACCGATCACTATCGCAGCGCTGAAACGTTTTCAGGGTGATCGACATCTACCCGTTACGGGAAAGTTTGACGATATAACTTTGTCGGCGTTAGGGCGTGTCAAAGTCAAACCAAGGCGGCAGCGATGGTGACACAACAGATCTAATCCTTGCCGATGCCGTTAATGCGTTGGTCCATACCGTCGACACGTCAAACCCAGAAACCGGGATTCCTGGCTGCGACAAACACTGGGTTGTTTCGCAGCTTTGATGTCAAGCAAGGGCTGGCAAAGACTTTCGTATGGGCCAGATCAAGATCCTCGAACGACATGTATCTCAACAAATCTTCGTCGAGCCGGATACGATTTGGGTTGGCACTCCGGCGTCCGGGATATTGGTGACGCAACGATGGAGGGAAGAGTTGGCAGCAAGTCGCGCGGCATCCCGCGCGATTTTCCAGTGAACACTATTGTCCAAGACCCTCAGCGACCTGATTATGTTTATGTTGGCACCAAGCAGGTCGTTCTACATGTCGCATGATGGCGGTCTCAGTTTTACGCGGCGCGGAGGCAATCTTCCCTTTGGTGATTTCACAAGCATTCTCGTGAATTCACGAAACGGTGATGAGATCTTTGCCGGCAACGCTTATCAGACAGGTGAAATTGGCGGTGGTGTGTATCGCATCCATAAATGGCGGCGTCACCTGGGCGCGCATTGATCCCAAGCAACGACGTTTGCCGAGTCAGCGAATATGGGCACTGGCATTCGACTCGCAGGATCAGAATGTGTTGTTTGTCGGCTCACACTCGGCGGGTGTTTATGTTGTGCCGAGAACTTCTGACAACCTGTCCTCAAGTCAGTAAAATGGTTCTGAGTGCGTGGTTAAGCAAAGCCGCGAGAGCAACTCTCGCGGCTTTGGTTTTTGGTGAAGTGGTTTCTGCGCTAATCGTTGCGCCGCCTTGACATGCGCTCATTCTGGCGTGTACATTGCCGCCCTACCCGGTAAAAAAGGCGGCGGGTGTTTGTCGGACCAAGCGGGTGACTGACACGGCAGGGCGGTAATCGAAACAAATTAGCTCGACATTTCCAATCCAAACGGCTCGCATCCTCGCCAGCTCCAAATCCCGACAACGCCAAGCGTCAAACAAAAGAGAGAGGCCGCTGAAACACTGTCTGGCTATCATCGAGCTAGGATGATTGTTCCAGCCAAGTGGAGCGCGATATGATCTTAGAACGCGCTGCAAGTTATCGGGAACTACAGGAGTCTGCATGTCTAGTGAACAACCCAAGCTGAACGACAGCGAGGCCGAAAATAAACCAACCTCCGGCGAGTCAGAGACTACGCCGCAAACTTCCGACGTTGTTATTCAACCAGTGTCTGCTGCACCAGCTCCAGAGATTGACGACGCTGACGAATCACGCGCCAGCGGCGATGTCGACTTTGGACAACTTCTTGATCAGTTTGAGCAGGATCAAGCCACCCTTCAAGAAGGTGAAGTTGTTCGCGGGACCGTAGTCGGTCTTAGCGAACGTGGCGTAGTAATCGACTTTGGCTACAAGTCTGAAGGAATCGTCAACCCGGCCGAGTTTACCGAGAATGGTGAGCTCACGGTTAAGGCCGGTGATGAAGTTGAAGTGCTCGTAAAGAGCATGGAAACTGCCGATGGCCTGCCGGTGCTCTCCCGTGCTGATGCCGTGCGCATGAAGGCATGGGATGATCTTGAAAACGCCTATCGTGACGGAACAGAGCGTCAAGGGTCGCGTTTTGGATCGCATCAAAGGTGGCCTGCGCGTTGATATCGATGGCATCGCTGCTTTTCTGCCCGGCTCACAGGTTGACGTGCGCCCAGTTCGAAATCTTGACAGCCTTCGCAATCAGATTGTCGAAGCCAAGGTCATTAAGCTGAACCGCAAGCGCTCCAACGTTGTGTTGTCGCGAAAGGCTGTAATCGAACAGGAAAACACCGGTAGAAAAGATCAGACATTACTGCAGATCGAAGAGGACATTGTGGTTGAGGGTCAAATCAAGAATCTTGACCGACTACGGTGCCTTCGTTGACCTCGGTGGTGTCGATGGCTTGTTGCACGTGACTGATATGTCCTGGGGTCGTTTGCAGAATCCAAACGAACTGTTTCATGTTGGCGACAACATTCAAGTCAAGGTCCTCAAGTTTGATCGCGAACGTGAACGCGTTTCTCTTGGCTATAAGCAATTGCTGCCAGATCCATGGTCGAGCGTCGAGGAACGTTTCCCGGTAGGTACTCGCGTTAACGGACGAGTCGCGAGCGTTGCCGACTACGGCGCTTTTGTGGAACTTGAAAATGGAGTGGAAGGTCTGGTTCACGTTTCGGAAATGAGCTGGTCGAAAGCGCGTCAAGCATCCGAGCAAAGTCGTCAATCCAGGTGACTGCTGTCGAGGTTGAGGTGCTCGAGCGTCGATCCGAAAGGCACGCCGAATCAGTCTCGGGATGAAGCAGGTGCAGGAGAATCCGTGGCAAACGCTGCATGAACGTTACCAGGTTGGTACTCGCGTTCATGGTCGAGTCCGGAATCTCACCGACTTCGGAGCCTTCATCGAAATTGAAGACGGAGTCGATGGTCTGGTGCATGTTTCCGGATATCTCCTGGTCCCGGAGAATTAAGCATCCAAGTGAAGTGCTGAAGAAAGGCCAGGAGATCGATGCGGTTATCACCAGCATCGACAGCGAGAATCGGCGACTGTCACTTTCCATCAAGGATCTCGAGCCCAACGCCTGGGAGAAATTCACGTAACGAACACAAGCCAGGCGATGTGGTGCATGGCAAGGTCGCCCGCTTTGCAAACTTTCGGTGCGTTTGTTGAACTCGACGACAACCTCGAGGGCCTTTGTCATATTTCAGAGCTCTCCGAAGAGCGAGTCAACAAGCCGGAAGATGTGTGTCCAACTCGGCCAGGAGATGGACTTCAAGATTCTGCGCATCGATCACAGAGACCAAGAAGATCGGTCTTTCCGCCCGGGCCGTTGGCAAGGATGAGCCGATCGTCGATACAAAGATCTATTCGTCAGAGGCTGGCGGTGGCATGGCTTCACTCGGTGAACTTGCCGATTTTCCACCCAGCAAGCCTGACACGAACGGACGAGATAGATACGTTGAGGAACCAAACGGACCCTGCATCAAATCTAACTGCCGCATAGGTTTGATGTAGGGCCACCATGCTATGTCCAATCACGCCCCAAATGAATGCTTCCTGACCGTAAGATGCATTCGATCAGGTCTTGCCCGACCTGTTCATTTTCTGATAGTGTACGGTCTAGCTTATCTCGCCACTATCTAGAAGTAATTAAATATCTTATTCCGGGAATTGTAGCGGTTTAGCCCAGACCATCGTTTCGAGCAATCGAGGTGATGCATGACAAAAGCAGAACTCGTCGAAGACGTAGCTCGTGCGGCAGAACTCACTAAGAAGGACGCTGAACGTTTAGTCGAAATTGTCTTTGAAAGCATCATCGAGACACTCAATCAAGGTGAGAAAATTGAGCTTCGCGGGTTCGGCAGTTTCCGCGTGTCGTGAACGTGGCGCTCGACGTGGACGAAACCCCAAGACCGGCGACCCGGTAAGCATTCCCGCCAAGCGTGTACCGTATTTCAAACCTGGAAAAGAGTTGAAAGAACTCATCAACGATGACAATTCCAGTGCTCCTTCCTCAGCCGGTAACAGCACTTCTGGCATCTTTCGAGTCGATGGTCGCCAGCCACCTGTTCTTTAGTCTCTCTGACGATTCACGTGGTAAGCAAATAATATCTTGGATAGATTGTGGAGTCCGTGGCGTGCTGAAGTACATAGCCTCAGGCGTGGACTCGCAAGCGGATGTCTGCGTCTTCTGCCGAATGAGTTCGCAGACACGGACAATGATCAGGCCAATCTGGTCGTTCTATCGAGGTGCGCACAACTTCGTCGCTCTTGAACCTCTATCCTTACATCACCGGTCATTTGCTCGATCGTGCCTTACGAGCACTCTCGGTGATCTTGCTTCAGTCGCCTAAAGAGACTACAGACGAGTTGATGGATCTCACGCAAAAAGCTCAGACTGTCATTGCGAAACACGTATTCACCCAGCGGTTTCAATGTAGGAATGAATCTCGGTTCTGCTGCGGGCGCAGGCATCGCTGATCACATTCATCTGCACATTCTTCCTCGCTGGGCGTGGCGACACAAACTTCATGACAACGATCGTCGCTGAGGCTCGAGTCGTTACCGGAAAACCTCGAGACTACGTATTCAAAACTACGCAGATCAAATTTTAACGACAGTGTTATCAGCGTTTGCCGACTTTGCGGGCTACAGCCTCATCCTCAACTTCGCCGCCCCGGCTAATCGGAACCTCAGACGGTCTTGGTGTAGCTGACGCCGCGCTCTTCGCTATCGAGATCGGCGTGAAGGAAAGGTGGTAATGGACCAGTCATTGTGAGGTGGATTAAATCCAGGATAGTCGATGCGGGCATGGTAGATCGCGGTGAGTGCGCTGATCATTCGCTTCTCGAATTGTGGTTAGCTCCTGCAAAGTGTGATGTCGCATTCATCGAGTTGCCCATCGCTAATAATGGCATCGAACAATCTTCAAGACAATCGACCGGATATTTTCCGGATCTGGACGTGCTAAGTGAACGTGCTGCTGCTTCACATGAATCCGCGAGCATCATGATTGCAGCTTCTTTGAATTGAGGCTTTGGATCCAGGGTAACGGAAGTCCAGCTTCGTCGACGATCTCGTTTGGTTTCGCCTGGGCCTGTGCTTTGCGCAGAAAATAGTGAAGCGTCCTGGTGCCGTGATGTTGTGGAATGAAGTCGGCATTATCTGGTCCGGTAAGCCAATTTCTTTTGCCAACCTGAGCGCCATAGGTCACATGACTGGTGATGATCTTTGCGCTTTGCTGTGGTCGCAAGTCGATCGTGAGGATTAGTCCCTGTTGGTTCTCTACAAAGTACTCAGGCGCTGCCAATTTTCCAATGTCGTGATAGAGCGCACCTATTCTGGCGAGCAGTGAATTAGCGCCAACCGCGCGGCACGCATCTTCAGCCAGACTGGCCAACAGCGTGAGAGTGCTGATTGGTTCCGGGTGCACGCATAGCCAGTTGCCCAGAACGGGCAAGTCCGCATTCGATAACTCGAGTAGCTTTACGTCAGTCAAGTATCCAAACAGAGATTCGTTAATCGGTAAACCGCCTGCGGTAAATACCGCAGCGTCAACAATCCACCGGCCAGGGCACAGCCAATCGCCAAGAGACCGGGTACTCAGACTGAAGAGGTTGTTGTAGATAAGCCCAATGAGTGCAAGGGCGATCACGACATTGATGCCGCCTACCAGGAGACCGGCGATCGTGACTGACTGGCGTTCTCTGTACCGACCGATACCGTAAACCGCCGCCGAACACGACACCATTGCGTATAAGGCCTTTGGCATCCACTTCTGGCGCTAGCATTCCAGCGAAGAGTGCAGTGATTATTCCCGTCAAGAACGCGAGTTGAGTATCGACCAGCATCGCTACTAAGTAGGGCCCCAGCCGCGAAGAGAATAGCGAAGTCCCAAATAGCTGGATCATTGAATGGCGCGTTGGTTCGCTGTGCTGCGAATGCTATCAGCAAAATAAATCCAACTTTCATTAAGGCTCGTTTCGACTAGTGATGTGCCGATCCGACAAAGTGCGAATGCCTTTTGCTCGCTTAAAATGACAGAACTGCTTGACGAGCTGATGCTCGGTAGAATTTCCACGCAGCCCCAGTAGATTGCAATCGACTGCGATAAGCAGGCACAATTAGATTCTGGATTGGACGTCCGGCAGCGCCAGTGTTTTTGATTGCTGCGATCTCTGGGCGAGGATGTTGCTGTGTAACGGTGTCGCCCTCGCGTGCGAGCACCTGATTGCGCTTCAGCGAAATGACAACAGGTGCGATTCGGTTTGACCTCGCTTTCCTTCGATGCCGCAGTTGCTGCCTGATCGAATACACGTTGGGGCGGATCAAGGGGACATTAGCGCAAGCGCAAGGACCGCCTTCTGCTCAGGCGCCCAACCACCCAAGTTTAAGATTCGTAATTCGAGTATTACGGCGTGCACGCGGAAAGGGCGATCATCCGTGTGCGATGGGGCCGGCATGATCATTTGCGCAACAGGATTTACGCACGTCCACCAAGAATGATTTCCTGTTGCAAGCCGGTCGGCATCGTTGTCGTCGTAGATATAGCCCGGCACCGATCTCTCGAACGATAGATGTCAATCGATTCTAGCTCATCTTCGGCAAAGTTGTGGGCGATTATTGCGTGCGTAGCAACCTGGCCCTCCTTCGCCGTTCCAGCTAAGTGCCTTGTTTTGGCCCGAGGCTGTTCTGTGCGTTTTCAGCTCTTCCCAACCAGCGCGAAAGCTCCTGCACAGAAGTTTCTGCTCGGCTCAGAGTCGAAATTGAAGACCGGACGCGTCGCTCTTCGTGCCAGCTGTGCGTCTTTGCTCGGTTTCGACTAAGTCAATGGTGGTGATGTCGGCAGGCGAAATAATCGCGTGAGTCAGCACATCACCTTCTTTATAGTTTTCGTTGAGGCCGGATGAGTGGCTAGTCAGAAAGAAGCAGCGTTGTCAGTACAACGAGAGGCCAAACAAGATGAGAAATCGAGTGCGCGATTCGAACATCATGAAGGGACGAATCGCGTAACTCACGAGCTTGTCGCGAGCCTGACTGAGTGGCGTTTTGAAAGCGTGGTCGAAGACCCATTATGCGATAAGCGAAACAGGTGATCTGTATCGTTCGTCATCCGCCGATTGTGCGGCGAGATTGCGAGCCAAGATTGCTCCGGCTCTCTCAAGCAACGGAGACAAGCTGGCTTCACGAATTGCCGAGATCGCGACAACTTCCGAGCCTTCAGCTTGAGCCCGCCTAACCGCTGTTGCAAGTTCCTCGTCGTCAAGCAAATCTGCTTTATTCAAGGCCAAAATTACTGGTATGTCCGCAAGCTTAAGTTCGACCAATATCCTTTTGACTGATTGAACTTGTTGCGTCCAGCGTGGATTTGAAACGTCTACGGCATGAATCAATAAACTACTCCCCGAAATTTCCTCAAGGGTCGCTCGAAACGCAGACAGCAGATCGGGAGGCAATGCTCGAATGAATCCAACTGTGTCGTTGATGATGACTTCCTGATCGCGCGGCAAGCGCAGTCTTCTCGACGTCGGGTCCAAGCGTTGCGAACATACGTTGTTCCGCATGCACTGTGCTCTTGGTCAGCGCATTCAGCAGCGTCGACTTGCCGGCGTTTGTGTATCCGACAATCGAGATAATGGGTAAGCCTTGACGCGACGTGCTGCTTGACGACGTTCATGACGTCGTTGTCGCTGCTCCTCGATCTCTCTTTCTAATCGGTTAATCCGATCGCGGACTCGGCGACGATCTGTCTCCAGTTTTGGTTTCCCCAGGACCTCTTCCGCCGATTCCTCCGGCGAGACGCGAAAACGGCTGAATCCTGACCCGCGATTAGACGTGGAAGAAGGTATTTCAATTGCGCCAATTCAACTTGAATCTTTCCTTCTCGGGACTGTGCACGTTGCGCGAAGATATCCAGGATCAACTGTGACCGATCGATGATCTTCAGATCTGTGTTTTCAGAGAGTGACCTGACCTGGGCGGGTGACAGCTCGCTATCGAATACCAGCATATCTGCGCCAAGCTGCAGAGCGCGAATGATCAAGTTCATCCAACTTTGCCTTTGCCGAGATACAGTTCGTGGATCTATGTGCAGAACGTCTTCTGTATTATCTTGTCCTGGACTACGACATCGGCAGAGGCAGCCAGCTCAGCAAGTTCAGCCATCGACTCTTCCGCATCCGCTCAATGGACCAGTCGCTACGCCGACCAGAATCGTTCGATCACGAACTTCGGCGCGTCGAGCTGTCCGACGGTTCCTTGCCATCTCGTCTTCCAGTGAATTAATTAATTCCAGGAAGTCGGCGTCAAGCTGGGATGCCATTCTCGGTTCAAGGAAGCCATACAGATCGGGTGCACTAGCATTCTCCAACTCGCCTGAGTGAAGTGGAAGCAGATGAGCGGCATGGATTAGACCCGGTAGTCCCGTTGTTGAATCAACATCGATGGCGGCCATCAAATCTAAACGCAACAAAGCGAGGTCTGTCAGGTCGTCCTGGGTTAACTGTTCGCCACGCAGGTGAGTATGAATGCAGCGGAAGCCCACGAAAACGACCCGATGCAACGCGCACACGTTTGAAATCAGGCAGTTCTATGGCGCGATTATCACCAACCATGACATATTCCACGTGACCCTTCCGGTCGATGAGTACGCCAATCTGACGTCTGGTTTCGTGTGACAGTTCGCCGAGTTGCCGCGCAAACTCTGGTGTAACGATTTGGTTTGGAGGTATGCGACGCGTGTAGAGTTTTTCTATGCGACGAAGTTGATTAGGTTTGAGACCCAGTGTATTCCCTAGTGCGCTAGTAATAAGTTCTTCCCTCCTTGTTTAGTGTTACTAACTCGGGAGAATGTGGCGGGTTCGACTCGAACGTTGGACAATTACAGGATCAGTGTTACGGGCGGTTAACGTCGTACGCTGGAGGGTTCCGTCTGTTTTCCTCGGCGACACCAGGTCGCAGAGTCGCTTGAGCATCAGTTTCTATGTGCGAGCTTCCTGCTTACCAGGAAGAAACAATGCTGATTCCGCACTAAGTACGGGCGGGATTATACCATAGGGCTACTGCCGCACACGGAACAAGCCCTTGTCTGAACAAGTTGAGATCAACTTATGAAGTCTCGTTTGGTAGAAATCAGGACTGCGGAGTTTGTCACATGTTTTCACTGAGGCGTATCATGAGTCATTTTGTAGTGGACCGCTGGTGTTACTAAATGTCGACCCTGAGCAAAATCATCCAGATTGATCCGCCCTACGGTATCCCGGAGGAGAAGTCGTGATCGACTGCGAGAATTTTGATACCAGCGATCCCGACGTATGTGCGGTGTCGTTTGGAGAGACAGCTGCGCCGATCGTGGCATTAGGTTCAAAGCGCGTTCTAGCTGTTGTGCCGGACATTAGCGGCGGCGGTGAGTTTCAAGTGACGATTGCAAGCAGGATGCGCTTCAAAGTGAACCTGTACGCTTTCACGATTGCCAGAGAAACTGGCCAGCGATGTTCATCCGGTCGCCAATCCAGCCTTTGATCCTGATGATGGTTCGCTCTTTGTAACGCGATCCGGTTCACGCGGTGAGGAATTGCCAGTCACACTTTTCCGAATCGATATTACCGGCGAAGTGAAGGAGTATTCAGGTGATATTGCGAACCCGACAGGCATTGCATTCAGTAAGGATGGAGAGATGTTTGTTACCAGTCGCTTGGATGGCACTGTTTATAAAGTGAATCCATTCAAGGAGGCGGTTTCGTTTGCAAGCAATCTGGGTGTTGCCACAGGAATAGCCTTCGATAAGAAGGGTCTCATGTATGTCGGGTGATCGAGGGGGCACGATTTTCCAGGTTAATGGCATTGGGGAAGAAAAGCCCTGGGCCCAGGTTGAGCCAACGGTTTCCGCGTTTCATATGGCATTCGGACCTGACGGTTCGCTCTATGTAACAGGTCCGACCGTTAGCAGCTTCGACTGCGTTTGGCGAGTGAACCAAAGCGGCGATGTCGACGTTTTCTTTAAAGGCCTCGGTCGTCCACAAGGCTTTGGCCTTTGATGATGATGGTAATTTGTATATAGCCGGTTCGCTTCGTGGCCGACGAGGCATCGTTCGAATTTCGCCCGAAGGCGAGCAAGCAGAAATCGTTGTTGCAGGAGTTAACCTCGTCGGTCTGGCCTTTAGTGCCAGTAACGAGATGGCAGATTGTCTCCATCGACTCAGTTTTCAGTTTACCCATGCAAATTCGTGGGACACTTTTATCCAGGTAAAAACGCGGGTTCGTAGGCGCGTTGGACCGTCTTTTGACAGGCACTTTTCAGAATGCTAACTTGGCCCCTTCTAGTGTTGGCTGCATTAACTGATACCACGAGATTCTGAGTGAACCCAGAACAACTAATCCCTCAACTTGTGATTTATATGGCAGTGTTGCTTTTTGCAATCTCTGCCCACGAAGCGGCACACGCCTGGATGTCGTACAAGTTCGGGGACGATACAGCGCGACTACTTGGCAGGATTACGCTGAATCCGCTCGCACATACTGATCCAATCGGAACATTGTTGATACCGATTGCTGGTTTTGTAGCTTGGGCACAATGGGAGGAGCGGCCGCGAATATTCCGCTAATTGGCTGGGGTAAACCGACGCCGGTGAATCCTCTGCGATGGCGCAACAAGAACGTCGCAAACGTAATGGTGTCTATCGCGGGAATCCTGGCCAATTCTGACAATAGCGTTTTTGCACTGGTGCTGATCAAGATCATCCAGCACAAATCTATTTGATGATGGAACATCATTGTCCGGCATATTCGAGCCCGTTTGCGATGTTGCTCACTAGAGCGTTACTACTGAATGTGTCCCTGGCGGTGCTTCTAACCTGCTGCCTTTTCCTCCCCTTGATGGCAGCAAGATGTCATGGACAACGTTTCTGCCTGACGAGCTGTGAAGCCTGTGTCTGGAAATTCTCAGAGACGCTTTGGATTACATAATACTGATGGTGATGATTTATGCAGATAGGTCTGTTGGATCTTATCTTTCGTCCACAGTCATGACTGTTCTGCATGTTCCTTGATCTGTCGCTCTTAACTTGAAGTATGGCCAAACGAATTTTCAGTGGCGCTCAACCTACTGGGCAACGTTCACCTCGGCAACTACCTTGGCGCCTTGCGCAAGTTGGGTAGCCCTGCAAGGCACGAGTATGAAGCGTTCTATTGCATCGTGAATCTGCACGCCATAACGGTGCCAACAGGACCCCAAACTCCTGGCAGAGAAAACTCGCGACCTGGCGCGCATCTACCTGGCCGTGGGCATCGACCCGAATGTTTCCACGATTTTCGTTCAGTCAGACGTTCCACAACATGCAGAGTTAACCTGGGCGCTCAACTGCGTTGCTCGAATTTCCAGAACTCGAGAGGATGACTCCAGTACAAAGACAAGTCTCGACGCCAGGAAGAGAACGTTCAGTCTGGTTGTTTGATTACCCTGTTTTGATGGCGTCTGACATTCTGCTTTATCAGACTGATCTGGTGCCGGTTGGTGACGATCGTGACAACATCTCGAACTGACTCGAGACCTAGCCATACGTTTCAATCGCGATTATGGCGACACCTTTCGTATCCCCGAGCCACTACATTCCCAAGGCTGGGCGCTCGCATCATGTCGCTGTCTGATCCGACTGAAGAAGATGTCGAAGTCGGATGACGACCCAAAATGGCTGCATACTTTTGATCGGACGACGACCGATACGATCCAACGGCAAGTTCAAACGTGCAGTAACGGATTCGGGTACTGATATCAAATTCGATCAACCCTGTCCCGCCATAAACAATTTGCTTGAGATCTATCACTCAATGCACCGGAAAGACTCAGTCTGAAGTTGAGGGATCATTTTGCCGGTCAAGGCGTATGCGCTACCTGAAAGGGCAATTGGCCGAAGCTACGATTGAGTTTCTGCTCCCGATTCAGCAGCGAGTCAAAGAGATAACGGATGATCAGCTTGATGAGATTCTGAGAATCGGGTCGTGATAAGGCAGCGTGGACTTGCAGCTGTGACTCTATAAAACAAGCCTTCAACAACCTCGGCTTAACCAGAGGGAACTAGTGGACGACGAGACTCCGGAAACTTTCCCGCAGAAAGTTGAACGGCAAGCAGCGACGCAGCTCAATGTGGCCGGCGCAATGCCGAGGATTGTTGGAGACGACGTTACAGACGAGCCTCAAGATCCTGTTGGGCGAGTTTGAAGGTCCATTCGATTTGTTGCTTCACCTGATACGGCAGGAGCAGGTCAGCATTTACGACATGCCTGGTGGCGCGGAATCACTGACGAGTATCTGCGCTATCTCCGCGTGATGCAGGAGCTCGATATAGCAGTGGCTGGCGACTTCCTGGTGATGGCGCGCGACCTTGATTGAACTAAAGACCAGAATGCTGCTGCCGCGGGATCCTGCTTGCGGCGCCGGACGAACTCGAAGATCCACGTTCGGATCTCGTGAATCAGTTGCTGGAATATCAGAAGTATAAAGCCGCTGCGGAAATGCTTTGGTCGCGACGGCCGTTGAACAGGCAGTCTTTCGCGCGCGGCGAAATCGGAGACAGACAAGAACAATCCCTGAAGTCGCCGTGGGGAGTGTTTGATCTGTTGAAAGTTTTCCAGGACATCCTGGCGCGACACAAAGAAGAAGTAATGATGGAAATCGAGCGAAGAGATATTCCATGACGAGAGATGCTTGAACGGTTGCACACACTGGTGATGTCCGCAAGCGAGTTGAACCTGCGAGTGTTTTTGAGCGGGCGCGATCCCGACGTGAACTTGTCCTCGGCGTTCTTATCGATACTCGAACTGGCTGCGAACCACCGAGATCAAATTATTTCAGCGCGCGAAACCTTTGGAGACATTGTCGCGCGGTGTGGCAGGCTAAAGAGATGGCAGCAGAACGAAGAGACAGAAAATCAGGAACCGTTACGGAGAGTCCCGGACGAAGCCGCGCTGAATGAAGAGGCAAGCCGAGAACTCTGCAGCAATGGTTGCTGAAGTTGAAGCGGTTTCTGGCGCGGAGACCGAGTCACAAGAGGAAGAGGAATCGCGGAATCGTGCAGCGCGCTGCAGAGCCAAGCTAGAGCGCGCCGGCATCGTCGAGGCATTGATCTTCGTATCAGATGAACCGCTAACTCGTCAAAGGCAATTGCCGGCGTGCTTGAAGGAAGAGCCGTGCTGTTGTTGAGGAGTCAGTGAGGGCGCTGCGCCGAGGAGTTCAACTGCTCGCAACGGCGGTCTTGCAGCTGCGTGAGGTCGCGGGCGGCTGGCAGTTCTGCGACTCGACCCGAGCATCATGAGTATGTGCGCCGGTTGTTGCGGACGCGGCCCAGTGCAAAACTTACTATTGCATCGCTGGAAACATTGGCTGTGATTGCGTATCGACAACCAGTTACAGTTCCAGAGATTCTTGAAATTACGAGGTGTTCAGTCCCCCTCCAGCAATCAAGACGTTGCTCGACAAGAAACTGATAGTCGCCAAGGGAAGAAAAGAAACTGTCGGTCGACCGATGATGTGATGGAACATCAAAAGATTTTCTCCTTCAGTTTGGACTCAAAGACCTGACTGAACTACCGAGTGTCGAAGACTTTCAAGACTCTGAGCGGCGGATCGTGAGCTCGTGAATCGTAAATCGTGACTAGTTAATGGTCGATTTACGTTTTGCCTCTCAGTCTACGATTCACGAATCACGATTCACTGCCTATGGAGCAGCGACTTCAAAAACTCATCGCCGCAGCAGGCATTGCTTCCCGCAGACACGCAGAAGAACTCATCTCATCTGGCGGAAGGTCTACAGCTCAATGGCGCCGTTGTAACTGAACTTGGGATCCAAAGCCGATCCTGACAAAGACCACATCAAGGTTAACGGCAAGCTCATAAACCCTCCAGTTAAAAGCTCGAAAGAAAAAACCTACGTTCTTCTAAACAAGCCTCGAGGCTTCCTCGTCGAGTGTTTCCGATCAGGAAGGGCGCCCAGTAGTTGTTGAATTGTTGCCACCCGCGCTGGGAAAGCTTCATCCTGTCGGCCGTTTGGATTTCAATACTGAAGGCTTGCTGATTCTTACCAACGACGGCAGATCTAACGAACTTTGTGACTGCTGCCCGTAACCGTGTCGAGAAAGTGTATGAAGCGAAAGTAAAGGGAGTACCTACCGAAGCATCCATTGCGAGGCTGAGGCGAGGCGTGACGCTTGAGGACGGTACTCGCACCGCTCCGGCTAAAATCGAGTTGCTGCACGAAACGGGCAACAACGCGTGGTACGAGATTAAGCTGCACCAGGGTCGCAATCAGCAGGTGCGGCGGATGTTTGAATTGGTTGGCCATTCAGTCGTAAAGCTTCGGCGAGTGAGAATCGGGTTCCTAACTGATGAGCATCTCAAACCGGGTTACTGGCGGCATCATAACCCCATGTGGAAGTGAAGCGGCTAATGAAGACGCGAAGAAAAGCGGAAGGCCGCAGAGTCCGGCAGGTTCACGCGCCGTAAGACAGCGTTAGAGTTGTGATGGGTTGTGAGAAATCATTTTGTCCTCAATTAACAGTCCTAAGTATCATCCAAATATCAAAGTCGTTGTTGGAGAGTCAGTTATGGAATTTGAATTAACCGAAGAACAAGAAACAGATCAAAGCGAGTGTGCGAGAGTTTGCCGAGTCAGAAATTGCACCTCATGTCATGGAATGGGACGAAGAGCAACATTTTCCCGTCGAGCTGCAGCCGAAAATGGCCGAACTGGGTTTACTGGGGTGATTTTCCGGAGGAGTATGGTGGCGCCGGAATGGGCTATGTGGAATACGCAACGATCATTGAGGAACTGTCCCGCGTTGATGGCTCAGTGGGCATCTCGTCAGTGCTGCACACAATTCTGCTTTGCTCGAACCATATATATAGTTCGGCTCTGAAGAGCAGAAGCAAAAATTTCTTGTTCCTTTGGCTTCTGCGCGAGCCGACTTGGCGCCTGGGGCTGACTGAACCCGCGCGCGGGTTCCGATGCGTCTCGGAACTAAGTCTACTGCTGTCCGAACCGATGGCGGTTGATGGTTAACGGTTCTTGAAGAACTTCATTACGCATGCGATACATGCAGATACTTGTGTTGCGATGGCGGTTACTGATCGGTCGCAACGAAGCAAAGGAATCTCTGCATTCATATTTGAGAAAGGCATGAATGGTTTCTCGCCGTCAAAGAAAGAGAATGCTTGGTTTGCGGGCTTAGCAATACGTAACTGAACGAAGTACAAT
>ERZ1370068.9159-contig-7957_pt1 | contig 50153 bp, 70 predicted proteins | sample MGYA00561227_ERZ1370068 | MGnify/ENA primary metagenome ERZ1370068 (study PRJEB38410, sample SAMEA6850437) | metagenome | study: Metagenomic assessment of the ecological functions of the soil: analysis of the soil microbiota associated with the... | reverse complement strand
GACTACCAGGCGCCGCCGCTCGGCTCCCTGCGCGTCCTGACGCGCTATGAGACGTGCAACGTCAAGGTCGGAGTCAAGGACTTCGGGCTACCCGCCGGTGACGGCGCAGCTGGTCGCCGGCCAGTACAAGGTCGAGATCGTCTGTCCCGGCGGACAGAGTCCGAACAGCCAGTTCGTCACGATCACGCCGAACAACGTGACCACTGCGAGGATCCAATGAAAACTTGTCACGCCAGCCGCGAAGCGGCGAAGGCGGATCGCGTCCGCCCTCGTGCAGTCGCTCGCATCGCCGTCGCCGTCGGCGCGCAGTCGCCGCGCGAGGAAGAACTGGCGCGCAGTCAGTAACCAGAGCGGCCTCGACTTCTCCAGAGCCGGCGCTTCGCCGAGGCGCTCAAGGATTTTCAGGCCGTCGTCGATTCTGTTCCCGAAGAGCTCGGTCGCTGATGCGGCGCTCGTGCAAATCGCGATGTACCAGCTCGACGTCGCGCGCAACCCGGATGCGGCGCAAGCGGCCACCGACAAGCTGCTGAAGGAGATATCCCGGCGGCGCCGCCGCGCCGATGGCCTACGTGATGGCCGGCCGGCTGGCGATCAACAAGGGTCGCGCCGCCGCCGACGTCGAAGCCGCGCTCGCCAGTTACGAGCGCGTGCCGCGCCTGTTCCCGGGATCGGAAGCCGTCGGCGCTGCCAACTTCTACGCCGGCAACACGCTCTGGCTCGTCCGCCGCACCGAGGAAGCGCTCGATCGCTACCGGCGCGTGACGATGGAGTATCCGCGATCGATCTGGGCGGCGCGCGCCACGCTGGCCGAAGCCGTGGTCCTCGTGCAAACCGATCGGGCGATGCGGGCGCTCGAAGAACTGCAGCGCGTGCGGCAGCAGTTCCCAGGGACGCCAGAGGCCGCGACGGCGCTCAACTACAACACGATCATCTACCGGCTCTACGTCCGCGCCGCCGCAGCCGCCCTACGCGTTCAGCGGCAGCGTACATCGGCACACGAAGCCGCGAAATTCCGCGACGTCGTCGGCGTGTCGGTCAACGACGCCGGCCTGGTCATGCTGGGACACAAGACCGGTGTGGCGATCTTCGACTCGAAAGCCACGATCGTGAAATCGGTGACGGCCGAGGAGCCGTCCGCGTTTTTCGTCGACGAGAAGGGCCGGGTGGTCACCGTCCGCCGCGACTCGCTGGTCGCGGAAGGCGGCGACTACGCGGCCATCGCCATTCCGCAGAAGGACGGCAAGCTCCGGCCGGCCGACGAAATCCCGGCGGTGATCCCGCTGTCGAACGGCGACCGCCTGGTCTCCGATCGGAAAGGCAAAGCGGTCATCCGCGTCGGGATCAACGGCAAGATCCTCAAGAACTTCGCCACGCTCAACGCCGAGCGCATCGTGATGAACCAGCTCGAGGACGTGGCGATGCTGGACAAGGACACCAAGTCGGTCGTGATCACCGATCGCGACGGCAAGCAGCTGAACAAGATCGTGCCGAAGGGCACCGGCTACGAGCTCGACAACCCGGTGGACATCGCCTTCGATCCGTTCGGCAATCTCTACGTGCTCGATCGCGGCAAGCCGTTCCTCTACGTGTTCAGCCCGAAAGCGAAGCTGCTGGCGAGCTTCACGCATGCCCGAGAAGGACCGGGATCGTTCCCGAAGCCGCAGGCGTTCGGGCCTCGACGCCGCCGGCCGCGTCTATCTGTTCGACGATCGATCCCAGCGGATTCAGGTGTACCAGTGATGTCGATACGAAAGATCGCCGTCGCGCTCGTCCTGGTGGCCGCCATGCTGCCGGCCCGTCTCGCGATCGCGCAGGCGGTCGATCCGCAGTTCACCGAGGCCAAGCGGCTGTTCGATGCGCTCGACTACGACGCCGCCCTGCGCGCGCTCGACCTGGCCATCACCGGACTCGAAGCCAAGGCAGTGAACGACCCGGCGCGCCGCGAGCTGCTGCCGGCCGCGCATACGAGATGCGGGCGCGGTCGAAGTTCGGCCTCGGCGATCAGAACGGCGCCAAGGCCGACTTCGTCGCGCTGCTCAAGATCAACGCCGGCCACGCGCTGACCGGTCAGGTCTCGCCGCGCGTCGTCGCCCTGTTCGAAGAAGCGGTCAAGGCCACGGTCACGAACCGTGAACCTGACGGTCACGCCGGCGACCGCGAAGATCCAGATCGACGGCACGCCGGTCCCGCGAGCAGCACGCTGCCGATCACCGTGGGCGAGCACACGATCACCGCCGAGCAGATGGGCTATCGCAAGGCGCAGCAGGCCGTCACCGCAGAAGCCGGAGCCGTCGCCACCGTGACGCTCACGCTCGAACGCGTGTCGTCGGTGCTGAACATTCTGACCACGCCGATCGATGTCGACGTGTCGATCGACGGCGTCAAGCGCGGGAAGACCGCGGCCGGTCCCCGCCGCCGGCGTTCAACGGGGCGATCGCGAATGCGAAGCTGACGCCGGACCAGGTGTCGGCCGTGATGGTCGTCGCCGACATCCCCGCCGGTTCACATGTCGTCGAGTTCACGCGCGACTGCTACGTCAAGCAGGAGACGCGCATCCCGTAGACAAGCCCGACGACTACACGGTCGGGCCGATTTCGCTGCTAGCACGCCGTGGCCAGTCTGACGGTGCGCGCCAACGATCCGCGCGCGCAGGTGGTGGTCGACGGCCAGAACCGCGGCGCGGCGCCGTTCAACACGGCCGACCTGTGCGAGGGCGAGCACACGGTGGAGCTCCGATCGCAGTCGGGCCGCTTCTTCAAGCGCCTGCAGGCGCGGACCGGCGACAAGCTGACGATCGACGGCGTCGCTGAAGCCGGCGCTTCGCGCCTGCTGTCGGCGTTCGGCGGGCAGCCGGGCGGCGCCGACCTGCGGCTTGCCGTCGAGCGGCTGTTCGATCCCGTCGGCCTCGGTGACGCTCTTCGCGCCGCCGTCGGAGCAGGTCGATCAGGCGCTCCGGGCGAACCAGCTGCAGCCAGGGTGGCTGGCCTTCGACGCCAACAAGCGGCCGATGGGCAACTCGACCGATCTGGTGCAGTCGATGCGCCGCGACCTCGGCCTCAAGCTGGCGTCGACGTTCGGGTCGCAGGGCGTGGCGGCGATCACCGTGATCGATCGGAACCGCGTCGTGCTGTCGATCCTGGCCGCCGGCAGCAACGACCCCGACGTGATCGAGGTGAGCCTCGACAACGCCGACTCGGTGCGGCGGGCCATCACGCAGCTGGATCGCATGCCGGCGTTCTTCCGGCCATCGATTGGCCTCGTCGGCGTCGACGTCGCCGACGTCACCGGCGTGGTGGTGGGCGGTGTCGATCCGAACGGTCCCTCTGGCAAGGCGGGGATCAAGGTCGGCGATCTGATCGTCAAGGCCAAGGATCAACCGATTGCGGACGCCGCCGCGCTGGCCGCCGCGCTCTGCCGCCAGCAAGGCGAACGACGATCTGATCCTCGACGTCAGCGGATCGCACCGGCGCGATCAAGAAGGCGACGGTGAAGGTGGCCATGACGCCGCGCCTGATCGGCATCTCGGATCAGTCGCTGCTCGTCAACGCCATCCTGGTGGCGCTGCGATCGCGGCTGCTGGCGCCGACCGATCCGACCGAGGAAGCGGTGATGCGCTTGAATCTGGCCGCGCGCGCTCGCGCGCGTCGAAGCCTGGAGCGATGCCAAGACCGAGCTGCAGAACGTGAAGCTTCCGGAAGGCTCGTGGCGTCGCCAACGGCACCGTGCAGCACCTGCTCGGGCTGTGCGCCGACCGTCTGGGGAACCGGTCTGAAGCCGAAGCCGCGTATCGGGCGGCCGCCGCATCCGAGAGCCTGCTGACCGAGGACGGTCCGCCCGTGAGGGACCTCGCGCAGGCCAAGCTCGCCGAGTTGCAGCGCCGGTCCGGGATCTAACCCTGGAACGTTCACGCTCTTCGCAATCGCCTCGAGCTCTCCGCTCCGGCCCATCTCGACGAACGCCTCCACGAGATCGGGCCGGAAATGGTTGTGCTTCACGCCGACCAGCAGCTCCTCGCACGCCAGTTCTGTGGAGCCGCGCCGCCCGGTGCGGCCGCGTGGTCGTGATCGCGTCGAGTCGTGTCGACGACGGCGATGATCTGCGCGAGCAGCGGATGGCGTCGTCCGCTCAGCCCGTCGGGGTAGCCGGTGCCGTCGCGGCGCTCGTGATTGGTGGCGGATGATCGGCCGCACACGTCTGTCCAGCGAGCGCAGCTCGCCGCACAGGCGCTCGCCGATGATCGGATGCTGCTTCATCCGCGTCATGTCGCCAGCATGGGCCAGCGCCGACGGCTTCAGCAGGATCGTGTCGGCGATGCCGGATCTTGCCGAGCGTCGTGCAGGAAGCCGCCGCGCCGCGAGCGTGGCAAGGTCGTCGTGGTGCAGTCGAAGGCGCGCGCCAAGCGCGGTGGCAGTAGGCGGCCAGGCTGCTCGCAGTGGCCCTGCGTGATCGGATCGCGCGCCTCGATCGTCTTCGCCAGGCTCAGGATGACCGACTCCGCCGACTCATCGCGTCCACGGATGGCGTTGCAGCCGCCGCGCGAAAACGATCTGAAAGAGCCGCATCGAGCCGGCGAAACGCCGCCTGCGAGCCAGCCAGATAACTGCCAGGCGCGCGGACGAAGTGTCGCCGAAAGCCGGACGGACCTGATCGGAGGCGTCGTTGAAGCGCGCCAGCCAATGCTCGAGCGTTTTCGCATAGTGCAGACGCTTTCGACGTCCAGCACTGAGAACGCGTGCGGTTCGAGCACGAGCTCGAGACTTCGCGCAGCGACGGCGGATATCCGCCTGGAAAGATCCGCCTGCGGATCCAGGATTGAGCGGCGCCGGCCGGTCGCGACCGATGAAATGCAAGCCCCGGCCAGGCGGCGCAGCGACCGGTCGATCACGGCGCCGCCGGATAGTCCGCCTTGCCGACGTGCTCCAGCATCCCGACCGACACAACAATATCACTGGCCGTGCATGTTGCGGTAGTCGCCTCCACGAACTCAGCCAGACGTCTGAGGCCCTCCGCTTCGCTCGCTCGCGCGGAGCACGCAATCGCTCGGTCGACAGGCGAAGGCCCGGACGGTGACGCCACCAAGCCACCATGAACAGCGAGCGATCCCCAGCCGCACCCGGTTCCCGCACTACCCGCTCGCCGGCCGCAGCGCGAGCTTTGGCAGACCAGGTCCAGCTTGGCGCGTTGGGCGTCGTCAAGTGAGATCCGTGTCGGAAAAATACGCACGTAGACCATTTTTGTCGAGCCAGAGGGGCGATAGAACTCGTTGCCGAGGTCGTAGTGGTGATGACGCTGTCGCGCGCCGCGCGCCTGTCGTTCGTCGACTGCCAGAGCCACCATGGACGCGGCTTCGCTGTCGCCAGCGCGCGAAAGGCCGCCTCGAGTGTCTCCACAGACGCCGCGAATCTCGATCGCGCCGAACACAGCTGTCGAAATAGAGATCGGGATCCCACACCCAACCGTGAGCAGATGCGCACGGCGGTTTTTGATGACGAAGGTGCCGATCGGCGAAACGTCAGCCGGCCTGATCTCGAACCCGTCCCAGAGCCTGAATCCGAGCGGGCTTGGCGCGGTGCGCCGTTGAATGAGTCCGAGCGCCCAGCGATCTCCACGTCGAGGCCGAAGCACACGACTTCGCTCGAAAACGTCTGTGGCCCGGTTGCGACGGTTGCTCGCACAGCGCTCCTCCTGCGGTCACGGTGAAGCCCGCTGTCGAGAAGGGTTAAAGGCAACGGCAGTGCCAGAAACGGAACTCACCAGTAGGCGAGCCGCCGCCGCGCTGAATTCGTAAAGGAATGATGCGCCTACTGACGCCGAACGCCAACAGGACGTTGCCCGGTCGTAACCCGAACGCGCCGCAGCCGGAGCTGATGAAGAGCCGCCCGCCGGCGACGACCGGCGCCGGTCCGCTCATCGATCCGCCTTTGCCTTCACGCGGTTGACCGTTGTGAACTCGCGATTGCTGTCGAACGACCAGACCACCGAGCCGTCCTCCGTGGAATAGGCGCGCACCGCGCCGTCGTTGGACGGCGAAAACACGATGCCGGAATGACCGTCGACCGCCGAGAACTGAGCGCTGCTGCACGCTCGACTCGGCTTGCCGCAGATCGGCGGCGCAGGCGGCGCGAGCCACGCGCGCTGGCCCGTGGCCAGATCGATCGCATGCAGTCCGCCGGGTTCCGGGCGCGTAGATGTCGGCAATCGGCACGTAGGCGTGCCGGGCATCCGCGGCAATGCCCCACTGGGTTCCGCCGAGTCCGGTCCCAACACCTGCGCGATAGCGCCAGACGATCGCGCCCTTCCTGTCCGGATCAAGCGCATAGGCGACGCCCGGATTTCTGCCCGACGACGATGCAGGTCGTGACCTGAGGGCGCGCCACGAGCGCCGGCGCGGCGCCGATGTCGAAATCAGGACCAGGTCGCTCGCCGCAGTTGACGTCGCCGGGCACGCAGCCAAACAGATCGTTCGGCGTCAATTGATGCGCCCACGCGCATCGCGCCTGTCTTCAGATCGAACGCCAGCAATCGCATCCGTCGTCGGCTGCGGCGGTCCGCCGTACGCGTTCCCCACGCCGACATAGATCGCGCCGCGCTTCGCGTCGATCGTCGGCGCCGACCAGATGGCGCCGCCCGACGGCCCCGCACATCTGCGTGCCGTCGGCATAGGTGCGCAGCAGCGTCGGCGGATCGGGAATCGTGTAGCTCTTCCACACTTCGTCGCCCGTGGCCGCGTCGAGCGCGACCACCGCACCGCGGAACGTGCAGCACGGATACCCGGAGTCCGGCCGCCTTCCTCGCATACGACGACGTGGGCACGTAGAGGCGGCCGTCATGGAGCGTCGGCGATCCTGCCAATCGGACGAGCGGATGCTCGTCCACTTTGCGGCTCCAGAGCAGCACCCCGGACGCGGCGTCCACGGCGTAGACGTAGCCCTGCTGATCGGCAAGCTACGCAGCGCCGCCGCTTTCGCGCTCGCTGCCGGCGTGCGCGGGCCAGGGCACCGATCGTGATTGACGCGCGCGACGCCTGAATGCGCTTCGAAGGTCCAGGCGATGCAGCCCGATCGCGCATCGAGCGAGTAGACGATGCCGTTCTGGCCGCCGACGAACAGCCGTCCACCGACGACCGTCGGCTGCGCCCACGCCGATGTCGTGTCGGGAAAGCCGAACGCCCATTGCAAGCGAAGCCGCGGCACCTGCTCGGCGGTGAGGCCGGCCTGATCGCCCGGCTGGAAATGCGTGTTGTTCACGCCGGCGCCCACCCGTTCCAACGTGCGCCGCTGGTTGGGTCGGTCAGCGGCGGCACCCGCGCACAGCGGCCGGCGGTGGCGCCGACGACCGTTCCGCGCAGGCTTCGACCCGTCAGGAATCCCGGCGACCGCTCGGCGTTCGGCGCCGCTCAACGCCAGGCCCTGGTAGCGCATCGATCCGGACGTGAGCGGCGTCGACGATCGCCTGTGGCGAACGTCCTCGCCATCGCGTCGGCTGCCGGCGCGCGTGGATCGTCGCCGTTGTGGCACGAGCAGGCATCGACCGAACAGTGCCGCGCCGTCCGGCGGCGGCGCCGAGGAGCGTTGCGCGGTCAGCGACGGCGACGCACACGAGGAGCAGCACGAAAAGGGAAACGGCGAGACGACTCGAGGACACGGATTGACTGGGATCATAACCTCGGCGCGGCGGTAGAAATCAGCGCCGATGGATCGCCGCAACTTCCCGAAGAGCGGCGAAAGACATTCCGATGTTGAAACCGATGAAGCTGCTCGCGATTGCGCTCCTCGGCGCCGCAGTGGCGACGCAGACACACAGGCTTCCGCAGCCGGGCGTGCGGGCACGCGCCATCGCCGCAGAGCGTCGTCGACGCGATGCTCGCATTCGCGCACGTGACCGCTGAACGACGTCGTCTACGACCTGGGATCGGGCGACGGCCGGATTCCGATCACGGCCGCGCAGCGCTACGGCGCGCGCGGCGTCGGCGTCGAGATCGAGCGGCGGCTGGTCGACGAGTCGAACGACAACGCGAAGAAAGCACACGTTGCGGACCGCGTAACCTTCATTCACGGTAACCTGTTCGAGGCGGACGTCAGACCGGCGACCGTCGTGTCCTCTTTCTGCTGCCGCGGATGCTCGACGAGTCTGCTGCCGACACTCAAACGCGACTCTGCGGCCCGGCGCGCGCATCGTCACGCACGGCTACGACTTCGGGCCGAGTTGGCCGCCCGAGGTGTCGCAAGACATCAGCGGCCTGAACATTCACCTCTGGACCATCAGATAACGATGGGAGACTCTTCATGCTGATCGCGTCACTGCTGCTGACCGTCGCGGCGGCCCAGGCTGCCGCGAACGTTGAGACCGGGCAAGCAGCTGTTCAACGGCATGTGCGCACGCTGTCACGGCATCGACGGCACCGGCGACGAAGGGCCCAGCCTGAATCGACCCACGCTGACGCCGCGCCGCGACGGACGAGGCGCTGAGCGAGGTCATTCGAGACGGAATACCCGACCGCGGGATGCCGCGCGTGCGGCGGCTGACCGACCAACGAGCTGAATCAGCTCGTCGCCTACGTCCGTTCGCTCGGGCGCGCGGCGACGACGAGCATCGCGCGGCAATGCCGACAAGGGTCGCGCGATCTACGCGAAGCTCGGCTGCGCGTCGTGCCACATCGTCGACGGCCAGGGCGGCAGCTTCGGCCCTGACCTCACGCAGATCGGGGTCAACCGCGGAGCGCCGTACCTGCGGCAATCGTTTCTCGGACCGTCGGAAACGCTGCCGAAGGGCACGTCGCCGGTGCCCGGGCCGCGGCTTCACGGAGTATCTTCCGGTTCGCGTCGTCGCCGCCGACGGACACGAGGTGCGCGGTATCCGCATCAACGAGGATCCGTTCACGATTCAGGTGAAGGATCTCGGCCAACCGGTTTCACTCGTTTCGCAAGAGCGACACGAAGGAGATCGAAAAGGAATTCGGCAAGAGCCTGATGCCCAGTTACCGAGGCCGGCTGAGCGACGCCGAGACCGAGCGATCTCGTCGCGTATCTCTGCCAGTCTGCGAGGTGACAAATGAGCGGTGTCGCATCGCGCTCATCGTCCTCGTCGCTGGCAGTCCTCTCGACGCGGTTCGGCGCAGGTGCCGGCGCCAGCGGATCGCGTCAGCCGACCGGACGCCGGCCGACTGGCTCACCTATTCGGGCAACTACCAGTCGCATCGCTACTCGCCGCTGACGCAGATCACACGCGGCAGAACGTCGCGCAGCTGAAGCCGGCGTGGATCTACCAGGTGCGGCGAACCGGCATCGTCGAAACGACGCCGATCGTCGCCGACGGCGTGATGTACATCACCGAGCCGCCGAGCACGGTGACCGCTCTGACGTGCGCACCGGGCCGTCCGCTGTGGACCTACTCGCCGGCGATTCCGACAGACGTGATCGTGATTGGATCGCCGCCGGTCAATCGCGGCGTCGCGATCCTCGACGACATGGTCTACGTCGGTACCGATCGCACGGCCACCTGATCGCGCTCGACGCGAAGTCGGGCGCGGTCGCGCTGGGACATCGCGGTCGACGACAACAAGTTCGGCTACTACGTGACGCTCGGCGCCGCTGGCGCTCGACGGCCGGATCATCGTCGGCGTGTCGGGCGCGGAAGCCGGCATCCGCGGGTTCCTCGACGCCTACGATCCGAAGACCGGCAAGCGCGTGTGGCGCACGCATACGATTCCCGCGCCGGGCGAGCCTGGGCACCGAGACCTGGGGCGGCAGACAGCTGGAAGACCGGCGGCGGCTCGGCGTGGCTGACCGGTTCGTACGATCCCGACGCTGAACCTCGTGTACTGGGGCACGGGCAATCCCGGACCGGACTGGAACGGCGATCCACGGCCCGGCGACAACCTCTACACCTGCTCGCTCGATCGCCCTCAATCCGACCGACGGCAAGATCAAGTGGCACTTCCAGTTCACGCCGCACGACATCCACGACTGGGACGCCAACGAAATCCCGGTGCTGTTCGACGCGCGCTGATCGGCGGACGCCCGCGCAAGCTGGTGGCGATGGCCAACCGCAACGCGCGTTCTACTACGTGCTCGATCGCGAGACCGGCGAGTTCCTGTCGGCGACGCCGCACGCGAAGCAGACATGGGCCGAGCGAATCGACGCGAAAGGGCCGTCCAGTCGCCGCCGTCCTGGCACGGAGCCGACGGTCGAGGGCACGCTCGTCTTCCCGAACATCCAGGGCGCGTCCGAACTGGCCGAGCCCGTCCGACAGCCCGCAGACGAAGCTGTTCTACCAGGCGACGCGCGAGATGGGCACCTACTTCTACAAGGGCGAACCGAGCTTACAAGCTCGGGCGAAGCCGTTCGTCGGCGGGCGGCGGCCGCGCGGTCAACGGCGACGATGCGTGGGGCGCGGTGCGGGCGCTGGACTCGACGACCGGAACGTTGAAATGGGAATTCAAGCTGCGTGACGCCGCCGATGAGCGGGCGTCACTGTCCGACCGCCGGCGGCCTGGTGTTTCGGCGGGACCGACGAGGGCAACTTCTTTGCGCTCGACGCGCGAGACCGGCAAGCCGCTGTGGGATACCCAGCTCGGCGGCCAGGTGCGATCGAATCCGATGGCGTTTTCGGTGGACGGCAGGCGGTATGTTGCGATCGCTGCCTGGCTATGCGTTATTCGTATTCGGACTGCCGTAGAAAGGAAGAGCACATGCGGATCGTCGTCGTTGCGTTCATCGCACTCGCCACGGTCACCGCGCGACGGCCCAGTCGAAGAAAGCGATTCCGCGAACGCCGGACGGCCGGCCCGGATCTGCAGGGCACGTGGGACTTCGCGCAGCTGACGCCGCTCGAGCGGCCGTCCGAGTTCGCGAGCAAGGCACTCGGTCACCGAAGAGGAAGCCGAGGAGTTCGCGCAGCGCGCGCATCGAGACCAGCAACAAAGATCGCCGCGACGGCGGGGCGGCGGCCGACGTCGAGCGCGCCTACAACGATTTCTGGTGGGACTTCGGCACGCGCATCGCGAAGCAGCCGTCGCTCGTCGTCGATCCGCCGGACGGCCGGATTCCGCACGCTGACCGGCCAGCGCGCGAGCGCAACGCGAGCACCGGCCGTCAACTCTACGACAACCCGGAGGAACGGCCGTTCGCCGAACGCTGCATCCTCGGCTTCAACTCAGGTCCGCCGATGGTGCCGAGCGCGTACGACAACAACATGCAGCTCGTGCAGACGCCGCGATCACGTCGTGATCCTCAACGAGATGATCCACAGCGCGCGCATCGTCGACCTGAGCGGCCGTCCGCATCATGCCGCCGTCGATGCGGTTTCTGACCGGTGATTCGATCGGCCGCTGGGACGAGCGACACGCTGGTCGTCGACACGACGAATTTCCTCCAAGGACGCGGCGTTCCGCGGCGCCAGCTCCGAACATGCACCTCGTCGAGCGGTTCACGCGCGTCGACGGCGATACGCTGCGCTACGAGTTCACCGTCGACGATCCCGACGACCTGGACGCGCAAGCATGGACCGCGTCGATGCCGATGACGCGTTCCACTGAGCTGATGTTCGAATACGCGTGCCACGAAGGCGAACTACGCGCTCGAAGGCGTGCTCGAAGGGCGCGCGGTTTCAGGAAAAGCAGCAACCACCCAGTCCGAAGTAGCTTCTCGTCGCGTCTCACGTAGATCCCTCGCGGACGCGCACGTAGCCAGTATAGCTCGACGTCCGGCCGGTCCAGTCCGATGAAGACGATGTCCGGCCTGAGCGTCCCGACGGCACGCGAGATCCTCCTTGTTGTGCCCGGGTCGAAACGGCAGCGTCAGTTCTGATCCGCGCGATGTGCTTGTCCGGTTTTGCCGAAGATGTCGATCGCCTCGAAAACCGGTGAAGTAGGCCGGCGCGCCGAGCCAGCCCGCGGCGATCGATCGTCGGGCGGCACGGCGTCGCGCAAGGCCAGACCGAACTGCGCCACGCCGATGTCGTTCGGCACGTAGATGCCGTTGTGAACCGCCCACCGCGGTCCAGCTGTCGCCGACGGGATGGCGCGGCTCGACGAGCGCCCGGTCGTTGCCAGCAACCCGCCGACGCGCCGGCGATCCGCGCGGCGATGACGACGGCTGCCACCGCGAACGCGACGCCGGCCGCCCAGCCCGCCAGCATCATCCGGTTCGATGCCTGGGTCGAACACCGGAAACAGCAGAAGCGTCTCGACGAACACGACGTTCAGGAGCGAGGAACACCAGTGCAGTCGGCGCGCGATCGAAGAAGCGCACGCACAACGGCGCCGCGGCCACGAGCCACTGGCGAGCAGGACCGGAACGCGACCGTCGCAATGAACCGATTCGAATGATCGAAGTCCCACGCGTCGCCGCCGACCCACACGAGATATCCCGACTGCACCGCGGTCAATGACAGGCCGATGAGCAGAAGCCGCCGTAGTGGACGCGGCGTCGCGTGCGAGATCGCGGCCGCGAGAGCCGATCGCCGACAGCCATGCCAACGGCGCCAGCGCTTCGGCGAACGCGTCAAGTCCGCGCGACAAACGTCTGACAGGCTGACGCCGGTCATTTTCAGCAACATAGGTGTTCGGCGCGAGCTCGTGGTAGTAGCCGTAGCGAAACGCGAACTGAACGAGGACGCACAGCGCGAACGGCGCGAATGCCGCGAGCGCGTGCTGCCGGCGCCGCGCTCGTATAGCGCAACGCCAGGACGATCGCGAACACGAGCGCGAATCGTTGCGCGTCAGAAATCCTGACGTCCGGCGATGATCGACAACAGCACGATCCCGCGACGGCTGCGTGTCGCCGTTTCGGACGTGGACGCAGCGCAATGTCCACAGCGAGCAGGACGAGCCACGCCAGCAAGCCCACCTCCATGCCTCGAAGCGTCCAGAACACGAGCGGGTAATACGTGAGCACGATCGCGATGCCGGCGATCTGTGCCGAAGGCGCCGCACCGACCGTCCGCAGGATTCGCCGGACGGCCAGTCCGGATGCGAGAAGGGTCGCGGCGCCGATCGCGCTCACCACAATCGGTGCGATCGGCTTCGAGGACAGGGCGCAACACCAGGCTCATGACGAGAGTCCAGGCGAGGTTGGTGTAGCCCTCGACCGGCGGGTTCTCGCCAGGGTTCCATACCAGGCCATGGCCGCTGGCGAGGTTGTGCGCATACCGCATCGAAATCAGCGCATCGGTCGAACAGCGTCCCGACGAGGTGACCGGCGTTGTAGGTGAAGACCGTTCGGGGCGATGAAGGTGGTATACAGCACGGCGATGCCGAGTACACGCCGAGGAGCCACGAGCCAATCGGTCGCGCGAGCCGCCCTGATGGGACTTGAGACGTCAGATTGTGCGCAATGAGCCGTTAGGTGATACGGCATATAATCACGTTTCGAAAGGCAGGGTCTCATGAAGCGTGCTGGCTGCTTCTCCGTGGTCCTCATCGCCTTGGCTGCCGCCTCATCCTCGAGCCGCGGGGCTCCGGACCTTCACCAAGGACGTCGCGCCGATCCTCTACAACAGCTGCGTCAGCTGCCATCGCGCCGGGCGAGGTCGCGCCGATGTCGCTGATGTCCGTACGAGGACGTGCGGCCGTGGGCGAAATCGATCCGCTGAAGGTCGCGAACCGCGAGATGCCGCCGTGGGGCGCGGACCCGCAGTTCGGCACGTTCAAGGACGACCGCAGCCTGAGCGCGCGAACAGATCGACACGATCGCGCAGATGGGTCGACGCCGGCGCGCCGAAAGGGCGCGACGCCGACCTGCCGCCGGCTGCCGACATTCGCCAGCGGCTGGTCGCATGGCGAGCCCGACGTCGTCATCGAGATGCCGGTCGACTTCGAGATTCCGGCGGAAGGCGAAGTGCCGGTGATCGATTTCTTCGCCAGCTCGCCGTTCACCGCAGGACGTCTACGTGAAGGCGCTCGAAGTGCGCGCCGGGCACGCCCGGCGTCGTGCATCACGCCGGACTCTACGTGATCGATCGCGCTGCCCGACGGCGCGCAGCTCGACGAACGGCCGCATCGTCGGCGCCGACGGCAAGCCGATGGCGACGCAACCAGGTGGCGCGCGCCAACGGCGGCAGCGAGCACGCAGGAAATCCAGAAGCTGCTGTCGTTCGTGCCGGGACGCGGCTACGAGGAATACCAGGGCGATGCCGGGCAGCTGATCAAGGCCGGCTCGCACATCGACTTCTACATGCACTACACGCCGACCGGCGCGCCGCAGAAAGATCGGACGAAGCTCGGGCTGTACTTCGCCAAGCCGGGCCAGGCAGTCGGCCACCAGATTTATCACAGCTTCGGCGCCGCCGGCCCGACCACCTACATCGTCGAGGGCAAGGAGTACGCGCCGCGGTGGCGCGCCGATCAGACGCGCGACGAAGGCGGCGTGAACCTGCCGAACATTCCGCCGTACGCCGAGAACTGGAAGGTCGTCAGCGTCCACACGATCCGCGAGCCGATCACGCTCTACGGCCTCACGCCGCACCTGCACCTGCGCGGCAAGAGCATGAAGCTACACGCTGACCTGGCCCGACGGCCGCGAAGAAGTGCTGCTCGACGTGCCGAAGCTACGACTTCAACTGGCAGACTGTACTACGAGCTGGAGACGCCGAAGAAGATTCCGGCGCGGCAGCAAGGTGACCGTCGTCACGCTGTTCGACAACTCGCCGAAGAACCCGCTACAACCCGGCGCCGGACAAGGAAGTGTTCTGGTCGGAACAGAGTTGGGACGAAATGCACGCGCCGCAGGCGCCGGAATCACGTCGACGGCCGCGACCTGAAGAAAGCGCAACGGTGACTGCGCGGTTCGCCGCCGGTCTGCTCCTGACGATCGGGACCGTGGCAGCGGTCCGGGCCCGAGATCACCAGTAACCCGATTCCCGCGCCGATTGTGAAGCGCGGGCTTTGCCGTCGAGATCAAAGACCTGATCCGCCTGCCGGATACGCGCGGGATTCGTCCAGCGGACCAGGACGTCTCCCGTCCGGCTGGGCGCGCGTCAGCCATCGTCCGCGACTTGCCGGACGGCCGCCGCTTCGCGAACGATTCGCGCGGCTTCCTCTACCTGATCGACTCGAGCCCCGAGCCGAAGGTCTACGTGAACGTCGCCGCGGTGTTTCCGAACGCCATCTACAACCGGCTCGAGAGCGGATTCATCGGCTTCGTCTTTCATCCCGAGTTCGCGCGAAACGGCTTGTTCTATACGGTGCACGCGGAACGCGGGCCGGGCAATCCCAAGACGCCCGATTTCATTCCGCCCGGATTCACGTCGAAAGACGTGTCGCTACCACAACATCATCACCGGAGTGGCACGCCACGAACCCGGCGGCCAACGTGTTCGAGGGCACGCGGCGGGAGCTGCTCCGCGAGGCGCACGTCGTCGCAGAACCTCACCCATCCGATGGGCGCGGTGGAGTTCAACCCGACGGCGAAGCCGGGCGATCCTGGACTACGGCCTGCTCTACACCAGCGGCAGCGACCACGGATTCAGCAACGGCGGCGGACCGAACCCGAGCACAGCCAGCCAGACGCAGCGCCTCGACTCGATCATGACCGCCATCCTGCGCTTCGATCCGCGCAGTCCGACGGTCACCGGCGGCGCGAAAGGCCTCGGCGACTACACGATTCCGATGGCCAACAAGTTCGCCGCGGATGGCGACCCGAAAACGCTCGGCGAGATCTACGCCTACGGATTCCGGAACGCCCACCGCCTCGTCGTGGGACACCGACGGCACGATGTTCGCCTCCGACATCGGCATGAACCAGATCGAGGAGATCAACATCGTTCGCAACGGCGGGAACTACGGCTGGATGCGGCGCGAGGATACTGGGAGAACGGCCGCTGGCGCGGCGGCGCGCTCAACGAGCTGTACCCGCTGTCCCGCGGAGATCTTGAGCGGGCGCGAGAAGGACGGCTTCACCTATCCGGTCGCGATGTACGACCACGACGAAGGGCAGGCGGTCACCGGCGGCGTTCGCGTATCACGGCCGGATCGCCGCGCTCCGCGGCAAGTTCGTCTTCGGCGACATCCAGAACGGCCGCTCTCTTCGCCGCCGACCTCGCCGAGCTGAAGAAGGCCGACGACGGCATCCCGCAGACCGTGGCGCCGATCGAGGAGATCCAGCTGTACGTGCGCGACGCGAACGGCAAGCGGATCGGCGTCTCGATGCGGGAACTGGTCGATCAGACGATGGGCGCGAGCATTCTCAGAGCCGATCTGCACATCGCCAGAACCGGCGACGGCGAACTGCTGCTCACGTCCAGGCAGGATGGGATGATTCGCATGCTCGTCCCGGAGTCGACGAGGATCCGGAACGGGCCGTCAGTAACGGCTACAGGAACATCGCCCCCGCAACGATTCCCACGATCATCACGGCCACCGACAGCATCGCCACCAGGCGGAACCGCTGCAGCGATCCGCCGAGCAGCATCATGCACGGCAGGCTGATCGCCGAGCAGGACGACGAGCAGCGCGGCCGCCGGGCCGCTGAATCCCGACTGAATCAGCTGCAGCGCCATCGGAATCTCGGACCATGTCGAGATCATGAACAACGTCTCCGCCGACCGCCGATGACGACCACGCTCGGCAGGTTGTTGCCTGAACGCAGACGGCAGCGCCCGGAACAGCGCGGACGCGATCACGCTCCACAGCCACAACGTCGGAACCAGGACCAGCGCGATGCGGCCGCTGGCGCATGCAGCCAGGCGCGGATCAGTTGCGACGGCGTTTCGATCGTGCGCCCGGCGACGATCCGGTCGAAGTCCAGCAGACCCGCGAAAAGCGAGAGTAAGTCCGGCTGAAGCCGGACCCCACGAACGAGGTGTCGCCCGCAGCAACTGCTCCATGCGGGGTCCGGCTTTAGCCGGACCTTGTGTTTCGTGTCATTCGCCTCGCTCCGCTCGCGCGACCACGCAGGTCACCAGCACCGTCACCACAACGCCGGCGACAATCCGCGTCACCGCGAACGGCGCCGGCAGCAGCGCCAGCGCGAGCACGATCGTCGTGACGTTCAGCATCGGCGCGCCGACGACGAACGAGAGCAGGAAATTGGTGGACGCGCCGCGACGCGCGAACGACGGCGCCATCACCGACGAGCAGCACGAACAAAACGGCTGCAGGAGCGCGAACAACGCGCCGAGGAGCGAACCGGTGAAGCCGGTGCGCACGAAATACGGCTTGAAATAAATCGGCAGGATGGTCAGCGCCAGCCCCGAAATCAGAATCCCGATCATCGTCGCGTGCCAGACGTTCAACAGGTAGCTCGTGGCCTGCGCGAACGGCCGCCACCAGGCGGGTCACCCCTGAACGCATTCAGCCAGTCGACGTTGATCCGCCCCGACGCGACCGAGCGCGCCGCCGGCACGCCGCGATACGTGAAGAGGTCGACGACGAGCAGCGCGAGAATCGCGAACGTGAGCGCCTTGAGGTCGCGCGCGGCGCCGCTGGCGTTCGCGTCGCGGCCACGCAGCACGCGATAGCAGACGAACATGCCGGCAACGCCCATCGCGAACAGCAGCAGTTGCCAGGGATTGAACGCGTAGAAGAGCGACCGGGCCGGATACGCGGCAAAGAGGAAGCCGCGGCGGAAGTCGACCAGCGCCAGGAGCGCCAGCGCGAGAGAGAGAACGAATCCGGCGATCACCTGAACAGTGTCAGGTCCGGCTACAGCCGGACCCCACGACAGCTTTTCGTTCGCTTCACGTATCGTGGTCCGGCTGTAGCCGGACCTCATGCGTGACTATTGTTTTGCGGCTGCTTGGTGACCGTCATGCTCGCTGACGACCTGGCTGTCCACCGAGTACTCGGTGAACGGCTGGTACATCTCGTCCCAGCTCTGCTCCGACCAGTACACTTCGAGGTTCGGCGCCGGGTTCCACTTGTTCTTCGGCGAGTTGTCGTAGTCGCCGATGCCGAGGATCTTGCTGCCGGCCGGAATGCTGCAGCGGCTCGGCGAGCTCGTACTTGATCTGCCAGTTGAAGTCGAACTTCGGCACGTCGAGGATCGTCTGCTCGCGGCCGTCCGGATACACGACCACCCACTGCAGGCTCTTTGCCGCGCAGGTGCATGTGCGGCGACATCGCGTAGAGCGTGATGTCTTCGGTCACCGGCGTGATGCCGGTCAGCTACCAGTTCTCGGCATACGGCGGAATGTTCGGCGTCTTGCTGCGGCGGCGCGTGCTGCCCTCGTCGGCCGTGTACTCGACTTCCTTGCCTTCGGCGCGATAGAGCGACAGGCCGCCCTTGGTCGTCGCCAGCGGATCGCCCGCCTGGCGGATCAGCAGTTCGTGCGTCACCGGCACCTTGTTGAACCAGATGCCGAGCCGCGTCCGATCCGTCTGCGGCTTTGCCGATCGGGTTGTAGTGCACCTGCCAGTTGATGTACTTGCCGGCGGGAATCCGCTTGCCGATGTCGGCGCGGTGCGAGTCGACGCCGCGGCCGGGCACCCACGACAGCAGCTTGTTCGCGCCGGGCAGCGCCGTGTGTGTCGGCGCGGTCCGGCGAGTGCCTTCGCCGCGATCGGTGGACGGCTTGCCGTCGGCGTAATCAGACGGCCGTGCGCGTCGATCGACGCGCCTTCGGGAATGTCGACGACGAAGACGCCGGCGTGGTGGACGACCGCGCGGTTGCCCGGCCGGATCTCGAGCGTCTCGGCGAAGCGGTCCTCGCTGAACGGCACCTTCGAGTAGAACATCTGCACGCCGAGCTCGCCTTCCGCGGGAATCGTGAACTCGATCGGCATCTCGAGGATCGTAGTCCGGCTCGCGGCCGTGCGGTCCAGCCCTCGGCGAACTTCGGCATCGGCGGCAGATCGGCGTCGTTGCCTTTCGGCGCGCCGCCGTCCGACCCAGCGCCGCGATCGTGTCGATCTGCTGCCTGGTCAGGCTGCGGTCGTTCCGCATCTTCAGCGTGTGCGTCGGGGTCCGCGCCCCACGGCGGCATCTCGCGCGCCTGCGACCTTCGTCTTGATCACCTTCGCCCACGGCCGCACGTCCTCGGCACGACAGGAACGTCATCGGCGCGACCTCGCCGAGCGCGGTGACACGTGGTGCAGTTGTTGAAGATGATCGGCGCGACGTCCTTGGTGAAGGCTGGCACGGCCGCAGGTGCGGGCCCGCCTGCCCCGAGCGGAGTCGAAGGGGCCGCATGCATCGACGTCACGATCACGGCGAGGGTCCCGAGAAGCACGTGGGAACGACACGCTTCATGAGCGCCTCCAAGGCCAGTAATTTTAGCTGTATTTGGCGCTTCGCCGCGGCGCAGGATGCCGCGGCCGTCGTCACCGAGGTGACGTTGATGCGGCTCGTCGGCGTCGCCTTGATGAACAGGCCCTTGATGACGACCGTATGGTCCTTGTGCGACGGCATGTTGAACTCCGAACACGCCGATGAGCCGGTGCATCGTTCTTTCCTCGCCGGCGGCGTCGTCGGGATTTCCTTCGCCTGCGGCGCGTTGGCGCTGCTCGGCCGTGGATCCGTGGCGCTGACCAGCGTCCACGTGTTCGGTGGGTTCTCCCGCAAGCACCCGGTGACGCTCACGATCTCGATGCTCGGCGTCGGCGCCGGCGCGGCCTGAAGGGCCAGCGCAGCCGCCGCCAGCACGGCGATCGGGTTCATGGCGCGTATGATACCGCCGTGGGCCGGACATTGGGTATCGTCGCGCTCGTCCTGGCGGCGACGACGGTGCAAGCGCACGATGTCGAGCGGACCCAGGTCCTGCTGTCGTTCGCGCGCGATGGGTCGTTCACGCTCGATGTCCCCAACGATCCCAACTGGCTGAAGCTCAGGCTCCCGCGATACGACGGGCCGTTCGCCGATCGCGTCGTGCTCTTCGTCGACGGCCGCGAGATCCGGCCCTCGTCTGTGGAGCTCATTGCTGGAGACGACGGTCGCTACACATCGCCTGCGCGGCCGCTTTCCGACCGACGCGAGAAACGCTGCGGTGGTATTACGGGATGGTCGCCGATCCGTATCCGCTCGCCGTTCAACGCGCCGACGGCCGCGTCGTCGTCGAAGAGATCGCCGGCGACGCGTGGAGCGGCTCGATCGATCTGACCGGTCAGTTCAGGCCGCCGCTGATGTCCGAGCGCGGCGTGCTCGTCCTGGTGATTGGTCTGTTCTGCGCGCCGCTACTGCTGCGTCGAGCCGGCCGCGGACAGGCACGAACTTCTGTAATGCGCTGGCCGTAGGTGTCGGCGGCGTAGACGGCGCCCTTCGAGTCGACCACGATGCCGTGCACCCAGTCGAACTCGCCGGGGCCCCAGCCCTGCTTGCCCCACACCGCGAGGATCTTGCCGTCCTTCAGCTGAGAACTTCAGCACGCGCTCGTCCTTGTGATCGGCGATCCAGCCGATGCCGTCGGTGCCCTTGCGCGAGATGTTCACGTCCCACGGATTCCAGTCGTTGCGAATCTCGCGGATGTAGGTGAGGTTCTTGTCGAACACCTCGATGCCGGTGGCCCTCGCGGTCGATGATGTAGAGGTTCTCGTCGGCGTCCACGGCGAGCTTGTGCGGCAGATCCCACTCGCCCGGTCCCGTTGCCTTTGTCAGTCGGACCGCCGGCGCCCTTCGCCGACCTGCTTGATGAACTTTCCGGTCTTGTCGAACAGGATGACGCGGTTGTTGCCGTAGCCGTCGGTCACGACCATGTTGCCGTTGCGAAGGATCGCGATCCCCGACGGCAGGTTCAGATGCGTCGCGTCGTTGCCCTTCTCGTTCGTCGTCCCGAGCTGCAGCAGGAACTTGTCGAGTTTGGGACTGAGCTTCACGATGCGGTGCGCGTCGCGCTCGATGACGTAGACGTTGCCGTCCCAGTCCACGCCGCCTGAGTGCTGCCACGACGGGTTGATCGTCTTGCCGTTGATCTCCTGATCGGCGCCGGCGAGGATCAGGATTGCCGGCGGTGTCGAACACCATCACCGGCTTGACGCCGCGATTGAACACGTAGATGTGATCCTGCGCGTCGATCGCGAGGCCGGAGATGCCCGGCTGATTCGTCGGGCCTGCGCCGGTTCCACGCCTGGCGTTGCACCTCTGCCGCCCGCGCCGCCACCTCCGCCACGCGGCGCGGCGCGCCGCGGCCTGCGCTTCACGCTCGGCCGGCGGCGGAGGCGGCTCCTTCAATCCGAAGAACATGCCGGCCGGCAGCTTCGGCCAGTTCGGCACCAGCTTGTAGCCGCCGTCGCCCTGCGCGCGGAGCCCAGCGTCCCGCGAAGAACGCGGCGCAGAAGAGCAGCGTGAGAACCGTCGTCGCATGACCTCGAATCATTCTCGATCGCCACAAGGCACGAGACCAATCCTCACGTCCTCGTGATCTTCGTGGCTAAACCCGAGCGGCGTCATCTGTGCGCAGGCTGCGCGTGCGGATTCTTCGCCAGGAACAACGTCACGAGCGCCGACAATCGACACCCCGGCGGCGATGAAGAACGCCCAGCGGTATTCCCCGGTCGCGACGAAGACGCGGCCGCCGAGAAACGGGCCGAGAATGCCGGCCACGCCCCACGCCGTCAGCAGCAGACCGTAGTTGAAGCCGACGTTCTTCGTGCCGTAGAAATCGGCGCTCGTCGACGCATAACCGACAGCTGCGTGCCGTAGCAGTAGTAGACGAGCGCAAGCAGCAGATAGAACAGCGACGACGTTCTCGCGCAGCGAGGAACAGCAGCGGCATCGCTGCAGCCGACACCAACAGCATGACGCGAATCGTGTTCAGGCGGCCGACGTGATCCGACATCCATCCCGACAGCACGCGGCCCGACACGCTGCCGATGGCGCCGACGGTAATCGCGTACGCGGCAACCGTGGCGCCATGCCCCGCGCGCGCGCGAACGGCACCAGCTGGCTGATCACCATCGTGCCCGCCGTCGTGCCGAGGCAGTACGCGATCCAGAGCGCCCAGAACGTCGGCGTGCGAATCATCTCCGCCGCACGCACGTCACCGCCGCTGCGCGACGCGGCCCGCGCCTTCGACGGATCCCATCCGGCCGGACGGATAGCCCGCCGGCGGATTCTGCAGCAGATACGTCGCGACGATCGTCATCACGAAAAACACGAGCGCGAAAATCTGAAAGCGTGCTGCGCCAGCCGACCTGCTCGATCAACGACGAGGCGATCGGGCCGAACACGCCGGACCCGGCGCCGTAGCCGCCGACCATCATGCCGACGACGAGGCCGCGCTTGTCGGGAAACCACTTCGAGCCGACCGAGGTCGGCACCACGTAGCCGAAGCCGCCGCCGATGCCCGAGATGAACCCGGCGGTCACGAAGAACCACGGTCAGCGACTGCGTGTAGCTCGCGCAGGTACAGCCGAGGCTGAACAGCGTGCCGCCGATCGCCGCGACCAGCCGCGGCCCGCGGCGATCGTGAATCAGTCCGGCGAAGACGTACCCAGCCGGCGACCATCGCGATCCCGATCGTCGTCACCCACGACGTCTGCGCGCGCGTCCAGCCGAACTCCTTTTCGAGCGGCAGCATGAACGCGCTCATGCGCGTAGAGCGTGCCGAGCGCCATGTTCAGCATGACGCCGCCCACCACGGGCAGCCAGCGGTTGGGAGTGTTCATTTGCTGGAGCGGCTGCTGCGTCTTTCCGCCACCACGGATTGCCGTAGTTGCTGGAACGGGCCGCCGTCCACCGACAGCGGTGGTCGCGACCTTGTAGTTGAGCGGCGACAGCAGGCGCATCGCATGCCGGATGCGCAGCGTACTTGCCGCCGTGGGTGAACGGCGAGCCTCGAAGCAGGATGTTGTAGTAGCCCCCGAGATCTCCGCCGATCGTGCCGATCTGCAGGAACGAGAAGCCGCGGCTGTCGGTGACGTAGCGCGACAGCGCTTTGTTCTCTTTGTGGTAGGCGATCAGCTCGCGGAACTTGAACGCGCCGCCGGGACCGGTCGCTTCGGTGCTGGCTTCGTAGAACCGGCCGTCAACCGGCTTGTAGATCGTAGTGCCGGTGATGCGACCGGACGGCCCGAGCGGCCCTTCCGGCACGTCCCACTCGAACGTCCATTTGCCGGGAAAATACTCGTCGAAGTTGAAATCCGGCAGCGTGTCCTCGGTCTTCGTCGGCCGGCCGAGGTCCGGCATCTGCCCTTTCGGGAGCGGAGTCTGCGGCGGTTGCAGCAACGCGACGCCGAGCAGTGCACCCAGGATGGCTTTCATGGCCGGGAAAGTCTACCGCACGTCGATGGAATTGGACCATTTCTCCATCGTGAACAACGGCGTACCCGAAGAGCTCGTAGGGCGGCGCGCTGGTGGGAATGAAACCCGCCCGCTCGTCAGAGCCGAATCGCCGAAGAACAGAAACGGCGTCGTGTGATGCTCAGGTAGAGGTGCTGTCGGTTGTTCGCGGCGGCGAACTCCTCGACCCTGACTCAGAAGCGTGCGGCCGACTCCGCATCCGCGCGGCCGGCGCCACCGCCATGCTGCGCAATTACACGCCGTCGTCGCGCAGGATGGCGGCGACCGTCCCCGCTGATCCCGCCCGTCGTGTTCGACCACCCAGATAGGGCCGTCGGCGAACCGCCGCCTCGATTTCCTGGCGAGCCGGCGTCGTGGCGAGATACCCGGCTCGATTGTATACAGCGGCTGGAATTCCGTGAAGGCCTCGGCGAGCACCAACGCAACGGCGTTGAGCATCGGCCGCCGTCGCGGGCCGAATCGTGAGTGTATCGACCGTCATGGCTGACGGAGTGTAACCCGAGAGAGGTCAGACCCCTTTTGGGTGACTGGGCAAAAGGGGTCTGACCCCTTTCTCGTCGAGCTCGCGAATCGCCGCTCGAGGAATCGTCGCTGGAGGCTCCTGACGCGTCAGCTCCAGGGCGCGCCGATACGACGCGCGCTTCGTCCGTCCTCCCGAGGCGCCGGCAGAGATCGGCGCGGGCCGAGTGCGCCAGCTGGTAGTCGGCGAGATCGCCTCGGGCGAGGATCGCGTCGATCAGCGCGAGGCCGGCCTGCGGGCCATCGCGCATCGCGACAGCGGCGGCGCGGTTCAGATCGACCACCGGCGATGGATCCGCACGCGCCAGGACGTCGTAGCAGGCCGACAATCTGCGTCCAATCCGTTTGGCTGGCGCGTCGGCGCTTCGGCGTGAAGCGCGGCAATCGCCGCCTGCAGCGTGTAGGGCCAATCCGCCGCGACGCCAGCGCGCGCTCCGACCAGCGCGGCGCCTTCATCGATCTGAGCGACGATTCCACAGCGACCGATCCTGCTCGTCCATCAGGATCAGCTCGCCGTCCGGCGTCCGTGCGCGCGGCACGTCGCGACTCGTGCAGCAGCATCAGCGCGAGCAGCCCCATCGCCTCGGGTTCAGGCAACAGCTCCGACCAGCAGCCGTCCGAGGCGGATCGCTTCGGCCGGACAGATCGTGCCGCGTCAGCGACGTCGCCCGACGAGGCCGAGTAGCCCTCGTTGAACACGAGGTAGATCGACGCGCAGCACGCGTGTCGAGCCGATCCGGCAGATCGGTCCGCGCCGGCACCTGATACGGAATGCGCGCGTCGCGAATCTTCGCCTTGGCGCGCACGATGCGCTGCGCCACGCGTCGGCGCGGCGGTCAGGAACGCGCGCGCGATCTCTTCGGTGGTCGAGGCCGCAGACTTCGCGCAGCGTCAGCGCCACCTGCGCGTCGGGCGGCAGCGCCGGATGGCAGCAGGTGAAGATCAGCCGCAGCCGGTCGTCGTCCACGCCATCGACATCGGGTTCAGCAGCGTCGGCGCGCCGCGGCTTCGGTCCGCGCGGCCAGTTCGCGCCGAGCGACGCGTCGAAGCGGGCGCGGCGGCGCATCGCGTCGATCGCCTTGAAGCGGCCGGCGGAGACCAGCCAGGCGGAGGGTTGGCGGGAACGCCTTCGGCGCCCCACTGCTCCATCGCCGCGATGAAAGCGTCGTGGAGCGCTTCTTCCGCGAGATCGAAATCGCCGAGCAGACGAATCAGCGTGGCGAGGACGCGGCGCGACTCGGTTCGGTAGATCTCGTCGACGCGCTCCCGTCGGTGACGCCGGGTTCAAAACCGGCGTGGTGTCCGCCTTCAGGCGGACCTGAGGAATCCGGCTAAAGCCGGACGCCCCAGGTTTCTGAACCCGCGTCAGGTCATCCGGTTGATCAGACCTGCTGGGCTCTGCTGCCGCTCCCGCTCCTGGGCTTCGCTTGGAGAAGTCGACGACCGGCCGGACTTCGATGCTGCCGATCCGCGCCGACGGGATCTTCGAGGCCACTTGGATGGCGTCGTTCAGGTCGCGCGCTTCGATCATGTGAAGCCGCCGAGCTGCTCCCTTGGTTTCGGCGAACGGACCGTCGGTGGTCGAGACCGTTGCCGTTCGCGCACGCGGACGGTGGTGGCCGTCTGGACCGGCTGCAGGGCTTCGCCGGCGACGTAGTGTCCGCTTTTGCGACTTCCCTCGGTGAAGGCGAAATACTCGCCGCATGAACGCGTCGGCTTCACTCTTGGACATCCCGCCCATCTTCTTCTCTTCGTCGTAAATCAGACACAGATGCTTCATGACTCCCTCCGCCCCATAGTCGTCCGAGGGCGCCGGGTCGACTGACGGCCGGATGATTTTATTTGCCGAAGAGCCATCGCACGCCAATCTGACACGCGCTGCTCAGGCCGCTGAAAATCGCCGGCACACGACGTGGGCTGCATGAAACTCGGATTCGCATTGCCGAGTCCGAGCCAGCCGCTGCCTGGTGAACACCGCGGGATTGTCGGCGTTGAACAGGTTGAACATCTCCACGATCAGTTCCAGAGCCGGGACTCCCGTGGCAGCGCAAAGCGCTTCCGAGGCGCGCAAATTGAGCTGGCTGAACAATGCGCCGCGGCCGCAATTGACGGTCGTGCAGGATCCGATCTCCCTGGCGGGACTGCCGGCGCCATCGCCGATTCGATCCGGTGGAGGCCGGGGCGTCGTGCCGGGCGAGACGCTGGGCGCGGCCTGCGCGGACGGATCGCCGCCGTCCCGCGCGCGGGCGTCGCCCGCCAGCAGCGTCTCCACATCGCCGCGCAACGCGGCGTCGTCACCGCACACGTCGGCGAGAAATGCCGCGCGGGCGCCGATTCGCGCGCGGGCGCGGCATGGAAGATCTCGGTGACCTTCCGCCAGCGTTCAGGATCCATGCGCGAGCTGGGCGTGCAGCCAGGCGCGAGCCGCCCGCCACTCGCGATCGATGGTTGCCGGTGAGACGTCGAGAAAGCGGGCGGTCTCTTCGAGCGAGCCCGCCGAAGTATCGCACTTCGACGACGCGGCTCTTGCGTGCATCGAACGCCGCCAGTCGATCGAGCAGCGAGTCGAGCATCAGGACGTCGAATCCGGGATCGGGTGCGGCGGCGCCGGGATCGGTCAGGGACACGCGCACCCACCGTCGAGCGTTTGTCCATCTTCCGCCGGCGGGCGTGGTCAGCGAGGATGCAGGTTCTCCGAGTTGCGATCGCACCCCCGGCGCTGACGAGCGCGCGATGGCGAGCGCTATCGTGATCTGATCCCAGATCTGATCCCGGATCAGACCCCCTTTTGGCTCGGTTCTTGCGCGCTAGCCGGAAAGTTCATTCGCTTCAGCAGCGCCTGAAACCGCGGCTCGCCGCGGCCGAAGTCCCAGGCGGGCGCGACCTTCATGTAAATCATGTTCGGGGCGCGCTCGCTCAGGCCACTTTTCAATCCACTGGAGTGCGCGATCCAGTGTCGCCGACGCCGCCGTGCGCTGGCCGCTGACCGCAGGATCCAGCCAGACACCCGCGGGCGGGTGCTCGAGCGACGGCAGGAGGCGACGAGCCTCATCCGTGCGACCGGCGACGCCCAGCGCCCAGACGCATAGGCCCGTCGTCTGCATGCTAAATGCGCCCGACGTCGCGGCAGTATCTGCCCGCACTCGGCGCTTGTTTCGGCGGCCATGCCTTTGGGGGCGTGAGCGTGCGACATGAAGAACGGGCTCATGAAGTTGCCGGGGCCAGACTTCGAGCAGCGTTTCAGCTCGTCGAATGGCCTCGTCATGCCGCCTCGACGTGAGGGCGACCCAGACTCGCTGCACCCGCGAAAACGGGTTGAGCGGATCGAGATTGAGGATCCGCTGCGACGTGGCCTCCGCTTCGTCCGCTCGGTTGTGCACGAGCAACGCGCGTGCGTCTCGGAAAAAGGTCAGCGCATCGACCGGAGTCGGGATTCAGCTCGAGCGCTCGTGCGATCTCGCGCTCCGCACCGGCCCCAGTCCCAGCCGTGCCACAGCAGCACGCCGCCGCCAGCGCTGCATGCGCCTCGGCGAGACCGTCATCGAGTTCGACCGCCTTGTGGGCCGCAGCGTTGGCCTCTGCCGCGACCTCACTCAGGGGAATCGTGCTCGTTTGACTGACGGTGAAGTGCATGCCGGCGAGGGCGCCGCGTGCGGCGCCGCGCTAGGCCGGATCGATTCGAATTGCCCTTTCGTACTCCAGCGATCAGCGCCGTCCATGTATTTCCTGTCGGGAGTCGCGCCGGCCATCTGCGCGAAGAACGAACGGCCCCTCAAATACGCGTCATGCGCGGCGGGATCGATCTGGCGCCGGCTCGCCAGACGCGCGGATTGACTCGGCGCTGATCGTCGCACGGACTTCCGCGCAATCGCCGTAACCAGTTCGTTCTGCAGGGCGAGCACGTCGCCGGCGCTCCGCTCATGCCGGTTCGCCCAGAGCACCTCGCCGCCAGTCTCGGCCCTCACGAGCTGCGCCGTCAGCTGCACTCGATCCGCGCTCCGCATGACCGCCCCGGTCACCAGGCCCTCGACACCCAGCTCTCGACCGACGTCGCGCAGCGCGACTTCTCGGTCCCCTTGAACATGTCGGACGACGGCTTCGCGATGACCTTCTGCAGGCCGATCCGGGCGAGGTCGGTGATCAGCGCTTCGTGCATGCCCGCGGCGAAATGCTCCTGCTCGGGGTCGTGCGAGAGGTTCTCGAGCGGCAACACGGCGATCGAGTGGATCGTCGACGCTGCGGTGCCGTCCTTTGCGCGCGCGCATCACCGACGAGGTGAATGCCACCGCGGCGAGCGCTGCCAGCACCGCCACCAGGCGCCCACGGCGATCCAGGTCGCGAAGGTCGTCCGGCGGGCCGGCGCGCCGGCGTCCGCGCACAGTGATGTTCACCGTCTCGGCGCGGAGTGCAGCTCGCTCGCGCGCTGGTAGCGGCGTGCAGGTTCTTTCTCCGAGGCAGCGCGTCACGACCGCCTGCAGTTCCGGGCGGAACTGGTGGACGGGAGCGGCGGCGCGCCGTCGTTCAAGATCGCGGAGCTCAACGCGAATGCGGTGACGCCGTCGAACGGACGCACGCCGGCAGCCATCTCGTAGAGGATGACGCCGATCGCCCAGACATCAGTGCGCGCGTCGGCGGCGCGTCCGCGCAGTTGTTCGGGCGCCATATGCGGCACGGTGCCCGAGAACTGCGCCGTCGTGAGTCAGCGAATCACGTGTGGTGAGATCGCCGAGCTCGTCGCCGATCGCCCGCTTCGCCAGGCCGAAGTCGAGCACCTTGAGGCGGCCTGACGGCATCACCATGACGTTGGCGCTCTTCAGATCGCGGTGCACGACGCCGTGTCTCGTGCGCATGCGCCACCGCGTCAGCCAGCTGCAGCCCGTATCGAACGACCTCGTCCACCGGCGGCGGCCGCCCGCCAATGCGATGGCTGAGCGGCTCGCCCTCGACCAGCTCCATCGCGATGCGCGTCGGCCGCCCGCCTCGCCGACGTCGTGAATGGTGCAGATGTTCGGATGGTTCAGCGCCGCCGCGGCTCGCGCCTCGCGCAGCAGGCGTGCGCGACGCTCAGGATCGTCCGCGAGCTCGCGCGGCAGCAGCTTGATCGCGACGTCGCGCGAGAGTTTCGCGTCGTGCGCGCGATGCACCTCGCCCATGCCGCCCGCGCCGAGTCGTCCGATCAGCCGATAGGTCCCCAGCTGCTCGTCCATGTTCGTCGCATCACAGATATTTTTGAAACCATGCGACCGCGGCTTCGACGGCTGCATCGAACGCCTGCGGCGACGTCAGCCGTGCGTCGCGCCCGGAATGGTGGTCACGCCATTCGGACCCTTCAGCAGCTTCGACGCGGACACCGCGTTCGACAGGTTGTTCACCTTCGTGTCCTTCTCGGCCACGACGAACAGCACGGCGGTCGTCTGTGGAATCTGATCGACGTGCCAGAACGGATGATACTCGGCGAGCGCGAGCCTGGCCTCCTCCGCGTTCATCGCGGCCGCGGCGGTGGCGGTCGCCGGGGCCTGACCTGTCCGGGCCAGCCGCCATGCGCGCCGCTTGCTGCGCCGGCGCCGGCTTCATCGCCTTTCGCGGCGTGTCGCTGGCCGTCGATGATCGGCGTCTGCGCCACCGCCGCCTTCACACGGAAGTCGACGCCCGCGGTGACAATGGCGTGGCCGCCGGCGAGATCGACGCCCCAGAGGCCGATGCGTGCGCGATCGACGCCGGGTTCGCCCTGCAGGTGCGAGATCGCGTTGCGGATGTCGAGAATCTGAGCGTCGCGGCAGCGAGCGTCCGCGGCGGATGCGCACCTTCGCGGTGTGCTGCGAGAAGCGCAGCCGATCGTCCCACCGCACCGGCTCCGACAGGTACAGGAAACCGCCGCTCTTGCCCCAGCCGCGATAGTCGATGGCCATCGCGACGATGCCCCGCGCGGCCAGCTGCGCGGCGTACTGTCGATCGACGCCGCGGTGTCGCCGGGCGCCGGAGCGAGCACGACGCCGGGCGCCTTGCTCTCCGCCGTGAACCCCTTCGGCAGATAGATCTTCGCGTAGCACTGGACGGCTTCGCTGAAGAACTTCACGTCTCTCGTGGTGATCTGGGCACTCGCAGCATGCGGGACGAGCCACGAAGACGCGACGAAGACACAAAGAGCAAATAATCTTCGTGGCTTCGCGCGTGGCAGACTCGGATCATCGGCGCACCTCGTCGCTCGACGTTCTGGCCGGCGTCGATGGACCGAGATACTTCAGGAACCACTCGGCCGCGAGCGTCGACCCGACCTCGAATCCGGTGTTCGAATAGGCCTGAAAGTGCGTCAGCTCGGGATAGACGATCGTCTGCGCCGTGATGCCGTGCTCGTTCAGATACCTGGTCGCCTCGATCGCTCCGCCGGGGCCGTTGGTCAGCTCGTCCTTCTCCGCCGGCAGGAACAGAATCTTCGTGGTGTCCGCCGATCTGATCGAGCGCGGCGCCGGGCCGGACGTCGCGGTTCCGAAAGTTGCCGAACATGTCGATCTTGCTGCGGAATGAAAAGCCACCGTCCACTTCGGCGCCTTGCCCCGTCCGCGCCCGCTTGATCGCATCGTCGACCATCGCCGCCTGGGGACCCGCGGGCGCCGGAGCCGGGCCGCGCGGCACCGGCCGCGGGCCCGCCACCTGCGACACCACTGCTTTCGCGCGCGCGTCGATCTCGGCAACCGCGATGACGACGCTGCCGGCGTTGCTCGAACCCCAGATGCCGATGCGATCCGGATCGACGCCCGGCTCGCCCTGCAGGTGCGAGATCGCGGCGCGGTAGTCGTCGACTTCGTGTGCGTTGTTGAGGTTGGTGCGCTCACGACGAGGCGAAGACGCCTTTGTGACAGTAGGTCGGCTAAGCCGGACGACGATTCCCTGTCAGTTGCGTGTGGTCCGGCTTTAGCCGGCCGGCGGCGTCGGCAGTAGGGTCGGGCTCGAGCAGCCGCAGGTCGTCGGAACCGCTGCCGCTGAACCCGTAGCTCTGATAATCGATCGCCATCGCGACCAGGCCTCGGTCGGCAAACCGCGCCGCATATTTCTCGATGCCAATCGACAGCGCGTTGATGCCGTGTCCGACGACCACGGCTGGCCGGCGTTCGGTGGTTTGAATCCCTTCGGGAAGAACAGCTTCCCGTAGAGCGGTGTTCCCCGTCGACGTAGAAGGTGATCTGTTTCGTGATCACGCCGTCGGGCAGCACGTAGTCCCAGTCGCGGGGCTGCGTGCCGCCTTCGCGCTTCATGTCGGCGTCGGTGGCCTGCTTGTGGAACTCGGCCCGATTCTTCTCAACGAGGTCGGTGCTGATTTGCGCGGACGCGCGCGGAGCGGCCAGCACCAGCAGCGCAAATGTGCCGAGGCCGATCGCGCGGAAAGCCGGATGCCGACGATCAGTCATGGCCCATCTCCGCGGTAAAGGTCGAGGCCGAATCCTATCACTAGCCTCCGCGATTTCGGAGAGACCTACGGTCGACTGGAGTCCGCCGCCACTCACGTCTTGAACTTCGAGAGGCGGCGGGCACCGGACGGCTTGTCGTTTAGGCACACACGTTGCGGGATGTGGCCGCGGTCCTCCTGTCGCGAGTCCGATCCATGCGAGGAGGTGAAGGCGTAGGAGTGCGACTTGAGCAGGCGGCGGATCACCGTCGACGGCAACGAGGGCGGCCGCATCGGTGGCGTATCGCGCGAGCGAGACGATTGCCATTTATCCGATCACGCCGAGCAGTCCGATGGCCGAGCTCTGCGACGAGTGGTCGAGTAAAAGCTCCCCGAACCTCTGGGGCGCCGTGCCCGAAGTCGCGGAAATGCAGTCGGAAGGGGGCGCTGCCGGCGCCGTGCACGGCGCGCTGCAAGCCGGTTCTTTGGCGACGACCTTTACGGCGTCCCAGGGCCTGCTGCTCGATGATTCCCAACATGTACAGATCGCGGGCGAGCTCAGCGCCGTTCGCGATGCACGTGACGGCGCGGACGCTCGCCACGCACGCGCTGTCGATCTTCGGCGACCATTCCGACGTGATGGCCTGTCGCCAGACAGGCTTCGCGCTGCTCTGTTCGAACTCGGTGCAGGAAGCGCACGACATGGCCCGCCGTGGCGCATGCGGCGACGCTCGAGACGCGTATCCCGTTCCTGCACTTCTTCGACGGCTTCCGGACATCGCACGAAGTCGCGAAGATCGAAGAGCTGACCGACGACGACCTGCTCGGCGCTGATCGCGGAGCAATTGATTTACGCGCACCGTGACCGCGGGCTGACGCCGGATCGTCCGGTGCTCCGCGGAACCGCACAGAACCCCGACGTCTTCTTCCAGGCGCGCGAAGCGGCAAACACGCTTCTACGACGCCTGTCCTGCCGCCGTCGAGACGCACGATGCAGCGGCTCCGGCAGCGCTGACCGGGCGCCGCTACGGCCTGTTCGACTACGTCGGCGATCCGCCGCCGAGCGCGTGATCGTGCTCATGGGATCGGGCGCCGAAACGGCGCACGAGACCGTCGAACATCTGGTCGCGCGCGGCGAGAAGGTCGGCGTGCTGAAGGTCCGGCTCTACCGCCCGTTCGTCGGGCCGCGCGTTCCTGGCGGCGCTTGCCGCCGACCGTCCGCACTCTGGCCGTGCTCGATCGCACCAAGGAGCCGGGCGCGATTGGCGATCCGCTCTATCTGGACGTGACCGCTGCGCTGCGCGGAAGCGCAGCGCCGAAGGCCGCTCGCCGCTCGACGCTCAGCCGCGCGTGATCGCCGGCCGCTACGGTCTGTCGTCGAAAGAGTTCACGCCGGCGATGGTGAAGGCGGTGTTCGACGAGCTCGCCAAGCGAACGGCCGAAGCGTCATTTCACGGTCGGCATCGTCGACGACGTGACGCACACGTCGCTGCCGTGGGACCCGTCGTTCCGGAGCGAAGGTGCCGACGTGTCGGCGTCCGTGTTCTACGGCCTCGGCGCCGACGGCACGCGTCGGCGCCAACAAGAACTCGATCAAGATCATCGGCCAGAACACCGATCTCGCCGCGCAGGGCTACTTCGTCTACGACTCGAAGAAGTCGGGCGCGATCACGATCTCGCATCTGCGCACCAGCCCGCGCCCGATCCGATCCGCCTACCTCGTCGATCGCGGCCAGGTTCGTCGCCTGTCATCAGTTCGAGTTCGTGCGACAAGATCGACGTGCTCGAGCATCGCGGCGCCAGGCGCGGCATTCCTGCTGAACGCGCCGTTCCGCGCCGACGAGGTCTGGGATCGCCTGCCGCGGGAGATGCAGGAGCAGATCGATCGACAGGAAGGTCCGCTTCTTCGCGATCGACGCGTTCGAGCTCGCGCGAAGCGCGGCGGCATGGGCACGCGCGCATCAACACCATCATGCAGACCTGCTTCTTCGCGATCTCCGGCCTGCTGCCGCTGCGACGAAGCCGATCGCGCGCATCAAGAAAGCGATCGAGAAGACCTACGGCAAGCGCGGACCCGAGGTCGTGCGGCGCAACTGCGACATGGTGGATCAGGCGCTGGCCCATCTGCACGAGATCGCCGGTGCCAGCGACGCGGTCACCGTCGCACGCCGGCCGCCGCTCGTCTCCGAACGCGGCGCCCGACTTCGTGCAGAAGATCACCGCCGTGATGCTGGCCGGGCAAAGGCGATCTGCTTCCGGTCAGCGCGTTTCCGGTCGACGGCACCTGGCCGGTCGGCGACCGCGAAGTGGGAGAAGCGGAATCTCGCGCTCGAGATTCCGGTCTGGGATTCGCAGGATCTGCATCCAGTGCAACCAGTGCGCGCTGGTGTGCCCGCACGCTGCGATCCGGGCGAAGGTCTACGACGAGCGCGCTCGCCAGCGCGCCGCCGACGTTCAAGTCGACCCGCTACAGGGCAACGAACACAAGGGCAAGCAGTTCACGATCCAGGTCGCGCCCGAGGACTGCACCGGGCTGCAACCTGCTGCGTCAACGTGTGCCCGGCCAAGGACCGCACCAACCCGAAGCACAAGGCGATCGACATGCATCCGCAGGCGCCGCTGCGCGACGACCGAGCGCGCCAACTACGACTTCTTCCTCTGATCTGCCCGAGCTCGATCGCACCGACGATCGCGAAGATCGACCACAAGAAGCTCGCAGTTCCTGGAGCCGCTGTTCGAGTATTCCGGCGCCTGCGCCGGCTGCGGCGGAACGCCGTACATCAAGCTGCTCACGCAGCTGTTCGGCGACCGGCTGCTGATCGCCAACGCCACCGGCTGCTCGTCGATCTACGGCGGCAACCTGCCGACGACGCCGTATACCGACCAACCGCGACGGACGCGGGCCGGCGTGGGCGAGACTCGCTCTTCGAGGACAACGCGGAGTTCGGCTTCGGCTTCCGCCTGGCGCTCGACGCGCACGCGCGGCGGCGCGCGGCCTGCGTCCAGCAGCTCGCGCCGCAGCTCGGCGACGCGCTGGCCGCGCGCGCTGCTCGACGCCGATCCAGTCGAACGAAGCCGGCATCGCCGCGCAGCGTGAGCGCGTTGAGCGCGCTGCGGCGTCAGCTGGCCGCGATGCCAGGCCGCGCGAGGCGCGCCGCGCTCGAGACGCTCGCCGACTACCTGGTGAAGAAGAGCGTGTGGCTGGTCGGCGGCGACGGATGGGCCTACGACATCGGCTACGGCGGCCTCGACCACGTGCTGGCCAGCCAGCGCGACGTCAACGTCCTCGTGCTCGACACCGAGGTCTACTCGAACACCGGCGGCCAGCAGTCGAAGGCGACGCCGCTCGGGCGCCGCCGCCAAGTTCGCCGCCGCCGGCAAAGCCGATCGGCAAGAAGGATCTCGGCCTGCTGGCGAGCATGTACGGCCACGTCTACGTCGCGCGCGTCGCCTTCGGCGCCAAGATGGCGCAGACGGTCGCAGGCCGTTCCTCGAGGCGGAGTCGTACCCGGGCCCGTCGCTGATCATCGCCTACAGCCACTGCATCGCCGCACGGCTACGACATGGCGAACGGCGCGGCGCAGCAGAAGCTCGCCGGTCGACTCGGGCGTCTGGCCGCTCTACCGGTTCGATCCGCGCCGGCTCGTCAAAGGCGAGGCGCCGCTGCGCCTGCGATTACGGGCACCGTCCAAGGCAAACGTCGCCGGACTATCTGCGCAACGAGTCGCGCTTCCGCATGGTCGAGCGCGCCGATCCGGCGCGCTACAAAGCGTTTCTCGCCGAGTCCTGCAGGCGGCCGCCGAGCGGCGATGCGCCGTTGTATTACGCAGCTCGCCGGCATCACGGTGCCCGCGTTCAGGCGAGCAGCACGGCCAGGCAATAGCTGGACCGGAGGCCGTAAGGTGAACCTCAGCACGACCCTATCTCGGAATGCGGCTTGCCGCATCCGCTCGATCGTCGGCGCCGGACCGCTCGGCGACGACCTCGACATCGCCAGAGCGCTCAGACGCCGGCGCCGCGATGCTCGTGCTGCGCTCGCTGTACGAGGAGGAAATCACCGGCGAGCAGATGGACGCCTTCGACAACGTCGAGCGCATTCACCAGATTCGTTCGCCGAGGCGGGCCAGCTGCGCGCCGAGCCGCTCATCGCGCTCGGACCCGACGAATGCCTCGAGCATCTCAGGTCTGGTCGAGGGCGCGTCCGGCATTCCGGTGATGGCGTCGCTCAACGGCATGCACGCCGGGCGGCTGGATCTCGCTACGCGCGAACTGATCGAGCAAGCCGGCGCCGGACGGCCTCGAGCTGCACATCTATCACGCCGCCAGCGACATGACGGACGAGCGCGGCCGACGTCGAGCGGCAGACGCGTTCGAGATCGTCGGCGAGGTGAAGGCGCAGCGTGGCAGCATTCCAGTCGCCGTCAAAGCTGGCGCCGCTCCTCACCGCCTTCGCCCACTTCGCCAAGCACGCTCGACGTCGGCCGGCGCCGACGGCCTCGTGCCTCTTCACGCGCTTTCACCGCGATCGACATCGACGTCGACGGGAGCTCGAGGTAGTCCGCGTCGCTGCCGCTGTCGGATTCCTCCGGAGCTGCCGCTGCGCCTGCGCGGCGCCGCGGCGCTGGCCGGAGCGCGTCAGGGCGTCGATCGCGATCACCGGCGGCGTTCACACCGCGCTCGACGTCATCAAGGCGACGATGGCCGGTGCGCGACGCGACGCAGATGGTCGTCGGCGCTCCTGCGCCACGGCCCGGCCACCTGCGCACGCGTCCGCCGCGAGATCTCGAATCGTGGATGCAGGAGCACGAGTGGACGTCGCTCGCCGAGATGCGCGGCAACATGAGCCTCGAGCGGATCCCGGATCCGGCCGCGTACGAGCGCGCGATACCGTTTGCGCGCGATAACGACGCATGCATCATGGCGGCGGATCGCAGTGCGGTCATCTGCTGGATCTGGATCGGTGATGTGTCAGCGATCGGCGCTGCCACGCGTCTTTGCGCGTATCGGCGCGCCGGCGCTACGCCAGACGGCCGCAGCCGCAGCGCCAGCGCCGACCCGCCGTCACCGGCATCGCCAGGCGACCGACGATCGCGCAGTACGCAGCGAAGCGACACGTGCCTCGCGTGTCACTACCGACGAGGCGACTCGACGTCAAGGCACGCCTCACTGGGCAGGCGAAGAATCCGCGTTCGCCAGCCGGCGATGCACGGCTGCGAGAGCTGCCACCGGCCCGGGCAGGCGCACGTCGGACGACGACGCGAAAGGACACATCCGCAAGTTCGGACAAGCTCACACCCGCCGAGATCGAACCAGACCTGCCTGACCTGCCACAACCGCGGCGCCACGCGGCGCTTGGAAGGCAGCGTGCACGAGCGCCGGGACCTGTCGTGCGCGACGTGCCACAGCGTTCACAGCCCGAAGTCGTTGACGCGGCAGCTGGTCAAGGCGACTCAGACGCAGCTCGTGCGCGACCTGCCATCGCCTGCAGGTCGCCAAGACCGAGCGCGCGGTGCGCGCACATGCCGGTGCGCGAAGGCAAGCTGACTTGCTCGTCGCTGCCACAACCCGCACGGCTCGATCAGCAACGTCAAGGCGCTGAAGGTCGGCAGCTCGGTGAGCCGAGTCCGCCACCAGCTGCCACGCCGAGATGCGGCGGACCGATGCTGTGGGAGCACGCGCCGGTCCGAGAGAACTGCGCCACGTGCCACGATCCGCATGGCTCGTCGAACGATCGCATGCTGGCTGGTCCGACATGCCGATGCTCTGCCAGCGATGCCACATCGCGACGAAGCATCCGTCGACGTCTACGACAACAACGCCATCACGGTGAACAAGAGCAACCGGATGTTCGGACGCTCGTGCATGAACTGCCATTCAGAACATTCACGGGTCGAACCATCCGTCCGGCCAGTTCTTCATGCGATAGCGCTCGGAGGTCCAGATGCGCACAGCTTGATATCGATTCCTGCTCGTCTGCTGCGTTCGCGGTCGCGGCACCGGCTGCGCGCAACCGCCCTCGCGGTCAGCCGCCGGCGACAGCCACCGACGTCTGCCTCGCGAGGCGGCTCCGCCAGCGGCGCCTGCCGCCCGCCAGCCGCGGCGCCGGACGACACCGCGCAGCCTGCTTCGAACCGACCTGGCGTCAGTTCCAGATTCGGCGGCCGATTGACCAACGTCGAAGGGCGATCCGGCGCGGTGGCAGCGCTACCAGGATCTCGCAGGAACGGCGCGCTGTTCACCGATGCGCGCTACGAGCGCGAGGATGCCGGCGGCGGGACTGGCTGTATCCGGCTGACTGCGGACAACGTCGGGCTATCGCGATCAACGGTATTCCGGCGTAGCTACGAGCGCACCGGCCGCTTCGTCACTCATCCGGCCTGTGGGATCAGGATCCCGCAGTTCTACAGCGTCGACACGAAAACGCCCTACACGATGCACAGGCAGCCCGTTGCTCCTCGGACGATGCGACGCAGCGCGCGATCCAGAGCGGCCAGGCGAAACTGTCGGCGCTACGTGCCGATCGCGCCGCAGTTCGACCTCATCGGAGCGGCGCAACATCGGTGCCGTGAGCCTGCTGGCGACACCGACGCCGCAACGTCGACGTGACGGCGGCGTTCACGAGCACGCGGCACCTGCGGCGAGCTGCCGTGGGGCGGCTCGTTCGGGTTCAGCAACGACGTCGAAGTGGCGTTGCCCTACGACTCCGCGAACCAACGACCTCGACCGTCGGCACCGAGATGGATGAAGGGCACGCAACATGCTGCGCGTCGCCTACAACGGGTCGTGGTTCAACAACCTCGACGACACGCTGGTCTGGGACAGTCCGCTGCGCGCTCGACGACTCGACGGCAGCGCGCCCGGCCGCGGGACGGATGGCGTTGTGGCCGACCAACTCGGCGCAGACGGTCAGCGCCGCCGGCTACCGCAAGTTCGCTGCAGCGCACCAGCTCACCGGCTTCGTGTCGTACGGATTCTGGAACAACGATCAGCCGCTGCAGCCGTTCACCATCAACTCGGCGCTGCCCGCAGATCGCCCTGCCGCGAACGACGGCGCAGGCCGAAGCGCGTGTGTTTTCCGACCAACCTCAACCTGGTGTCCCGTCCGCGTGACCGACTGGCAGTTCGCCGCGCGAGCGCTGGCGTGCGCACTACGACAACCAGATGCCCGGCCGACGGTCATCACGCGACTACGTCTCCTACGACACGTCCCGTCGGCACGTCGACGACCGGCGGGCCCGAGCGCTACGCGCACTCAGCCGCACGAACTTCGACGCGGACGCGACATGGACTCGGCTGCGACCGGCGTCAATCTGACCGTCGGCTACACGCGCAACAACACCGGCTACGACGACCGCATCTTCGCCAGCGCCGGCGAGAACGTGCTGTGCGCCTCGTCGGCCGATGCCGTGGGCTCGCAGTGGGCGACGTTCCATGCGCAAATACGAGCACGGCGAGCCGCACCGGCTCAGGGCTGAACGAGCATCTGCTCGTCGAGATCGGCGAGCAGCCGGACGATGCGCCACTACGACCTCGCCAACCGGACGCGCAATCAGTTCACGCGGGATCGTCGATTTCGTGCCCAACGATCGGTGGACATTCAGCGTCTCCGGCGGCGTCGGCAACGGACCGACTATCCCGACAGCTACTTCGGGCTGCAGCAGGCGACGTTCCGGACCGGTCTCGTTCGCCGTCGATTACCGCACCAGGCCAACGGCATCGGCGCTCGGGCGGCACCTACAACTTCGAACGCTACGGCGGCCTCCAGCGGTCGCGATCGGCGAACCCGAGTCAGGTCAGACCGATCCGAAGTCGCGACTGGACGGCGGACTCGCTCGAGACCGTGAACTACTTTTCACTCTATGCGGCGCCGCCGCGGATTGGAGCAATACCGAGGCGCGGGCTGTCCTACGACTTCAGCTACGCGGAGGGCAGCTATCGTCGTACACGGTCGTCCCGGGCGGCCCGCTGCCCGCGCCGTCGCAGCTGCCGCGAATGTCTTCAGCCAGCTTCAGCGGCTGCACGTCGACGTCGCGCCACCGGCTGTCGAACCAGCTGGCCGGAACGCTCAGCTACTACTTCGAGCCGTTCCGCGTCTATCGACTTTGCCGCCTTCGATCCAGACCGTCAGTCAACAGCATCGACCAGCCCAGCTCGCTGCGTGCTCGGGATATGTCTACCGTCCCTACACCATGCACTCCGCGGTGTTGGGCATCAGGTATCTCTGGTAACTCACACGTCACGGTCTTAGGAGGATTCATGCTGAACAGGCGCACGTCGACGAACGATGTCTTCTCGCGGCGGCTGCTTGACGCTCGGCTGTCACAGATGGCGACGGCAGCTCGCCGCTGGCCGGACAGGATGCGGCGGCGTTGCAAGCGGGCAGGAGGTCTACACCGGCGCAGAAGTGCCAGCTGTGTCACGCCGATCGCCGGCAAAGGAAACAAGACGAACCCGCTGGACGGCGTCGGCGCGAAGCTGTCCGCGGCCGACATCAAGGCAGTGGATCCTGCACCCGACCGAGATGACGGCAAAGCGAAGTCGCACCAAGAAGCCGCCGATGCCCGACCAAATACGCCGCTTTGCCGGCGGCAGACGTGGACGCGCTCGTCGCCTACTTGCAGAGCCTCAAATAACCGTCCGCTCCCGATGAGGCGCGAAGCGCCTCTTCTCACCCGCTCGCCATCGGCGGCGTGCATGGTCGCCACGGCGTCGGCCGCCGTGTTCATCGCCTGCTGATCGCGATGTTCGCGGGACTGCTCCGAAATCCGTGCGCCGGCATCGTCGTGCTCGTCGTCATCCCGGCCCGTTTCATGGTCGGGGTGCTGCTCGTCGCGACGGGCGTCTGGCTGCGCCGCCGAGCAACTGAAGCGCGACCCATCGGCCGCCGACGAGTGGCCGGTCGTGGACTTCCGTCTTGTTGCCGTCAGGCGGACGACGCTGCTCATCACCGCGCTCGCCGCGGTGAATGTCGTCATCATTTTGGTCGCGGGCTACGGCACGCTCCACTGGATGGAATCTCCAGGTTTCTGCGGGCAGACCTGCCACACCCCCGATGCAGCCGCAATACATGGCCTGGCGCAGCGCATCTCATGCGCGAATCGACTGCGTCATCGTGCCACGTCGGCGAGGGAACTGCGGGCACTCGTTCGCTCGAAACTTGCCGGAGTTCGCCAGCTCGTGCACGTGGCGACGGGTTCGATGCGAGCGGCCGATTCCGGCGGGCGCCGAGATGCCGCCAGGTGCGCAAGGCCCAGACGTGCGACGGGCTGTCACCGGCCCGAGCGTGCGTCGGGCGATCGCATCCGCGTCATTCGCGCGTACGCCGACGACGCGGCGAACACGGAGACGATGACCGTGCTTCAGATGCACGTGGCAGGACAGTCGACCTCTTCACGGGCGATTCATCTGGCACGCCAGTCCCGCGACCAAGGTCGAGTGACGTCTCGTCGGATGCTGAGCGCCAGTCAATTCCCTATGTCGCGCGTGACCGATGCGAATGGCCGCGTCGAATGAGCGCCGTCGGTCCCGATACCTCCGGACCGCCTGCTTCGTGACGGTCCACGCCGGACCATGGACTGCATCGACTGTCACAACACCGCCGGACACCCGATCGCGCCGATAGCCGAACAGGCGGTCGACCAGGCCATTGCCGCCGCGCGGATCGAGCCGCGACCTTCCCTACGCGCGGCGTGAGGTCGTTCGCGTGGTCAAGGCGTCGTACCCCAGCCAGGATGCCGCCGTCGAAGGCGATCGACCAGGGGCTTCGGAGCTTCTACCAGTCCAGCGGTGAGATCCCAATCCCAGGATGAGCACGCCGTGGCGCAGGCCGTCTCGGCAGCTCAGGACATGTTACCGCCGCAACGTATTTCCGGCGATGAAGGTGACGTGGGGCTCGTATCCGGACAACAAAGGGCACGTCGCATCGAATCGGCTGTTTCCGCTGTCACGACGATTCCCACAAGGCGTCGGACGGATCGACGATCAGCGCCGACTGCGAGATGCTGTCACAAGCAGATCGAACGGCCGCAGTAACGTCACGTCAGCAGTCCGGAGCCACGGCCGGGCAGCCTTCTTGCACGACTCGATGACATGACTCCTCAATGCATTACCGTTTGTTTCTGGATCGCGATCGTCAGCCCGGCCGCGGCGGTGGGTCAGCCGCCCGCGACCGCAAGCGACCAGCCCGTGCGCTCGACACGCGAGGACAGCACGCGCCTGCTCCTCGACATCAACGGCCGGCAGCAGCCGGTCGAAACACGCAGCTCCGAGACACGCGAGCTCGGGCCTTCGGAATATTCCGAGGAGGAGACGATTCGGCGCGCGGATCTGAACGGGACGCTGGTGCTCACAACGAACGAAACGTCATCCGTCGATCCGAAGCGAATGGCTCGCGGCAGGAGGTCATCGAAACCTACGCCTTTGACGACGAGGGGTTCTTCCGGTCGAACGGCCATCTCGCGCTGCATCAGCGCGTCCGCATGTCGACGACCGCCACACCCGACGGCGGCCGCCAGACCGTCGAGGAGGTGGAGGGCCATAATCTCGCCGCCTATCGCGAGCCGATGCGAGTCGTCCGGCGGGTCGTCGAGACGGTCCGCCAGATAGATTCAGGCCGCTGGGTCACCGATCGCCAGGTCTTCGAGCTGGATCTGAACGGCCGTCTCGTGCCCGTCGGCGCAGAACGTGTGGAGCGCGCGGCGAGGTAGCGGAGGATAAAATGTCGCCAGGGTCGGGCCAACCTGTCCGCCCGGGAGTGTCGCGTGAAGCGGTTCATGATGACGGTGCTGGCGACGTTGACCCTGTCGGCTGGCGGCCAACACGGTGCGGCGACCGTCGAGCGCGAGATCCACGCGATGGAGCATCAGTGGAACGAGGCACGGGCCAAGGCCGACGTAGCGACGTTGAACCGCATCCTCGTCGACGACTGGACCGTTACCCACAATGACGGGAGCACCGACACGAAAGCGCGCTATCTCGCCGACCTGAAGTCCGGCGCGCGGAAGTTCTCGGGTGCAGTGACCGAAAGCGACGTGACCATCCGCGTCTACGGCGACACGGCGGTCGCGGCCGGGTCCAGCAATTCAACCGTAACGCTGAATGGCCAGGCGCAAGGCGGCGCGCGCTGCATTTCACGCGCGTCTAGCATCAGGCGCGACGGCGCGTGGAAGATGATCGTGTCCCACGCCACCCGCCGGCAGTAGGCGATATTTCAGATTTCAGATTTCAGATTGCTTTACTGACTCTTCTTATATTTGGGCGATGTACGCTTTCGCCTGCGACTTCACCACATCGACCAAGTTCCCCATCGACAGGTTGACGTCGATCAGGTGCAGCGCCCCAGCTCGCGTTCGGCTGGCCGTTCTGCCATCACGTCGCCGACGATGTCGTCGGCGCGCGGATCGGCGGGGTTCCCGTGAACCGTCACCTCGAGGTACGACACTTTCGTCGTTGGCGACGCACTGCGCGGTCAGCAGTCCGGGAACGCTCACAAACGGCGTGTCGATCGCCTTCGGCGGGGTCACCCACGGTCTCGGCGGCGCGGAAGACCCGGTGATGGTGCTGTTGCCGGCCGACAGATATGCGTGCAGCGCGCCGCTGCCGCCGCCGAGCGCGGCGGGATTCACGCAGGCGGCCTGCATGTTCTCGCCCTGAACGCGACCGAACCGCGAATTCTCGGGAGGCGGAATCGTCGACCGGAACGACGCGTACGAGATCACGCATCCCGTGTGCGGTTGCCGAGTGACACAGCGGGCACGTTCTGAAACGCGCCGCCGACGTCCTTGCCCTTCGGCACCGCCAGGCTCGTGCCGAGCAACAGCGCCGAAATCAGACGCGACTGCACCGGCTTGCCGTCGATCTCGTTGCGAATGAGCTGCGTCAGCACGCCGGAGCCCTGCGAGTGGCCGATCAGCACGACGCCGCGGCCGTTGTTGTCGTGCTGCAGGTAGTGGTTCCAGGCATCGAGCACGTCGGTGTAGGCCGAGGGCGCGGATCGACCGGCGATCGGGCTGCCGCCGATGCCGGCGCGCAGCGCGGCCAGCGTCGACCTGGCGGTACATCGGCGCGTAACAGCCGGCACCGCCGCGCCGAAGCGCGCGAACTGCGCAGCGCACGACGCCGCGCTCGGCCGGATCGATGTTCATGTCGCTGTTGCCGGACGGGTCGGACGATACCGTCGGGTAGACGTAGAAGCAGTCGATCGGCCGCGGTTGGGTTCCGCCTTGCATTCCTCGCGGGTCAGCGTGCCGTCCGCGGCAACGATCGTCGTGCTCTGATCGATCGCGCAGGCATCGGTGCGTCCCGGACGACAGAGCCAGGCGCGGCCGTCGCTGTAGTCGTTCTTCTCGGCGTGCGACTACGGTCGGGCGCGGCGAACGCGGCAACGATCACGACCAGCATCACAGCGATTCATAGCACCTCCTGTGGTCCGGCTAAAGCCGGACGCGCGCTACCGATAAGCCGAACCTGCGTACCATCGCGCGCTTCCACCAACCGCACGCCTTTGGTTTCCGGCAGCGCCCAGACCGCCAGGCCCGCGAGCAGCGCGAACGGCGCCGCCAGCGCGATGCCGGCGCCGAAGGTCGAACGCGCGGCCACCCACGCGATCACGACCGGCGCCAGGAACTGCACGCCGCGCGACACGTTGTAGATGATGCCCAGGGCGGCGGCGCGCACGGAGGTCGGGAACACTTCGTTCAAGCAGCGGACCGATGCAGCCCCAGTTGCCTCTCGCCGAAGCCGACCATGCAGCATGAAGCCGAACGATCGTCCAGGTGTAGCCGCCGCCGACGGCTCCACCCGAGCGTGACCATCAGCAGGCCGATCGCCTTGATCGTCGAGAACGCCGTGAAGCTCGGACGCCGGCCGAAGTGGTCGCTCGAGAAGCCGAAGCACGACGTAGCCGGCGAGCGACCCGATTTGATCCATCAGCAGCAGCCAGGCGAGTCTGGCCGAGCGACAGGCCGCGGATCTCGTGGAAATACGTCGGCAGCCAGATCGTCTTGAACCAGTAGGCCGCCATGTTGAACGTCGTCACCGATCATGCGCGAGCGCGGTCGTTCGGCGCAACGCCGGGACCGAGCATCTGCACCAGCGACGCGGCGACGTAGCGCGAGGCGGACTGCCGACGCCTGCCTTCGACGCTCGAGCAGCCACACGTCGGATTCCGGCATCTGGCTCGCCGGATGAGCACGACGATCAGCAGCGCCGGCAGCGCCGGACAGCATGAACGCGGCGCGCCAGCCGATCCAGGGCGCCAGCAGATTGCCGACCATCGTCGCGAAGAACGCGCGCGAACGCGGATCCGCTCTGCAGCTACGAGCCGTAGCGCCCGCGCACGTGCGGCGGCACCGTTTCGCCGACCAGCGCATGAGCCACCGCCCACTCGCCGCCGACGCCGATGCCGGTGATCGCGCGCGCGATGAGCAGCGACCACATCCCGCTGCGCCATGCCGGAGAGCAGCGTGCCGACGCTGTAGATGAGAATCGTGATCATCAACAGCGGCTTGCGGCCGTAGCGATCGGCGAGCGCGCCGCCGAGCAAGCCGCCGACCGCGGTGAAGGCGAGCGCCGTCCCGAGCAGCACCGCGACGTCGTCGCGCGACAGCGCGAGGTCCTTGGTCAGCGACGTCGACGCGACGAGAAAGCTGAGCAGGAGCAGATCGTAAAATCCCGAAGATCCAGCCGATGAACGAGTAACGCCGGGATCTGCGCGATGATGGATCGGCAGAACGGTCAGGCTCTCGCTCAGAAGGGGCATCGAACGTGAGCGTGACGATTATATCGACATCAGAGAGTAGGCTGTCGCCGGGCGGATGGATTTAATCCGGCGGTGAACGACAAGGCGTGACGTCTGGGATGCGGCCTGCCCGTTGCGCGGACGGCGCCGCTCTCTCGAAGTGGCTGACGACGAGCGTCAGGTTATAGCGCGCCGCCCGTCGGCGCGCTCGTGAGACTTCTTGAACACCGCGACTCCTGCCGCATTTCTCCATCCGCAGCGGATCCGTGGGTGTTCTCGAAGGCGGGAAACGCGCCCTACCACCTTGAGCGCGGCGCCTCGTGACACCTTCGCGGGCCGCGAGATCCAGGAATGCAGTTCGTTGGCAGTCCGCCGTTTGATCCGAGACAGGGAGCGGCGTGGGATGGGGACTTCTCAACCCGTTCGCGATCGGTGCACTGCGGATCCTTCAGCGGCGGACTTCCAGCCGCCGCGGTCAGCGTATTGGCGGCACTTTGAGCTCCACGCGACTGTTCGGGATCCTCAGCGGCGGTTTTATCGTGAGCCAGGCGATTCTCCCAGCGTAACCGAGGCGGTTTGTAGCCATCCCGCAATGCCTTGGAGAACGACCGAGATTTGACGAATACGCCAGGATATCACGCGCCAGCGGTGCGTTAACGACGTTGGCGTCGTACGTAATCGACGCGCTGTTGATGGATCCGCGTGTCAGCGAAGCTCTGGCGCGGCGGTTGGCGAAACGCTCCGGGCTGCGCGTTGTGGACCGTGCCCGTCAGTTGTTCAGTTGCAGGAGCATACCGGCGCCCTTCGCGGCCTCCGCATGGCGTCGAAAATCGAGGCCCATGGACCGGATCGACGCGAATGAATTTGGCTTCTGCGCCGCGGATGTCACGGCGCGCCGCCTGATCAGGAGTTAGCGCCGCGAAAACCACCCAGACGAAACAGAACGCCGCATCCAGCTTCAGATCAGACCCGAGCCGGGACGGCGTGACGATCGTGACCGACTTTGTACGGGTCGGCGATCGTGCACGGATCCGCCGGTGTAGTCAGGCGGATATCCCGCAGCCAACTCAGGGCGAGATCGCGTTATTGCAGCGCTTGGATCGTTTTGCGGCCTGGTCGGCGCATTTTCGTTGGACGATGCCGGATGTTGCCGCCGTCGTCAGGCGGCTATCTCGGGCGGCAACCGAAGACCGACCTTGGCTGATACGATGATGAACAGGATCGACGGCATGACCGGCGCCGCCCGTTACGGGGATTGCTGAAGAATCGCCGGCTGCGATGATGACGCCGGTCATCGTCGCCATCGCGCGCGGTCGACCACCAGAGCAGGCGGCAACGTTCGGTAACAGCTCTCGAGCACGCTCGGGCAGGCGTAGTACCGCGGTTGATTTGGGGCAGGGGCATCGTGACAGGCCGGGGCGGGCCGAAGTCTGAACCCACCGGCCCCAAATCCCGGAAGCGCCGCGGAGGGCAGGGGGATGATTTGCGCATGGTGAGAACGCGAGGCCCTACGCACGTCAACGACTGGGTTTGTCGCGCGCGTTGCCGTCGGCAGCTCTCGACCGACGCCGGCGGAAGAGCAAGCAGCGCCGCGTCGACGGCCTCGATCGCCCGTCACTCGAATTGGCCCGTCCGCGGCGTAGGCGGCCGCCAGGTTCGCGAAGCCGGAGTGCCGCAGCCGGTGCAGGCGCACCACCTCGCGGTAGGCCGCAATCGCGTCCGCGAACCAGTTGCTGCGACAGCAGCGGCGCGAAGCCGCAGATTGTTAGCGGGCGTTCGCTGCACCCCGGGTCGATCTGGAGCGCGCGGCGGGCATTCGGCCGCCGCCTCGTCGAGACCGTTTCGCGACGGTCAGCGCCGTCCCGAGGTTGTAGTGCGCCGGCGCGCGAATCAGGGTCTGAGCGCGAGCGACGCGCTGAGATGCCCGACCGCGCTACTCAGCCCGCGCCCAGCTCAAGGTTCAAGCAGACGCCGCATCGTCGTGCAACGCCGCGCGTCGCCGGGATGTTTCTCGATCTCGACTCTCGTGCCCCAGGATCGTCTTCCGCCAGAACCTTCGGCCGGAACGCCGCTGCGACCAGCGTGCCCTCTCCCGATCGAGATCCGCGGTGTCAGCCTCGGTGAGCACCTGGATCCACAGATCGCCCAGCCTCGTCCGACGGTCGACGACGCTGGTCCATCGCGCCGCCCGTTTCGGCGGCTGATCCGGGGTTCCGCAGGGTTGTCGGCGGAGGTTGTCGGCCGCGGCATCGCATCGACAGCCGACGTGCCCGCTTCGGCAGATGCCGCGGCGTGACGAGACCGGTACGACGCTGCCAGCGGCGATCCCAGTCAGGCGATGGCGACGAGCTGCACACCGTGCCGCTCGGGCAACGTCGCGTCGCCGCGCACGCTGCGCGCGGGCAATGCGCGTGCGGCTGCCTGGCGAGCCTGCGCGTCAACGCGACCGCCGGTTGCACCACGAACGAGTCCGTGATCGACGGCGCTCCTTCTGCCCGGCTGGAACGCATCGTCATGTCTTTCGCCGCCCGGCAGGCGCAGCATCGCCGGCGTGCGGAGTCGGCGCCGCGCCGCTGAAATACAGCCCGATCGACGTGGGCGGCAGCGACAGACTCCGCCTTCCCGCTCGGGCGCATGCTGTGCAGTTCGACGACGAGGTCGGAGTGCGTCTCGAGCTGCGCCACGCAGATCCGGCGCGCGTGGAGCGGCGCCACCCGACCGGGCGCGTCCACCCGCCGGGAACGACCGTCGGGATGTTGCGCCGAATGCGGATCATGCCGTATCGGCATCGGACCGAGCTGTACTCGTCAAGGCCACCGACGCGCGGGTTTATCAGTTAGGATATTCGCGCGGCGTTTCTCGGGTTGCGGACAAAATTCCGAGCGCGCGGACAAGCGCACGTTGCTCGTCAGGATCAACCTTGCTGAAGATGTGAAGGCGTACCGATACCATCGGCGCAAGCGGTGCCGCGAAGACTCGACAGATCTCACCAGCTTTCCGTTCGACTGTTCCACGTCGCACCGCAGGAGCAGCGCGCAGATCGCTGTTCGTCGGCGCTGCGTTGCAACTGGTTATAAATCAGGGAAGCGGACTGTCAAACAGGCGGGCGGATTCTGCGGTTCCACTCCAACGCGCGCCAAGCGTGGGCGACCGAGTCGAAACGCCAGCCAACATATGTCGCTCAGGTACGGGAACTGAAGCGATGGACCAAACCGCCAGGTAATGGCGGCGCAACGATCGACGGTGGCGCGTTGCTCTTTGATTATGAAGCAGGTTCGGCAGCCCGCGCAGCAGTCGCGCTTTCTTCATCTGACGCGCTGAAACACGAAAACGGCGTGGTTTTAGTTTGTCATCGCCAGCGCGATCGGCGTTGAAGCAGCCGGCAACCAGGCGGCAGTCAGATGCGCAACCAGGCGGCCAGCGGGGACAAAGAGCCGTGAGCGCGTCCGCCGCGGTTCAGTGATGCGTGGTGACGCGGTTTCGTGGGCACGGGGTTCGACGGCGGTCGTCATTAAAGGTGCCGACATAGGCGACGCGGTTGCGGCGTTGCGAACGCTTCAGGCGTCACCGTGCTGCGCGGTGGCGGGCGTTTCGGATCTCAAAAGCGACTGCATCAGCGTCGCCGTAGCCGAGCCGCGATGTGTTCGCGAATCGGCGATACAAACAAACGCAGTTTGGATAGACGAGCCGAACGAACGCGGGAGCGGCGGCGTTGTCGAACAACAAACGGGACCATCTGGCGAGAAGTAGCGGTCAAATCGGATATTGGTGCTGGTAGATTTGCTGACCACGGTTTTCCGCAAAGGGCATCAGCCGGTGGCAAATCGATCGCCTGCACCTCACCTGTGCGGACGCGAGTCCTGGCGGCGGTGACAAGCACACACCCGCCGAGCGCGACGCGTCACAAAGACAAGATGGCAGGATGGAAGAACTCGGTGGGCGACTAGCCGACGCCATTAGCTGGCGGCAGGCCTGCCCACCTCGCTGGCGCAAGCCCGGTCGTCAGCGCGGTCACGGCGTTGCCACCTCTCGGAGACCGTTCACGCTGACGGCGCCGGTCGTCGGGAGAACGACGGTGACCTGCCACGGCCGATGGTGAAGCTTCAGGGTTTTCGAATCCCCGCCGACAACATGGATAACTCAATCAACCGCGGCGTTCCACCACCGCGATCGGGCACGCGATTGGTTCAGCGTCAGCGGTTATCGCACCCAACCACCACAACATCGCGATCCATCGCGGGCGATGTTGTTCCGGGATCGCCGAAGCGGACGCTGGACCTTCCTGCCGCGCAGCCTGCCCCGGCACTGCACAACCGCCATGTGGTCAGCCGACCTGGCGATGCAGATCGCTGCTGTAGGTTGTTACGTCAACTCGGCACGTGATGGCCGTGGGCCCATCGGCGCAGCGAACAGACTGAGTCGCTGATGGCGCGTGAGCCTCTTTCTATCTGCTGACGAATGCACAGCCGCGCTTCGCGCGGCGGTACGGATCTGGCTAACCGCCAACTCAGCCGGGCTTCGGCGCCCAAGCCCGGACCCCACCATGGACGGCGGCCTCGAGTCGTTGCTATTGCGCTCGGCATGGCGTGCGAGAGTCGATAGTCGGCCACGGCAGCACCAGATGATCGGAGGAACGGGACGATCGGCAGATCGCTGCTGACCGTGAACGCATGCAGCCAACTGCGCTGGGAGCTCAGACTCCGGCGAGAGCCGTTCATGCCCAGCTCGATCCTGACGAACGAGCTTGCACCGACCTGGCGCTATTATGTTCTGTTACGTGCGTTTGGCGCTGCGACGGCTGGCGAGGGTTGCCGGAAACTGGGGTTTAGGGTGCTAGTAATGAGGGACTGGGATTGATCGGGGCCGAGGCGGGGCGAGGACAGACCTTCCACGATCCCCTGCTCCCTGAACTAACTACCCCAAGCCCTAACCCCTACGGCGATTACCGGTTCACCACCGCCGCTGAGCGCAGCCACCGGCCCTGGATGATGCTGCCGGCGGCAGGTAAGGTTGCCGCTCGATCCGTTGATTGCCGACGGCGTCGCGCCCGGTCGCCGGTCAGCGCGTGCAGGTCGAATCGAACGCGCCGTTTCGAATGTGGGCGCGAGTTCAGCGCGTTGAAGATGTCGCAGCTTCGGGTGGGATCCGGAAGTGACCCGGTGGTTCATCAAGTTATGGGCAGTTGGGATTCCAAGGAGCGTAAACACTGTAATTCAGCTAGTCAGGACATTAGACAGGCTTTAGCACGATCAGGCAGCTGTGACGACACATCAGCGCCGCCAGGTTATGGGAGAGTGTAGCGGGTGGTGCCGGTCTGCACAGTCAACTAACAGTCAACTG
>ERZ1370068.6027-contig-5027_pt1 | contig 50155 bp, 76 predicted proteins | sample MGYA00561227_ERZ1370068 | MGnify/ENA primary metagenome ERZ1370068 (study PRJEB38410, sample SAMEA6850437) | metagenome | study: Metagenomic assessment of the ecological functions of the soil: analysis of the soil microbiota associated with the... | reverse complement strand
GGTAATACTTCAGTTCAGTTACGTATTGCTTTGAATCATGGTGAATCATTTGGTAGGCGTCCGAGTATGTAAACCGATCCATGTGCACTGCTACCGTTGAGCGCGACTCGTCGCTTTGTTTCTTTGAGGTCTGAAATCCTCAATTTGTAATCCCGCAGGCCCAGCGCCAGGAACCACCTAAACAAATTCGCCGACCCTCGATGGGGTCGGCGTCTCTTTATTTCGCCTCTACTGTTTGCCGTCTACTGTTGGCTGTTTGCTTTCTCTAAGGCCGGCGTCTCTCATTTCTTCTTCGCCTTAGTGAACCCGATCTGTTTGCGCTTTGGTTCGGCGGGCATCATGAGTTGACGAATAGCGTCAAACACCACTTTGAACTGGCAGGTCATATTTCAGTTCCAATTCTTCCAACTTCTTTGCAAGCTCGGCATTTGAAGCGAGGAACAGCCTGCAACCGAACGAAGCGTGCGCATGATCTCGACGTTGACCTGGCCACGGCGCCACTCTGCTGCGCAACACGCTCGATACGACATGAGCTACGCCCGTGCTCCGTAAAGGCCGTGGGGCCGATTACTTCCATAATTATGCGATCCGCGCATTCGGAGGTCACAGTTGTGACCTCCAACGCAGGAATGCTCAGCCTCCTTCATGGCCAGTCGCGAACATGAAGTCAGACGGGAAACGCTCGATGCATGCGGCGCACTCGACCGCGCTGATTGAAGCGTGCACTTCGTTGCGACTCCATACATGGACCGCCAAGGGTCGCGGTCGAGCATTACCTTCTCTCCTCGAATCAGAAAAAGATGATCGCTTCTCTCAATCCGCTCGACCCGGAACGCTTACGCGCGATTCATTCATTGGTTTCGTTTGGATATCTCAATCCGTTGCCGCTCGGCGGGGTCACCTTTACGACAACCGCCTGCTCTCCGCACGGCCGAAGGACGGAGGACACCCTCCAGTCTCCACGCTCGAGTGTAATTCGAAAGCCTTTCCCGCGCTACGGACCAGGAGCTATCCCGCTGCCGTTCTATGCCTGCGTTCTTGCATTGGTTGGGTTCCACAATAGGCACGCCTACGCAATCGCCGACCTCGATGGGTTGGCGTTTTTCTTCCTCCTGCTGTTTGCTGTTTACTGTTTGCTGTTTGCTTCTTCGGTGAAAGCGCTCAACCAGGGGCTATTTACTGTCGCGCCTTTGGCGCTTCGACTCGACGCGCAGCGCGTCAGTGATTCTTAAATGCGCGCGCTTCTCCGATGATCGACAGAGGCGTAGCCTCTTATGGAAATAGTGACGCGCCGGTAGGCGCATAGCCTTAACCGCACTGAGGGCGGCATAGCCGCGATCGGCGAAGGCGTTGGTGATCGGGGCTGGTAGCTGTGAGCCGCGCTAAATGTTAACGATTGCGGCGTGGCTTGAGGAGCGTTTCAGACCTTGATATCTGACGGTGCCGGGAAGCTTCGTCGGCGGCAGGTCGAGTTCGTCGTCGACGATGTCTTCCATGTGAACGCCCGCGGCGCGGGCGTATTCAAGCACCAGTGGTAAGCGGTGGTACGCGTTTGCCACGCTCGTAATCTGAGATTGCGCGTGTAATAGACTGACTCTTCATAGCCTAGTCGTCGCAGCATCTCGCTTTGGGATAACCCGAGCGCATTTCTAATCTGAAGCAGCTTCCTCACTTGGTCGCTCGGCCTTCTGCACCATCAGGAGTTAACCTCCCGGCGGCACCGTTCTCGCGACAAACAAACCTTGTTGCTATACCGAATACGGTATAGAATGGCTTCGCGTTTACGATTCGCCGTGAGTTGGAACCTTCCATGCTCAACGGCGATGCTCATCACTCGCTTTCTCGGGAGGTTGAGCTACGCATTGGCCGTTGTTGTTAACAAGCTAAATCGCCGCAGAGCATAGCAGAAGCCGCTTTAGGAAGTCATGGAGTTGATGCAAGAAATTTGGCACAGGGGAAAGGGAAACCTGGACCGGGAAGCCGTTTAGGCGGCAACAACATCCTTGGCTCAACATTCCTCGACGATTTGTTTTAGTGCGCCAATGGCGCGGAAATGTAACAACCTGGGGTAACGCCCCGGGAACTCGAAGCACTGATACTGGAAGCGCTGAAGGCGCGTAATGAAGTCTGCTGTCTCAGCTCCCCGAAGACCAACCCGCTAGTTTCATTTCGCGCCTTCAGCGCTCTACGGTTTGCCAGGTACGCCTCACCGGGCGCTGCCCCGAGCTATCACATTTCGCGCCTTTGGCGCTTTCAAACGCTGTGAAGCCGCTAACTTGATCACCCTGCCGCAGTTCGTCGCGTTAACGAAACCGCTGACTTGATCACCCTCTTTCCTGAAGGAGGTTTCGGATCTATGTTAGGCTCCCTGCGTGGCAAAATTCAAGCTCGACGGAACCGGAGTTCCGGCTCTTGTATCTCGGTAACGATTTGAAGTTGATAGCAGCGTTGCGAAGAAGTGCTGCCCGAACCCGCTCTATCTGCTGGTGACTTGCTCGGATCGTGAGAGCGCGGTGCTGTTTCTCAAGAGCGATATCACGTAGTGAAGTGTTGCTGGTTGATTTCGAATGGCGAAAAAAGGACGGAGTGGAGTTGGCGCCGGCTCGCGCATAAGCTCCAGCATCGCAAGCGAATGCCGATCGTGCTGGTAGGCGACAAATTGACTCTGTCGCACGCGGGCAGTTGCGGCCAAAGCCGGCGTGCGAGAGTGCGTGTTAAAGACGCAGGACGTTGGGGAAGTAATACAACGAGTGATGGGTGCCGTTTTGCCGTGGTACAGAAGCGGGCGAGGGCGCCCGCGGTCCCAGTAGGAGGTTGACTTAACCAGGGTGGCAAGAGGGTTTTCCCGGTTTTGCTGGAGATTTCTGCAAGTTTCACTGGGAAACGGAAGATTTTGCACCCTGTACACGGCATCTTTGCGCGTGTACGTGGAGGTTTTGCGCGTGTACGTGGAGGTTGTGCACTGTACGCGGAGGTTTGTGCGCGCGATGTACGCGGAGGTTGTGCACGTGTACGCGGAGAGGTTTTGCGCGTGTACGTGGAGGTTTTGGCGCGTGTACGTGGAGGTTGTGCGCGTGTACGCGGAGGTTGTTGCGCGTGTACGTGGAGGTTTTGCGCGTGTACGTGGAGGTTTTGCGCTGTACGTGGAGGTTTTGCGCGTACGCCGGGGGTTGCGCGCTAACGTATCCGGAGCCGGGCGGGACGCCCGCGGTCCCAGAAAAGCGCTTGAGTGGCAGACCGAATGCTAGCGTCAGCGTCCTGAATGCTAGTGTCAGCGTCCTGAATGCTAGTGTCAGCGGCGGAGGGAGATGAGTGTAGTCGAGCGAGAAGCGGTCTGTCTTCAGTTGGAAGCAAGAGCACGAATAGCAGCAGTGCGAGTCGGGAATCACGTGTTCGTGAAAAGGATAGAGTGGTTCGTGCAGGAGGTGGCCGAAGGTTACGACTATGAGAACGAAGCCGAGCGCGATCAGTGCTTCGCGTATGCGCAGACCGATGATCAGCAGGGCGCCGGCGATGAGTTCGACAAAAGGGATTGTGACGCCGGTGGCCCAGAGCGACCAGATGGGAAGAAAAAGTGTCGGCGAAGGGAAGGAAGTATTTGCGTGCGTGATTGGGCGGGCCTAACTGAAAGACCTTGTAGACGCCGGCCATGAAGAAGATGAGACCCAGCACTTCGCGCGCGAAGAAAATTGCCCAGCTGCAGGTGCGATTCCTGTTCATATTGGTAAGGGTTTGCCCCCAAGCCATCTTTGCGAAAAAAGCGTCACATTATTGCACTCTTATATCCTCTGTGAAACCTCAGTGTCCTCTGTGTCTCTCTGGTGAATAAACGCTTAACCAAGCACTCCACCACAGAGACACGGAGAACACAGAGGACTCACAGAGAATCCCCAAAGCAAGACACTATCCACCTCAGTAAATCATTGAAAAAGGCTCTTGCACTGAAGTAGTATTCGCGCGCGTACTGCAATCGTTCTGCGTCCTTAGGCTTCCTGGTTAGAGGTTCCCCGCCATTTTGCAAGAGGCGACCGCGCAACTGTGTGGTTTCAGCCATCCGCCATGATCGGGCAAACAGTTTCACATTACAGAATCCTGGAACCACTCGGCGAGGGTGGCATGGGAACCGTCTACCTGGCCGAAGACACTCATCTGGGACGCCGAGTGGCCATCAAGTTTCCCTCCTTAGGTTCTGATTCTCATGACTATCGCGCGCGTTTTCTGCGCGAGGCGCGGGCCGTTTCCGAGTTGGACCACCCCGGCATTGCGACGCTCTTTGACTATGGCGGAGACCGAAGAAGGCCGGCCCTTTCTGGTTATGGAACTCGCCAAAGGGCGACCGCTCAGCGAGCTCATGCAGCGGGGCGAACTCAGCCTTCAGCGCGCGCCGTAACGATCGTCATGTGACGTGGCCACTGGCCCTGGTCGAGGCGCATGCGCGCGGTGTCATCCACCGTGACATCAAGCCTTCAAACATCATGATTGATGACAAGGGGCAGGTGAAGGTGCTTGACTTCCGGACTTGCCAAGCAGTTGAACAAAGATGCTGTGGCAGAGTGCAGCACCTGGAAGCGCGCACACTCGCTTTCTACAGAAACTCGCAGCGGTGTTGTCCTGGGAACGCCCGCTTATCCTCTCACCGGAACAAGCTACGGGCGACGCAGTTGACGGGCGCAGCGATCTCTTCGCCGTCGGCACACTGCTCTACGAATCCATTACCGGTCGGACTCCGTTTGGCGGAAATAGTTTTATTGAGATCGCTGCTAACGTTCTGCACTTCGAACCAAAGCCACCGTCAAGGCTCAACAGCCTGGTCCCGCGAGAGCTCGACTTGTATTACTATGAAAGCGCTGGCAAAGAAACCAGCCAAGCGTTATCAGTCGGCCAAAGAACTGATCAGTGATCTTAACTCCGTCAAGGCTCGCCTGGAGCAGAAGTCAGGGCAAACACTAATCCGGCACAGCACCGGCTCGGCTCTGACGCGGTCCGACCGGAACGCTGAGTAACCTCTCCGAGATTCTGCAGCGACCACGGATCCCCATCACCTACATTCTCATGGCCGTCGCCGTTTTGATCGTCATAGTGGGAGTTATAGTCGCAATCCTGCGGCCCGAAACCTTCGCCGCCGGCGGCCGAAGCGCAGCGTTGGTACCTGGTTGGACCAACGCCCTGCAGAGATGGCGCTTTTTATCAGGCCAGCCAGGCACTGCAACGGGCCATCTCGGCTGATGACAACTACATGTTGGCCCATGCACGTTTGGCTGAGGCGCTGGTGGAGTTGGATTACGTTGACCAGGCGAAGGACGAACTGTTGCGAGTGAACGCTGCTGACCGTGCTTCTTTACCAACGCTCGACGCCCTCTATTTGGATGCTATTACAGCCACCGCTCGCCAGGATTCCGCTAAAGCAGTCGAACTGTACAAGAAGATTGTCAACGAAGTCCTGACACTGATAAGGCTTATGTGCTGGTGGATCTGGGACGTGCCTATGAGAACAACAACGACGTCAAGGGCGCCATTGAGAGTTATAAAGAAGCCAGTAATCGAAACTCGCAATATGCGACAGCCTACCTGCACCTGGGAATTGTGTACGGACAAAAGGGCGAACTCGATCAGGCGCTGGAGTCTGTTCAAGCAGGCGGAATCAATCTATCAGGCGTTGGGAAATCTGGAGGGCCGCGCCGAAGTAGCCTTCCAGCGTGGTTACCTCTTCAACAAGCGCAACAATCTTTCCCAGGCCAAAACGGAGTTGGTGCAGGCGCTGAGCCTTGCTAAAGCCAACGACAACAAATCGCAAATCATTAAGACCTTGTTGCAGTTGTGCAGCGTCGCTTTTGATGAAGGTGAAACCGCGCGCGCAACTGAATATGCCCAGCGAGGCGGTTGAGCTGGCGCAGAAAGAGTGGCATGGAGAATCTCAGCACTCGTGGATTGATTGATCTGGGCAACTCCTTCCTGGTTCCGGGAAAACAAGCCGAGGCTGAAAAGCTATCTCGGGCAGGCACTGGCGGCGGCAGGGCGCGCCAAGGCTCGCCGCAATGAGGCGCGGGCGCGAGTCATGATGGCCAGTCTCCGCCAACAGCAGGATCGGCCTGACGAGGTGGTGCAATATCTCGAGCCGGCTTTGGCGTTTTATCAGCAGGGCGGCTATCGATCGGAGACAGTTTCCTGTCTGGCACTGCTGGCACGCGCAAATCTGCAAAAGGGCGATTACGCCGCCGCCGACAAAGGTCTGGAAGAACTGTCGCGCCTGGCGCAGGAATCCAATGACCAGTCGCTGATTGCGCAGGCGCACGCGGAACGCGGCTCGGCACTGATTCGCGAAGAAAAGTTTACCGAGGCCCTTGATCATTTGAATCAGGCTTACTCGATCTATAACTCCCAAGGAATCCCACGGAGTATGGGTTACAACCTGGCGAGTCGCGGTGAAGTGCTCGGACGTCTTGGCAGGTTTGTTGAGGCCAAAGCTCTTCTGGATCAGGCTAGCGGCTATCGCCAATAAACCCGGAGGCGAGTTAAAGCGACTCTCGGTTGAAACCGAGCTCGCGCTGGCGGAGATTGCCCTGATGCAGGACAACTTTGCGAACGCCAAAGCTACAGCTGAGAAGTTGTCGAATTAGCGGGAACGGAATTCAAGGGGCCTGCTATGAGTGCGAAGATCGTGATCGGACTGGCGGAAGGATACGGCGGGGCGAGGGCAGCGGGGAAGCAGACGACTAGTGCAGCCGTGGACCTGGCCAGACAACTCAACGATCCGGCGCAACTGGCCACCGCACAGATCGGCCTTCGCCGCGGCGCTGTTGCTGGCAGGCGATTCCCGGTCGGCAGCGACCAACGCGTTGCAGGCGCAGGAAGTATTCGCCCGGCTGGGCCAGATCTGAATCGGAGTGGCAGGCCCTCTTGATTGCCGCGCAGGCCAGCGAAAACTTAGGCGACAAAAACCAGGCTCGCGAGTATGCTATGCGGGCCAAAGACACGTTTGCCAAACTCGAACAGCGCTGGGGTAGCGAAGACTACAAGTCGTACCTCAGCCGGCCTGACATTCAACGATTTCGAAAACGACTCGAGCAACTGACCGGTTGCCCAGTAGGACAGGCATTTCTGCCTGGGCTCGGTTTCGTCGTCAATAACTAATTCAGTATTTGACTCTAGCCCGCGATAGCGGGCGATAGCATAAAGCCATGGGGTGAAGCGTAGCGAAACCCAGGATCATCAAGACGAATAACCGCCAGAGCCCGCGAAGCGGCTTCGATAGCGGTTCGATTACAACGCTAATCGTGATAATTCGACTCGTCGGCCGCTTCGCGGGCTCTCTAATTATTTTCGACAACGGTTCTCTGGGTTCCGCTGCGCTCCACCTCAGGCTTTATGCTGACGCCCACTACCGCGGGCTATCCGCCGAGTTTTGCTTTCACTATCTCGCTGACGAGGCGGCCGTCGGCGTTCTTGCCCTGCAAGCGTCGCCTGGGCGGCTTTCATTACCTTGCCCATGTCTTTCATTGAGGTCGCGCCGGTTTCGGCCAGCGCGGCGTCGATCGCCTGTTCGATAGCTTCACGCGAAGCGGCTTGCGGCAAGTAAGCTTCGATGCACCTCGATTTCACTCTTTCTTTGTCGGCGAGATCCCGTCGCCCGCCCTTCTCATACTGCTCAACTGAATCGCGACGCTGTTTGACGAGGAGCGCAGCAGCCTTCATCATTTCCTCGTCGTCCATCTCGCTGCCTTTCTCGATCTCGCGGTTCATAACCGCCGCCTTCACCATTCGCAGCGTTGAGGTGCGCGGTGCGTCCTGCGCTTTCATCGACAGAGTCAGATCAGAAATCACTTTGTTGTTTCAGGTTCATTGATACGTTTCCTCCGCCGCACAATATACCAACTTGAAACTCTCTGTGCCCCCTCCGTGTTCTCTGTGTCTCTGTGGTGAGTGTTTGCTTAAACTTCTCATTACCACAGAGACACAGAGAACTACCGCACAGAGAAATTGAAGATTAGATCACTACCAAGTCAGGGTACGAGCTCAGGTACCTTCAAGTCTCCAAGCATTCGGCTCGACCGGATCAATTTCAACAGCTCCGGAAGCGATCAGCCGGTGTCCCATGTGGTTCGGATGGATGCGCTCGCCGAACCAACCCTCGTTCGATGGGTACGCTTCCGGCGTCAGCTCTCGTAATTCAACAAAGGGAACTCCCTGTTGTCGCATCGTTGTTCCGAGGCGCAACGCGGTATTGCAACATCAGATCAGCCTCGGGCGCATTCGGATCATTATCACGATAAGGCGCCGCAATCACTATCACTGAGGCGCCGCGCCGGCGGGCCAGATCCTGGATCGCGATCATGTTGTTGAGATATTCCTGCTGCGATACGCGCGCCGCGGGACGCACAATAGGTTGCCCTGTTTGTTTCTGTTGTTGCGCCTTTGCCTCTTTCGCTCTGAGCCAGTGGGTCGCGTGAGCAAACGCCTGGCTGTGATCGATCAACCAGCGCAACGCAACCGCATACCAGTTTGTTCTGATGGCCTCGCGGTCGGGCACGTCGCTGAAGCTGGCATCGTTCCAACCAAAACTCGCAATCAGCAGATCCGGCTGCAACTCGTCAATGTCCCGTCGCAACCAGGCGAGTCCCTGATGACTCGTGTAACCCGGGCACGGCCATGGTGACCACTTCAATTTTGCGATCCGGATAGGCCGGATTCGCGCGCGCAACTCTTTCTCGAGCAGCATCGGGAAGGGAAGCCATGCCGGATCGTATTCCGTCGGTCTCTCCGGCCAGACTACCGGCACACGGAAACCAAAGGTAACCGAATCGCCGAGGCAAACAATGCGAGTTGTCCCGGGCTGCTTGGGTCCGATCGTCTCGCCGACGTGCTCGGAACGAAGATGTTTGGAGTTTGTCGAAAGGACAGTGAAGTCCCAGACGGCGTGATCGAGATTTGGCTTCAGTCGCCAGAGCAGCAGCGGATCGCCTTCGAAGATGCCTGACTGCTGTTCGTTGGCGACTTGTGCCTTCTGTTGAGTCGTGACGACAAAGAGGCTGAGGCTGGAGATGTGTGGCATCGTCAGCCGCGTGCCGATTTCAACTGCCGCGAGCAGCAGAAGAAAACCTAAATAAAGGATCGCAGCGTAAACCAGGCGACGCTTGCGAGACAGGCGTGGCGGTGTCGGTCATCGTTGGTTTGAAAATCGTCGCGTGCATCCTCGTGTTTCTCTGTGACTCTGTGGTGAATCTTACTCAACAAACACTCACCACAGAGGCACAGAGAACACGGAGATGGCACAGAGGAAAGCAAGAACAGAAGCCAAAGACATCTTACCCATTATCAGGCGTTGCCATTTTTCTTTGGAGCGCTGGCTTGACGCTACCATTTGATGCATGCCCGTTTGATTTCGCAAGATGCGCCTTCAAGTAGCGGCCGGTGTGAGAACCTCTTCACTTTCATGATCTGCTTCGGGTGTCCCGGTCGCCACAACGTGTCCGCCGGCGTCGCCTCCTTCGGGTCCCAAATCAATGACATAGTCCGCGGTCTTGATCACGTCGAGGTTATGTTCGATCACCAGCAGCGAGCCGCCGGCGTCGATCAACGCGCCGAAACGCCGCCAGTAGTTTGTTGATATCGTCGAAGTGTAGACCGGTGGTGGGCTCGTCGAAGATGTAGAGCGTCCTCGCGCCGGTGCGTTTCGACAGTTGCGCGGCCAGTTTGATTCGTTGCGCCTCGCCACCCGAAAGCGTGGTTGCCGACTGACCCAGTCGCAGGTAACCGAGTCCAACCTCGTCCAGCACGCGCAGCCGGTTGAGTTATCTTCGGCACTTCGCGAAAGAAAGTTATCGCCTCGCGCACTGTCATATTCAAAACTTCGTGCACGTTCTTGCCGCGATAACGCATGTCGAGAATCTGCTGCTTGAAACGTGTTCCTTTGCACTCTTCGCAAACCAGTTCGACGTCGGCGAGGAACTGCATTTCCACCGTCACCGGTGCCGTCGCCCTGGCAAACGTCGCAACGCCCGCCGGGCAGGTTGAAAGAGAAGTGAGACGGATCAAAGCCGCGCGCCTGCGCCTCGCGGGTTGCGGAAAACACTTCGCGAATGCCGTCGTAAACCTTGATGTAGGTGACCGGGTTTGAACGCGGCGTCCGTCCAATGGGCGACTGGTCGACCAGAATCACGTCGTCAATCAGTTCGCCGCCTTCCAAGCTTCGAAAAGGCGCCGACGTGGCCTTGCCAGTCGCCTCTTTGTTTCTTCAAGCCCGGCGTAAGATGCAATCGTGAATCAGCGTTGACTTGCCGGAACCACTGACGCCAGTGACGCAAACCAGCATGTCGAGCGGAAACTCGACGTCGATCGATTCTTCAAGTTGTGTTCTGCAGCGCCGCGCAGCGTCGGTCGCCGCTTGCTGGACTTGCCGGCGTTGCTTCGGTTCTCTGATTTCGGCCTCGCCGCGGAGATAACGCGCGGTCAGCGAACTTTCATCGAGTCATCAATCCCGGGAAGTCGCCTTCGTAAATGACGCGGCCGCCGAGTTCGCCCGCCGATGGTCCGATATCGAGAATGTGATCCGCCGAACGCATCATGTCTTCGTCGTGCTCCACCACCAACACCGTGTTGCCGATGTCGCGCAGGTTGTGCAGCAGGCGAATGAGGCGATCGTTGTCGCGCGGGTGCAAACCAATCGAGGGCTCGTCAAGCACGTAGAGCGCGCCGACCAGCGAAGAGCCCAGGTTCGTCGCCAGTTGGATGCGTTGGGCTTCGCCGCCCGAGAGCGTCGAAGCCGAGGCGGTCCAGCGTCAGGTAGTTCAAACCCACCTCAACCAGGAACCGCAAACGGCGGCGAATCTCAAACAGGATGCGTTCGGCAATCGCGCCCTGTTCGGTTGACAAGTTTCAGTGAATCGAAGAAGACTGCCGCATCCTTCATCGACAAGGCGCAAACCGCCAGGCAGCGTCGCGTCCGCCGACTTTCACGTCGCGAGCTTCCTGCCGGAGGCGGCCGCCGCCGCAATCAGGACACAGAGTGTAGCCGCGATACTTTGAAAGAAAGACGCGCACGTGCAGCTTGTACTTCTTTGTTTCCAGCCAATCGAAGAAGCCGCGCACCCCCTGCCAGTCCTTCTTGCCTTCGACAATCGCGCGCTGCTCGGCGCGCGAAAGTTGCGCGAAGGGAACCGTCATCGAAATCTTTTCTGACTTGCAAAACTGTTTTCAGCTCGTCCAACGCCCACTCATGCTGTGGCTTGGTCCACGGTTCGATTGCGCCTGTCCTTCAGACTCAGATCCGGGATTGGGAATTACCAGATCGAGATCGAGGCCGATGGTGTTGCCGAAGCCCTGGCAGGTTGGGCACGCGCCGTAAGGATTATTAAAACTGAAGAGCCGCGGCTCAGGTTGGGCGTAAATCGTATCCGTCGTACTTACACTCGAAGCGGTCAGAGAATTTCAGCCGCACGGGTGCAGCTCGCGTCGGCAGTTTCAATGTTGGCGGCGCCGTGACCTTCCTGAAAGCAGATCTCCAGCGAATCAACCAAACGCTGACGGATGTCAGGGCGAGCCACCAGGCGATCCACCATGACGAAGACGTTGTCGAACGAGTCGAGCTGGTAAGTCGTCCGGTGAACTGAGTTCGATGGTCTTGCCCGCCCGCGAACAGAAACGGGTGAAGCCGCGCTGCATCAAGCTCATCACGTGAGCTGTGATTACCTGGCGCGGAGTACGCGGAGACGCGGGGACGCGGAGACGTTTGGACGTCGTGTCCCCGTGTCTTTCGGTCCGCGCGTCGCCGTCTCCGTGTCTCCGTGTCCCCGTGTCTCTTGCCGCTCCGCCAGCCCGGCCTGGGCGGGAAACAAGACATAGAAACGCGAGCCCTTCGGGAAGCGTTGCGCAAAACTTCGTCGGCCACAGATTCCGGCGAGTCTTTGTAGACTTCTGCGATCGCAAACGCGGCAATAAGTCGATGCCCACGCGAGCGTAGAGCAAGCGCAGGTAGTCGAAGACTTCTGTTTGCGTGCCGACGGTTGAGCGTGGATTGCGGGTCGAGTTCTTTTGACGAATGGCGATGGCCGGGGCAATGCCGCGCACTTCGTCCACGTCAGGCTTGTCCATCCGCTCCAGAAATTGGCGCGCGTAGGCCGACAGCGACTCAACGTAGCGGCGCTGGCCTTCCGCGTAAATTGTGTCGAAGGCCAGCGACGACTTGCCGGAGCCGCTGACGCCGGTAACCACGGTCAGCTGGTTAATCGGGATTGAGAACGAGATGTTCTTCAGGTTATTGACCCGGGCTCCGCGAACTTCGATTGCTTCTTCAGGCATGTTCTAAACGTTGCGACGGCCACATAGACAGAAGTTTGCTGCCATTCAGTAAACCTTGAATAATACCCTGATTCTTCGCAGACGGGAAACGGAGCATAAGCCGGGCGAAGACCGATCAAGCGATTTGCTGGGACCGCGGGCGTCTCGCCCGCAAACGCGCTGCTGGCGCGCAGTTCTTCAGCGAAGCCGCTTGCTCGATCCGTTTTCGCGCTTCGCGCTCATTGCGAGGCGAGACGCCCGCGGTCCCAGCAAATCGCTTGATCGCTATTCTCCCAAAGCTTTCAAACTGACCTTCTCCGATGGACGAATTCATAATTGACAGCAACACCGAGCAATGCACAACAATGCGGCCTATGAAGACATCAAGATTTCTCTTACGAGGATTTAAGCGACCTCGGGAGGTGGTTTCCGAGGCGCTGGGCAAACTTGGGCAGAACGTTCTCAAGGAGGTTTGGCGACGGGACGAGGCCAGCGTGCGCGATATTTATCTCGCGTTCGATGAAAAAATCGCGTACACCAACGCTGATGACCACTCTGGATCGCCTACTTCAAGAAGAATGCTGCTCACGCGACGCAAAAGATGGTCGTGCGTTTTTCTCACCTAGGCCGCGGTTTCACTCGGATGAGCTCGAACAGGGATCAGGAAGATGTCATTGAAGGTCTGTCTCGGTCACGGCGCGGATGAGTGCAGCCGTGTGCTTCGCCTGCATCGTTGATACTGTCAGCCGAGAGAGATCGCGAGTTGCTTGACGAACTCGGATCGTCTGATCAAGGAAAAGCGTAGAGAGTTGAAACAAGGGCGGTAACCGATGTTCGAACTCTTGGTCTCTCATTGTTGCTCGCGGCGTTGCTCACTTTTAATAGTGTAGCAACGCTCGTCATCCGCTGGTTTGTGGCGACTAGCGGGCCGAGCGACTGATAACTGGACTGCACGCGGCGCGCGCGCGACTGCTTGTTCCTGCTGCGCAATTCTTCCTCCGCGTTCGGCATTCCTGACTGTTTCGCTGCTGCTGGTTCCATCGTATCTCGCGTACGAGCCACGACACGCTGCGGAGACCGTGAGCTTCAAGCTTGGTTTGCTGGCGATCTTTTCGGCGACCGGAATAGCGGTTTCGCTTTACCGCGGCATTGGCACGCATCGAGCAACCGCCAACCTAACCTCCGATTGGTTGCGGGCAGGGGAAGCCCATTCAGATTCCCAGGCATAGACATTGAGTCGTATGGAGATTAAGCACACCTTTCGCCGATTGGATTGTAGGTTTTCTGCGTCCGCGGCTGTTTATTGCGAGCCAGGTTCTGCGAGCTGCTGACGCCCGAAGAGATCTGCGGCCCGCAGTTGCCACACGAGAACGGTCACCTGACGGCGCGCGATAACCTGAAGCGCGGCTTGCTGCAAGCGTGTCGCGATGCGCTGCTGCTGATTATTCCCTGCGGTCGTCTGCTCGACCGGGTCGTGGTCGGAAGCGTCCGAAGAAGCTGCTGATGAAAACGCCGCCAGAGCAAGGGTAACGGAGTAGCACTGGACCTGGCGTCCGCGCTGGTCAAGATTGCGCAGAATCATTCCCTGGGCGGGCGACCACGATAGCCGGCCGGCGTTTTCCTGCTCGGCGACGAAGAAACGAAGGGCATCAAGTCGCGCGTACGCGAGACTTATCGCCCTTGCGCTACCACCGAACGGCAAGGTTCTCCTGCTATGACGTCTTAACACGTTTATTCGTCTGCAGGCCCGGCAACTATGCTCTTGATTGGCTTTGTTATCGCGGCCACAAATCCTACCTGCTCGCAGAGTTCATCACGCTGATCGAACATGCGGTTTCGTGTTGAGTTAGTCTCCACTCAAGCGAACTGCTGGGACCGCGGGCGTCCCGCCCGCAAATGGTCCACCGCCTCAGTCTCTAATCGGAACCTCTCAAGCGAACTGCTGGGACCGGCGTCCCGCCGCAAATGCGCGAACTGCTACGCGGGCGTCCCGCCCGCAAATGGTCCACCGCCTGCTCAGTCTCTAATCAGGAACCACTCAAGCGAACTGGCTAATCGCGGGCGTCCCGCCTGCAAATGCTCCATTGCCTCAGTCCCAATCGGAACCACTCAGGCGAACTGCTGGGACCGCGGGCGTCCCGCCCGCAAATGAGCTCGCAGCGCGAACAAATTCTTATTCCTTCGCCACCTCTCCACCGGGCACCACTGAAAGGCCAGTCACTAGGCTTTTCACACAATCCCGCTTTCACAGGATTATTCTCGATGTATTCGATCGTCTTGTAGAAGTGTTTTTCGTTTCTTGTATATCTATCAAAAATAATCATCAATCCAGAATTTACTCCGTGCGCTGAAGTATCTTATTCGCCCCGTGCGCCGTGTATGACTTATGTGAATGAATAAGATCCTTCAACTCGTAGTCCTCAAACCGCGTCATTAAGGAATGCACATGATTAGGCATCACTACCCACGCAAAGAGCCGGTATCGTAAGACCGTCGAACTTCAGCAAAGAGTTCTGCACCATGTTGGCGACTTGCTTATTCTTGAGAAAAGCTCTGGCCGTATCCCTGATCTAAATATTTTTCCACACGACGCATTAAGAGAAGTCTTTGCTGATTCGTATCTTGGAACCAGCTTTAGTTCGTTCTGCCAACCAGAGATGACTTTGCGTGGCGTCGAGTACCAGCGAGGTGGAAGGTGATGAATTGTGGGATCTCGATACCGTCGAAGTGCGGTAGGTAACCCTGACTATGCCAGCCAGCTAGCGCGAAGCTGTTTCTGGTGAGAGTCATTAATCAGTGACATGAGCATGATTTTAACCGGGTCGGGGCCGGAATACCCGGACTGACATTCAGAGGTAGGGTTGAGGTACTTGCAAGAGATTGCGGCTGGCAGCTGCGCGCGCGCTCCACTGACACCGGGCGGGACGCCCGCGGTCCCAGCAGTTCACGCTTGAGTGGTACCGAAACGGTACGAAGTCTGGTAGTAGTTTCCGCTCGACGATAGAGTGCAACCTCATCCCACGCGACGGCGGCCAGCTTCGTTAGAACTCAGTTCTCAAAAACTGAGGAAGAGGACCTATGAAAAGTTCCAGGACTATGGCGACCGTATCCTCCCTCGTGTCTGCGCTATTGTTCAGCGCAATTCTGTCCCTGACGTGTGAGCGAGCCTGCGAGAATCTGTTTAGCCAATGACAGCACTGCTTACCGTCGAAGGGATAACCAAATATTTCAACCAGCGGCGCGTGCTGGATGACGTTAGCTTTTCAGTGCGGTCCGGTGAAGTGTTGGGCTTGATCGGGCCAAACGGTTCCGGCAAAACAACTCTGTTTGAGTGTCTCGCCGGACTGATGCCCGCAAACTCCGGCGCCATCAAGTCAAACAACAAAGAACTGCTTCCCTCCAGGCGCAAGGAAGCGCTTTTCTATCTGCCCGACGCTATCTTCCCGTGGGCTGAACAAACGGTTCGCTGGGTATTGAATTTCTTTCGAGGCTCTACGAACGCTCCGAACAGGACGCGTCGGCGCTGCGTTGAACCGCTCCGGCTTGATGAACTGATGAAGGCGCGTATCGGCTCGCTTTCGAAAGGCGAACGCAAGCGCGTACTGCTCGCTCTCGGTTTACTCACACCGCAACCTTTACTAATGCTTGACGAGCCGTTTGACGGTCTCGATCTGCGTCAAACGCGAGACGTAATGACGTTACTCAAAGCCCATGCCTCGACCGGCAGAACTTTGATGCTTTCAATTCATCAAGCTTATCGACGCCGGACGCGTCTGCGATCGCCTGGTCTTGTTGAGTGCGGGCCGGGTTGTTGGCGAGGGAAGCATCAGCGATCTTCGGGTTAGAACCAAGCTGCCGGAAGCGGGCGTGGAGGAAATCTTTCTTGCGCTCACTTAAGTTTCGTGAACTCGTCGCGAAAGAGTGGCGCGAGTTATTGGCTTCGCGCTCTTACTGGCTACTGCTGCTGATGATTGGTCCGCTGGTTGGACAGGCATTTATTACCGCAGTGAAGTTGTATGCGGAAGCCAGCGGCAACGGGGCCGGAGCGGCGGCTTTGCGCGCAGGCGCTGACGCCGCTAGACGGCATCCTGGTTCCCACTTTCGGCGCTTACGATCTGGCAGCCACATTTTCTTCTTCCGTTCGTGGCAATTCGTTTGATCTCAGCCGAGAAACAGAGTGGCGCCTGAAGCTGCTGCTTCAGCTTCCGGGAAGCCTCGGCGCAAAGCTCGCCGCCAAAGGCACGGTATTGCTGGCGGGCTGGGTGGTGTCATGTGTGCCCGCTCTCATGGCCGTTGCTCTGTGGAAATCTTACGGCGGACACCTGCATGCTCCCGAGACGTTGAATCTTCTGCTGGGTCATTTGCCTGCGCGCGATGTTGAGTATTGGCATTGGCGGTAGCTGCTGCGGCGCTAACTGAGAGTGCGGCGAGCGCGGCCATTGTCACGCTCGGTTTTACGGTGGGCACCTGGGCGCTCGATTTCATTGCCGCAGGCCGCGGTGGGTTGCTGCAGCAGTTGGCAACCTACACCCAACCGCCGCCCTGCGTTCCTTTGAACAAGGCCTGCTGCGGCTGAGTACGACAGTAGTAATGCTGATGATTGTCTTTCAGCCTTCGCTCTGGCTGCTGTCTGGTTAAATACCGGAAGAACGCTACGTTATCGTCTGTCGTCAACACTGGCCCTGGCGGCGATCCTCGTCGTGGTGATGTTCGGCGCTGTTCGTCTACGAACCAGTTGGGATCTAAGCGAAAACCGGCGCAACTCTTTTCTTCCGGCTGACGAGACGGCGCTACGGCAGATTCGCGAGCCGCTGCGCATTACTGTAATTCTGGCGCCGGAGGACCCGCGGCTTACGGATTTCGAGCAGAACGTGCTCGAGTAAGTTACGAAGAAATCTTTCGCACCTTGACGTTCAGTACACAGCCGGTAGTCAGACCGGTCTGTTTGAAGGCAGCGAAGATCACTATGGCGAAATCTGGTACGAGATGCGCGGACAAAAAATTATGGATCGATCGACGATCGAACAGGTGGTGTTGGAACAAATTTATAAGCTGGCGGGAATCAATCCACCGGCAGCAAGCGAGGATAGCCGAGTTTCCGGGTTATCCACTCGCGGCGCGCCCAGCGCATGGCGCTGCCCCGGTTTTTTACGGTGTCTGGCCATTGATGACGATTCTGACGTGGTGGCTAATTCGCAGAAAAAGGAGACTGAAGTTATGAAATTCTCGTATTCGCACTATTAACTACGATGGCCGTCGTGTTGACGATCCTGCTCGTGATGCCGGTTGGAGCACAACGACGGAAGAGGTGCGCAGGCTAAAACTGTTCGAGTTGATTTGTCTAAGGAGAGAGCTGGCCACGAGTCTGGCAAGTTCTTGTCGGTGGTTGGTAATTGGTTAATTGTGGAAGACGGTGGCAAGAAAGTCTTGGGAGTTGACGGGAGAGCTTGGTTGCGTGGTCAACCCGCGAACGGAGTTGGCGCAAAATGCTCGGAGCCATTTATGGATCGCGCCACGAAGAATTTATCGATAACGTAAAAGCGTTTGCCTACTTTCCTTACGCGGTCGCCAAAGACATCGGCGACTTTCACGATGGCGAGATTAGTATTCGTTTCAAGCTGGTGGCCGGACAATTGGATCAGTGTGCCGGCATTCTCTTTAACCTGCAGCCAAATGGCGACTACCTCGCGGTTCGGTTCAATGGTAAGGAAGATAACGTAGTGCTCTGGACTTTCAACAAAGGGAAGCGGAGTTTCGTTAAGAGAGGTTCAGAGAATGTGCCGCTGCAGATGAACACCTGGCACACCTTGCAGGTTTCAGTTCATAGCACGAATCTGCAGGCTGCGCTGGATGGCAAACATTTGCTTGATTACACGCTCGCCGCACCGGTATCAGGAAGGATTGGCGTTTGGTCGAAGACGGATAGCGTCAGTTACTTCGATGACTACACGGTGACGCAATAGGAAACGGGAAATAGGGAGAAAGGGGGAATAGGGTAAGAGGGGAATAGGTTAAAAGGGGAAAAGGAACAGGTTTTCTTTCCCCTTTCCTCTACTCGTTTCCCTTTATCTAGAAGATAAACCGCGCTTGCAGCTGAAACATCCGCGGCGGATCGATGTTCGCAAACGCCGGGATGGCGTGTCCGTCTGCGCCTATCGCGTTAGCGGGCGTGAACTGGCCGAAAGTGGTGGCCGGTGTTGCTAGATCACCGTAGGTCGTCACACCGCGACCGAGGAAGTTTCCATGATTGAAGATGTTGAAGCCTTCCAACCGGAGCAGAAGTCTCATGCGTTCTGTCAGCTTGATGCGATTCTCGACGAAGATGGCCACATCGGAAGTCGGGGTACCGCGGAATATTGACTTGGGAACGACCCTGCCGCCGATAACCGGCCGGTCGTTGTTCGCGCCGTCACCATTGTTGTCAACGCCGGTCGTGGCATTGAACGGGCGGGCCGACGCGAGCTGTGTCAGCGTGCCGGCCGTGAAGTTGAGCGGGAACCTGTAAGTGAATGTGATCACCGCACGATGACGCTGATCGGCAACGCTCAGGCCGCGCTCCTTCCTCGCCGAGCCGCGAGATAACACCCTGGTTCGGCGCAATGCCGTTGCCGTCCGGCTCGAACGTGTTGGTGGCCTTGGACAGGGTGTAGCTGACCTCGGCATACATACGCCGGTTGCCGCGGTACCTGAAATTCATCTGCAAGCCGTCGTAATCGGCGACGCCGAGATTCATGATCACGCTAATCTGACGCACACCCCCGGCGGCCGGCCGGATGGGTCGAGTGGCGTTCGCTGCGGTCACGGCCTGGGCCGACGTGCAGGGCGGGTGACGCCTACCGGGCAGCGGAACTGTCCGGGCGCCGTGCGATCAAACGGCGACGGCGCGTTTAAATCAATCGATGCGATCGAGATCGCTCACATGCTGATGCACATAGTCGCCCCCGAAGAACAATCCCCTGGATATCTCGCGCTCCGCGCCGAAGGAGAACACCTGGCTGCGCGGATTCACCAATTTGTCGGGATAGTTCGGCAGCAGGTTGAAGTTCAGTCCATACTTCGCAAACTGTGCAACGTAGAAGTCTCGTCCGGCCAGCCCTGATGGTGATGTCGCGCGCGGGCAATTGCGTAGCCGGCAGAGTCCTGGGATCAACGTTCACCGGCAGGCATGGTCCACGTCAGGCAGGTCGGAAAACCAACTGTCTCCGGCATTCGCCGTATAGGTCGTCAACCCGTCAAGCCCGTTCACCAGATAACCGGCGACTGCGTTTGAGCGAATCTGCGGGTAATACACGCCGTAGCCGCCGCGAAACGACGGTGCGCGAGTCGCCCTTCGGATGCCAGCCGAAGCCGATGCGCGGCGCGAAGTTATTCTTGTCGTCCGTCAAGGTTTGCCGGTCGTAGCGCACGCCGAGATTCAACGTGAAATCAGGCGTCACCTTCCAATCATCCTGTACGAAACCGCTCAAGAGCCACTGCGGCAGGTTGTAGCTGCTGATCCCGTAGTTGATCGGCTGCGTGTAGTTCTGCACGTCGTTTAGCGTTAACTGGTCGAAGGGCGCTGTCGTCGTGTTCTTGAAGGCGAACGTGCCGAGGATCGCGGTGCCGGGCTCGCTGCCCGTGCCGCCTGAGGTGTGATGCAGCACGCTACCGCCGAAACGAAGGTAGTGGTCCGCCATGCGACCACGACAACGTATCCGAAAACTGCTACCTGGTGACTGTAGATGTTGGAGGCTCGCGACTGGCCAATCGTGAACGGCACAGCGCCACCGCGGGTGTAGGTTGTTGAGAGGTTCTGAGCTTCCCAGAGCGTGATCGGATCGCCGTGCAGGTACGCAAAGCGCGCCTCGTTGAGAAGACTCGGGTTGATGACAAAGGTGTGATTCGCCTGCAGCCGTCCATGACCGCCGCGAGTACCGGCGCGCGACGCTCGGTGCGTTCGTGCCGCTCACGGCGTCCTGCGGGTTGTCGTCTGAAAACCTATCGACGTTGAAACGGAACATCAAGTTCTGATTCGCAGTAAGCTTGTGATCCAGCCGGCCGTCGAAGAGGAACTGGCGGTAATGGCCCGTGTAGTCGAGGCTGCCCATCCGCCGGCAACAGGAAGGCGGGCAGCGTCTGAGGATAGAAACGTTGTTCGGTTCTGCCGCGTGTAATCGGCCGTGGCGAAGAAGAAAGTCTTGTCCTTAACGATCGGTCCGCCGATGGAGCCGGAGTATTGGTTCAGTTGATCCGGAATGTCCACCGGGTTGATCGCGGTGAGCGTGCCGGGCACCGACGCAACTCGGCGTGGACTGCCGGGCAGAAGTTTTTGGTGCGAAAACGTCTTCGCCTGCCAGCCACCACCGGGACGGAGCAGAAACAATCCTTCGCCATGAAATTCGTTAGTGCCGGATTTCGTGGTGATATTCAGCGCCGGGCCAGAAGTCCAGCCGAACTCGGAAGAGAACGCGTTCGAGAGCACGTTGATTTCCTGGATGGCGCCTATCGGCACCGTGGCTATCGCCGTTTGGCGACCCCAGGCCTTCATCGTTGTTCGCGCCGTCGAGCGTGAAGGTGGTGGCCCGACGTGAGCCAACGCCAGTGACGAAGTAGGTTGCGTTGACGAACAGATCGCCTAAACCCTTGCCCGTCCGAAACGCCGAGTTCAGGAGTGGCAGCGGCTGTCGACTTGCGACCGAGAATCGGCGTCTCGTCGATTCGCGGGCCGGTAAGCGGACAGACCGATCAGCGGGTTTGCGCGCACGCCGTCTGAAGTGCCAAAAACAGTGACTTCCGCCTTCTCAGAACCGACCAGCAACTTTACTTTCAGCGTCGCCGTTTCGCCGGAGCGGAGCGCGATGTCCTTAAGTTCTTCATTGCCGAATCCGTCCTTGGACACGGTGACCGTATAGGTTCCCGTCAGCGACAGTGCCGAAATTGTAGCGCTGCCGTCGCTTCCCGAGACGGCCTCGCGCGCGGCGCCGGTCGCGGCGTTCACCACCGAAACTTTGGCGTCCTGGACGACGGCGCCAGTTTGATCGACTACGTTGACGATCATCGATGCCGTGTTAGGCGATTGAGCGACAGCCGGTGCCGCGACAAACGCCAAGAGCACCAAGAGAAGCAGAGACAAGCGCAACTTAACGTCGCGGTGGGCCAGTCGCAGAGATTCGCATCCTCGGCGTTCGCATAGGGCAGTTTTCCTTTTCCAAGTTGATGCTCAGGAAGAGCAGGGGATCAGTGCAGCTAGGGAAGGTATTCCCAGACGGAAATTACTACCAGCGGTCGTAGAGTGAGAACTACTGAGTCCGTGAAGCGTCCGCGCTGCGGACTAGTCGGTCAACCCTTCTTGTGCAGAGCTACTCGAATCCGGCAGTGGCTACCGCACGTTTTGGCTCGTGTGGATTGTTGTGGGGAAGACAGCCGGTATCTGTTCAAACGGTCGATCAAGATCAAGCTGGAATTGTTTCTTTCGGCTCGAGACGTAGAGCCACATGGTTACGCGCCAGAATTCCTATGGCAATCGCGATCCAGGCGACCGACCAGAACAATGCGGGAATTCCGGTAGCGTTTGCCATGTTCACCGCATCCAGTCGGCACATTCGGGCCAAACGGTGAGCGACAGGTAAAAGACTGTTTTCAAATCGAGCAAAGCATTTAATACACATTGAACCGCGAGGAAGCTTACAAAGAAGGTCGCCACGCGCGCAGTCGCGTACTTGGCTACCGCGATCAAACCGACGCTAAGTAACGTCGCCGGCCAAAATAGTAAAGGGAAGCGCCGACGAAACCACTCCCGACATGGCGGGTTTAATGAGTCCGTAGACTGGCGTAAGCGCAAAGATCAAAGTTGCCGATCCGATCAGCACGACGCGCGCAGCGATGGCCTTGCGAATTAATACGAGCAGGAAGGCTCCGAACGCCATTGAGCCGAGATAGCCCGCGCTCGCCACGAACACTTGCGAAAATCTACCGCCGCCCGTGGTGTAGGTTTCTCCACTGGCATTGGTTGCAATGCTAAGGCTTTCGACCGAGGTTGCCCGTCAACAGCGCGGCGATAGCGTGGCCACCTTCATGAATGAAAGTAACAAAAATGCGAAAGGGGTAAGTGACGATTTCGGCGAACAGGAATAAACCAAAGCACGATCGAGATCACCGCCGCGGTAAGTAGCAGGGTTGCTTGGGGACGAGCGTCGCTCGAATTCCGTATTTCATAGTAATCTCTAAACGCTGGGAAAATTCACTGAGGTTCCCGGTTTTATCGGCTGCTAATCCTTTCGCTCATAGTCGCCCGACTTTCCGCCTGTTTTACGTTCAAGCCGCACGTCCGAGATTGTTATTCCCTTGTCGAGGGCTTTGCACATATCGTAAATCGTAAGCGCTGCAACTGACACCGCTGTGAGGGCTTCCATCTCGACACCGGTCTGGGCATTAGTTGAAACACTCGCTTCGAGATGCACGCCATAGTCTTCTATCTTTGCCTGCACGTCGACGTGGGTTAGCGGTAGCGGATGACAAAGAGGTATCAGTTCGGCTGTTCGCTTAGCAGCCATGATGCCCGGCGAGCCGCGCCGCTTCCAGTGGATCTCCCTTGGGTGTTCTATGCTGCTGGACTGCGCTGACCGTTTCCCTTGACATCAAAACGCGTGCGGAGGCGACGGCGTGCCGAGTCGTTGTAGCCTTGTCGCTGGTGTCGACCATTCTGACGCGACCCTCGTCATCGATGTGAGAAAGTTGATCCATTGGCTGGGGATTTACGTATTAGAATCAGTTTGGTAAAAACAAACGGGCGCTATTGTTTTTTTGGTTTCGCGGAATAATCTTACTATAATCCTCGCCACAAAATCCGATCACAGGGCAGTAATCGTAAAATTGTACAGCCGGGTGCAATCAATCAGCCCGAAGAACTGAAGCTTTAGTCTGATAACTTGACAGCTGGGATTGAAGCCCCCGATTCAACCATGTCAGCCACTTTAGGAAACAAAGGCGATAGGCCAAATCACTCGTCGGGTTACAGCGGCGCTGAAGAACACTCTGGGCCACTGCATTCCTTCCTGGAACATTCCACCTTATTGATCTTTCCAGTGCTGTTTCTCCTAAATCTTCACTGGGCCGGCTCACGACTTTACGAACTCGAACTACTTTGGCTGGTCGCGCTTGCGGTCCCGCTCGGCATAGTCGGGGGCGACTTTATTTCCGGCGTTGTGCATTGGGCCGCGGATACTTATGGTTCCGAAGATATGCCGGTGATTGGGCCGAGCCTGGTAAAACCTTTTCGACTGCATCACATCTACCCGCGCGATATTTGCACTCACGGTTTGGTGGAGACAACCGGCAATGTCTGCATCCTGGCAGTTCCCGCGCTTTCAATTTTTCTTTATCTGATGTGGTTGAAACCCGATTCCGCCTGGTTGGCTTTTTCCGCGGTCTCTCTTGCGTTGATGACGGTGGCGACGGTGGCTACCAACCAATTTCACAAGTGGGCCCATCAGGAGAGTCCTTCAGCTTTCGCACGCTGGCTGCAACGCAAGCGGCTGGTGTTGGAACCGCAGCATCACAAGCGCCACCACACGCAGCCGTTTGATATGAATTATTGCATCACCAACGGTTGGCTACAATCCGCTCTTGAATAAGCTGAAGTTTTTTCGCCGGCTGGAAGCAGCGCTGAAGTTTTTAGGTATCGAAACCGCGAGAGCAAAGAACGAGCTTGCTTCTCGAGCTGCACGCCATAGTAACCTGCTAACTGCGCACGCCTCGCACCAGCACGTACTCCAACAAACCCATTGTGAATCCGCGGTAGACGGCAATATCAAGCAACAGACCAAGCCTGCCTAGTGCGAAGCCGCGAATCTTGCTAATCGCGCGAATAGTTTCCGGACGCATTTGCTCAAAGTAGTAGCCGGGGATAACTGACGCTCCAATTTCTTCGATCTCAACTTTCTCAAAGCCGGCCGCTTGCATCTTCTGTTGATAGACCTCGCCTGAATAAACGTTGGCGCGGGGAACTTGCCACAGATTTTCGCGCTGCCTCGGCCACCAGTCTCTCAAGAGGGTTGCGCGGCGGATTCTTTACGATGAAGTCTGCCATGGCGATGACGCCGCCCGGCTGCAACACTCGAACCGCTTCGTGCAGGAACTTTTCCCGCGTATCAAAATGCTCGGGACCTTCAATGCTCAGCACGTGCGTAAAGCTGCCGTCAGGAAGGGCAGCTCGATGGCGGTACCGTGATGGAAGCGCACGCGATCTTCCGCGCCTGCTTCGCGTGAACGCCGCCGGCCGTGTTCAATATGTTTCCAGGTTACGTCCAGACCATCGATTGATTGAGGCGCGAAGTTTTAAGCAGGTAAATGTCCCAGTGCTGCCCATGCCCGGCGCGACGTCGAGCAGTTTGCTGGTTTCATTGAGACCGAGGATGCTACCCATTCGATGCACCAGGTTTTCCGCCGCTTTAATGTAATCAACAATCCCATTTTCCCAGAGTCCGAAATTCAGATAGCCGTTGTGCCAGTCCGCAAAATTTTCTACGCCGCCGGAATAGAGATTCTCCACTTTGCGCTCGTGAGCGCTCGCCTTCCATAGTTTTCTTTCGGCTTTGCTCATTCAATCCTCATTGGTTCAGCCGGTGCGGGCGGCCGTCGCCCAGGCAGTTCAGAGTTTCAATTGAGTTAGTATCTTACACCCTGAGAACGCTCTGGTTAGACAGGGAGACGCACAAGTTTGACTCTCATGCCCGCTTCGATGATGCCCGTATCTCGGGGCACGATTATCAGTGACGTTGCCCTAACAAAACCAACAAAATCCGACGACCCTCCCCATTTCAACGGTGTCGCCTCCAGGATTCCTTCTTCGCTAGTGCTTAACTCGGCCGGCAAATAACTCTCGCGCTCAACCGCACCCTTGACGTTGTGCGCAAGCACTGCCCATTCAAGCGGCAACGTCGGATCTGTCGCTCCCTGCATTGCCAAGATCGCGGTGCGGGCGAACAGATTGAAAGTCACGGAAACGGAAACTGGATTCCCGGGGAGTCCGAAAAAGAGTGTGCCATTTGGCAGTCGGGCAAAAACCGTTGGCTTACCGGGTCGCAGGGCCACCCGTTCAAAGAAAAACTCAGCACCGAGTTCTCTTAATGCGGGCTTGGTGAAATCGTATACACCCACCGAAACGCCGCCTGAAGTGATGACGATATCACTGCGGTCAGCTGCCTCGGCAATCTGTCTTTTTAGTAGCTTGGTGTCGTCGCCGGCGAGCGGCAGTCGTTCAACTATCGCGCCTGCCAGTTCTGCATAAGCGGTGATCGTAAAATTGTTAGAATCGCGAATCTGATCCCGATCGGGCTTCTGATCCACGGCAACGAGTTCACTGCCCGTGGCCAGTACCGCAACCCTGGGTTGGCGGCCGACGATGATTTCGGCGTAGCCAAAAGACGCGAGCACGGCCATTCCCGCGGCTCCTATCCGCTCACCGGCACTGAGAACGTTCTGTCCGGCCTTAATTTCGCTGCCGCGCCTGACAATCGACCTACCGGTGGTTACCGATTCCACAATTTCAACTTCACTCGGGCCGAGCTCGCGCGTTAGTTCGACCTGTTGCACGCTGTCAGCTCCTGGTGGCACTGGCGCCCCGGTCATGATCCTGACGGCCTCGCCTTGCTTCATTTCATTGTGCCAGCCGCGACCGGCCGCCGACTCGCCAACGACTCTTAGTTTTGCAGGCACGCTGTCGACGTCGCTGGCTCGCACCGCGTAGCCATCCATCTGCGAGCGATCGAAGGGAGGCAGATCTGAATCGGCAACCACGTCCTGGGCCAGGAAACGACCGCGCGCATGTTCGAGTGAGACGGGCTCAGCCGGTAGCTTGCGCGTCTGTGCTCTAACAATTTGAATTGCTTCAGCTACCGAAATCATCGATTCGTCGTTTATCGCATCTGGAATTGAAAAGCGGTTGCCCTTCATCTTAGCTGAAGTGCAACCGCTTCAAAGTTGGCGGAGCCGACGGGACTCGAACCCGCGACCTCCGACGTGACAGGCCGGCGTTCTAACCAACTGAACTACGACTCCGCAGGAAAACCGATAAACCAGATGCTCAGATACGTTCATACTAACATCTAGCATCCAGGATCTAACATCTGACATTGGTGGGCGCGGAGGGACTCGAACCCCCAACCTCCTCCTTGTAAGGGAAGCCGTCTACCATTGACATACGTGCCCGAAAAACCATCCAAAGATCAGCGCGACATACGTCGACTTCGTTCGAGACTGACGAGTCGTCATGCTAAGAGAAGGGGACGAGGGTGTCAAGGTGAGCACCAGTTCACAAACACCTTCGGCGCTCAACTTCAGCAGTTCACGATCCGCGCCCTCACGGGCATGGCTATTGAATGCCGGCCCTTCAGGGCTAAGATCGTTCGCATCTGATTTGTTCAAGGAGTTCCCTTGATTTTGCAGTCCCGGCGCTTCGCAGTTATAGTTTTCAAGCAACATCTGCTGACAGGCTCCCCAAACAATCACTAATCGAACCGGTGACCATCAATCGATGCCATCCTTTTCAAGATTTGCGGCGTTCGCTTTAGGCTAACTTGCCAGCTGCTTCTAGTCTCAGCTTACTCGCCAATGCTGCTGCGACAACAACCGAATCAGCAACGGCCACGGCGCGTGAACCCGCAAGCCGTTCCACAAACGACCCGCCTCCGGCAGTCGCGGAGCAAACCCTGTTGACGAAGTTGACGAAGGCGACGTGGTGCGCGTCGAAACGCAACTAGTCTCCGTGCCGGCAGTGGTAACGAACAAAACCGGTCGGCCGGTAACCGGCTTGCGCGCTGAAAATTTTCTGCTGTTCGAAAACGGTCAACAGCAAAGATCACAAACTTCGCAACCACGGAAGCGCCATTTGAAATCGCTCTGCTGCTGGACACCTCCGGCTCGACGCGCGTGGATGTCGGTCTGATACGTCGAGGCGGCGAATGCCTTCATCGATGCGTTGCGTCCGGGTGACCGCGTGGCGATCGTCGCTGCGTTCAATACGGCGCGCCAGGGTCAGTCGGTGGCCGCGAAGGTAGAGTGCTCTCCCAGCTGACCGGCGATCGAAAGCTGCTGCGTGCGGCGATCGAAAACCTGGGTTCGAGTAACGGCACTCCGTTTTACGACGCGCTTCGGCGCGAATTGCCGATGAAATATTTCATGAACCACCGCGCGAAGAAATGCGCGGACGGCGCGCGATAGTGGCCCTAACTGATGGCGTCGACTCAACCAGCGAATCTGATTTCCAAATGGCCCGGTCGAAGCTCAGTCCGGGCAGGGGTAGCCAGTTACTTCATCCAGGTCAACACGGAAGACTTCGTAGAGGATCGTTTGCTGAAAGATTGCCAGGGACGATGGGCGGCTGACGCTTTCCGCAAAACAGCTTGAACGCTATCGACAGGTTTTCTGTGCCGGGGTGCGGCCTGACGACCTGGTCGATTTCGCCATATGGGTCAGTTCGAAAGGATGCAGATTAGCCGCGACCTCTACAATCTGGCGCGCCGCGAGATGAATGAGATCGCGAGGACCAGCGGCGGTCGGAATTTTCTGGCTGCGAGTCTGCAGGACGCGCGAGCCGCGTTTGGGCTGGTGGCGACCGAGATCGGCACGCAATACAGCTTGGGTTACTATCCAACGAACAAAGCGCGCGACGGAAAGTTTCGACTATCAGAGTTGAGGTGCAGGGCGCGCCGGAGAAGCCGCAGGTTCGGGCGAGAGATGGATACTATGCTCCGAAGAGTTGAGTAGGCGATGCAAGAAATCAAGCATATTTGTCATTTGTCATTTGAGATTTATCATTTGTCATTTGCACCCTTGTCGCTATGAAATTAGCGCATGGTGAATGAAAAGAGTTCAAGCATTCCTCCCTCGCGAGCTGATGAGCTTGAGGAGCGACTAATTGATTTTGCGGTGCGGATTGTCAAGCTTCTCTGCTAACTTACCAAGAACTTCCGCCGGCAGGCACATTGCGGGACAGATACTGAGGTCCGGAACCTCACCAGCACCCAATTACGGTGAGGCGAGAGGGGCGGAAAGCCATGCTGATTTTGTTCATAAGTTGCGAGTAGTTCTTAAGGAGCTCAACGAGACGTCGATATGGCTGCGGATTATTGAACGAAGTCAACTATTAAGAAAAGAGTTGATAAGAGACATCGTTCAGGAGAATACGGAATTGTGTAGGATATTTGCCGCAACCCTTAAGTCGACTCGTCACGCGCCAAATGACAAATGAAAAATTTCAAATGACAAATGTCTTGAATGAGCTTCCGATGAGTAAAAAGTCTCCTTCAAGAGAATTCTATTAATAGTCCTCGATGGCGCCGGCATCGGCGCGATGCCCGATGCGCCGGAGTGGGGTGACGCGGGTCCGATACGCTTGGGCACATTCTCGAGTCGCGGCCGCTGCATCTGCCAAACCTGCAGCGTTACGGTCTCGGCAATGTCAGGCCTTTGCAAAACGTGCCGCCGCTCGCCCAGCCTGATGGTTCATATGGTCGCTGTGCTTTGAAGTCGAACGGGAAAGATACGACCACCGGCCACTGGGAGATGGCGGGCATTATTCTTGAGCAGGCGTTCCCAACTTATCCAAACGGATTCCCTCAAACGATCCTGGATCGCTTCGTTGCTGAAACGCATGTTCCGGGAATTCTCGGCAACTTTGCCGCCTCTGGTACAGAGATCATCAAGGACCTTGGCGCAGAACACGTCGCCACCGGCAAGCCGATTGTCTACACCTCAGCGGATTCAGTCTTTCAAATTGCCGCTCACGAAGAGATCATTCCGCTCAAACGGCTTTATGAGATTTGCGAAACAGCGCGCCGGATACTCGATGGCCAGCACAAAGTAGGACGAGTCATCGCCCGGCCATTCCTTGGTGAAACCGGCAAGTTTTATCGTACTGAGAATCGTCACGACTATGCCGTGCCGCCGCCGCGCGCGAATCTGTTGCCGGCGTTAAAAGACGAAGACCTCGATGTTGTTTGTATCGGCAAGATTGCGTCGATCTACGATTCGATGGGTGTGACAGAGGATTTGACCGGCGAAGAACAATCAGCAGTCTATAGATCAAACGATTCAGGCGCTGACCCAGGACACGCGCGGTTTGATCTTTTCGAACCTGGTGGATTTCGACATGCTCTATGGCCACCGCCGTGACACCGAAGGTTACGCACGCGCCCTGGAACATTTCGATGCCAGCCTGCCGCAAATTGAAGCGGCGATGAGCGAAGGCGACTTAATGATCATAACCGCCGACCACGGTAACGACCCCACCTTTCCAGGAACCGATCACACACGCGAGTACGCGCCGCTGCTTGTTTATGGAAAGAATGCCCGCGCGGGAGTGAACCTGGGCACGCGCGATTCGCTTGCGGACATTGGCCAAACGGTCGCGGACAATTTTGGTTTGAAGTTGACTGCGGGAGAGAGCTTTCTATCGCAAGTGAGAGTTTAGCCGCGGATTCACGCGGATAAACGCAGATCGGAAAAACAAAAAGTAATCATTCTAATAAGTTAAGACAAGTCGCAGCCGGCCTTTTTCAGATTCGTGTCATCCGCGTTAATCCGCGGCTGAAACTTAGTGCTTGGCCGAGAGGCTAGTGTAAACAAGAGTCAGCCATAGATCGGTTTTGATGAATCCGCTGGCCCAGGTTTTCCATTCTTCCGGAAGTCCCTCAGCTTTGATCTGATCCAGAGTCTTGCCGGCGGCCATGCGCTTTCTCACAATGTCAGTAGTTTGAACCAGCATGTTGTGAAACGCCTTCAAGCCGTCAGCATCTGAAAGCGGCCCGTGACCGGGAATTATCTTCACGCCCGCTGGAAGCTTACTAATGATATCGCCGATGTTCTTTGTCATCCCTTCCACGTCGCCGCCTGCTTCAAGATCGACAACCGGAAACCTGCCGTTGAAGAAGTCATCGCCCATGTGCACGACGTTCGAGCCGGTAAAGAAGATGACGCTGTCGCCGTCAGTGTGGCCGTGAGGAAGTGTACGACCTTGACCTCTTCGCCGTTAAAGAAGACTGAGACCGCGTTGTCGAACGTGATGACCGGCAAGGCCTCTTTCGGCGAGGCTGGCGTGGTGCGGTTGAAGAATTTCGACTTCTGTTCTTCCGAGAGCCGCTTGCGCACATTTGTTTGCGCGATGATAGGAGCGTCTGGACCAAAGGCGATGTTGCCGCCGGTATGATCGCCGTGGTAGTGAGTATTCAAAACAAATTTTAGTTTGCCTTCACCCAGCGTTTTCAAGGCCGCCTTGATTTTGTCTGCCAGCGGCGCAAACTGATCGTCGACAATCAAGATGCCGTCAGGACCAACCGAGACGCCGATGTTCCCGCCCGATCCTTCCAGCATGTAAACGTTGCCGGCAACCTTGGTGACTTTGATTTCAACTTTCGAAAAATCCTGGGCGAGAGTCGGCATTGCACTCGAACAGAGCAATATGATGGCAGCAAGCAGTAAATATTTCTTCATTAGAAAGTCTCCTCGAATCAATCAGTCAAGCGATTTGCTGGGACCGCGGGGCGTCCCGCCCACAAATGAGCGCGTAGCGCGAACGGTTTGGGTTACTTCCAAAAGACTGCGCGCCTGCGGCGCGTTTGCGGGCGGGACGCCCGCGGTCCAGCAAATCGCTTGACGCTCAGTCAGGTCATCCCTGTTCGGGATTCTTTAGAACGGCGATGAAGGGCAGGTTGCGATAGCGTTCGGCGTAGTCGAGTCCATAGCCGACGACGAAGGCATCGGGAATCTGGAAGCCCAGATAGTCAATCTTCACGTCCTTCTCACGCCGCTCAAACTTGTCGAGCAGTGCTGCCAGTTTCACGCTGGCGGCGCCGCGCGACTGCAGGTTCTGCAGCAAGTAAGAAAGAGTCAGGCCTGTATCTACTATGTCTTCCACCACCAGTATGTGACGACCCTCGATGGGAACATCCAGATCCTTCATGATGCGGACTTCGCCTGACGTTCGCGTCGAGGAGCCATAACTCGAAATCGCCATGAACTCGATACCCAGTCGCGTATCTATCGCCCGCAGGAGGTCGCTAAGAAAGAAGCACGCGCCTTTCAGCACTCCTATGAGCAACGGGTTGAGACCGGCATATTCGCGCGTAATTTCAGCGCCGAGTTCCTTGATGCGCGTTTGCAGTTGTTCCTCAGAAAGAAGCACCTCAAGGTTTGGATTGCTGAACTCCGAAGGTATCTGTGCGGAAGATGTAGCCAAGTTAATCGTCTCCTCGAGTGGGCTAAATATGATTGACAACGTAGTGCGGCAACGCTGTTGCGAATCTGCCTTATGGTGCGACATACTATTGAAGCTCTCCGTGCAGGTCAATCTTGTCCAGAAATTTGGACTGTTATATTTTCGCTTCTTCAAGAGGAATCCGGACTCGTGTCCAGAGCTAAACCCGCGCTTCTTAGTTGGGCGCTGTTGCTTGGTGTACTCGCCGGCGGAGCGCCGTCAGCGCTTGGCCAGGCGTCTGCGCCGGCCCCTGCTGTTGCTCCGGTTGCGACTCCCGCCGTCGTCACTCAGACCGCCATCGATCGAAGCCTGCCGGACGATGCGGCGGTCGACAAGATGCTCGAAGCCTATAGTCCAAAAGTGCGCGCCCTGGATCAGCCCATCGGTAAACTAATAGGCGACTTGAAAAAGGGAAGCGTAGGCGCCGGCTCACTTGGCAATTTCGTCACTGATGGCTTGCGCGCCGAAGCGAGCGGGAAACTTGGGAAGCCAATTCTGCTCGCGGTTACCAATAGCGGCGGACTGCGCAAGAGCGACATTGCTGAAGGGAAGCTTACCTTCCGTGATGTGTTTGAACTTTTGCCATTCGAGAACGCGCTGGTGACTTTCGATCTGACCGGAGAGCAAGTGTTGGATCTGTTGCGCGTGGTGACGTCGCACCGGGATGCGCAATCGGGGACGCGGATAAAATATCGAGTGAATAGCGATAAACAATTGGAGTTGGAGAGCGCGAAGTTTCTGATTGACGGTGTGGAGAAGGAGATCGATCCCGCGGCACTTTATACCGTGATTAGCATTGACTACCTGCTGATTGTGACCGGTAGTGACTACGCGACCGTGCTGAAGAAGGCGACCAACACGCGACCACTGGGTCTGACCATTCGCGACGCGATCACTGAATACATAAAAGCCGAAACTGCGGCCGGTCGCGACATCAAGTCGACTCTAGACGGTCGCTTCGTTTTCGATAAGGCGGCATCCGTTGGAGCGGAAGAACCGAAATGATTACCAGGCGCGGTTTTCTCAAGGCTTCAATGGCCGGTGGCGCAGTTGTTATGTCGCCGCGTTCTGCTTTGAATCTACTATCAACGCCGGTGCGGTCAGCGATCAGCGCGCCGCTTCTGGAAGTAGCGGCCGGTGAAACGCTCATCACGTTTCTGCACACCAACGACACCCACTCGCAGATCGATCCATTGTCGGCAAACGACGGACAGTATCCGGATATGGGCGGGGTCGCGCGGCGTGCCACGTTGGTTAAGCGGATACGTAAGGAAAACCCTAACACGTTAGTGATCGATGCCGGCGATGTATTTCAGGGAACGCCTTACTTCAATTTTTATAAAGGTGAAGTGGAATATAAGTCGATGTCGCTCATCGGCTACGACGTTGTGACCCTGGGCAATCACGATTTTGACAACGGTGTAGACGGCCTCGCGGCCGCAATGAAGTTTGCCAATTTCGAATTTGTTTCCTGCAACTACGATGTGCGCGGTACACCGCTCGAGAGCCGCGTAAAGCCTTACGTCGTACGCGTGATTGGCGGCGTGCGCGTCGGACTCTTCGGCATGGGTGTTAGTCCCGACAATTTGATAACACCAGAGAATTTCAAGGGTGTGAAGTACAACGATCCGGTGAAGGCGTCGCGGGACGTAGTGAAAATTCTGCGCGAGCGCGAAGGTTGTACTGTGGTGGTAGGAATGTCGCACCTTGGATATTACGTCAACCCCGGCAAGGTGAAGTTGGCGACAGTCAAGTTGCGGCGCAAGTGGACGGCATCGACTTCATCGCCAGCGGCCACACGCATACGTTTATGAAGCAGCCGGTGATAACGAAGACACCATCAGGCGGCGGCACTATAATCTTCCAGGTTGGCCGGAGCGGCATCTTCGTAGGCCGCGTTGATATGAAAAATACTCGGCGGCAAAGTGGTGGCATCTGCTGGACGATTGCTGGACTTGCGCGATGAGTCGCTGGCGTGAAAAGCAGGAGGCAGGAGGCCGGAGGCAGGAAGTAGGAAGCGGGAAGCACTAGTTCTAAGTTCATTGCTCATCTGCTCGAGTAACAACTGCACACTGATCACTGGCCACTGATCACTGGCCACTGTTTAACCCTATGCCTGATAACTCAACACGTGACCGCATAAGAGCACTGGTTCGAGATGTGCTCGACAAATCGATTCCCGCGGACGCGCCGAGTCGTCCGGATGCTTCCGTGACCTCGAGCCGTTTTATCGATACAGTTCCTAATAACCCGGGCACGCTCGTCCGCAGTCCGCGATGAATCGTCAAAGACAATTATCACAGAAGATGACGTCCGCAATCTCGCGGAAGGCGCTACGCTGCGCATCGCTGAAGGCGCGCGTCTGACGCCACTTGCGGCGGACATCGTCAGCGCGAAAAAGATCGAGATTATTCGACGCGTACCAAGACGCGGTTCAAAGACCTCCCGCCTGATTGCCATTGGCGCCGACCATGGTGGCTTCAGAATGAAAGAGGAACTCAAGCTTCTGCTTACGGGATTAGGTCACCAGGTCCATGACTTCGGAACGAACTCGGAAGATCCGGTTGATTATCCTGACCTGGCATACGCGGTAGCGCGAAGCGTTGCGGAAGGCGCATCGGAGTTGGGAATAGTCATCGATGGCGCTGGGGTTGGCAGCGCGATGACAGCGAACAAAGTGCCCGGCGTGCGCGCCGCTGCTTGTTATTCAGTAGAAGTCGCCCGCAACTCGCGCGAGCACAATGGGGCCAACGTTCTCAGTCTGGGAAGCAAGACGATCACGAGCGCCGAGATGCGCGAGATTGTGCAGGCCTGGTTGGCGACGGAACTGACTGAAGAGCGACACCGCAAAGAGTCGCCAAGATCGAGGCCGTTGAGAAACGGTATCTTTCTTAATTGTGCTCCAACAGTTAAATGAAGTCAGTATCACCGCGCGGTAGCGGATGGGTCGTTTCGGAACTCTCGATTCAGGATCAAATGCAGACCGAAACCCACCCGCTACCGCGAGGTGGTACTGGACCTCATTCACCGAAATTCACCCTAATACCTCCACCTAAAGACACCGTGCTAGAATATGTCACGGTGCTTAGTGCTTGTGAGCATCAGAAAACTCTACCGCAATGTCTAATTCCCACACCGGTTCAAACGGCTCGCGCAATCGTGACCTTGAACTCTTAATCGACCAAATCACAGATGCGATAGTCGCACGGCTTAATGGCGACGGCGGCGATCAGGCAGCCATGTGTGGCTGCACCTCGGAATGCTTTAACCGTTGCCCGGAGCGCATGCATCGCATCATCGACGCCGGGGCCGCCCGCATTGGTCTGGTACTAGGCGAAACCTCGTCCGCTAAAGATTGGGCCAGCTTGATCGACCATACGCTGCTGAAACCCGAAGCCACCGACCAGGACATTAAGAAATTATGTGAAGAAGCCGCGAGATATGGGTTCGCCTCTGTCTGCGTAAATCCAACCTGGGTGCGTGCCTCCGCGTGTAATCTTCAGGGCACGGGTATTCCTGTTTGCACTGTGATTGGATTCCCATTGGGAGCGACGCTGTCGGATGTGAAAGCTTATGAAGCGCGCCGCGCGATCCTCGACGGTGCTCGTGAAGTCGACATGGTGATCAATGTCGGAGCACTCAAGAGCGGCGACGATTGTCTGGTCGAGCATGACATTCGTGCGGTTGTCGAAGTCGCTCACGAATACAACGTGACGTGCAAAGTGATTATTGAAACCGCACTGTTGAATGACGATGAAAAGGTGCGTGCTTGTCTGGCTGCCAAAAACGCCGGCGCCGACTTCGTAAAAACGTCGACTGGTTTTTCAAAAGGCGGCGCGACGGTCGCGGACATCGCCTTAATGCGGCGCACTGTCGGCTCGGAGCTTGGAGTTAAGGCATCCGGCGGCGTGAAAGGACTCGAAGACGCGCGCGCTATGGTTGAAGCGGGCGCCACCCGCATTGGCGCCAGCGTTGGTGTTAAGATTGCGCAGGAAGCCGCGGGTCAAAGAGTAGCAGCGGCGCGCCGGCCGCGTATTGATTCTGCCTTCGCTCTAATCAATCCATCCCGTTCGAACCTTCAATTACAATATCCGCAATTCGGAAAGTCGAAACAGACGAAGCGTCGCTGCCTCTTTGCAACGGTTCTCGCCCATCCTTTTGAACTCTTGAAACCTCTGAGGTTTCCGTCTATTCTCGACTCAGCTTTCCGAATCCAAAGTTCAACGTAACCGAATGCCTGCCAAGCATAGTGTACTTGCAGTGATCCTGGGTGGTGGTGCGGGGACGCGTCTGTTCCCGCTTACACAGCAACGATCGAAACCCGCCGTACCGCTCGGTGGAAAGTATCGCCTTGTCGATATTGCGATCTCGAACTGCATAAACTCCGATGTCTTCAAGATGTTCGTGTTGACGCAATACAACTCGGCTTCGCTGAATCGTCACCTGGCCCAAACTTATCGCTTTTCCCAGTTCTCAAATGGGTTTGTTGAAGTAATGGCCGCGGAGCAGACGCCCGAGAGTCCACACTGGTTTCAGGGCACTGCCGACGCCGTGCGCCAGATTCTGCCGCACATTCGCGACTGGGGCATCGATACGCTGCTCATACTTTCCGGCGATCATCTCTATCGCATGGACTATGGCAAGTTTCTCGAGCGACATTATGAAAGCAACGCTGATGTAACTGTTTCTGTCACGCCCTGCGATGAAGCGGCAGCCAGCGACTTTGGTCTACTGAAGACGGACGAGAGTGGGCGTATTATTGAGTTTAAAGAGAAACCCAAAGGTGACGAGCTGCAGTCGATGCGGGTTGATACAAGCAAAGTTGGGTCTTGGCGAGGCTGAAGCTGTAGCCCGTCCGTTTCTGGCGTCGATGGGTATTTACGTTTTCAAGTATGACCGATTGGAACAGCTGCTCGCCGAGGATCCCAACGCTGTCGACTTCGGCAAGGAAATTATTCCCAGCGCGATCAACGCGGGCCATGTAGAGGGCTACTTGTTCGATGGCTACTGGGAAGACATCGGAACAATCACCGCTTTCTATCGGGCCAATCTGGATCTGACTTCGAAGATCCCCAAGTTCAATTTGTTTGACGCGGAAGCCCCGGTCTTTACCAGGGCCCGTTACCTGCCGCCTTCGAAGGTCGAAGAGTCGCAGATCGTTGAGTCGATCCTGAGTGATGGCTGCATTGTTCTCGGCGCCACAATTACAAACTCGGTGGTTGGGTTGAGAAGCAGAATTTCGAAAGGCGTGCGGATCGACTCTTCGTTTCTAATGGGCGCCGATTACTACCAGACGATTGAAGAGATGCGTGACGATGTGGTAGCGAACAAGCCACGCGTGGGGATAGGGAGGGAACTATCATTAATCGCGCCATCATCGACAAGAACGCTCGCATTGGCAGTAACGTTCGGCTGGTCAACGAAGCGGGAGTCGTTAATGCTGACGCGGATGACGGTTCCTATTACATTCGCGACGGAATCATTATTGTGCCCAAGAATGCTTTAGTTAAGGATGGGACGGTGGTGTAATCGCGAGTCCAGGTGTTCTCACGAGAAAAGACGATGGCAATTGGCTGGGGCAAGTCTTATGAAGAGCAGATGGAAGAAGCGAACCAGCGCGCTTCGAACGGAACGTACTCCGCGCGTACCAGCAGATGAACGGGCACGCCAGCGGCGGCTGCAATCGTTGAAATTATCGCGGTCGCGAGTTGAAGACCAGTTGAGTAAGGCGGTTCGTCCGGCGCATCGCCAGATGCTGATGAAAGCCCTGCAAGCTATTGAGGAAGAAGCCGACGAACTCTCGAAATCCCCCGAGCCACGAAAGGAAACCAACTAACAGCAGAGGCGTCGTTAGTTTTTGATTTGCGTGTATTCTTGGATCATAGTGGCCTCTCCCTAATGTATAACCTTAGCACCCTAAGCTCATGTGACTTGTTAACGTAATCACATAAGACCGCAAGTGTATGCCTGATAAACCAGCGACGCGAGATTATCATCCGGCTCGAGTAGAGCGGGCGGCTGCTCCGCTCCGGCGTTCTCGGAAAGCATCTGCAAAACGGCTGATTCTGCCGCAGGATGAAATCAATGTTGAAGTAAAACTTGAAGGCCGAACAGTAAAGCTAACGAATCTAGCGAAGCCGTTCTGGCCAAAGCTGGGCATAACGAAGCGAGACCTGATTCAGTATTACGCAGACGTTTCGCCATATCTGCTCCCTCACCTCACCGACCGCGCGATGGTAATGAAGCGCTATCCCAACGGCGCCGCCGGAGATTTTTCTTCATGAAGCGCGCACCATCGCCTCGCCCTGAATGGATCGAGCTTTGCCATATCCAACATTCTTCAGGGAACGTGATCGACTTCCCGATGATTCAGGATCTGGCTTCGCTGCTGTGGGTTGTGAATCTTGGTTGCATCGATCTGAACCAATGGTACGCGCGCTGTGACGACGTTGACCGGCCCGATTATCTGCACTTTGATCTTGACCCAGTTCCAAATGCTTCCTTTGAGAAGGTGATTGAAACGGCGCTATTGCTTAGGCAAGGACTCGAATCGTTGAAGATGCCCTGCTTCGCGAAGACCACCGGTTCGAAGGGCATTCATGTTTACTGTGCCAATCGAACGGGGGCCAACGCAAAAACAGGTTTGGAGTTTCGCCAAGGAGTTTTCGCATGCACTGGCTGCTCAAGCGCCAAAGCTGATAACCGCGGTCTACGTGGTCTCAAAAAGGCCGAAGGGCACTGTGCTGGTGGATTACAACCAGAATGCCTGGGGTCGCACACTCGCTTCAATCTTACTCCGTGCGGCCGCGCCCAAGGGCCACTGTTTCAACACCCGTGAAATGGTCTGAGGTTGAGCGCGGCATAAGCATCGAGGATTTCACTATGAACAACGTGCCGGCGCGGTTGCGAAAGCTCGGAGATCTTTGAAGCCACTCCTCGCGAAGCGAGGACGTTTCAAACTTGAAGCTTATCTTTAAGGTCGTGTCTCAGCTGCCCCGGTCGTCCTGGCCTCGGCTTGATGGCGATCACCGATCATCTTGACGTAAAACCTGAAAGGTCGGCGAGCAGACAGTTAAGAGTGAACGTTAAGCTGATCGCCGATCCTGCGGACGTTTATTCAAGCTCTGCGTCGCCTCATGTGAAACCTCAGGAGAGAGATGTCGCATGGAACTTGAGCCCGCGAATCAGAGAGAGCATCTGGACAATAGGTCACTCCACGCGATCGGCTGACGAATTCAACGAGATTCTTCTTGCGCATCGGATCAGCGCTCTGGTCGACGTTAGAAGTTTCCCTGGCTCTCGCAGATATCCTCACTTTGAACAGGCCGGAACTCTCCAGCAGTCTCGAAGCTATCGGAATCCGTTACGTGCACAATCCCAAGCTGGGCGGCCGACGGCGACCCAATCCCGAGTCGAAGAACACCGTCTGGAGAAATGCTTCCTTCCGAGCCTATGCCGATCACATGGAAAGCGAGGAATTTAAACAGGAGTTGAGGAGTTGCTTGAAGTCGCGAGCAGAAGTCGCACGGCAATAATGTGTGCCGAGGCGTTATGGTGGCGCTGTCACCGAAGCTTGATCGCGGATTTCCTAAAGTCGAAGGGCTTTGCTGTGATTCATATTCTGGATGGCAAGAAGACTGAGCCTCATCCATATACGCCGGCGGCACTGAATAGTGGACGGTAGCTTATCTTACGCGGGATTATTTGACGGCTAAACAGTTTTAAGTTTCAAGTTTCAAGTTCGAAGTTTCAGGTCCAGGCAGCCAGTTCTTAACTTGAAGCTTGCAACTTGCAACTTGGAACTTTTACCTGACCTTGCTGTGCCAGACCTTTTTCTTACTATTCTGCTTACGCCGTTTGACGCCAGTGCGACGAGGGATCTTCTTCGGATCCCCGGTAGCAGCCTTCTTAATATCGCCGCCTTCGTCTTCAGCAATCTCCGCAAGGGTTCGACGCGTGAGAATTGAAGCCGGAGCGATTTCGGTAACGTCTTCTTCCGTGGTGTAGTAATCCCGATGTTTTATGAGAAGCCATTGGCGATCTCTGGTATGAACCAACACCCAGGAGCCTTTGAGTTTCTTCCCGTTAAGGGAGAACTTTAACTCTCCCTTACGTATCGCCGCGCTTACGTCATCAGTTTCCTCGGGCTCATAGGTCCCGTAGTCCCAGACCATCACGGTGCCCCCACCGTATTCTCCTTCCGGAATGACACCCTCGAAGTCGGCGTAGTCAACCGGATGATCTTCGACTTGCATCGCCAATCTCCTGACCTTCGGATCAAGAGAGGGTCCTTTAGGAACTGCCCACGACTTCAAGACCCCGTCTGCCTCAAGACGAAAATCGTAATGGAGCGCTGTGGCTCGGTGTTTCTGAATAACAAAAATACGGCCAGTCTTCGTCTGTTTCTTTTCTGGCCCTGGCTCTGGGGTCTTACTGAAGCGGCGTTTCTTCTTGTATTCGTTTAGGAAGCCATCGACTCATCAAAGCTTGATGTGATTCTTTAAGTGTCGCGAAAGGGTTGAGTTTTATTGAGCATGGGCGGCCGCAGCTTCAGTGGCGCTCTCGATCTCGTTGGATTGATCCGCGAACAATTCAGATTTGTACCGGATCCAGGCCCAGCACTTCTCGCACCCTTCCGAAACTACGCCGGTGAATCGGGACGGCCCCGAGCTCTTTAAGCGCTCGACAATGTTCAGGTGTTGGATAACCTTTGTGCGAGGCAAAGCCGTAACCCTGGTAAGGGTGTCCATCTCAAGCATGTGAGCGTCGCGTGTAGTCTTGGCGATGATTGAAGCGGCCGCGATGCTGGCCGAAAGGGCATCTCCGCGAATGATGCCGCGCTGTGGCGCAGGACATTGAGGGATTTTTCTGGCGTCCACGAGGACGAAGTCAGGAACGCAACTGAGTCCATTCACGGTCTCGCTGCATGGCCAGCAAGCCTGCGTGATAGATGTTTATCTTGTCTATTTCTTCAACTTCAGCAAAGCCGAACGACCAGCACACGGCGTCTTGTTTGATCTGTAGGGCGAGTTCTTCGCGCATCTCAGGGTCGAGGATTTTCTTTGAATCGTTGAGACCGCGCAGCTTGTAATTCCGGGGAGAATGACAGCTCCAGCTACTACCGGGCCCGCGAGCGGAGCCATTCCTGCTTCATCGACGCCGGCGACGAACGAGAAACCCTGTGCCCAGAGGTCAATCTCGAAACGTAGCAAGGTGTGAAGGCGTTGACCTTCTGAACGCGATTGCTCCGGTAGCGTTCGCGGATCCTTCTGGCTAGTTGCTGCGCCCCGGCGCGCGTATCGACCTCCAGTGCCTCAAGCAATCCCTTAGGCACGGAACGGCTGCGCTCAAGAAACAGCTCTCGCAGTTCAGGAATAGATCTCAGCAGCAAGTCGTCGACAGAAGCCATATTGCGATGTGAACCTTTGCTTAACCCGGTTTGAATCTGTTCAGCCGTAACAGAAGTGTTATTCTAAAACGAAAAGTAACGACGCGGCGAGTTTTGAAAAGAAAAACAGCAGGCGTCGCCGGAACAAAGAGTTGGAAACTTACAAACTAACGCAATCGCAGCTTCGTCTGCTCGGAATTCTTCCCCTGGCTTTTTCATGGCGCAGGCTATCCACTACTGGCAAATCAATCAACCTGGCCACATGCTTTGGATGTGTAACATCGGAAACTTGTTACTCGCCCTGGGTCTCTTTTTGGAACAGACGATACTGGTCCGGGTGGCGGTAATGTGGATGGTTCCCGGTTTGGCGGTTTGGTTCTGCTTATGTTGTGCCGACGTGGGGCATGCTTCTCACGGGCAATTTTCAGCTACACGGAATTATTAGGAGTAGTTTCCTCTACCTTGGCCCACGTCGGAGGGTTTGCGGTTGGGATGGTGGCCTTACGAAAGGTCAAAATGGATTCGCGCGCGTGGGTTTATACTTTCCTCTGGTATTTGATCGTCCAACTTACCGCTCGCCTGATCACGCCCGCAGCCATGAATGTAAATCTCTCGCACAACATTCAAGCGGGGTGGGAACAAACTTTTTAGCGCCTACTGGAAATTTTGGTTTGTCTTAACGGTCCTGGTCGGCATTGGCTCGTGGATTCTGGGCTTGCTGCTCAGGCTTTTATGGCCCGCGAGGGATCTTGCGGTCGAAGATGTTCCGGCCCCCGGCTTTTGACGAGCTCTCTCAGTCCTTCTGCAACCATACGACGCCGCCCGATTGGTTTGTTTCCACCAGCTTCTTCTGCAACACAGGAGTCGATCGAGCGGTGACGGTTGCGGGGCCGGCAGGATTGAACACATAACTATCACGAGTGCGGACCGCTAGATTTGGCTGATTCACACGCACTTTGATTTGTCGTCGCTGGCCGGCTCTGGGCCGGACTCTTGGGTAATAGCCCAGAGTATATTGTCGGCGCAGCTCCTCGGCGATCTGCGCGAAGGCAGAAGCAAGATTTTGCGTTGAATCGGCTTCATAATTCCTGGCGCCGGTACGTTCAGCCAAATCCCGCAGGTAACGACTCGCCGTTTCGTAATCCCGTCTGCTTGATCCAGCGCCGCCGCCGCCCCGGCCGATCCCGCCGCGTCCTCCGCCCCTGCGGAATACGCCGCCGAGAATCTGCCCGAGAATGTCAGAATTGAATTCGGCCAACGACCCCCGGCGCCCGGCCAGCCTGAGCCACCACCCTGGTCCATGTAAGTGTTGTATTGCACTGGATAGATCAACGCGTCCAACTCTTCTGCGTCGCGAATGTTGCTGGCATAGGAAGCATGTCTGCTCGTAGTGTCGACGCCGTCGGTGAAAAGAACAATTGCCTTACGACCGCTTTCGTTATTCAGTCGTTGATTCATTACTAGATCTACGGCCTCGTAGAGTTTCGTGCCTTCGCCGGGTTCCGTGCGACGAATCGCATTACGCAAGCGAGAGCGGTCGCTCGTAAACTCACTGAGTACTCTGATGTTGTCGTCAAACGAAACAACCATGACGCGATCATCCTGGCGCAACTGGCTCACGAAAGTGATCGCAGCATCCTGAATTTCATCAAGGCGAAAACGTGTAGACCCACTCGTGTCGATCATTAGAACGACCGAAAAGGGTTTGTCCACCGAAGAGAAGAAGGCGACGTTTTGTTCGACTCCTTCTTCCCAGAGGCGGAAGTCTTCCTTTCGCAGGTTCGGGATGTAACGGCCGTCGCGATCGGTGACGCTGACCGGTAACGTGACCAGGGTGGTGTTAACGCGAACAACGTCGCCGTCGTCAATTTCCTCCGGGCCACTGTTGGCAGGGGCTGCGGGTTGTTGTGCTTGAGGCTGACTTCCCGCCGGCCGCGTTGCGCCGCGCAGCACGGGTGCGCGCGATGGAGTTGAAGAGTCAGGCGCGGTCGCTGTGGGATTGGGCGCCGTGGGATTTTGAAGAACTCTGCGTTGGCGCGTCTGGGCGTTCAAGGCGACAGCAGAGAGCGCAAGTAAGGAGAGGAGCGCAACGGAAAGTAATATTCTCTTCATGGCAAAATTCCTTGGCATCACTCACACGTCGTTAAGGCGCACGCTGGATGCGGAGATACAGGGCTATATGCTTAGAGGCCTGACGACAGGCCGAGGAGAGAATCTACATACGGAAGATAACGCTCCTGAGCGAATCTGGCAAGGCAACCGCCTGCCCGGGAGCGACGAAAAGTTGGATGTGGCCAGGTTAACTGTCGTTGTCGCCCCTGCTCGGGAATTATGCGATTATCTCTCGCTGCCATTTGACACTCTATGCGGATTTTCAGACGCCTACATTACTGGTGGTCGCTTTTTGTTGCCGCGGCGCTGTTACTGATCTTCGGTCCTCCCGTATTACTGGTTGCCTGGCTGACACGTAAGCATGACCTCGTTTACCCCTGGGCGCTTTTCGGTGCGCGAAACTGGTTGCGTCTGAGTGGCGTGAAAGTCCAGGTAAGTGGCACCGAACTCCTTGAGCCCGCGCAGACCTATGTGTTCATTTCCAATCACAGGTCGTATCTGGATACGGCAACGCTTTTCGTTTACACGGGCCGCAGGCTGGGACTGCTCGCGAAGAAGGAGTTACTAAACGTTCCAATCCTCGGAGTTGGGATGGGCTTCGTAAACGTCATGGCGATCGATCGCTCGAATAGCGAGCGGGCTCGCGCAACCGTAGAGGCAGCCACCACGCGCATTCGGTCCGGCAGATCCTTTGGCGTATTCGCCGAAGGTACGCGGGCCAGGCCGGGAGAGTTTCTTCCGTTCAAAAAGGCGCTTTTTATATGGCCGCTCAAGCAAGCGTGCCTATTGTGCCAGTGGCTATCAAAAACAGTGACTTGTTAATGGGAAAGGGAACAGGCGAAGCCAGAGCTGGGACTATCGAGATGGTCATGCTCCCGCCGATTCCTACTGCCGATTGCTCAACCGATGAAGCCGTCAAGAACCTCGTAAAACGAGTACAAGCGACTAATCGGTCAGGAACTCGAAGCGGCCCCGCGACCAGCCTACCAGACTAGCGAACCCACTTAGGGTTTGCGGGGCACCGTCGCGGGCGGTTTCGTTTCCGGCTTCGGAGCATTTGGATCATCTATCTCAATGATCTTTACCTTAGCGCGCGCAAGTTCAAAATCTGAATAACGAACTTTCATCCGAATATGCAAGGTTTCTCCGCTCTCAAAACCAATTCTTCGTCCGCATATGAGTAGGTGGGAAACCAATAGCGTCCATCGATCTGTTCACGATAAGTCTCGACGATAGGGAAACTTATTCCTCTTCGTTTCAGGCACGCCCTTACCCTTAGTCTTGACGATTTGCAGATCCTGATCGTCAACCCATACGCGACCTTGAAAAGAATCGCTCCTTACTCTTCTTGGGATCCGGGATTACCTTTGGTGTGACATCAAAAACATAGAGACTTAGTTCGTCAATTTTATCCTTGCCGACATATTTGAAATCGTACTGAGGTATCTTCACGGGTTCAAGGGCGAAGGGTTGTATTCCACCCAGATCCTCCAGGTCCTCCGTGGTAACCGAAGGAGTGAAGGCATTGGGAAGTAACTAATTTTTTCGTAACGGCCGCCAGCATCGTCAAAGGTGAAAATGGACACCCGATGATACTCTCCGTAATCTGGCCACCCATCCCGAGACTTTGAAGAACCGCGTCGCGTTTGAAGGAGTACTCGTTTAGCGCGTGGCGAAATTGAGTCTCTTTGGTGGTGAAGATCTTGATAATCCGCTCGATCTCGGTTGGGGAAATTGCTCCGCCATTAGCCCCGGATGTCTGCGTCTGTGCCTTGATAACGGGGGCCGATACGGAAGAAAGAACAAGGCATTACAGCCAAAAATATAGGTTCTTTCAGCGACCGCTTTTACTCATATTTCAAATCCTTGGAACTGGGTACTGCATCCGCAGGAGCATATTTGTATATGTTGACCGGCCGTCAGATGCCCGAAAAGAACCTGATGTTGCCAGCCCAAACCGGGCCAGGAAACCGGAGTCGTTAAACCGTCACAAACAGCGATTTTAGTGTTGCAAAATTCCATGCACTTGATGTAAGGTCTTCCGCGCAGAAACAATTACCGCAGTGCTTTGTGCGAGATGAATGCCTGATGGCTCACCTTGGACTAGGTATGTTAAGTCTTCCGCTGGGCGCAACGAGGGTAATTTAAAGGATCATTCAAGTCCTCACGTCGGTAACCGGCGACGTCCGTTATATTCTCGTGGACCTCAAAGCGCGAAGGCGCGATGGCAACGCTGAGCGGCCGCGTTGCAGCACGAGAAAGGCGTTAGGTCAAGCTTTGGGAGGAGCCTGATCAGAAGCTTGTAACCGATGATGTGCGTGGCGGCGGCTGCTCCTTCTGGGCGGAGTGGCATTTACGCCGCCGCGCGCACCCCAGCGGTGTCAAAGACCGTTTGCATACCGCTACAAATCCGCGCACCAAATCACAGATTGTAACATCAGGTTCAAGATCCCGTTGTGTATAAAGTTATTTCGTTCTGTCAGATCGCGAATTCGACGGTGGGACGGTTCGGAATTATTCCAAGCTCGAAGCCTTCCAAAAGCATGCGTCGCACAGCCTCGCGACCACGATCGGTGTAATCCAGAGTTAGGTCGTTAACCCACATCGCTACAAATCGATCGGCGAGGTCGGTATCCATGTCGCGGGCAAACTGCATAGCGTAGGCGAGCGCGTCATCACTGATTGGCAAGTGAATAGCGAATGCTTTCACTAAGGCAATGCGAAACCTGTCGAATGATCTCGGTTCCCAACTCCCGGCGAATTACGTTTCCACCCATCGGCAGGGGCAAGCCCGTCCGCTCGTGCCACCATTCACCGAGGTCGAGAACCTTGTGCAGCCCAATTGATTCGTAGAAGAGTTGTCCTTCGTGAATTAGAAGTCCGCATCGCACTGCCCGGACTTGACGGCGTCAATTATCTTGTCGAAAGGTACGACCTCGTACTTGGAAGTCAGCGTTGAAAATTCGCAATGCGAGGAAAGCACTGGTCAAAGTTCCCGGCACAGCGATTTTAAGTGTGGATATGTCAGCTGCTTTGGCGGGCTCTCGCGACACCAGTATCGGGCCGTAGTTATCTCCGATCGAGGCGCCATGAGGCAGCAGGAGATACTTGTCGGCGATGTAGGCATAGGCGTGGAAACTGACAGCCGTGACGTCGTAGGTCCCGCGAAACGCTTCCTCATTTAAGGTCTGAATATCTTTGAGTACGTGGGTGAAGTTAAGGCTCCCAGTATCAAGCTTATGCGTAGCCAGCCCGTAGAACATGAAAGCATCGTCCGAATCGGGTGAATGAGCAACGGTGATTGTGCGCGTTTCAGTTATTGTTGACATAAAGATCGTTCAGCACGTATAGGTGTCAGAAGTGAACCCACGTGGACTAGACCAGGCTTACGTTCCTGCGGTCGATTGGGTTGTAGATTGTATCTCGCTCGACCGCTTCAAAACCGGCGTCCTCGATTAGGCTGACCAGTTCGCTTCGAGACATTTTGACTTCGTTGTTTGTTTCAATCGAATAACTTTCAGAGAGTTCGCCACCGTCAGTAATTGTGCCGTCAATGTCATTGGCGCCGTAGTGCAGGGCAACTTGCGCCAGGCGTTTTCCCAGCATTACCCAGTAAGCTTTCAGGTGATCGAAATTATCGAGCAACAAACGCGATACCGCCATCGTCTTCAATGAATCTACTCCAGACGGTCCCGGCAGGTGGGCTAGCTGCGTGTTCTCGCGGATAAAAGCCAGCGGAATGAGGCACTGAAAGCCGTGGGACTTGATCCTGCTGCTCGCGCAAACGCAGCAAGATGGTCAACGCGATCCTCGACTGACTCGATGTGCCCGTAAAGCATGGTGGCATTTGTCTTTAGTCCGGCGGCGTGCACTTTTCCCGATAACTCAAGCCAGCGATTACCGTCGCATTTATGAGCGCAGATCATTGAGCGTGTCGGTTCGCGAAAAATTCTCAGCGCCACCGCCCGGACACGAATCCAGTCCCGCCTCGATCAACTGGCCGATTACGTCCTCGTCACTCATCTTGTAGAAGTGCGCAAAATGGTCGAGCTCAACCATTGTAAATGCTTTGAGATGAAGCTGCGGATAGTGCTGTTTAAGCGCCGGACAATAGATCGGTGAAATAACTGAACGGAAGCTTGGTGTTGAGTCCGCCGGTGATGTGAAGTTCAGTGGCGCCTTCCTTCACCGCTTCGCCCGCAATCGCGCAGGCTGTCGTCAATGTTATGCGTGTAAGCGTCGGGCTGCCGCGGCGTGCGATAGAAGCCGCAAAACTTGCAATCAACATAACAAACGTTAGTAGGATTAAGGTGCCGGTTCACATTGAAGAAAGTTGTGCGGCCATGCTTGCGGCGGCGAACGCTGTCAGCCAGCTTTGCCGAGCGCGGGCAAGATCGTCGGTTGCAAACAAGGCCGAGGCCGTCCGCAAAAGGACAGTCGTTCGCCAGCTCTCGACCTTCTCGGCAATCGGCGAGTCAGTATTTGGTCGTGGGAAAAGTTCATGAAAGTGTCCTTAGTAGAGCCGCGCCTCCAAACGTCACAAACAGAATCACGCTCACAAAAGCGTTAGTTGTAAAGAATGCGGCGTTAAGTTTACTCAAATCGTCCGGACCTGACTAGCCGGTGCTGATAAAAGCAATGCGGCAGTTGCCACCACACCTATCAGGGCGAAAATGCCGAGGTGCGTGATCCAGTATAAAGCAACGAGGGCCGCAAACGCGCCGACGTGGAGCAGGCGCGCTATCAACAGAGACCCGCGCGATGCCAAACTGTTTGGGAATCGAATGGAAGTCCTGCCTGCACTGTCAAAATCGTAATCCTGACAGGCGTACAACACGTCAAAGCCGGCAGTCCACAAGCATTACGACCAGCGATAGCAGAAGCGGCACGGGACTATCCAGGGCGCCGCGTACGGCGATCCAGGCTCCGGTGGGCGCAATCGACAGACACCAACCAAGCAGCAGATGAGACAAGCAGCGTCCAGCGTTTGGAAAACGAATAGAGCAATACGCTGGCGCAGCGCGACCGGCGCCAGCACCGAGCGTCAGCCGATTCAGCATTGCCGCCGCGAAAAAAGAGAGGCCGAGACGACGTGTAAACGCCCAAACAAAACCGACTGATAAAAGACCTGCCGGAAGAGCACGATTAGATGTTCGTGGATTGCGCAGCATCGTATTCTCTGATCCGCAATTCGATTGAAAGCCATTGCCGTCGAACGCGCGCCGACCATGGCCGCGGTGATCCAGAGCAAGCTGTCTGCCCGAAGGTAATCCGCTTCGCTGCGAGTACCGCGCCAAAAATGCAAACGGCAACGCGAAAAGCGTGTGCTCAATCTTGATCATCTCGAGCGTGGTGCGAACGTTGTGGAGAGGGCTGGCATGGCGGGATCTAGTCTTCTCTCGCGCCCGTCGAGTTCGGCGGGTTGGTCCTGTCAACCTCGCCATTGCATTGACCTGCGAGATGCGGAACACCCAGATGATCGAGGATGCGAAAAACCAGATGGTCGACGAGCGCTTCGATGGTTTGCGGCCGATGATAAAAGCCCGGACTCGCCGGAATAATGTGCGTGCACCGGCACGCGCGACAGCCGCAACATATTCTCCAGGTGAATAGCGTTGTATGGCGTTTCGCGCCGGCACGATCACCAGCCGGCGATTCTCCTTCAGCGTCACGTCGGCCGCCGCGATGGATTAGGTTTGTTCCCGCGCCGGACGCGATTGCTCCGAGCGTGCCCATCGAGCAAGGAACGATGACCATTCCCTCCTGTGGATGAGAACCCGACGCCGGCCTGGCGGCCACGTTGTCGAGACGGTGCAATGTGAACAAGCCGGGAGTCTCCAGACAGGCCCAGCCACTCTATTGATTGTGCCGGCATCCGCACCGGTTAGATCGATCCTAAGCTCGACGCTTGCAACGGTCGTCGCTGCCTCAGACGATGATCAAATTTATGCGCTCAACCACGCCGCTGGCAGCTGGGTGCCGGAGCGTGCGTTGGCGTATAAATTGACCCGGAAGCGCCGGTGATTGCTACAGTAAATTCCATCGTTATGTGCCGTGGCTTGAATCTTACAAGCGGCGAGACAGCGGCGCAAACGGCAAAACAGCAGACAGCAAACAGAGCAGCAAGCGGTTGAGAGCAAGAGGTAGTTTGGTTATGCCACTCCACCTCCTGCTGTTTACTGTTTGCTGTCTGCTGTTGCTGTTCTTCACTGGGTTTACGCGAAACTTTGCAATTTCGTTACAGTAACAGTCATGGATCTAAATGCGTTGGAATCAACTCCTGGCGGCCTACTAGAAGCGGGATGAGCTGGAAACCAGCACGCACGCATCAGCGAGCTTCATTACGAAGACATCGGGTCGGCGCCCGACGTGGATCACTCCCGCTCCGCTCGCCGGGATTTCCCGGAAGTGGTGTTCGGAGCTGGGAGACGCGCTGAACAGGTGTGCTCGGCATTGTTGAGCGACTCGTTCGACACTCGCCAAATGTTCTCGTTACACGCTACTGATGCTGGTGCTCATGGTGAAGTGAGAAACATCCTTACCGAAGCCGAGTGGCATGAGACGGCGCGACTAATAAGAATTCAGCGAGACAACACTGAACTCGGCGTGGGCGAAATTGTGAGTTGTAAACTGCGGGCACCAGCGACAGCTACCGGTTGCAGAAGAAGCGGCGCCTGACCGCCGAAGCGATGGGCAATCGAGTGAAGCGAGTATGGGACGTCGGTGTCGCCGGTATTCATCGCGTGCTGCGCGGAACGTTCTCTGTTGCAAAGTGCGCGAGTGGCGATCGTTGCCGCAGGGATGGAAGGTGCGCTTCCTTCTGATGGTAGGCGGTCTGGTGAAGGTGCCGGTTAATCGCCGTGCCGACGAGTATCGGCTGTGGGGCCTCCGTCGGCGGCGTCGCGGCACTCCTGGGAATGCTTAACTCCTGTGCGTCGAACGTGACGGTGGTGAATATTGATAACGGCTTCGGCGCAGGTTTCGTAGCGGAGCCTGATAAATCGCAAATGGCCGAACGACAGTGAAGAGTGAAAAGTGAAGAGTGAAGAGTAGCAAGCCACGTTCCCAGTGTCCCTCAAGCGTGCTCGTTGCGGGGTTTTAAGATCAACCGCGCGCGGCGTATAATCGCGCCCGTCCAGCCGTTTGAAATT
>ERZ1370068.8533-contig-7378_pt1 | contig 50160 bp, 84 predicted proteins | sample MGYA00561227_ERZ1370068 | MGnify/ENA primary metagenome ERZ1370068 (study PRJEB38410, sample SAMEA6850437) | metagenome | study: Metagenomic assessment of the ecological functions of the soil: analysis of the soil microbiota associated with the... | reverse complement strand
TATCGCTGAATTGCCAAGTTACGGCGTATTGCTCAGGGTCCACACCTTGCCGGCAGAGAAGAGCGCACCCTTGTTCTCTGATCGCGGGCGAGACCGCAGCCGGCGATCACCGCTTCGGAGGAGCCATACATCGGCGAAGAATCGATCAAGCGTCCCGCCGCGATCGAAGAAGGTCGTGCATCACTTGCGCGCGGGCAGCGCGGAGCTTTTCGTTCGCTGCCGACATTGAAGGTGATCCAGGTCCCCAGGCCTATGGCGGAATTTGCTCACCCGTGGACGGGATCGCCTTTTCAAGATCGCCCCGGGGGCAACGCCTTTGGCCGAGCGCCGGAAGTGTCGCCGTCGTCCGCCGAGACTAGCGACCGACCCAACAAATGTGCGGCGCGTCAGATGACCCATGGCGACCACATGAGATGTCTAAAAGCTTGTTGCCAACGGCCCGGTGTCGTTGCCGCGGCGGCCCGACCGCGAGCGCTCTGCGCGCCATCGCCACAATCGTCAGCCCCTTGTGGCGTCATCCGGGCAACTCACGCACGCCGCCGCGAAACTCCGCCGCTTGGCCGGCTTTATCACCAAAACTGCAATGGCGATCAGGTTTGGCTGGCCTTAGCAGCAAAAAGAACGCCTCCCAGCTAAACGGTGGAAGAGGTTGTCCTTGCGGTCGGCAGGGGACTGTGACGACCTTGGCGTTGACCTCGAGCTATAGGGTCAGACCGGTTTGCCTAACTTGAGGCCCACCCGACTACCCTCGCCCAACGCGAACTCGGCATCGACGAGATGCCTATCGTCCGTGCAGCATTGCACGCCCCCGCGTCCCCGGCTGGGAAATGGAAGTTTGCTGTCGATTGCCGTGGTTGAGCCGGCCTTGCTCCAACTCTTCGCGCTCGCCATCCGTCGGCGAGGTGATTATCTTTCGGTCTGTTGTGCTTGCGACACCAGGCTTTGCCTAGGATACAATCGTTGACCGTCATTCCTGACGGTGCAATATTCGCCCCTTTGTCAGCCGCCAGCGACCCAGGCAATGCCGCAGATCGCCGTCCAGGATCTGTCCAAGACCTATCGCGTGGCTGAACGGCAGTCCGGGCTCATGGGCGCGGCGCGAGGTCTGTTCTCTCGAACGTATCGAAGCATCGAAGCCCTCGATGGCGTGAGCTTCTCGCTCGATCGGGGGCGAGCTCGTCGGCATCATCGGCCCCAACGGCGCGGGCAAAGTCGACCCTCATCAAGATTCTCTGCGGCATCCTCGATGCCGTCGTCCGGGTACTTGCGAAGTGGGCGGCCTCGTCCCTTGGCGCATGAGCGCATTCGTCACGTGACGCGCATCGGCGTCGTCTTTGGCCAACGCACGCAGCTGTGGTGGGACCTTGCCTGTCATCGACAGCTTCGAGCTGCTGCGCGACATCTACCGTGTGCCGGAAGGCCAGTTTCGCGCGACCGCCGATAAGCCTCATCGCTCTCTTGAAGATCGAGCCGCTGCTGCATCAGCCGGTGCGCCAGCTCTCGCTAGGGCAGCGAATGCGCTGCGACATCGCGGCCTGCCTGCTGCATTCGCCCTCGATCCTGTTCTTGGACGAGCCCACGATCGGGCTCGATGCCAACTCAAGCTTGCGGTGCGCGACTTCATCAAAGACGCTCAATCGCGAGCAGGGCGTCACCGTGATCCTTGCGACGCACGATATGCAGGACATCGGGGCGCTGGCCGAGCCGGGTCACTAATCATCGGCAATGGGCGAGTGCTGCGCGACGGCTCAATTGCAGCCATGCGCGCCGAGACGCTCGGCGGAGCGGCGCCTCATCGTCGACTTCGCGGAAGACGATAGGCGACATCGACATCGTGAGGGGTGTCACGGTGCTGCGCTCGCACGGGTCGCAGAGTGGAATTCGCTTTCGATCCGCGGGTGACGACGGCACACACTTTGATCGGTCGAATAACGGCAGATCATCGCATCGACGATCTGTCCATCGAGGAGCCCAACGATCGAGGAGCTGATCGCCAGGTTCTACACCTCCCACGGCGCCGTGGAGGCATGAGGAGAGCGCCATGCTCGCAACCATCGCGCGCCCGTATCTGGCGACTTTTCGCAGCCCGATTCTGCGATGCTGCTCAATACCGCGCGGCTGCCCTTGCGGGCATCGCCACGCAGTTCTGGTTTCAGCGCCATCATGGTCATGGCGCTCACAGCGTTTACGGGAGCGGCCGCGGGGCCCGTCGATCACGCTCGCCCAGGCGATCACCTACATCTGGCTGGGGCAGGCCTTTCTCGGCCTTCTGCCTTGGAACGTCGACACCGAAATCGCAGCCATGATGCGCAGCGGCAATGTCGCCTATGAGCGCCTGCGCCCCGTCGACACCTATTTCTATTGGTTTGCCAGGGCGCTTGCCTGCAGCGCGCGGCCGGAACGCTCTCTGCGCTCATTCCTCTGCTCGTCGCCACCGCCGTTCTGCTTCCGCCGATGGGGCTTGGCGATTGGTCGTTGCGGCCGCCTCCCAGCCTCGAGGCTCTCGCGCTCTTCGCGCTTTCGATGGTCGCCGTTCTCTTCTTGTCGTCAGCCATTACGACGCTGCTCAACATCTCCGTGATCTGGACCGTTTCGGGCCAGGGCATCAATGCCATCAGCAATTCGCTCGTCGTCATCCTGTCGGGCATGGTCATCCCGCTGCCGCTCTTTCCGGACTGGGCTCAGGCATTTCTCTTCGTCCAGCCCTTGGCCGGTCTCGTCGATATTCCCTATCGCATCTATTTCGCCAATTTGTCAGGTGCTGCGGCGCTCGGCGGCATCGCCTTGCAGATCACCTGGACGCTGCTCCTCATCGGCCTTCGGGCGCCTGCTCATGGCGCACACGATGCGCCGTGTTCAGGTCAGGGAGGTTGAGGTGAACGCTCTCCGCTTGTATGGGCGCTACGCCGCGACCTCCATCAGGGCGCAGATGCAGTATCCGGCCTCGTTCTTGTTCCTATCGCTTGGGCAGTTTCTGTCGACCGTCGTCGAATTTGTCGGCATATGGGCGCTCTTCGAGCCGGTTCCACAGCCTGGTGGGCTGGACCTTGCCGCAGGTCGCCCTCTTCTATGGGACGGTGAATATCTCGTTTGCCCTTGCCGATACGATCTCGCGGGGCTTCGACGTGTTCGGCCCGCAATTCGTCAAGACCGGCGACTTCGACCGCCTGCTTCTGCGCCCCCGCTCCACCGCCCTGCAGCTCATGGGCCACGAGCTCAGGCTGACCCGCATCGGCCGCCTCTTGCAGGGCGCGCTGGTGCTCGGGATCGCCGTCGGCCATGCTCGACCTGTCGTTGGGGCGTGCGCGAGGTCGCGCTTCTTGCATGCCGCAATCGCCGGCGGTGTTGCGTTCTTCCTCGGCCTGGTCGTGTTGCAGGCAACGCTCGCGTTCTGGACCGTCGAGAGCCTGGAAGTCGCCAACACGCTCACCTACGGAGGCGTCTGCCGCGGCTCAATATCCAATCGAGATCTATTCCAAGTGGTTCTCGGGAGTTCTTCACCTTCGTTGTGCCGCTGTCTTGTATCGCCTACTTCCACATATCGTTTTGGCGTGCTTGGGCATCAACGATCCCCTGGGCGCCGCCTCCGTGGTTTCTCTACCACTGAGCACCTGCCGCACCGGTTTTGTATTCCTCGGCATTTCTCCGCTCCAGCTGGCGTCTCGGCGAGGCGGCACTACACGTCAACGGGAAGCTAATGTGGTGCGGAATCCGCTCCGGCAAAGCCGTGACCCAGCGCAAGGCGGTGAGTTTTTGCGCGTCTCGGTTGGCGCAATGATCTGGCACGAGCGCGGATGACGGGCGCGGAGCTCCTGTCAGGTAACTCAATCTGTTTGCGCGGTGAAGTAGGTCCTCATCTGGGACAACATGGCGGTGGCGAAGCCACCATCGCCCATCGCCGCCGAGGAGGTCGTTGCTGGGAGCCGCGAGCCAACAAGCCATTTTTATTCCTTTGCGCTGGCTTGAGTCGCCGTACTCGCCGATCCTGCGCGGCAACCAGCCTACAGCCCTGACAAGCGTTCGTCGATCTGCCGGTGATCACCGGCACCGGTCCGGATAACTCTTTTCTTCAAGCCATTGGTACGGCAGGAGGGCTCAAAGTTACCTGCGGCTCGTTCAGTGGTCGACGCTAGCATGCTGCCAACAGGCAAGCTCCGGCCTGCGCCGCGGCACCCGATCCACAATACCTTTTGCGGATGGGCGGGCCAAGAGACGGCCGCCCAAAATGCCGCACACGCCTGCATCGCTGTAACAATCCAGCGAAATCGCCTCTCGCGCTTTTGCCGCTTCACTGACCTTCGAAAATACGCGAGCAAGCCTTCTCACGACAGCGGATCCGCATGACCGCGTGCGCCCGCTCTGGGATCTACGCCGCGCGGATCGCATCGAGCACCGTCCGATGTTTTTGCTCCGGACCGCTTTTAGCCGCGTGGCCGGATGCATCCGTGACGGGTTTGCGAGGCCGGGTTCCACTTACCAAAGACGATGTGCTCCCGCGGCGATACCATGACCGAGTATCAAAGAACCGGCTGCGTGTCAGCACACGGCGATCACGTAGCGGACAGCTCGAAGTCGGCATCGCTGCCTAACTTTCCGCGCCGGACAACGTCCTCAAAGCTTCAAAGCCGCACGGCCAATCCTCGGCTGTCGTGACTACTGCTGGAACGCCCGTTCAACTATCCGCTTTGATAAGCTCGCCGGCCGCCAGAGCCTTTCCCGTAACGGTTTGGCGCCATCCAGTTTATTTCTTACGGGCAAGTGCTGGCGGGGTCAGATGGCGGCTGGCGACGATCTGTTGCCGCGCAGCTGCGCCATGCACTTCTCAGCCTGATGGTGCAGAACTACATTGTACGCGGGCTCTACCATGGGTGCCGGTCGGTTGCTGCGCAACGACGTGAGGTCAGGTCGAACAGCGTCGCGACGCCGCCGCTTGATACCGTCGAAGCGATGTAGAGCGCCGGGGCCTGGATCGTCGACGTGGGTTCACGCCGCCTGAGGTGACCCAGATGCTGCCGTGCGACTATGAATAGATTCTTCCACGTCGTGGCTGCGTCCCCACTCGTTCACCACCGAACGCTCGGGTCCGTTCCCATGCGCGCCGTCCCCAACAGGTGCCCGGGGCTGTTGAGCACGGTGCGCGACGCAAAGATGCGTTTGGCCCCGGCGACCGTCAGGATCTCCGTCGCGCGAGAGCGATGCCGTGTTCCATCATGCGGCGCGTGTTCGCTGATCGTGTAGTCAATCTTCGCAGCCGGGATGCCATGGCTGTCCTAAGCACCGGATCGAGGGTCACGCGGTTGTGCTCTTCTGGCAAGTCCTCGCAGGCGACGCCCGCCAGCAGCCGACGGTACATGAGCGTGCGATAGGCGCGGTGGTGGTTCTTGCCCCAGGGTAGGCGGCGGTGCCCAGATTGGTGATCGCTGCATGACCGGACCGGTGCCAGTCCGAACTGCAGCGTATACCCCCGCACGAAACCGCGTGACGGATCGGTCTCGTAGAACTCCTTGCTCCACATCACCGTTTGCGGACCGCGGTCGCCGTCCATCTCCTCGTCGATGATAACCAGAGACCTGCGGCCAGGGATGCAGCATCAGGTTTTTGCCGACCAGGCCCGAGGAGTTCGCTGAGCCGCTGGAAAGCGCGAAGAAGCGGAGTTGAGCAGCAATCGCGGTGTGCCGATGCCGTTGGCGGCCAGAATCACAACCTCGGCCGGCTGGAACCGCTCCATCCCGCTCGGATCGTAATAGATCGCGCCGGAGGCCATACCGTGCTCGTTGGTCGTGATCTGCCGCACGCGGCAGCGGCGTTGCGCAATTCCACCCCGGCCCTAAGGGCGCGAGGCCAGTACGGTGATGTCGACGCTCGCTTTTGCCCCTGCAGCAGCCCGGCGTGCAGTGGCCGAGGTTGATGCACCTGGCGCGTCCATCGTAGTCCGTGGTCGCCACGGAAATGTCGGACGACGCCAACCAGTGCCACACCGAGCTCGTTGAGCTGCGCGCGCGTAGCGCGTTCCCGACCTGCCCAGGGGTACCGGGGCATGGTGGGCTCGTGCGCGGAATAGGCCGGGGTCGCCGGCGAGGCCGGCGACACCCATCATGCGATCGTTCTCCGCGAAATACGGCTCCAGCGTCCAATAGCCGATTGGCCAGTTGTCCGCCACGCCGTCGAGCGTCCTCACGTGGAAGTCGGACGGATGCATGCGCGGAAAATGCGCCGTAGAGGATCTGTGCCGCCGCCGACGCCGTTGAAGTTCGCCACTTTCATCGCGGAATTGTCGTCGTTGACGGGATAGTCGGTGTCTCGCGCGCGGCGGTTCGGGCTGATATCGAAATCGCTATAACGGCGCGCCTCCCAGTCGCGACCGTGGGTGGGGAAGTCGGAGGATTTGACCCAGTCACCCTGTTCGAGGCACAGGATCTTGAGGCCGCGTCTCAACGAGGCCCCAGGCCACCGCGGCGCCCGAGGCACCGGAACCGATAATGAGCACGTCCACGATATCGTCGGTCGGTCGGGGAGTATTCGCTCCGGCCATCGTCAACGTCCCCTACCCTCGACATCGCGCCACATCCGCGGCCGGCCCCGCACGGCATCGAGCAAGGACCAGTCGCCCTGCTCCAGGACATGTCCCTTCGGATAAGGCGCGCGTGGCTCGAGACCCAGCGATCTGACCACGCGGTCGTCGCGGTAGTAACATTGCAGCACCGCCCGGCCGAGCGCCATTATCTCGGCTCCGTCTCGCCCGAGAAGCGCGGTTGCCACCGCCTCCGCCGTGGACGCTTCAAGGGTATCGAAATCTTCGCCGGCCAGCGCGCGCAGACTGCGCAAGTGCCTTGCGCACGTCGTTTCGATCGCGCCCGAGCGAGCGCATGATATCGGCGAAAATAGCCGCGTCGTCGGCGCCCGGGACGCCATACTCGGCACACGCGGGCAGCATGATCCCGGCCAGCCGGCGAAAATTGCGGCAACTCGGACGCCGTCAATTCACAATCGCCATTGCCCGCCATATTTTTCACCGTCGCCCGTGCGCGCGCGCTGCGCATATGACGGCCTCCATCATCAAGTCATTGGCGTTCTCACAACGCCATTGCAGGTCACAGAGCACGGCAGATGCTTAGCTGAGCCGAAGGGGAGCTAATCAATCCCGATGTGCAACGCCGGGAGGATAGCTCGCTAGATCATGAGAATGCCAAATTTACGCGGCCGGGGGTTAGATCTGTTGCGGCACACTACTGACTTGGGCCATGCTATGTCCCCACTGGCAATGGAGGATGGGGTCGCCTCGAAACCTGCCCCGTGACCAGATCGCATCAAGGCCATTCTAGAAACGTACCCCACGAGACCGTAACGCGATTGCCGCTCCAATTCCGTGAGTTCATCGCGTTGATGGCGCTGTTGATGTCGATGACCGCGATGTCGATCGACATCATGCTGCCAGCCCTGCCCGACATTGGTGCGACGCTTGGCGTAGGGGATGACAGCAAGCTGCCCCTGGTGGTGACGATTTTCATGCTTGGAATGGCGATCGGTCAGCTTATCTGGGGCCCGCTAGCCGATCGCTTCGGGCGCCGCCGGCCAGCTGTTACTCGGCCTATTGCTTTTCGCATTCGCGACAACTGTAGCGATGACCACGCAAGGCTTTTCGCAGCTTCTCGCCGCTCGGTTGTTGCAAGGGATCGGCGGTTCCGTCGGGACGGATCATTGTCACGGCAATCGTGCGCGACCTGTTTGTTGGCCGCGCAAATGGCGCGCGTCATGTCGATGGTGATGATGGTGTTCATTCTCGTGCCAATTCTGGCGCCGTCGGTAGGCCAGGTCGTTCTCCTGGTTGCCACCTGGCGCTGGCTTTTCGCGGTGCTGCTCACTGCCGGCTTAACATCGTTAAGCTGGGCATCGTTGCGCTTGCCCGGGACGCAACCTCCGCTGGCGCCGGGTGCGTGTCACCGGACCCTCGGCGAAGCCTTGCGGCTGGTCCTCTCCCAGCGTGTAACTTTGGCTACGGCATCGCCTCCGGTTTCGTGCTTGGCATCCTCGTTGCGTATATCTCAAGTGCACAGCAGGTGTTTGGCAATGCCTATGGCCTTGGTACACTGTTTCCATTCGCCTTCGGTGGCGTCGGTTGTGCGATCGCGCTGGCTTCGTTCACCAACGCGCGGCTCGTCCGGCGGCTCGGCATGCGGCGGTTGTCGCATACCGCTTTGGTAGCGCACCTCGGCCTCAGCTCAACCCTGGCCCTGCTCGGGCACCATGCTTCCCTTGCCTCTCTGGTTGGCGCTTGGCGGCATGGCCGCGTGTTTCTTCCTCTACGGTTTGATCATGTCCAACTTCAATGCAATCGCCATGCAGCCGATGGGACAAACTGCCGGTATGGCCGCATCATTGACCGGCAGCTACTCGACCGCGACGGGCGCCCTATTGGGCACACTGATTGCCGCCCAGTTCAATGGCACGATCCTTCCGCTGTTCACGGGATTCGCGCTCCTTGGGCTGTGTGCCCTACTCTCGGTGTTTGCAGTGGAGGGGCGAACTGGCCTGTTCAGAGGCGAGTGAGGCAATCAAGGTCCGAGCATCGCGTTCAAACCGCCCTAGGTCGATTGCCGGCCGGAGACTTAGCAAGTACACAGCAGACACTCGTGCGGACATTGATGCGGTGCTTTCGACGCGCTCTGCAGCAACGATAAAGGGCGCTCGCTTGCACGCGGATAGCAGTGAAAATTTCGCGCCGTTTGACGAGGCGACAAGTAAGGCTACTTGTCCGAGCCACACGTCGTCGAAACGCCAATTGTTGTAGAAGAGTTGTGGTGCAGGACGAAGCCCTTGACGTAGGGCTGCCAACACAAGCCCGCGATGCCCTGGGTCATGATCGGCCGCGCGACATCCTCTGCGAGCTTTCGCTCGATCGCCCAGACCAGGTTGCGTCGATTCTCCAGATCGGTCTCCCGCGACTGCTGATCAATCAGCTTCTCGACTTCGGGGTTGCAATACTTGGTATAGTTTCGCTCCGAGCCGCAGGCGTAACTCTCGTAGAAGTTAACGTCGGGGTCGTCGATCGCCCCAGCGGTCAAGTTCATGCCGATTGAGTATTCTCCGCGCGCGATCTTGGGGAACCACACGCTCGTGTCCATGACGTCGAGCTCGCCTTCGACGTAGATCTGCTTTAGTTGATCGATCAGCAGCACTGCCGGGTCGCGATAGAGAGGGATGTTGCGCGTCGAGCACCTTCACCTTGAGGGGGTTGCCGGGCCCGTAGCCGAGACCCTCCATGATCTTGCGAGCCTCCGCGCGGCTCTTATCGACGTCGGCGCCGTAGCCGGGAAGCGTTGCTACCATCTCGGGCGGCATACCCCAGCTGCCTTCCGGCCCGGCCAACATGACGCCGCCGATCTTGCCCTGGCCGTCGGTAATTATGTCGACGAAGGCCTTGCGGTCGAGCGCCAGTGCCACGGCGGAGCGGATCTTGCTATTGTTGAAAGGCGAGGCCTCGCGGTTGATGATCAGGTTGGAAGGAGTTGTTGGTGGGCTGCAGCTCACAGATTGCCTTCGGTAGCTGCGACTGGACATCCTTGGTGATGGCGACGGTAAGATCGAGCGAAAACGTCATGTCGAACTCGCCAGCGACGAACGCGAGTGCCCGCGTCGAACGGTTGGAGACGACGCGCCAATCGATGCCATCGAGATAGGGGTAGCCCTTGCGCCAGTAGTCGGGGTTGCGCACGAGCTTCACGGACTCGTTGCTCTTGAACTCGACGAACTTGAAGGGGCCGGTTCCGATCGGCTTGGTGCGCATCTGCGTCGCCGACACGTGGCAGGGATAGACGGGGTTGTAGCCGGTCGCGAAAAGCGACAGGAAGGAGGCCTGCGGACGCTCGAGATGGAATGTCACCTCGTGGTCGCCTTTGGCCGTGACATCCTTGAGATTATGCCACCAGATCTTGCGCGGATTCTTGCGGAACGTGTCGCTGCCCTTGTCCTGTAGCTTATCGAGCGTGCAGACCACATCCTTGGCGGTGAAGGGCAAACCGTCGTGCCACTTTACGTCCTCGCGCAACTTGAAGGTCAGCTTGGACTTGTCGTCGTTCCATGTCCAACTAGTGGCAAGCTCGGGGCGGATGTTGTCGGGGGTGTTGAGCTTCTGATGCTGATCGTAGAGCACCAGATTGTTGTAAATACTCATGAAGGGCGTCACCGTCGATACGGTCGCTTCCTCGTGAATCGAGGCGCTGGGCGGATTGTCCCAGATGTACATACGCAAGATGCCACCTTGCTTCTGCGCCAAGGCCGGACTGGCGGCGGAAATAAGAACGGCACTCGAAATCAAGACGGAGCACTGGCGAAGCTTGCGCATGGGCGCCCTCCCGTTACACGCCCCAGAACCGGCGTCCCGGGGCCTCGAGGCCTCGCGATTTGTTGTGCGTAGACCAAGGAGAGTGTGACACAAGGGTGACCCTGCTTGATAGTACCGTCCTGCCTGGTACCAGCGTGGAACCCGCTATTAGCTCAGTCTGGATCTCACCCAAGAGGCGAGCATCATCGGCGTGTCGGGCTCAACTCAACTGCCAGATCCACATATGACCAAAATCCGCTGGTATGCGAGCGCACAACGCGTCCACGGCAGCGAGGTGCCAGAGTACCGGGCATAAGCTCGGCCGCTGATTGCTGGGAAAACCGCCATGCCCAAAATCGACATCGCCGCCGTGCCGGAACGCCAAGGTGCGTTCTATCCACCGCCATTCAACGCAGCCTGTGGCGAACGTGTGCGGCAGCGACTCGGCGATGCTGGCGGGCTCACGGATTTCGGGGTCAATCTCATGCGTCTGCCGCCGGGCAATTGGTCGAGCCAGCGCCACTGGCATTCGGACGAGGACGAGTTCGTCTATGTGCTCGAAGGCGAGCTCACACTGATCGAAGATGGCGGCGAGACCCTGCTACGCGCGGGCGACTGCGCTGCTTTTGCGAAGGGCTCCGGCGACGGCCATCACATGATCAATAAATCGGGGGCGATGGCCGTCTATCTCGAGGTCGGGTCGCGCTCGCCCGCCGACGTTACCACCTGCTCCGACATTGACATGATGAGCACCAACACCGACGGCCGGTTCGTGCGCAAGGATGGCACACCCTATCTCGACCCCATCGGCTTTTCTCAAGGCGCGGGTTGACGGGCGATCGCCGAAGACGGCTAGGCTCCACTTTGGTCAGACCCGGCGATTTGTAGGAGGTTCGGTTCGCCGGAAAGCAGACTCGCTTTCGCAGCAACGTGACTTGCATCGACCACGACACGCATCATGACCGCTTATGTAGGGTCCGCACGGACTGAAAGTGCGTGACAATTGTCGGTCGACGCCGTGATGGGTATCGTTGGCCGTGGACAGAGGATGGCCTGGACACTAGCAATTGGAGCAGGTTCGATGCCCGACAATTCTTTTCGTCTTGACGGTAGGCCGGCCATCGTCGTGGGTGCGGCGCTCGGGATCGGGCGTGCCATTGCGTTGACGTTTGCCGCCGCGGCAGCCAAGGTCGCCTGCCTGGACATTGACGAAGTTGCTGCCAGCGAGACGGCGGCTCGCATCAGGAGCGCCGGCGGTACGGCGATGGCGCATCGCTGCGACGTGACTAGCGAGACAAGCATCGCCGATGCTGTCAAGGCCGCAATCGCGGCGCACGGCGGTCCCGCGCGTCCTTGTCAACGGCGCAGCCATGCGCGAGCCGACTGGCACCATCGTCGAGCTCGAGCCTGCCGACTGGAACCGAGCCATCGCGATCAATCTCTCGGGCGCTTACCTTACGAGGTCGTGCTGTCATCCCGCACATGGCCAGCGCCGGTGGCGGTAGTGTCATTCACATCGCCTCGCAGATGGGCCGGGTCGGCGCCGCGGGTCGCGGCGTCTACTGCGCTACCAAGGGCGCGTTGATCCAGCTCGCCAAGGTGATGGCCTGTCGACCACGCCCGCGACAATATCCGCGTCAACACGCTGTCGCCTGGCGCCGTCGAAACCGAGCGCGTCTCGTTTCGATACGGTAGCATGGCCGACGCTCGCGCTCAGGCCGTCCCGAAGCATCCGATCGGCCGGCTCGGCCAGGCCGAGGAGATCGGCCGCGCCGCCCTCTACCTTGCGAGTGACGCATCGAGCTTCATGACTGGCTCCGACCTGCTGATCGACGGCGGCTACACGGCGGTCTGATGCGCCCCGCCGTCGGTGTTAATGCAATGCGCCGATAGAGCTCTCTCGCAGGCACCAAAGAGATTGGCAGACCCTAGAACATCACCCAATACCCCTTTGCGCGCATGCACCGTTGCATGGCGCGGTCTTGGCCATTTTCATCGGCATTGGATGGCACGGTCTCTGCGCAGCGTTCCAGGTCAACTAGGCGTTGTCCGGGTGACGCGCACGAGGATAGGGCCAAGGCAAAAAGGAGGAGGAGGAATCTGGGCATTGGCTGTTTCTCTTAGCCGCGTCGTAGAGCGGATTTGTGAGCTCGGCTGTGCTCCTCACCGCCGAGCGTGTGAAATTTCGTTTTGTACCAGGTTCAGTGATTGGATCTTCGTGAGAGCTTTCGGCTGTGGGGGCCTCCTTTATGCCCCCAGAGGGGTGGCCGGACTTTCGCAAAATTGCGCGCAGTCCCATCTCCGGTAGCAGCGACCCGGGTCAGTTGGAGACGCGCTCACGGTCGAGCCGATGTTGGTGTCGCCGCACCCCATAGTCCGCGCCGCTGTCGATAGGCACCATCGCGACACGCGCGGGCTTCTGCAAGAGCCGAACCGGGAGGCCGAGCCTGCGGACTCAAGGGTCCTTATCCCGGCAGCGACATCCTTTCAGGTGCTAGGGCAGGGTCGCCCGACGCGTTTTGTAGAACCCGACACAGCACGCCATCTCGGGATTTTATTTGGCGCCCCACCCCTTCGCCCCAAAATGAGACGCGCGGCTGCGCATTACCGGGATCGAAATCGGCGTCTATCGGTGTAAAGGACCTCAAGATCGAGGAACAGCGGAAGATCTCTCAATGAGGAGAACGACCTCGGATCTGCACTAGTCGAAGCAAGACAAAGTCATGACATCCGCACTCCAGTGACCCGTCGCAGGGCGGACACGGTCGGCTCCTCTGCCAACGACAGAGCCGCGATTTACTGACTATCATCGTCAGCCAGGCGTGTAGTGCGGATCTTCCCCAACGAGGCGAGCCAGGCCCCAGGCGCTGGAGCGAGCGCTAACGGTTGAACAGCACGAACGCCGGCAGGATGACTCACTTGCTACCCCGACACGGGATTGCTGCTAGGCGAGCAAAGGAGAAGCTTCGAAACGGGCCGCCCGGGTATCCTCGGTCCAGCAAGTGAAATGGGCTCCTGCCGCACCTGGCGAGGAAAATTTGCTGAACTTGACGCAGATAACGCGCGCACCGGAACCCGATCCCTTCGCAGCAATTATTCATCAAGCTGCGAATTCGGGATCCACAAAGTGTACAAATCTCCAATTGTTCTTGTGAGCTTGTTGATACTCGTTTGCCCGCGGCCGCGGGTAGCACAGAACCCGGAAAGGGCAGCAAAAGGCTGCGTCATCTTTGGCACAACAGACCGAGCCGCCGGCACCCCGAGGGATAAAGCGGCCGGCAGAGTCGGGGACCACGGATGGTCGGGGTCGCTTGGTGGCACCAACGCCGCGACCGAGGGTGGTGGCACAAGGGACTCAAAACAGCGGGCGCCCGAAACAGCTCAAGGATTGGACCCAACGGCCAAAGATAAGGGCGAAACGCTAAGGCGCACCCTGCTAGGTCAAGTTTCCTGTAGCGGCGGGCGCGCTCGGCGAGTGGTGCTGGCGGCTGGCTCAACGCCTGACTCGCCTGGCACCAATCGGAATCTCCAGATCCGTATGGCGACGATAGTCCGCGCAATGCTGCCGCAGCGGCGCCGAGCGACGGCTGATGTTTTTAGAGTTTGGCATGGTCTGCCGCGCCGGCGCGATCGGTGGATGCCTGGCGGAAATGGCGAAATTCTGTTTGCCCCTATCGCCTGAGCGCCTAAACCCCTTCCCATATCGGCGAGACGCGGAGACGCGATAATTTGCAGCACAGCCCTCTCGAGCGGGAGTTGCTTCTGATCGTCAGAAAGACGCGAATGGGAACTCAGTTCAAGTGCTTCGTCTGCGCTCCCATCAACGCCTGGCGATAGGCTGGATCCGAACTTGCACAAGTGCGCGGCGGGTGAGCTATGGACGCGGTGTGGCAATGATTCCGCCGCTCCCCACCGCCGTCGCGTAAGGCCCAAGCCTGGTGTGATGCTGGAGGAAACCGCCCGCCAGGTCGACCCTCGATAGCCACCCGCAGATTCTGCTCGAGCGCACCCGGGGCTTTGCCTGTTCCTTCGGCAATAGGCCGGGCAACGCGATACTCGAATACTCGTTGCTGCGGTGCGGTGATTCCATGCAAAGCTCACGCTGCGGGCTCGACGATTTGAGCATGCCTTGCGCCGTGGCTCGATTTCGCGTCCAGAACCAGCCTGCGTCGGAAAAGGAAAGGCATTCTATGAAACGTGCCCTTTTGCTTTGATCGTCACGGTGGCGGTCGGCGGCCTCGCATGCACCGCCTCGGCACAAGACGGTCCGGTCATGAAGCGTATCGCCGAAACCAAAACAATCACTATCGGGCATCGCGATGCAATCCGTCCCCCTGTCCTACCTTGGACCCGACGGCAAGGCGCAGGGCTACTCGATCGACATCTGCCTCAAGATCGTCGATGCGGCCAAGGAAGAATTGAAGCTCGACAAAATCGACGTCAGATTCGTGCCGCTCACGCCGCAGACGCGCATTCCGCTACTGACTGCTGGGACGGTCGACATTATTTGCGAGAGCTCGACCCACACGATCGGCCGTTCGCGTCAGATCAGCTTTCTCAATACAACCTTCTTGACCGGCTCCAAGCTGCTCGTGCGCAAAACCTCCGGCATCAAAAGATTGAAGACATGACCGACAAGGCACTTGTTGCCGTCCTTGGTACGACCAACGAAAAGGCAGCGCAGGCCGAAATCGAAGCCAAGAAGATCAAAATCAAGGGCGAGATTGTCAAGGTCAGGACCATTCGCAGGCTATGCTCAATCTCGAGCAAGGCCGAGCCGATGCTTATGTCTCCGACGATGTGGTGCTGTACGGGCTCAAAGAGTGCCTCGAAGAACCCTGACGAATGGGAAGTCGTCGGTCCCTATTTCTCTTACGATCCCTACGGAATGATGATCCCGCGCAATAACGACGACTTTCGTCTGCTTGGCAACAAGACGATTGCCAAGTTGATCCAAAGTGGCGAGATGCGCGCCATCTACAAGAAGTGGTTCGAGCTCCGGTCCGACCAATATCAACTATCCCGCATGAGCGACCGGCTAAAGGAGAACTTTCAGCTCATCGCCCTCCCCCGATTGATCAAAGTCAATCAGGGCATCGGAAGATACGGGTGAGGTTGAAGGATGGGCGGTTATAACTGGAATTGGCCCATCCTGTTGAAAGAGCCCTACTTAACCTGGATCGTGACGGGCTTGGCAAGACCATTCCTGATTGCGGTCATGGCATGGGCGATCGCCTTTCCGCTGGGCTCTGCAATCGGTATTGCCCGCACCACAGACAATCATGCGCTGCGGCTCGGCGGGACTGTTTACGTTGAAACCTTCCGCAACGTCCCGCTCTTAGTGCAGATGTTTCTCTGGTACTTCGTGGTGCCGGGATTATTGCCGGCCGACTGGGGCCACTGGATCAAACGTGACATGCCCTCATCCACAATTTCTGACGGCAGTGATCTCGCCTAGGCCTCTACGGCGGCTCCCGTGTCGCCGAGCAGGTGCGCTCGGGTATCGGGGCGATCCCGCGTGGCCAGCGCAATGCCGGGTTGGCGATGGGTCTCACGTCGCTGCAGGTTTACCGCTACGTGTTGCTCCCCGTGGCCTACCGCACACATCATTCCTCCCTCACCAGCGACTTCCTCGGCGTCTTCAAAATTCTTCGCTGGCACTGACCATGTGGCGTACTGGAACCAACCTCGCAGGCGCGCCAGATCGAGGAATACACATTTGCAGCCTTTGAGGCGCTTCACCGTTGCCACCGTGCTCTACTGGTTCTGTCACGGGCATCCGTCATCCTCGAGCCATGCGCATACTCGAGGCGGCGCACGCACGCATCGCCGGGACCATCGCGGTCGGAGCGCAGTAGATGTTTGCTGGCTTCGATTTTGGCATCACTTTGGCTCAACGCACCGTTCCTGTGGAACGGCATGCTACTGACACTGCAGCTGACCTTGCTTGCTGTTGGTGCGGCGGGCTCCTGCTCGGCGTCGTTGACTCGCCGTGGCTGTCTTTCCTCCGGTCGAAGCCACTGGCTTGGCTGGATTGAAGAGATACGTCAATTTCTTGCGCTCGATGCCGCTGATCTTGGTAATTTTTGGTTCTACGCTTTGGTGCCGAAGCTGATCAGGCGACCGGTCAGTGGTTTTTATTCGGTGCTGATCGCCTTTGTCATGTTCGGAGGCGGCGTACTATTCCGGAAATTATTCGCGCCGGCATTTCAGTGTGCGGCGGAACTCCAGATTTCAGCGGCGATGGCGCTCGGTCTCACCAATCTGCAGTCGATGCGCTATGTGGTTCTTCCACAGGCCGTGCGCAACATGATCCCGGTGTTGCTGACGCAGTCGATCATCATGCTGCAGGATACCTCGCTCGGTGTACGTCGTCGGTCTGCGCGATTTTCTCACCGCGGCTGATATCGTAGCGAGGCCGCGACAATCGACCGATCGAGCTCTATCTGTTCGTGGCCATCGTGTTTCCGTCGTTTGCTTCAGCGCCTCGCGCCTCGTCAACCGCCTGCGGCGAAGGTACGCTCTGTGATCGAACTCGCCCACGTCAGCAAGTGGTACGGACCGAGCTCAGGGTTCTCAACAACTGCTCGATGACCATTGCCAAGGGCGAGGTGGTGGTGATCTGCGGCCCTTCCGGTTCGGGTAAGGCACGCTTATCAAATGCATTAACGGCTTGGAGCCTTTTTCCGAGGGCACAATCACGGTCGATGGTATCTCTGTCGGTGACCGCACGACGAACCTCCCAAGCTGCGCTCACGCATCGGCATGGTCTTCCAGAGCTTCGAGTTGTTCCCGCATATGACGGCGTGTGAGAACATCGTATTGGCACAGCAGAAGGTGCTGGGACGCAATCGCGAGGCTGCCCTGCAAAAGCCAGCGAGTTATTGGCCCGCGCATGGGCTCGCCGAGCATACAATCAAGCATCCAGCCCAGCTGTCGGGCGGACAGCAGCAGCGGGTCGCTATCGCCCGCGCCCCTCGCTATGGATCCGATTGCCATGCTCTTCGACGAGCCAACCTCTGCCCTCGACCCGGAGATGATCACCGAGGTGCTGGACGTAATGGTGAAGCTCGCCGAGGACGGCATGACCATGGCTGTCGTCACGCATGAGATGGGCTTTGCGCGCAAGGTTGCGGACCGTGTGGTGTTCATGGACCAAGGCAGTATCGTCGAGGACGCTGACCAAGGAGCGCGTTCTTCGGCACCACCGCGAGCCAGCGTGCACAGCTTTTTCTATCGAAGATCTTTGCAGCATTGAGTGATGCTGCCTTGCGCTTTCGCCCGAGCAGCCGCAAGGCTGGGGAAAATTTTAATCTCCGGCAAGAGACCATTGGGAGCGACCGCGCCTCATCCATAGCACTCTTCTCGGTGGTCCTGGTCGCAACTGGTGCCGTATCACGGTCTGGTCCTTGCAGACGGCGATCCACGCCATCCTCGATAGCTCCAGCGGTTCCGGACGACTTGCCAGTAGTTGGCCTGGCGGTGTGGCAGCGGTCCTGATAGCGGCGTGCGGCAGACCAATTGGGATGTGCTGCCGGAAACCATCAAAGTACGATCCTGCTATGCTCACTGTCACTTGCGCCGCGATGATGCCCCGTCTCGGCGGTGTTCGACCATGTGCTGCTTACGGCTGTACGGCTGTGGCACTCGAGCAGGGCGGTTACGACTGGGGCTTCCTTGCGTTTGCCGTTGGCTTCCGGCGGCTCAATGATCTGTCGGCCCCTCCGCCGGCATGGCGCGTTGCTTTATGTTTCCAGAAACAAAGTCAGCCGAGCGCTGGCTACGGCGTCGCTGGCACGACGCCGTGGCCTATCTCATTGGGTTCTTCATCGTGCTGTTGGAGCTTGGTTGGCACCCTGACCCACCACACAGGAAATCCGTGGTGCCAGGCGCCGCCACGGCCGCAATCTCCTGCGTTCGCTACTGAGGGTTTCCAACTATTGTTTTGGTGTGCCCGAAGGCGCTCCTGGTGACCCACCAACGGCCGACGCGTCTCCGCTCGAGGACGCGGTACCCCCACCCGTCGTGTCCGGGGGTGCCGTTGGTAAGGCCTAAGGAGCTATTAGATGAGCCGGCGCCAGGAAGGCCGAAGGGCGGAGGGCCGGGGTTTAAGCCTGAAGGTCCAGGTGGTAGGCCGCTTGGTCCCGTGGGTAGATTTAGACCGCCGGGCCCGCCACCGAACGGCGGTAGCTGAATTTCGATCTTGCTGGGATCGATAGCTGGTCCGACAGACTTGTAATGCATCACCATGCCGGGGAACGTGATCACCAACCCGACCATCACGCACTGGATGATCACAGATGGCACGGCCCCAACAAATTTGGCCTGTGGTGACGGGATCGATCAGCTTGCCCGTGGCCCTATCCTTATAGGGTTCGCGAGCCGCCACCGAGCTGCAAGTAGAACAAATGCAAAGCCAAATGGCGGATGCATGAAGCTCGTTTGCATATTCACGCCGAGCATCACCCCAAGCCAGATCAGATCGATGCCGACACTTTCCGCCGCCGGACCAATTAAGGGGATGATGATGAAAGCGATCTCGAAGAAGTCGAGAAAAAGGCCAGTAGGAAAACCAGCACGTTCACGAAGACCAGGAATGACTTGGCCCCAGGCAGCGATGTGAGCAAATGCTCGACCCAAACGTGACCATTCACGCCATAGAAGGTTAGCGAGAAGATACGTGCCCCAATAAGAATGAAGACCACGAAGGCGGAAAGCTTTTGCCGTCGCTTCTACTGCCGGACCTGAGCAGCTCTATATTGAAGCGATTGGGATTGCGATCGAGCCAACGCTTGAAGATGGCCAACAAAATTGCACCGCTGGCGCCCATCGCACCCCTCTCGGTTGGGGTCGCCACACCGATGAATATGGTCCCCAAGACCAGAAAGATCAGAAATAGCGGGGGCACCATGACGAAGGTCACCTGCTGCGCGAGCAACGAAGGAACCGAAAACCGGCGATCTTGCCAGGATAGCCCAGTTCAGCACGGCCGCAGAAAACGCAAATACGATCGACATCGCCATGATCAGAACGACAAAATCGGCGCCGCGATAAGGTTGATTGCGCATCACCAGATACCCGACCGTCCCTGAGGCGATGGTGAGTACGGCAAGTGACGCCAGTCCGCGCTTCCCGCCCGGCTCGCGAAAACCAGACGGCATCGGGCGGCAAGCCGAGGTGCCGCATCCCGCGAAAGTCTGGTGACCACAAAGATGTACAACGCATAGAGGGCCGCCAGAACAAGGCCGGGGATGAAAGGCGCCTTCGTACATGTCGCCAACCGATTTTCCGAGCTGGTCGGCCATCACGATCAAGACAAGGGGAGGGCGGGATGATTTGGGCTAAGGTGCCGGATGCGGCGATTACCCTCGAGGCGACGCGTCGGTCGTAGCCATAACGGAGCATGATTGGCAGCGAGATCAACCCCATCGAAATGACAGAGGCTGCCACCACGCCGGTCGTCGCCGCCAGCAAGGCACCAACGAAGACAACGGCATATGCCAATCCGCCGCGAACTGTGCCAAACAACTGACCAATGGTATCGAGCAGGTCTTCCGCCATACCCGAGCGTTCAAGGATCAATCCCATCAGCGTAAAAATGCGGATTGCCAACAGCACGTCATTGTTCACGATACCGTAGAGACGATGCGGTAGAGACCCCAGCAGCGGCCGGGGAGAGCGTAATCTCGCCGCGTGGAGAGCGGCGCCAGCTCAACGCCGACAACAAAATACATCAAGCCGCACGCCGCGAGCGAAAAGGCGACAGGATATCCGAGCAGTAGAAACACGACGAGAGACGCAAACACGATCGGCGCCATGTTGTGCGCGATGAATTCGGCCATCGAAGCTCCCCGAGGATTAATCGTATGGTTAGCGGCGCGGTGACTTGGCTGCCGGTCAGGACGACCCGCGTTGCTCGGCCTCCATTTTGGCCGCTTGTATGACACGTTCCGCCTCTGCTTCAGCAGCGGCATGATGGCCACCACCGGAAACCGTGTCGGCGAGGCTTCCTCTTATGATGGCGATCCGCTTAATCAGCTCCGAGATGCCTTGCACGAACAGGAGCGTAAACGCCAGAGGTATGAGCAGCTTTGATGGATAGACTGGCAATCCACCGGCATTGGTCGACTGCTCGTTCTGCATTATCGAGAGCCAGAAGAATGGCCAGCTCAGCCACGCAAGAACGGCGGTCATCGGCAGCAGGAAGAACGCGTGCCCGAACACATCGATCCAATCGCGCACACGCTTCGGGAACGCGTTGTTGGAACAATATCGATGCGGATATGTTCATTAGACAGGAGTGTCCACGGCGCACACAAAGGAAGACGGCCCCGAAAAGAATCCACTGCAACTCAAGCCAGGAATTTGATGATATATTGAAGACCTTGCGGATGATCGCATTGACGGCACTCACAACCACGGCGATGAGGATGGCCCAGGCTACCACGCGCCCGACGCGGATGTTGAGACTATCGACGGTGCGACTGAAACTTAGTAACCAACCCACGTCCATCCTCCAAACCTGGGCCACCAGGGTGACCAATTGAACTCAGTACCTAGTTCCAGATCGACCATTTCCGGAAATAGATGCCGCCTTCCAAAGGCAGATGCCGCCTTCGAGTTCGACAGGATACCCCGAAGACCTTGTCACGGCGACTACTCAAATTGCCAGCGACGGAACTCATTTTGGCGAACGAACGCGCCGCGAATCCCTCCCGCGTATGGAGCTTGGCGAAGGGCCAAGTGCGTGTTGCGCTAGCCGGGGCCTACCTGCGTCTAGCACGGTTTGAACAAAGCTCGTACCCGCCGCGCGATGATCGTAGGGGTCCCGTGTCTAAGTTATCTTGTGTGATGAGGAATGGCTCCGTTGAGGCCGCCTTTGCAGTGCGCTTGCGCGGCGTTTCTCATTGAAAATCAGTGCACGCCGCCTCGGTCACAAGCAGAAGGCCTGGGCATCGTTGGGGATCGGATAGATCAGTCATGTTATGCCCGTTTAGAACATGTTTCTCATTGCCGCGGCGTCTTGGCGCCGGTGAACGCCGGCATCACCTCTTTGGCGAACCGCTCGAGCTGCTCCGAGAGCGACCTTCTCCGGCACGCCGACCGACAGGCTGACCGAGATACGGTCGAGCGCCGGGTATTTCTGCTCGAGCGCCTTGATGTGCTCGATCAGGTCGTCGGCATTGCCGCACAGGAAGCCGCCGGCCTTCACCGCATCCTCGATGCGCGGCAGCTTGGCGGTCGGCGCGCGCTTGGGATCGCGCATGATCTCGATCTGCTCCTCGGTGATCGCGCGCACGAGGCGCAGCTCGCCGAACATCTTCATGTTCTCCTCGTAGTACTTCGCCGCCTCCTTCATGCCCTGCTCGCGGCTGTCGGCCATGTAGAAGTGGAAGCCGAAGCACAGCCGCTCGCCGAGCTCGATCTCCTTGCCGAGCCTGGCATGCGCCGCCTGCCAGTCGAGCACAACCTTGTGCATGGCGCCGCCCTCGGCCGAGCCGCCGCCCACCATGCCCTGGATGCCGTGCTTGGCCATGAACTCCAAGCGCGCGCGCCGAGCCGCTCTGGATCGGCTGCCAGCACTCGACCGGCAGATTGAAGGGCCGCGGCACGAGAGTCAGCTCCTTCGAGTGTGTAGCCGCGATAGGGAATCTCGGGCGGCAGCGTGTAGTGCTTGCCCTTGTGCGAAAAGGACTCCTCGATTGAAGGCCTTGAAGATGATGTCGACCTGCTCCTCGAACAGCTCGCGGTTGGCCTCCTGGTCGCGCAGCGGCGAGCCGAACGTCTCGACCTCGCGCGTGTGGTAGCCGCGGCCGACGCCGAACACGACCCGCCCGCCGGTGAGGATGTCGGCCGGCGCATAGTCCTCCGCCAGCCGCAGCGGGTGCCACATCGGCGTGATGTTGAAACCGCAGCCGATCTTGATGTTCTTCGTGCGGTGCGCCAGGTGCAACCGCCATCAGGATGTTGTTGGGGATGCACTCGGTGCCTTCGCGCTGGAAGTGATGCTCGGCCATCCAGAAACAGTTGTAGCCGAGGCCATCCATCAGCTTGGCCATTGACCTCGGCCTTGCTCAGCGCAGTGGCCAGGTGCGCATTCGCGTAGCGCCGGTCGTTGATGGGCGTGCCGCCGTAGCCGACGTTGTCGAGGTCGGCATGGCCGGCAAAAAGGCTGTCGAACTTAGTGATCATGGCGCATTTCCTGATTGGGTCCACCGCGGTAACTTAACACCCTGATCCCAGATCAAACCGAGGTGAAGGCAAAACTGGAGCGCTCGCCTCGGTGTCCCGCCGGAGGAGAAAATGTGCGGCAAATCTGGGGTGACCTGCAGCTCGGGCGAGAGCGACACGGACGAAGTCGGCTTCTGGGTTACTTCTCGCGTTGACGGTCGGTGATAGGTTTTGCGATCGCCCCCAACAACGGCGGCTTTTGCACCTCACTCGAGGCCACCTCGTGACAAGCGCCCACGATGCGCGCGTAGCAACTCTAGTACGTCCCTTGCGCTCGCCGAGCGCTCAGCGCCAGCTATCTACTCGACGCGAGTGCGCGCACATCGACCTGCGCGGTCGTCTCGACCCAGCGCTTTAAATAAGAAAGTATGTCGTCGCCTTGCTCGATTCCTTTCGCGGCCGTTATCTGCCCCGCAGTCCGGGCGTCGCGGCGCGATGTGTCAAACTGCTTGAGGTAAGTTCAGGCGATGCGCCTTACGAATTCGGCGAGTCCGGCTATCGTTCTGGTTGCTGAAGATCTGGTCTGGTGGTCCAGCTTCGACGATCCGTCCCGCCTCCACATGAATAGGACGCGGTCGGCGACGGCGCGGGCGAACCCCATCTCGTGGGTCACGACCACCATGGTCATGCCGTCGCGCGCAAAGGCTGAACCATCAGGTCCAGCACCTCCTTGATCATCTCAGGTCGAGTGCCGATGTCGGCTCGTCGAAGAGTAGAACCTGCGGCCGCATCGCGAGCGCCCAGTGCAATCGGCGACGCGTTGTTGCTGGCCGCCGGAAAGGAAGGCTGGATAAGAGGTCGCCTTCTCGGCCAGCTGTACGCGCTCGAGCAGCCGAGCGCGCCTCAAGTTCTGCCTCCGACTTCGACATCAGGCCGGCCCGTACCGGGGCGAGCGCCCAATGTTCTCGATTGCGGTCAGGTGCGGAAACAAGGTGTAGTCCTGAAACACCATGCCGACGCGCTGCCTGAGTCGCCGCCAGTGGGCCTCCGAGGTCAGCCTGATTGTGTCGCCCTCGAACGTTATTTTGCCAGCGTCCGGGCTTCACCAGGCCGTTGAGGCAGCGGATTCAGCGTACTCTCTGCCCGAGCCGCTCGGGCCGATGCAATCACCAGGCCGCTCTCCGCTCGCAATCGAGCAGCTCATCGGCAAGCGCTTGGGTCCTCGGCCGAAGGCTCGCCAGGTTCCGTGCCTCGACTCAGTGGAGTCCCGCTCGATTGCATGGCAGACCTTTGCACTACGTTGGCTCGCCTTCGGTGGCTCTCAGGCGCTTTCGGAAGCCGCGCGGAGCCGCAATGGCGCTGGTGCTCGTCTCCGCAAACGCTGCTCTGGTACCGCGACAGGCGCGTAAGCGCGGAACAGATCGCAAAGTGCAGACCATCAGCGCGAACCCGTAGACGAGAAACGCGGGCTGTGCCCGGACTGCATGGTCGTGCGCCTCGACCACGATCTGGGTGATACGAAGAACTCATTGACGCCGACCAACGACGCGAGCGACGCCGCTTGACGAGCGTCGTGCAGAAGCCCGTCATCGGCGGCAGGATCGGCATCAATGCCTGGGTAAAACGACATAGCGATGATCTCCCATCGCTTGAGATCAAGTGCCGTGGCGCTGACAAACTGGTGTCGCCTGATCAGCTTGATGCCGCCACGCACAATCTCGGCGCCATTTGCACCACCCCAGAGCGTGAGGCTCAGCAATGCGGCGGCGAAGGGTTTCAAAGGCACCCCGACAAGGGGCGCGCCGAAATAGATGAAGAGCACGATTCACGAGCAGCGGAATGTCTCGCCAGAACTCGACATAGCAGAGCGCAGCGACGCGCAGGCCACGCCATTGGCAGGACGCCTGACGAGGCCGATCAGGACCGAGACGACGATCGCACAGACAAGCGTCAGCAGCGCCAGCAGTCTGACGGTGAACTCGAGCCCGGACAGAAAGAAGCCAAGATTTTCGAGGAGCAGTGCCATGTGGCCTCACCCCGTGCGAAACGGCCGCTGTAACACCCACTCGGCACGCCGAACAACCCACGACAGGCTGAGCACCAGTCCGCAGATAGATGCAGCCGATGGCGGCGAACATCTCGAGCGTACGGAAATCGAGCGAAAGCTTGTCCAGCGGCGACGAAGGTAAGCTCGGCGAGTCCGATTGCCTAGGGTAAGCGAGAGTTCTTCAGCACCGGAAATCGACGTGTTTAGGGACCGAGGGTATCGCAACGCGCAAACCGAGCGGCAGCGCAATCAGCCAGAGGTAGCGCAGTCGGTCGATCCTGAGCGCTTCGGCCGCCTCCCGCATTCCCTTGCCGACTGATGATGAAAGCCGCCGCCGGAAGTTTTCGATGTTACAGGCCGCACCGCCCCAGATGGTCAGCGCGACGGTACCCGACCAGAAGACGGAAAGCTTGAGACCGAGCGCGGGGCAACCCGAAAAGATGAAGAAGATCTGCACGAGCAGCGGCGTATTGCGGATGAACTCGACATAGGCGCGCGCAATCAGCGACAGTATCGGCGTATTGAATATGCGCACCGACGCCCCTGCGACGCCGATGGCGATTGCCAGCGTGATCGAGATCGCGCTCACGATGATGGTCATGCGCATGCCCTCCAGCAGAGCCGGAAGGCTTGCAATGATGTAGGCGACATCGAAGTTGTGCTTCATTGCCTCGGGCGGCTGTCAGGAGGAAGCAACAACGTCATCAGCTCTTCGGAGCCTTGGCGATGTCCCAGCTGTCGATCACCGCCTGCTGCAGGTCGGCTTCGACGTGCTCTCTAACCCACTTGCCGATGAGGCCATCCGTCTTGGCCTGAGTGATCGCCGCGTTGACATAGTCGACCCAATCTTTTTCGCCCTTGCGGATGCCGGCAGCGCGATAGCCGAGCTGATAGATTTCGCCGACGAGCTTGACGTCGCCTGTTCTTCTTAGCAATTGGCCCCAGCACGTCGAGATCGTGGGCGAAGCCTATCGGCGCGCTTTTGCAAGAGGGCCTGCAAGCCATCGGAGATGCCATCGAGCTTCAGCAGGTTCGCCGACGGTACGTTCTTTCTCGAACCAGCCGATCTGCCAGGCGCCCTTCATCACGATAACGTTCTTGCCGGCGAAATCTGTGAGGCTTTTGATGAAGCTGTCTTTGGGCACGAGTACGTCGCTGCCTCCCCAGGCATGGCTGTCGGAGAAATCGATCACCTGCGCGCGCTCGGCGCTGACGCCGAGAGTGGCGAGGATGAGGTCGATTTTGCCGCCCTGAAGGGACGGGATCTCGGTTGGCGGCGGTTACGCAGGCGAGCTCGACCTTGTCGGGGCTTCCGAACGCGTAGGCGGCGATCTGCTTGGCGAGACTCGACCTCGACGCCTTGAGGTTTGCCCTGCGCATCGAGGTAGCCATCCGGGGGATAGTCGCATTTCACGCCAACGCGCAACAGTCCCTGCTTCTGATTGCCGCTGGCACGGGGGAGGCCTTGTGCTGCCGAGGGCGCGCCTGCTGCGAGCGCCAAGCCCAGCGCCAGCGACAGAGAGACCAGTGAGTGCTTGAGACGCAGTGGGATTAGCTCCTGGGGTTTCAGCTGATGATCGAGGGCGAACCGTCGGTGAAGCGCTCGAACCTCAGTGGCTTTGGTTCGATGAGCGGTCGATCGCCGGCAATGATGTCCGCCATGAGCTGCCCCGCCGCTGGGCCGATGCCAAAGCCGTGCCCGGAAAAGCCGGTGGCGATGTGGAAGCCCGGCCGTGACGCTACGGGGCCGATCACCGGCACCACGTCTGGCGTCACGTCAATCAGGCCCCGCCCACTGATCGAGGATCTTTACGTCGGCAAAGGCCGGGAACGCCGCCGCGAGGTTCTTCTTCGCGACGTCGAGGATGTGCGTGTCCAGGGGCCGGATCGAGCGTGCGCACAGCCTCGAAGGGCGATGCGGCCGTCGAGCGACCACCGGCGTGGCGTCTTGAGCTCGGTGAGGAAGCGCTCTCCGATGCGCAAGCCAAGCGTCCTTCCATTGCGCGCGCAGCGCTGGCATGTACTTGAAGAATAGTCGGAAACTGTCGGGTACGATCTCGGCCACCGACCAGCCACGATTTGCGACCGTATAGCCACCATCAAGCCGGCGCCGGAAGGCGAAACCACGGCCAGCTACCGATGGCACTGGAATTCCGTCCACAGGTGAGGTGCGCATCACCGATCCACGCACCTTGAGCTGGGGCAAGTCGACCCCGTGATTACCACAGAAGAGGCGCGACCAAGCGCCGCCAGCGAGCACGACGGTATCGGTGGCGATGCGGCCGGTCTCGGTCACGACAGCGCTGACACGGCCCGCGGTGGTCTCTGACGCCGCGCACGGCGCAGCGGGTGAGTATGGTAGCACCGAGACGGCGGGCGCCATTGGCAATCGCGGGTGCGGCCTTCTGCGGCTCGGCGCGACCTGCGCTCGGCGAGTAGATACCGCCGAGCCACGTGCGATTGGCGCCGGGCAGGAGCTTTGCGACCTCCGCGCTCGACAGCATGCGGGCATCAACCTGATAGATGCGGGCCTTCTCGAGCCAGGCCTCGTAGTAGGCGAGCTCGGACTCGGCGCTGCATAGATACACCACACCCTCGGCGCGAAAGCCCGTCTCGCCCTGCACCTTTGCATTGAGCCCCCGCCAGATCCGATTTGCCTCAAGGCTCAACTGGATCTCTCGTGGGTCGCGCCCTTGTGTCCGGCACCACCCCCAATTGCGGCTAGACTGTTCGGCGCCTATTTCTCCCTCTCGCAGAGCACGACGTCGATGCCTTTGTCTGCCAGCGCGAGCGCCGTGCTTGTGCCGATGATGCCGCCACCAATCACCACTACCGCCGCGCGATCGGGAATCCCGACATCGCTCTCCACCGGATCTGGGCGGGAGTCGTCGAAACTCTGGAACCGATCGGGAGTTGGTTGATCATCTGTGCACCCGCCCTGCTAGTGATGAGGCTCGAGGACTGCCACCGAACAAGCATATCGCGTAACACAACATGTCCGGTTGCACCGAGAGGCATTGTTTTTGGCTGGATCCTCATCTGCCGCGCCCCACTACCTCGAGACCGAGACTGAAGCCTCCGGGTCCACTCTCCATAGGTAAGATAGCCGGTTAGGGATAACCGCCGGCAACAAAGGTAGATCGTGTCAACCTCGGATGCGAGCGGAGCCGCACTAGAGCGGACGTACGCCGAACTACCATCCGAGCTGCCGTACGCGCCTTCGACCGCGTCCGCCGTTGGGCTACGCCGTTGTGCCGAGACCGCAGCTTTAAGCAGCGGGCGTCATCCTGCCTGCCTGGGCGTGGCTCTGAGGTCGGCCTGTCGCGCGATGGAGCGCGACAGTGGATCATTCCCGCAGGTAACCCAAAGAGTGCTGGGCGGTACCAATGGCAGTCGCGCCGGCACAACCACGGTCGCTAAGCATTGCTCGAACCGACGCCAATCGGCGGTCCGACAATCCGTTTATTTCAGCAAGCGGAACGGTACCTTGACGGACTGAGAAAGCCGGATTGCCCGAAGGCTGAGCCGCGACGATCGGCGATGCGGATTTCGACCAAACACGCATGACCAGAGCGCTTGCTCACGCCCCAACTCTAAACGAGTGCGAGATAGTCGGGCTCTCCGCCAATCGCAACCAATGCTGCAAGCGTCGACGGCAGAGCTATGCACTTCGCGCGCAACGGTCGATGGTTAATTTTCGGATCACTCCGTTCGTCGGCGGTCTTTGGTTCCCTGGAGGTGTCACCGTGACATTGCGCTTGATCTAGCGTACGCAACGAGCGCCGAACCGGCGATCGTTGTCCCAGACCCACGTGGCACCCCTCGATTACCGCGCGATCAATAATACGGGGGGCATGAGCATGCGGATCAGGGCCGCGCTGCGCGGACCGAGGAATTTTGCCTCGCCCTGTCGCAAGGAGGTGCCAACGACGAGCGAGACCGAAGCGGCCCAAGCGGCCTGCTCGAGCACAGGCACATTCTACGAGCAAAGCGCGGCATGCCGGCCGATCCCGCAGGCCGTCAAAGCAACGAATGATGATGCGGGCGCGCGCAATACGCTCGCCCGAATAAAGACTGGAAGCCGCAGACCAAACTGGCCGTCGGGATGAAATGTCTGTACCGTACGTGTGAGGGACGATTGTCCCGATTGAGGTGAATAAGCGGTCTCCGCCCAGGTCAGTCGCTCAGCTAGGCCAACAGCTTTGACGTTGCCGTCTCGATCAATTCGTCCGTTAAACGGCGTCTCACGATACGTTTCTGGCCGATCGCCTTTGCTGGCTGCGCCACTAGAGCTCGTGCCGGCGACAGCCGGAACCCGCCCCTGTGTTTTTGGTGGCAACGCGCCTGCGGTATTGCGGTTGAGTTGCTGCAGCAGCTGGGCGCAAGCACGAGCTTTTCCAAACGTGCGGGTCTCGAGGCTGCTAACCACCCAGCGCCGCGCGTCGTCCCCGGCAATCGACCTTGTCGGGCTAGCTATTGTCATGGACGCAGCCAACCATGATCTCCGCCGGTGAGACGGCAAGCGCCTGGCAGGTTTAGAAAGGTGCGAAGCCCAAAGCGCGATGCGCGACATCAGCACCTTTCCACCTGGGGCCCCATGTATCATCACGGGCCAAATGGTCTCAGCGCCAACGCGATGCCCTGACCACCCCCAATGCACAGCGTGACCATGCCACGACGGAGCCCGTCGCGACGCATGCCGTGCAGAAGTCGCGTGGTCAGCACAGCGCCTGTTGCCCTGATTGATGGCTGCGCGATGGCGCCACCCTCGACATTGATGACATCCTCGGCCAGGCTGAGCTCCTGAGCGATGGCGAGGGACGGCCGCGAACGCCTCGTTGATCTCGAAGCGCTCCACGTCGCTGGAGCCGCCAGCCGGGCGCGCGAGGAGAGCCTTCTTCACCGCCGGCACAGGACCGAGACCGAACATCTCGGCTCGACGGCGGCGATACCGTACGCGCACGAGTCGTGCTGTCGGCTGAACCGACCGGGCATCAGCGAAGGCATGCTCGGCGACGATCATCGCGGCAGCGCCGCTGTTCAGACCTGGGGCATTGCCTCGCCGTGATGGGTGCCCCCTTCACGGAAGCGCCGGTCAATAGAGCTTGGCAAGGGCTTCTGAATGTCGTGTCAGGCCTCGGCGCCCTCATCCGCACGGAATGACCGGACCGACCTTTCTTGCCCCGAATCTCGATCGCGACCGATTTCGTCCGCGAACTTTCCCCGCCTGTCTGGTCGCCTGGCTGAAACGCCGCTGTGAGCGTCCTGGCAAACCGGGTCCTGGGCCCGCGCGTCAGGCCGCGCCTGCGTGCAACGAGGTTCCTCGGCGTGCCAGCCAGAATGCTTTGCCCGGAGAATGCGTCGCCGAGGCCATCGCGAAGCTATGCTGTCGCCGGATCTCGGCAGGCCCCATGCGCTCCCCCAGCGGCCGCCATCCATCAGGTAGGGGCGCCCTGAGACCATGCTCTCCATGCCACCGGCGATCGCGGCGTCGATTTTCCAGTGGGCGATCTGCCAGTGCGGCTGTAACAACCGCTTGCGCGCCAGAGCCACACACGCGATTGACGGTCATGCCAGGAACCGACACCGCACGCCGCCGCCGATTGCGGCCTGGCGTGCGCTGGATTCCATCTTGCTGCCAGCCTGGATGACGTTGCCTTTCATGATCACACTGCCGATTTGGGCTGCGTCCACCCCGGCCCAAGCTTGAGCGCTTCGGCGGACCACTGTCGCGCCGGGTCGGATGGCACGGAACGGCTCGCGAGGGCGCCATTGAAGGTCCCGATCGCCGTGCCGCACCCTGGTTCGCAGAGAACGATTTCCCGCGCGCTCATGGGGCTGCTCCTTTCGTCAACGGGACGCTTCAGCGACGAAGTCTTACGGGACTGATCGCTCGCTCGCTGCGGTAGCGTCCATCGCAATTATGCGCGAGGTATGACCGCGCTAATGAGTCGAATTCTACGCTCAACTTCAAGAAGGGAAAAACGAGATGGTGGGAAGCACGGTCTGTCCTGCGATCGGGCTCCATAGGAGTGTCACTGTCTTGCGCTGTACGGGAGGGCCGCGCGCCACTGACCCGTTTCTACGATCACCTGCTTCGCACCCTCAGGCTTGCGCGCACCAATGCAGTTCGCCATACTGGCAAGCCTCAGGCATCGCTTGGGGCCGATGACGATCACCAATCTCGCGGATGCGTAAGGCTTTTGTGACCACACCACGTTGGGCCGGAATATCCAGCCTCTGCAGCGTGATCATTTTTTTGATTGCCGCTTCCCGAAAGAAGTGAAGATCGCCGAAGCAAAGAGGTTCTATGTGACGCGCGAGCGGGCGTGGCAAGATCCGGCGCGGCGCGGCGCAGTCATGGGCCGAGGCGCAAGCCTCGCTTTGAGGCAGAGCATTTGGGGCAACTCACGCGTGAATGGCACCGCGAGCGTGTTACTGGATCGAACTTCCCGTGCGGCCCGTTGAACCGAACGCCTGGGTCGACGACCATGCCGCTCGCAACGACCGGCCCGGACGATGCGGCCCGAGAGCCGGCCAATTTCAGTAGCAAAGGCCTCCGTTCGGGAGGAACAGAGAGGGCCTTAAGGATCGGGGACGCGCGGTCCTCGTTGAGGGGGAAGCACCGCGTCTCTTTGTTGTCAGAACCCTAGGGCTCTGTGACTCTCGGAGCATAACTGATCTGTCGTGCCTGCTGCTGATGCGAGCTGTGCCGAAAGAGCCGGGCCTTTGGTAGGGTGCAGAGTCGCCCATGGCATAGGGATTGGGCAAGGAGCCGAAGATGCCCTTAATTGATCTTCGATCAAATGCCCCTCAGCACAGAGACAATACCCGCGTATGAGAGGCATCGGCCGCGATTAGACGCGCATCCGCTCGCCGCTCTGGAGCTCGATCTCGATCCGTGCGAGCCCGTTTGGTCGAAAACCGAAACGGGCAGAGAACTCCAGTTGGCGCCATCCACCACAGTGTGGCGGTTCCGGAGGTCGGTGCCCGCGGGTTGAAAATGCTCTGCCATGGATCCAGCTCTGCTTGATTGCGAGACAACGAATGCGCTGAGGGGGCCTACTCCTCTATGCGCCTTGCGATGAACGTGCCGTTCGGTTGATGAAAGATCACTTCATCGATGATCGCGCCCTCGCCGCGAAATTCGACAGCGAAACCCTGCAGTTCGACAATGCGGAACCTCCGCCCTGCAGTGCTGCAAGGCGATAGGCCGGCTGATTGTCGGGCTTCAACACGAGGTGACCCTCCGTATCCAGCGTCACTCGATGCGTCGTCGCGCCACCCTTGAAGCTGCCGACGCAGCGTTCGCGGAAAGACGCGTCTAGGCAGTCGCCCGCCGCATTTTCCTGCTCATTACCGTCTCAAGACGGGAGAAGACCCGATAACGCAGCACCGGGATGGAGCTCTAGCGCCATTAGGTTGAGATTTCTGGACCGTCGGAGTGTGGATTTTAAATTTACCGACTGTGGCCTGGCCGCAATTGCGTTCCTTCATGGAAAGTATGATGCATGACGATATGCGACGGATGTGCGTAGGTTACGGACCTTCCTGCTGCTCGCGGTCGCCCTCGTGGTGGCCGCGCATGCTGTTGCCGCGTTCTCTCCCGCCCCACGTTTCGCCCACTCTCGCGCAGGCCGAGTTGCAGGTCGTCATCTGCACCGCGCATGGCGCAGTTGTCGTCGATGAACCACTGGGAGTTCCGCAACCAAGCAAAGAGAACCCCTCATGCTCGTGGTGCGCCCTAGCAGGCCAAGCAGCGCTTAAGCTCCCGCACTGGCACCCGCTGAATTCTGCGTTTTCGATCCACTCTGAGCATCAGCGGTATCGCCTCCGCTATTGCCCGCTCGATCTTGCCTGCAACTTTTGCTGATTGGCCAGCTCACGCGCCGCGCGGGCCGCCTCGCGCCTAAGGCGCTGTAACACGAATCCACGCAAGTTATCGCATCCGCGTTTTCGTTCCGAGTTGGGGCATCGCCCACTCGTGCATGGTTCGCCTTCAGGGAGAAGACCTTCATGCCAATCCAGGTCTCGCTTTTGGCGGCCGCTGGCGGAGTACTACTGATCGCTCCAGCCCGCCTTCGCCCATCATCCGAGCGCCGTTTCAGGGGCTGGCGGTGCCGGCCCGCTGAACACGATCTCGGCGACGACCCTCGATAGGGCCAAAGCGCCTTCGGGGCGGTCTACGAGTTCATCCACTTCGGGGGACTGAGGTGATGCGGCCTTGGTTGCGGGAGCCCAGCTCTCCGGCACCCACGACCGCAGCATCAAGACCATCGAGAGCGCGTGGCGGTGACCTACGCCTACGGCGTCACCAACGACCTGACGGTTTCGGCGCGGCTGCCGTGGATCTCGGCGTACCGGCATCCGGGAGGCCGAGATCGAGGACCCTGCCGAACCGCCGGAAATTTTTGATCGCGGCGATAACTCAGGTATCGGCGACCTGACCTTGCTTGGCCAATCACCGGTTCTACAACAACCGCGCCAGTCGGACCGAAGCGGCCGTGTTGTTCTGGCGTCAAGGCTCCAACCGGCGTCACAGACCGTCGCAATAATCAAGGTGAGCTGTTCGATGCCGAGTTTCAGCCGGGGCTCCGGCTCGTGGGACGGCTCTTCGGCCTCGCCTATACGAAGCGCTTTGGACAATGGTCCTTCGACGCCAACGTCCTCTACATGCTTGTCACCAACGGTGTGCAGGACACGGACCTCGGTGATCGCTTCCTCTATAACGCGGCCATCTCCTACCGTCTCACGCGCGGGGCGTCGGACATAATGCCCATGAAGCTGGGCGCGCTACCGAACCCGATGTGGCACGGATGGTCCCGGCCATACCCACTTCATCATGAGGAGCCCGCTCACAGGCCCGGCGTGGGACCTTGTGGCTCGAACTCAACGGTGAGTGGCACGCTAAAGAGGTCGAAGCCGGCGTGAAAGACCCGAACTCCGGTGGCAACACCCTCTACCTCGCGCCCGGACTGCGCTTCTCCAAAGATAACTGGTCGAGCTTTGTGTCCGTGGGCTTCCCAATCATCAACGACCTCAACGGCATCCAGTCCGAGCCTCGACATTCAGTGTGGTGACAGGGCTGTCGGTCACCTTCTAAGACACCACGGTAACGGAGTAACGGAAATGAAGAAGATTATACTGGCTCTACTCGCCGCGGAAGCTATGCCGTCGGAATGGCAAGCGCAAGTTCTGGGACATGGCGATGCACCGCATCCGGAGTCGGCCGCGCCCTTGTGAGCGGCTGGACGGCCGGTGCGTTTTCCGCGACCCGACTCCTTCCCGGCATCCTGCCACCGCCGTCATCTTTGTTGACGGTCGCCCAGGCGCGGCGCTCCGCTTCCTTCTTACCCACGCCGCGCTTTTCGTAACCTTCGGCGATATGGTCGGCTTTGCGTTCCTGCTTGTCGGTGTATTTGGACTCTGCGCCGCGCGGCATCCCGGCCTCTTTTAAGCATTTACTTGCCCAACCGATTGGCACACTCGCGGTTCGGCTGCCTGGCAACCCTGGCCCCGCGGCTATTTAGACGCCGCAACCGACCGTGCTTACGAGCTCTTCCAGACTTGGCTAAGTGGCAAAGAAATTCCAGACCTGAACCCGTAATCCGACAAGCGGTTACTTTAGCAGCGACGATTGACAGTCCCGCATTTGCGGGAGGAGGCAACTATGAGAGCATCGAACATAGTCCTGATGACGTGCGTTTCTTTGGCCCTTGGAACCGCCGGCGCGAGTGCGGAACCGTGCAACCAAGAAATCATGGATGTGACCAAGAAGCTGGCAGCGACCGATGCCGGGTCGCTGGCCCCAGCACCGGCCACCCTGGGCCGATGGCGGGCGACCAAAAGGTCAGCATCCCGGTACGTCCGTGATCAGTAAGGGAAACCCAGGGCAAGGCTACGTCTCCCCAGGATTGTGCAGCGTCAATCCGGCGTCAAGACTGAAGTTAGCGACGCCCTCGAGCGCGCTCGTGTTCTCGACGCCCAAGGCAAAGAAGCTGAGTGCATGAATGAGGTAAGGAACGCGAAACAGCTGGCGGACTTTGACCTATCAGCGCAGGCGTAGCCACGGCTCAAACCACACCAGGCACGTCAACGGCTCCCGGATCAAGCAACAGCGCAGCTACCGGTGCGGCAGCGGGACGCCACCTGCAACGCCCGCCGAGCGCCCACGCGTTCAGGGCAATGTGCCGTCAACAAGTCCTGAAGTGCGGCTGCCCTGAAACAAGCGGATCGGATCCGGCGCCGCCGCGGATCCTGAGCAGCCGGGACAAGCAGTCCGCCATTGCCTCATTGAGAAGTACAGATTTTTCTAGCAGGGCGCACCATTTCACGGATGGCACGCCCCTGCCCTAAAGAGATTTGGCCGGCTCAGCATAGGGGCATCGTTCCCGAGCATCACGGCCATTTCCAACTTGGCGTTACCGCGCCAACACCGGATGCCGACGGTGTCTTTGGAATGGCGAGGCATGGCGGGCTCCTCACTCGTGGTCGCCCCCCCGACGCGGGGGTACTGCGGGGAGCACCGCCGGTCCATTCCGACATTACGAGGTAACTTCCGCTGGGAAAGCGATACGTTGCCAACCAGTCACCGGCCGGGCGGCGCGTTGCCATAGGGCGTTAAACGGAAACCCGCCTGCTGCTGCCGCATTTAGCCCGCAAAGCTACCGGATGGAGACTTATTCTTGCCCTATCGGTTTCCCGCGGTGAGACCGAGGTTTGCGACCTCGCGCCGGGCCAAACACGGAGGGCTAGTCATGCTTGCGGGTATGGCGCTTGGCCGGCGCCGCGGTCCTTGCCAACCGCCAGGCGAGGCGGGCCGAGCGCGATTATCCGCCCAGGGCCGCTTCGTCACCGCCGGTGGAGTACGGCTGCACTATCTTGATCGCGGCTCGGGCCGGCCCGTGGTCTTCCTGCACGGCAACGGCGCCATGATAGAGGACTTGCTGATTAGCGGGGTCATCGACATAGGCGGCTCGACAGTACCGGGCTGTGGCGTTCGACCGGCCGGGCTTTGGACATAGCGAGACCTCGCGGCCGCAATTGGACCGCCACCGCGCAAGCATCCATTCTGCCCGAAGCGCTTTAGGCGGCTTGACATCGATCGCCCGATTGTCGTCGGGCATTCCTGGGGGAACGCTAGTCGCGCTCGCGCTGAGCTTTGGACCACCCCCGCGACGTTTCCGGACTGGTGCTCGTCTCTGGATATTACTATCCCACGCCCCGCAAGGATGTGTTGGTATTCTCGCCCCCGCCATACCGATTTTGGGCGACATCATCAGCCATACCGTAGCCCCTTTCATCGGCGAGGCGACCGCGCCCGGCCTTATCGAGCGAATGTTCTCGCCGCAAGGTATCTCGCCGCGCTTCGCTGCGGCGTTTCCGGTCCCGCTCGCGCTCCGACCCTCACAGATCCGCGCCTTTGCGGAAGAATCCGCCCACATGATCGCGGGCAGCCGACAGTCTTAGGCAGCGTTACCGGTCCCTGTTTCCGCCCGTGGCCATCCTCGCCGGCGATGCCGACCAGATCGTAAGCCACCGACAGGCACAACGGCTGCACGGCGACGTCGCGGAAGTCGACCTCGATGATCCTTTGTCGGCGGTTCACACATGGTCCACCACATCGCGCCCGAGCGCGTTGTTGGTGCCATCGACAACATCGCCTCGGAGCCCCAGCATGGCAGCGCCCCGCCATCTGAATGGCCAATCGCAATCCCTTCCTCGGAAGTTCGCGCCTTCGAGACCGGCTGAACGCATGTCCGGCCATCTCATCCTGATGGCGGCGCTAATAGGTATCAGCCGAGCCGTCTTCGGCGCGCGCAAGAAAGGAGCCGTAGTGCGCACGCTGCACGGATTGCAGATAGAAAAGCCTGGCGCGAGAGGCAGGCAGGCAGACACGCCCGCGCAAATTCCCACCAAGGGATGGAAGGACATCGCCTTACGCGTTTATGAAGGAATTCAGAACGACCGCGTCCTGCTGGTGGCGGCGGGCGTGACGTTCTACGGATTGCTCGCACTTTTCCCCGCCATTGCCGCGCTAGTTTCGCTCTATGGGCTTTTTAGCGACGCCACCACCATCAATGAGCATTTACGGCTGCTATCTGGATTCCTCCCGGAAGGGGCGCTTGAGGTCATTGGCGACCAGGTGAAACGCATTACGTCCCAGGGTCAGAGCACCCTCGGCTTTACCTTTTTGGGCACGCTCGCGCTGGCCCTATGGGGCGCGAATGCCGGCACCAAGTCCATCTTCGATGCGCTCAACATCATCTACAAGGAAGAAGAGAAGCGCGGCCTTGTAAAGCTCGCTCTTTGCTCGCTGGCCTTCACACTCGGAGCAATTGCGGTTGCCCTGCTCGCTTTGGCTGGCGTAGTTGCCGTGCCGGTCGCGCTCAATCTCATCGGCATTTCCGAACAATCGGGGCGCCGCACTCTTGAGCCTCTCTGCGCTGGCCGCTCCTTTATCTGGTGATCCTCTTTGCCCTCGCCGGTCTGCACCGCTACGGGCCAAGCTGGACGCGGGCGCAGTGGCGTTGGGTAACCTGGGGCAGCGCTGTCGCCGGCGGGATCTGGATTGCAGGCTCGCTGCTGCTCTCGTGGTACGTCGTCAATTTCGGGAATTACAACGCCACCTACGGATCGCTGGGTGCCGTCATCGGCTTCATGGTCTGGATGTGGCTCTCGATTATCATCGTCCTCTTTGGGGCCGAGATAAATGCCGAGATGGAACACCAGACGGCTAAAGACACGACGGAGGGCGGTAAGAAGCCATAGGCGCCCGCGGCGAGAGGATGGCTGACGACATTGGCGAGGCCCGCGCCTGACGGTATGAACCAAAGCGGCGTTGAGGGGTTGTGCGGTTCAGCATCCATTCCCCTGAAGGAGACATCTCATGGCACAAAGCTCGTACCGGGGTCAGGGTTCTGACCCGATCTCCGATATCAAGGATAAGGCGAGCTAGCAGTTCGGCAAGGCGGCGGACCAGGCCGAGCGCGTCGCCAACCGCGTGGCCGATCAGGGCCGCCAGGCCGGTGAACGCATGCAGGAAGTGGCGGGCAACTTCAAAAGCGCGCTCGACAAGTCCTCAAGGACCAGCCAATGGCGACGCTTGCAACCGCGGCTATCGCCGGCTTCGTTATCGGGGCGCTGTGGAAGTCCTAACCGCACCGGAGAAGCCCGTGTTCGCAGGCCTGATCAATCAAGCTACGTCGGCTGTAAGCCGCGTCGTGCTGCAGTATGCGGCGCGGGCTTCCGTGGCGGTGCCCTTCGTCATCGCATTGGGGTTCGCGCTTGCGGCCATTGCCGCTCATGCTGGTCGAACGTTTTGGTCAGGTCGCAGGTTACTGGATGATGGCGGGTGGCCTCGCCGCCATCGGCGTCACAGCGTGGATCGTGGTTTCGGTAAAAGAACATGAAGAAGAGGTTGCCGAGCAGTGGGACGAACAGGCCGATACCCATGAAGTGATAAGCGGCGCCACTGCCCAGGCTATGGCATGCAGGCCCCGCTCGCGTTGGTGGGGACCCCTTTTGTCCGCTTCCGCGGCGGCAGCCTGGTGTTCAAAGTTGCGCGCGTCCTCGGCCGGAATTTCCCGCTGGTGCTGTTGCTGGTGGCGATCGGCGCGCTCTTTGGCCGACCGACACGACAGACAACGCCGTAATCACCGGGCGGGAAGACGAGCCTGACGGCGTCCATCCTGCGGAGACCTTGCACTAGGTGTGCAATGTCGCCCGCGCGCGAGGTGGTCTGGAGCCCGGCAGGCCTCCCGAAATGGACAGCATAATCCGCCAACCTGTCGCTGCTCCAGATTGTAAAAAATGCCGCAGGCCACGGGGAAAAGGCCTCTTGTTTCAGTTTTTCTACCGTTGGTAGGTGCCAATCGTTGTGGCATGGCGCTCATGGCTCTCCTGGTGCTCGCAAGTTCTCATTGGTTGAAGTCCCAGTTAACTTTACGGATTTTGTCGTGCGGGATTAGGCTAATGGCTTGGCGCTCACTACGAATGGCTCTCAGCACTCAAGGCCTCGATGGGTTGCCCACCATTGGGGCCTTTTTTCATGTCGGCATATCCAGCTTCTTACGCGACGCCGCGATCTCGTTGCTGGTGTCGCTCACGTCCACGTGGGAGTACGACTGCTCGACAGTCGCCTGGCGTACACGTCTCAGCCGGACCAGGATGTCGTCTTCGACTGAAACGGCGACTGTCACGCGCTTGGCCTTGGCACCATCCCCTTACTGCAGAGTTCGTAGAGCACCCCCAAATTGCAGGACCCATCGCGGGTCTGGGCCACGTCGGGCTAGACCCGCTTCGCTTACCTGGTCGTAGAGGTACCAGCCGAACACCAATTCAATCTCAAATGAAGCCGCCGATAAAAGCGCACATGGCCACTCCGTCAACCCTTCCACACCACCCAGATGATGACCAGCACGCCAATAACGAGCGGCCCCAAAGTGGCCAGCAGGGTCCAGTCCAAGCCATGCAAGGTTTCAGGCACCGCTCTCCCACAATTGCGCGCGCAACGTTCTCATCATCGCCCGCTTATCCACAGACACAGCTCCGTCAAATTTCCTCCGCGAAACATTTGCAGGGTTCCCGAGTTATGCAATTGTTGTGAATGGCGTCCCTAGGTAATGCGTAGGTGACCACCGGCCCGGGCTTCCCTGACCCAAGCGCCCGGGCCGTCGTCGTTGCAACACTCTCGGCAGATCGCCGCCCTGCTCGTGAAGTCTGTGCTCGCCGCTGCCAGCGCTTCAAACATACCGCGCTCTCCTCCAACGGTGCAGCGATTCTCGGCGCGCTCCCTCGCGACGGCGACTGGCCCGAGGAAGCACCCTTCGTATGGTTTCCTACCGTGCACTGGCATTCACGAACTAGCCGGAACCTTCGGACGGAACACAAAGTTTTCTCGGCATGAGAGCCGATATGAATTCGTACGTTCCGCCTTCCGAGGGAAACCACCCCCGCATAGAAGGTGACGATACACTTTGGGCCTTCCTGCCGATCCTTATCGGCCTGGCAGCGCTATGTTTGCTCATGTTTTTCTTCCTAAGCCCTAGTTTCGAACCTGCCGATCGGGTGAGCGCCAGGAGCGCCCGCCCAGGAGCCGGAGACGCCTGCCACCGTGCATGAAGAAAGCAAGGGCGGGCGATCGCAGCGAGCGGTCGACGGGGAACGTGGTGGCTGTCGGGTAGGACGATGGCGCGTTGCGGACTTCGAATGATGCCGCCGTTTCCATCGTCCCCTATCATGCCGCAAGGCGGGTTTTCCCCGTTGCGGCTGGAAGGCTGGCGTATCAGGCGGGACCTTCCCGAGACGTCCGAACAGCTTAAGCCTGCTCCCGGCATACACTGGCCGACGTTCGGTTTGTCTTCGCCCTTCGTGCTTCAGCGTTGATCCGCCCAAAGTCGGATCTGTCGACACGATGTACTGCACCGCCGTCCCGTCGGCATCGGGAATAAAGGCGCCCGTGGTGTCCGTTGTATCACCAATCAGCTCTCGCAAACCCAACACACCATAGAGCTGAACATTGGGGCACCCTCCATCCCCGGACGGGTGCCCATTTTTTGCGGGTTTTGCGATGACCGGCCTCTTCGGTCATCTTCCATACCGATGCGATCACCTGATGCTCCGCATCTCTCTCCGTAGCAAAAAAATTCGCAATGTCCGGAAATCGTACCAACTCGGTCGTCGATTTTCTGCGTCGATTTTCTAATCTGTGGAAACGGGTATTTGGAGCGCAGCACGCAGCGGGGTTGCTGCAGGTTCGCGATTGCAGCGAACCGAAGCGAGGGCGGCGACATGATTACTCTCACGTCCGCCCTCGTCTTCTTCGCGGTATGGGGGCATTGTCGTGCTTATCTATCTTTTCCGTGACGAAGCCACTGACAACCTTGCGCTGACAGTCGATGTTACCGGCCAGAATATTCCACCCATCACGCCTTCTACCGACTGGCTATTCGTGGAGGCGATCGACACCGTTAGATTTCCCGCAACTTGGGATCCAAGCGATTTTCGATACCTGCTGCGTCGGCTAAGAGTGGACGGTTTCTATCTCTTCGGTGCGGACGTTAAGGACCCGAAGAATTTGCCTACTGGTTGGGCCCGCGTGCAGCGTCAATGAGGCAACGCTAGAGGTCGGCGCTGTACCAAATGGGACGGCGGGTGTAGCCCAGTGCAATACGCAGCATCAGGCCCGTCCTGGCTAGGGCAGGCTTGGCCTCAATGCAGCCGATCATCATGCTTGCTGCACCCTTGCGGGGATTGATCGACGGCTCCGGGTCATCTCGGCCAATATCAAATAGGCCGTGTGCCTTGGCAGTTTGCGCTTAGCCGCGCCAAGGATCGGCCCGTTGTCATCGCACCGCATTCTGTCGCGGCTTTCAGCAGCCGATTTGGGTTTGCTGGAGCCTCATCTGGAACCGGTTGATCTTCCGATACATCGTCCCCTGCAGAGCCGCAATAGACGCATCGATCATGTCTTTTTCAATCCTCGCTTCACGCGTGGCACGCGAGCGCGATGTCGCTGGTTCTTGCCGGCAGATGCTGCAGATGATCCACGCCGCGCTCGTGGCACTGCGCGCAACGCACGCTTGCCTGCAATCGATCGCTTGACGTGTCCGCACGCCAACGGATGATTGAGGTTAAGCCGGAAGCCGGGCAACAGCAACAACTGCACTCAATCCACGAACACCGGAGAACTTCGCGGTGCAAGTGGTGACCCTCTTATTCTGCCCGGCGAGTTCTTCAACCGCCCCGCCGCAGTCGTTGTCCAAGACTTCCTCGGAGTCTTCCGCGGCAAGGTGATCATCAGAAAGGCGTGTTATGTCACGGGAGACCACGATCATCCCGAGACTTAAACTCCACAAAGGCGCCCACGATCTGGTCGGCCACTGGGGGCGGCAAGACGGGCCGAACGGAAATGATGTTCGGACCGCCCGGGAATTACATGTTATCGAATTTACGGTTTGCACTGGGTGAATGTCGTCACGAGAGGCATCGGCGAAAGCCCCACCGTGCCCATCCACAGCACCAGCGATAGGAGAGAGCGCCGACCACATTGCCGGACCTCGACAGAAACTTTAACGGCAAGGAGGCAAGTGCCGCGGAGCGGTCCGTGGTTTTTAGGTATTGGGCTTGGCGTCTCGCGCAAAGATGTAACGGACACGGCCCGCATCGTGTCGATTACGTGGGTCTGGGCAAGCAAGAAGCTTCGCTTCGTCCTGGCGAAGCATAAGACGGTCAGCCCTTGGGCGGGAATGGTGCGCAATGTGAACAGATTTGTCTCCACGACGTTTTCCTGGCAGGAGGATCGCAGATGCCTCGTCCGATACCTGCCTGGTGCAAGGTGATTGCCCAACCCGGGCACTTTACGTTGCAGGTGCTGAGGGCCTTTCAGAAAAGCCAGGGACTTCTGCTGGCAGGGGCGCTGGCTTATTACATCCTCCTCTCCGTCATTCCCCTGTGCACCTTCCTCCTCCTCATGCTGTCGCATGTGGTCGATGAAGGGGCGTTGATGGCAACCTTGCGGCGTTACATCGGCCTCATCATTCCAGGCGATTCCGGAAGCCATCCTCGCGCAGATCAGAAACATCCTCGAACACCGCGAAGTCGCTGGCTGGGTCGTGCTGGGCGCTATGCTGTTCTTCAGCTCGCTTGCGTTCAGCGTGCTCGAGAACGCCATGTCGATCATTTTTGTTCACCGAGTGCGCTACAAACCACGGCCGCTCATCGTCTCCTTGCTTCTTCCCTACCTCTACATCCTCTTGCTTGGCGCAGGCTTCCTGATAATGACCGTCATTGCGAGCTTGCTGCAATCAATGAGTGACGACCAGCTCGTCCTGCTCGGGCGCGGTTGGTCACTGGATCGGCTCTCGGTCCTCCTCTTATATCTGACCGGCGTTGTGGGTCTGATCCTGGTGCTGACATCCATTTATCTGGTCATGCCACCGAGAGGGCGCATCTCTCCGCGCCATGCTCTGCGTCGGCGGGATTGTGGTGGGGTTGCTGTGGGAGGTCACCCGTCACATCCTGCTCTGGTATTTTTCGACGCTATCGTTGGTCGGCGTGGTCTATGGCTCACTCGCAACCACGATCATCGGACTGCTGAGCCTGGAGATCGCCAGTATCATTCTGTTGCTTGGGGCACAGGTGATTGCCGAGTACGAACGCCTTGAAGACGGTGATACGGCGCCGCCCGGTGAGCTGAAAACGGGGCTGCACGCGCGGAGGTGAAGTGACCGTCTTGTCTATGTCAGGCGGCGCGCTGCGCGCCCGGCACCGCTGGCGGGATTCATTATCCTCTATGTGCTGTTGTATTCGGCGTTCGGCGTGGCCTCACCATTCCTGCCATCCTTCATCGAGGCCCGGGGCATTCCGCCCGAACAAATCGGGATGTTGTTTGCGGCCGGAACGGCCATCCGGCTCGTGTCCGCTCCCTGGCGGGCCGCTTGGCCGACCGGACCGGAGCTTTGAGGCTCACACTTGCGGTCTGCGCGCTGGCAACAGCCACAGCCGCCCTGGGATACCTGCCAGCATGGGCTTTCGGCCAATCTTGGGGGTGAGCCTCCTTCATGCATTTGCATTGGCGCCCACCACCATTCTGGCCGATGCACTCGCCTTGGTCGCGTCGAAAGCACCTTCTGGAAGATTCTGAATATGGCTGGGTGCGCGGCGCCGGCTCTGCCGCCTTCATTCTCGGGTCGTTGTTGACCGGCCTGGCAATAGCGACTTACGGTCTGTGGGTGATCATCGCACTGCAGGCGATGCTGATGCTGGCCGTGCCCTTCGCCGTACGCCTGGTCCCGCCGGTCGTGGTCCCGACCGACGACGGCGCGATGAGAATCCGCGCGCGGGCATCGCCGAGCTTTGCGCCTGCGTATGTTTCGGCGCATCGTTCTGCTGGCCGCTCTGATCCTCGGCAGCCATGCCATGCACGATACGTTTGCGATCATACGCTGGACGGGCGCGGGCATAACGCCGTCGGGTGCAAGCATCTTGTGGTCTTTGTCGGTCGCGGCCGAGGTCGTCGTGTTCCTTCTCATCGGCCCCTGGTTGCTGAGAGTGCTCACGCCGGCAGGCGCGATTGCGCTCGCCGCACTGGCAGGTGCTGCCCGGTGGCTGGTGGCGGCTTGCACGGCGGACGTCGCGGCATTGGCCCTGACGCAGCCCTTGCATGGTATCACCTTCGCGCTGCTGCACCTGGCCTGCATGCGGCTGCTGGTAGCCAACGTGCCGTCTCAGCTCGCAGCCACCGCACAGGCGCTCTACGGAACCGTTGGCGTGGGCATTGCCACGGCGCTCCTGACGCTGATATCAGGGTGGCTGTATGCGCGCATGGGCCCGGCGGCATTTGCCGTCATGAGCGTTCTTTGCCTCGCCGCACTGCCCCTGGCCGTGGGGTTACGGGGAGGTGAGGAACAACTAGCCTGACGCTTCAGTCTAACACGAGCTGCCGAAGGCTTCCTCAAGCCATCGCTCTAGCAGTCGAGTGCAAACCTGGAATGGGAGTCCGGCAAGTTGCCATTCCTCGTAATCAATCGGGACAGCGATGCGAACAGGGGTGTGGATCGGTACTTCCGGCTAGACGTACGATGACTGGCGCGACCCCGTTCTTGATGGTTGACCGGGTAAGGGCGGTGGCAAACGCGATCCGCCGCTCGCTCAGCCCACAGGCGTTCGGATCTTCCGCATCGGCGCTCTCTCGGCGAGACTCGGGCGTCCCCTGACTGGCAAAGCAAAGGGGCCATCAAAATTGCTTCAATCCTGTTATCTATCCCGGGATGCGCGGCTCTCAATTGCTCGGCCATCGCCATCATAGCGGCGCCGACCAAAGGACTTCAACCCAAGAGCGCTGATCGCGCGCCATTCGACCAGGCTTGCTCTAGGATCCAGGAAGATGAATTTTCCTGCAATGTAGAGAACCAGAATATACGCGAAACCAGGACGTACTAGGTTTTCGCCGCACCGGCTATGGTTCTGGCCAGGAAGTCTGCACCCCTATAAAAGCGAAGTGGTGCACGATAGCCATCGTTGTGCGGAGATGGGTTTGGGCGCGTCTCCGTCAAAGGCCAATGAGCGGTTCGGCAAGCGAGGTGAAATCGTGGCGTTGAATGCGCCTTGCTTGCTCAAGGCCGCTTTGCCCCCCAATAGCGACCCTGCCGACGAAAGGACACCAGCAGAAATAAACCAGCCAGCGCCATGATCCCACCCACGATTGCATAGCCTAACATGCCGAGGGACAAGCCGATGAGACCAATCCCAGCGCCGAAAAAGATCAGACAGAGCGCGCCAACAATCCACACCATCTGTCACCGCCAGTCCATACAGCTACTCCCAAGCACATTTTCTAGCACGACCACTATGGGTTGTCCCAGCGCGGGACGATGGACACGACCCTGGGAGCCAGCCATGCCCGCTGCAAAGACCGTGGTATTAACAGGTGGATCTGAGGACCCTTTCGGGGTTTCCCCTGAGTGTATTGGCGACCGAGCAATTGGCATTTGTTCAAACGCGGGGATATCGGAAAGGAGTGATCAGATGCAGATACGAACAATTGCCGCCGCCGCCCTGGCAGCGTCTGTTCTTGCCCTTGAGAGCCCCCGGGCCGCAGCTTGCTAAGCTACAGGCTATGGCTATGCGGCTACTACTGCCGCCACACCCTTCACTCCCGAAACTAGACTGAATGCTCATGGCCTGCAGTAGGCCGAAGCAGTGAAAGTTTGGCCCGCGGCATCACTCGTGATCTGCAGCCCGGCATAAATGCGGCATGTATATTGTCGACCGGCGCTAAGTATTAAGCCCGCAATCGTTGCTGTCAGCCTCCGACCCCGACAAGGCGCGCTATCGCTGAGCCCTTTCTACCCACCTTCGCCAGTGCCACCCAGGGCTTGGGAATTGCACGCCGGGGCGAGGTTCGGTGCCGATTGTCAGCCGTTTGTTGGTGATGCCGCGGCGCCCTCGAAGAGCAGCGTACCTCCGCTCCACATTTGCGGGTTTGCCCCGATGGTGCAACCCGCTGGACTGAAGCGCAGAAGGACATGAAGTCCCAATGGGTAGTGCTCTCTCAGCTCGACGTCATCACGATCACGGAGGGAGTATTCTCGATGAAACGCGGACCCGCGATTGCAAAAGCAGCGTTCTTCCTTGCCGCATCTGTCTCCCTGCTCACAACCACCACCTCGGGGTCGGCCCAGGGTTACGCGACAGTATGGGGGATCGAATGGAGAACCGAGGAGATCTGCGCGATCTCATCATGGATCGCTTGGCCACTCGCGACGATTTGCGCGACCTTCAGAGGGACCGATCGGAGAGGCGTGGCGATCTCCGCGATCTCATCTTGGATCGCTTAGCCACTCGCGAGGATTTGCGCGATCTGTTGCGGGACCGATTGGAGAGGCGCGGCGATCTCCGGGACCTCATTTCGGACCGCACCGCCAGTCGCGAGGATTTGCGCGATCTCTTGCGGGACCGGTTGGAGAGGCGTGGCGATCTCCGGGACCTCGTTCTCGGACCGCGCCGCCAGTCGCGACGATTTGCGCGATCTCTTGCGGGACCGATTGGAGAGGCGCGGCGATCTCCGGGACCTCGTTTCGGACCGCGCCGCCAGTCGCGACGATTTGCGCGATCTCTTGCGGGACCGGCTGGAGAGACGCAGAGACCTACGTGACCTTCTCCTGGACCGCCTGGCCACTCGCGAAGATTTACGCGATCTGTTGCGGGACCGGTTGGAGAAACGCAAAGACCAGCGCGATCTCATCTCGGATCGCGCGGCAAGTCGCGACGATCTGCGCGATCTTCTGAAGGACCGTTCGGAGAGGCGGAGCGATCTACGTGAACTCCTTTTGGACCGGATGCGGAGTTCAGACGGTGACAGTCCTGTCCTGAACCGGATCCGAGATCGCCTTGAGGGCGGAATAACTCTTCACCAGTCTAGTTGACCTTTGACGGATACGTTTGCGCTCTGAGAAATGGAGGCATCGGATGAACAAGGCCGTTCTCATTGCCGCGGCGCTTGTGCTCGCCCCAGCGGCTTCATTGGGTCAGGGGGTAACAGATAGGAAAGATCGTGAGCCGCCCTCTGTCCGGAAGAGGCGGCGAACAAGCCGTTGCCGAGCGAGCGGGCCGAGGATCCATCCCGATCCGCTATCAGAGATCGTGCGTGGCTCAGGCGATCGAAGCAATCGAGGGCGCTTTGCGCTGCCGACCTTGACGATCTCTGCGGCAAGGTCACGCCCGGCGAGGGCCGTGTCGCAATGTGCATGCGGGCCCACGAAGACCAGCTGAGTAGCGGATGCCAGTCGACGTTGCATCGGGTTGCGGAGCGACTCAGGAACAACGTCGATCGTGTCGCTGAGGCCTGTTGGAGCGAGATCAAGGCGCAATGCGGTGATGCGGGTAAGATTGGACAATGCCTAGAGCGAAAGCGGGGCTCGCTCTCCTCCACCTGCCAGACGATAGTTGGGGCCGTAGAACGCAGGCTACAGGACCGGACGCCCGTGGTGGGCATGTCCGTCTATAGTTCCGATAACAAGAATATCGGACAAGTTGTCGAGGATCGTTCGAGGGCCCGACGACAAAGTCCAGTCCATCCAGGTCGACATCGGCCGTGTGCTTGGCCTTGGCACGAAGGTGGTTACCATTACGGCCGAGAAGCTCGAGCGACTGCCCGGGATCAAGGTGCTGTTGTCCGATGCGGAGGTACGGTCCCTTGCCGGAGGCAAAAAGGAGTAGAACCAGCGTTAGTTGGGACCGCCCGAAGGAACAAGCCCACGGGATCGCCTCGGCCTGACGCGATGGTTTATGCTCAAGCGAAGGTGCGACACGCGCGAGAACGCGCGGGGCTAAGGCTCGCTCGTGACCTTGGATGCGTGCGGCCATACGGAATGACGAAACTCGGCGATGGCGAGTTGGCAAAAACACGGCCTGAAAGCGCTGTTAGGGCACCGAACTTCTGAGGCGGCGCGGCTCTACTCTATCTGAACCGAACCGACCATCGCCGAGTGAGAGCTGCCGCTAGGCAGCGCTACTCCGTTAGATCACCCCTCCTCCCTGAGCGCGCAGATCTCCCTCTCTGACATGCCGAGCAGACCCTTGTATATCTCGTCGTTGTGCTCTCCGAGCGGCGGGCCCAAGCCAATTGATGGAGCCCGGCGTATCGGAAAGCCGCGGACACACGTTCGGCATGGCAATCTCGCCGACCCGCGGATCTTTGAATAGCTTGATGTTCTCTCGTGCCTTGTATTGTGGATCTTCGAATATTTCGGCTACCGAGTTGACCGGTCCATAGGGCACGTCGAGACTGTTGCAAAGTTGCGATCAGCTCTTCGAGTGTGTGCTTTCTCGGTCCACCTTGAAACCCAGGCGTCGACTTCGGATCGATGCCGCACCCTGTCCTTGACCTTCCCCACTTGCCTTCTGCCGCAAGTCCAGGCTCGCCCTGCAGCTCTGCCAGGCGCGCGAAAATCTTGTCCGAGGTGCAGGCGATCGCCATCCATTTGCCGTCCTTAGTCGGGTAGTGGCTGTGCGGTACGACGTTGACGGTGCCCGGGACCCATGCGCTCGCGCACGTAACCGCTATGATGATAGGACGGCCGCCAGCTCGTCGAGGATGCGGTGAGATCGGCTCGTAGAGGCCGATGTCGATGAACTGCCCGCTCCCGTCATATCACGAGCGCGCAGTGCGTATCATGACGCCGAGGGCACCGTACAGTCCCGCCAGGTAGTCGGGGATGGTGGCGGAGCCGGGCGTCACCGGTGGCCGGTCAGGATAGCCCGCCAGATAAGACAGCCCGCCGAACGCATTGCCAATGCGCCCGAAGCCTGGCCGCGGGCTGTAGGGCCCGGTCTGGCCGAAGCCCGAAATGCGCACCATCACCAGCTTTCGGTTTTGCTCTTTGAGGACGTCCCATCCGAGTCCCCATTTCTCCAGCGTACCGGGCTGGAAGTTCTCGACGAGCACATCGGACTTGCGACGACCAGCCGTTTCAGGATCTCGGCGCCTTGCGGTTTCCTGAGGTCAGGGTGGCCGCCTTCTTGTTGCGGCATTCCTGCAGACCAGGGAGGCGCAGTCGCCGCTGTTCGTGATGGTGCCGAACGTGCGCAGGGCATCGCCGACCTTCGGCAGCTCGATCTTGATGACCTCGGCGCCGAACTCGGCCAGCTGCGTGGCAGCAGAATGGACCGGCGAGAAAGCTCGACGCGTCGATGACGCGAACGCCCTGCAGCGGCTTGATTGTCGGATGTGGGTGCGCGCGGCTGTCGGACCATGATCTGGGTCTCCGTTGCTTTGCCGCTACTTGCCGCGGGCGGCGATGCGTTGCAGTCGTTTCCAGGACGCGCCGTGCCCGATGAGACGATCGGGATAGTCGATGAACTTGCCCTCGAGCTGGATCGAGGCGGAGCCCGCTGCCTCGGCCGCCTCGAAGGCCGCCACCACCTTGCCCGACCACTCGACGTTTGCTCGGCGGAAGGTGAAAGGACCTCGTTGACGATTGGCACCTGATCCGGGTGGATGCACAATCTTTCCCTGGAAGCCGAGACTTCTGACGTGGCGCGTCGGAGTTGGTGAAGCCCTCTGGATCCATTCAGGTCGGTCCACACCGGTGTCGATCGGTGCCTCGATCTCCGGCAGCACGGGAGGCCAACACGCATTGGCTGCGATAGGGCAGCAGCTCGGCCTCGGTTCGGCTCCACTCCATATTCATGTCGAGCGTGAAATCGCCCGCACCGAAGGCAATGCGTCTGACACGCGTGCCGGTCGCCGTAATAGCGCGGATGTTCGCCATGCCCCTTGCCGGTCTCGATGATGGGGATCACGTCAACGGCCCCGATGGGCAGACGCGCTCCTTTTCCGAGGTTCGCCATCACCCAATCGACGGCCCTGATCTCGTCTGCCGTCTCCACCTTCGGCAGGATGATGCCGTCGACGCCCTTCTGCACCACGGCGACGATGTCGCCATAGCCGAACTCGGTCGATCGTGGCATTGACCCGTACGTAGCCGAGACATGTACGACGGCTCTGGCAGGCAGCGACCACTATGTTGCGAGTTGCTACCTTCTCCGCGACCGGGCAAGCATCCTCGAGATCGAGAATTACAGCATCGGCGTCGAGGGCAAGTGCGCCTTTCGACCCGCCTGGGGTGATTGCCTGGCGCAAACAGGAACGAACGATAAATCACCATCACATCTCCGAGCTAGCGTTGCGTGTCAGATGCGCTTTGGCCGGCGCGGGTGCCATGCGCAAGCAGTCTCCATATCAGGTTGGTGGCTTGGCGCGCGAAATCTCATTACAGCCAGCCAAACCGAATGAAGCTAGAGGTGTAGGCGACTTGAATTGGTATCCTCCATTCGTTCAATCAGGACTAAAGTGCTGGGTTGGCCCAAGCCTGCCATAGGACCCGCACGCCGCGAAGCGCTGAAGATTTTACGGCGGCGCAGGCGCTTAGAGCATCACTGGCTGGCGATTGGGTCACGGTGAACAACCACATCCCGCCTGAGCCGATCACGGAGTGCGAGATCATCAGCGCAGCCTCGTGGCAGTCGACGAATTGATCGGCCACAAGGTCGCTTCGAGGAGGACGGTAATGATGGGCGGAATAGCTTAGATCAAAGTGCTCGAGAAACCTGAACG
>ERZ1370068.6434-contig-5416_pt1 | contig 50178 bp, 76 predicted proteins | sample MGYA00561227_ERZ1370068 | MGnify/ENA primary metagenome ERZ1370068 (study PRJEB38410, sample SAMEA6850437) | metagenome | study: Metagenomic assessment of the ecological functions of the soil: analysis of the soil microbiota associated with the... | reverse complement strand
GGCGTCGCCGCCAAAGTTTCCATTCAGGACAATTACGACGCCTGGCGGACGGTGGTAATAACAGATGCGGATTCGCCGCTGACGATGGCGACAGTCGCCTGGCGTGCGATCGCCAGGAAGCGCAAGAGGCTTATCTGACTTTCGCAGCCAGGCGTGGAATGATACAGACGCTGGCGGCGCGGCGCTTCATGTAAAGGCCTGGCTTCCGGCGAAAATGTAACATTGCGTAACATTCGATGCGCGAGCGAACGCGCCGCAGACGTTGCGGAGCATCTGGCGGGCGGTCGGCACCGAGAAGAGTCGATTTCGCCCAATGGTCGCCGACGAACAACGCGGCCCGCGACAGACCTTGGGCAGGATTCTCGCCGCCCACTGACGCGGGTCGCCGGCATTAACGATCGGCCGTTTAAAGTCGGCCTGATATGTTTTAAAGCTTAGATTGTTTGACACACGGCCTCATCTTCGTACTCAGTCCTGGATTGCACTCGGTAGTCTACCTCAGAGCCGCTCCTCGCGATCGAAAGCGGTCAGTTCCGGCGATTTCGTTTCGCTTCGTCCGAGTATATTACTTGCCGGCGCAGTTGCGACTCACCGTTGATCGGCATCATAAAGCCGGTCACTGTCGTCGGCGCACGGGCAGCTTGGCCGCCGGCTTCTCAACGCGATCAGCCGCTCCTGATTTGATAACGTTTAGTATAACGACTTCACGTGACCGGCTGATGACGTCCTGCACCGGTCCGCCGCCTGTGGTACGCCTGGCCCGCAGCCTGAACCACCCGGCGCTGGAGCCGCCGACGCCGATTGCGCGCAGTTGAGCGAACCCGGCTTCTACTAGCAATGAGCCACTGACGGGCTGAGTTGTCGCTCGGTCTCGCGGCAAATATACCGAGTCGGATCGTTTGAGCGGGCAGGATCGGGCGCGGGCAATCGATGATGCAGACGCGTATTATCGGGCTGGCGTTGCGCAGTCGGTAATGTCTACCACCGTGGTCGTCGACGGATCTGCCGTCCGTTTCACGCTGAGCTTGCCCAATTTACGTCACAGCTGCCACCCGGCGGAAACGGATCAATGCTGATAGGCCGGCCGATGATCTGGCGCCAGCTCCAGCAGCGACATTGTCGAGATAACAGCGGTCAAGTCGACGTTCCTCCCGGATTGCAGACGCCGAGTCGCTTGGCTGGCGAGCCTGCGCGGATACGGCCACAGAATGCCATAGCCTGCGCGCCGGGCTGATGCGTACAGCATGTTGCCTGGCATTGTCGTTCCCAGCTTCGTGCCGCCATCGCATACTGCGAACGGCGATAGTTCCATGATGTTGATGGCATATTATGCCGCGTTGCGATGATCAGTGCTTTCGTGGCGATCACGAGCTCACGCCATCGCTGACCGCCGACCGCCATTACCGATATCGACGAAGCGGACGATGTCGGTGACAGGCGCGACCGCATCGTCCCGGCCCGGGTATGCGTGCGCAACACGCGTCCGACGCGCCTTAATCGTACCGCGAATCATATCCTGCTGATCGAGGATCCTGCTCGACAGATGATTTTGACAAGACTGAGTACTCTTTAGAGTAGGCCATATGATTGAGTGACGACACTCGCCGGGAAATCGGCGCCGCGATGCGGTTCAGATGAGGTCGGTCATCTCACACGTTACTTCGCGGTGATACCGGTCTCCTGATCGACGGGCAGGCTCATGACGTTTTCCTCGCCTGTTATGAACCCTGGATTTTATTTGACTCAACAAGGTTTGCGGTGGCGTGAGCGGTAAGTGAGAGCTGGATAACGCTCACCTTCTCGCGCGCTTACGTTGACTGTTGGGCAGGGGCGTGGGTGAGAGATATCTGTCGTAGCTCGTCGCGAACATTAAAGATGAAACGTGTCCACGCAAATCGCACGGCGGATTATGCCGAACAGTTTCCCGTGCCAAAGCCGTGCCTTCGCGCCATCTCAAACCGGGGCGGTCCTACCTATGTCACTCTGAGGCTTGCGAAATGCTAACACGCCGGTTATTGCGGCGCGGTTATCGAACTGAACGCGGCGACGAGTCATCGGCGGCACAATGGTAGATCACCGGCCCGCGGGCACGAAGGCGACTTCCGGATTGATGCTAATGGCACTGGAGCTTATCAAACGTTCAGCCGAATACGCGTCGACGCGCCTGGGTTTTCAGGGCGAAGCTCTTTCCGTCGTCGATTCAACTTTCATGCAGACTGGCTAACGGCTGCCGACGATCGGGCGGAGGTGTTATCGATCGCCAGTTCGCCTGAGTTCGCGTCCCGGCAGCAATGATGGGCGATCTGCAATCGCTGCCGCTCATCGTGGCGCGGCGTGCCTGGCGCGGGAAACTGATCCTTCGGGCCGCTAACCCATCTGCCCTGGCGCCACCAGGCTTTTAGTTGTGCCCGAGACTATATCTCCGTGCTCACGAGATTTGAAGTCGTGCCATCTTCGCCTCGCCGGCCCGGCTCTCGTCACGCATTCGCTTATGCCGGAAGACCACACTTCAATCGCATTCAGTCCGAATTTCACGGCGCGAAATTTGCGTCACGTCAATGACAGTGATCGGCGAGTCGATAACGACCTCGTGGTGAATGCCAGGACGAGGAAGATATTCGAGATGAACACGCGTTGCACAGCCAGCATTACGATGGTTTCGATGCATTGACGATCATCGAGATCGTTGGAATTATTCGTGGCGCAGATGTCTATGTGGATTTGCGGTCATGCGAAGACTGGATGCTGTCGTCACCGCGCGGCTGGCGGACAGGCTCATGATGCGCCCGAGGCGAACAGTATTTCGTGATCATCTGATCAACAAGACCGATCTGCAGACGCAGAATTGGGCGAGCATACGCACCCGCTGCCGGGATCGATAACAGCGCTCGGCCGGAATGCCGATCTTCGACCGCAGCCGCTGACATCGGCTCACCGTTTTGGACTCCGATGAACACCGCCCACGATCACCACCACGATCATGATCACGCACATGACCGAGGTATGTCCAGTTAATTATCACGACTTAGAGATGGCCAGTGCATCGATAAGGCAAAGCCATCTCGACAGTTCTTCCATTGTCAGACGCTGTCGCCAGGCGACTAGCCTGCGCCGCAAAGGTGGATTCGTCGTTCACCGTTACCGGCGTGCATGGGATTCAGCGACGTCATACCTTCGGCGCGCCGATCGAGAGGCAGTTAATGGGTCGCACCAGGTAACCGGCAGTTGCGCCATCGCCGGCCCAGTTACCGGACCGGCGCCGCGTAAATGCCGGGGCGCTCGTCGCTGGTGCAAAGCGACGCAGTAGTACTGTTGGTGAAATTGCCGTTTGCCGAGCACGCAACGTAGTTCACGGGAGTTATCCCGCAGCTGCTCGATGAGACGCGCATAACCGGCGGCTTACCGACTTGACGTTCATGAAACATGACGGCGGCTCTGGTCCGGTAGCGGATCTATGCTGGATCGATAACACGCGCTGCTGATGGTGCGTGCCAGTCGCCCGGTCGTCAAGATCGCGCGACACGAGCTGAGCGCGAACCATTGAGGCGGCATCGCAAGGCCTTTGCTTTGCCAGCCTGTCTGCGATCGCACACTGGCGCGACGTTTCTGTTTCGACCGCGGCCGGAAAGTCACGATTTGGAAGGGTCGGGCGAGGCCTCGGAGCCGGAAGGATCGGTTTATCATGCAGGAACAGTTCACGATGCATCGCTCCGGATGGGCGCGTGGTGAAACCTTCAGCTGAAGGCGAGTTTCGTCATTCTCCGGTCGCTGACGGTAGCGATGGAAATGATGGTCGGCAGCCGATACCCGGGCGCGCGCCGAATCGGCTGTAGTCGCTACCGCGGCAGCCGGTCGTGGCGCTGGGCCACGCCGACGGAGAGTGATGTCGACGACGGTCAACCTGCGCGCGAAAGGCACTTGGCCGACCCGCGCTCGGCTGCCGTTGAAGCACTGCCTCAAGAATCCGACGCGTCTGCGACGTTTCATATTTCTCACTGGCGACGACAGCCTGCACTCCGGGCGGGGTTTGCCCGTGAATGATTCGGAACCGTCGCGTGCCGCACTTCGTCTGAGCTCTGCCGTGAGTCCGAAGCTGAAGACAGCGAGCGAAATCATGGCTCCGCAAATGCTCGCTATCGCAATTGTCTCCAGACTGGCAGCGCATTCGAAGACGACTATAGTGGCGCCCGCATCCGCTTCTATCGCCCGGCAGGTGCCCTGCCGATTGGCGCCATGGTCACTATTATCGGATGATTAAACGTCGATACACTGGGGCTTCGGGTTGTCTATCTCATGGACGCTGGGCATCTTCGGTGCCAGCGGCCCAGTTTTGGGGCCAGGTGATGGCATACCGCTTGCGAACTGGCTACGGCTGCTTCTCGCCTGACGAATGGCGGAGTCGACAGGTGATCACCTTTGTGTGATACGTTCGGCGGCACAGCGGGCGTACCCTTCGTGCCAGCGCTGGTCATCCCAGCACAACAGACACACAATCGCACAATCGCATGGCGGTGGCTGGTATCCGGGAATTGTCGCCTCAGCGCGCCGGTCCGACGCGCGCCCGCGTGTTCTTCGTTCCTCAACGCAGCGGCGCGGTACTGGCGATGATATTGCGGCCGCCGCCCGGCGTGTCTGCCTGTCGTCCGGGGCTGGGACTGTCGCGCTTTCCGGCGCACGACAACCGTGATTCAGCCCAGTGCAGTATGCCGCAGTTCTCTCGGCAGAAATGAGCCAGCACTCTGCCGCGCGCGGCGCAAGGTACCCTTCGCCTTCGTCGGCGGAACGCCGCCATCGTCAACGCCTCCAGCGGGAAGAACGCTCGTTACGCCCGGCGAGGTCCGCTCAACAGCCAAACATCGCGTGGTCGACCTCGCCCAGTATCGCCGCCGCCTGCCATCGCAACAGCATCGACGCAGGAGCTGGCGGCATTTCTCCGCTGCAACAGCCAAATGAGTCGTTCGGCCGATCGCAGCTGCGCCGCCAACAGCCAGCCACCACCCGAGATCCGACACGCCGCCACAAGGCGCGTGGGCCTAACACCACTGGGGCCCCCAGCCGTTGCCCAGTTGGCGAGTGATGGTGCGTCTGCTCGAAAGGCGATCGAAAGGTACTTGCAGGCCTTTCCAGCCCGCGGCTCAGCGCATCGTTATCGCAGCGGAACCGCCAAGAGTCGCGCTTGTCGATCTTCCGGGACGCGGGCCGAAGACACTTGCTCGAGCGGCGAGTTCATCTCGTTCCGCTTGACACGGTACGGCCTTAGATTCTGAGCGCCCAGACATCGTATCCGGCGGCGTTTGGCAGGGCGTACCAGGCGCTCTTCGTCGAGAGTGCCAGCAGCCGTACAGTAGGCATTTCAGGTCGTAGAGCAGTGACGCCAGTCGTCGATCTCGCCCGCAATCTGCGCTCGAATGAGAATGCGGACACTTCCACTGCGTCGACTGCGCAGCTGGGAGAAGGTCGCGAGTCGCCGCAGCGATAGGCGGTACAGTGTCGGCCGATGACGTTTGCAAGCCCTGCGCAGCGTGAATATGACGATATCGACCTGGTTGCGAGCACTAAAGCCTGTCGGTTCACGAGCGGGCTGATGGAGCCGCGCGCAAGCCTGCTCTGCCCGGCGACGCGTTCTGCCAGCCTGCCGGCTGTAGGCCCGATAGCGAAACCTCGACCGACCACGCGCTGACGAACACCATCGCGCTTGCGTTGAGCGTACGCGCCAGCGATGATACTTGATGCCGGCCTGGGTTGTGACGGTCTGGGCCTCTACACGGTCGCGCATCGTACCGCACGGTGCTGACGAAATCATCGACACGATTATGCCAACAGAGACGGCCGTGGGGCGTTTCGCGCGCGCATATAGCGCGTATTGTTCGCGTCGTGCTTTCGTCGAAATTGTTCTTCCAGGCTCACGGTACCGATGGTAGAGCGCGACTTTCCCGGCACGTCAGATCGGTTTATTTATGTCCACCGATGTTCACGCAAAGTCTTGCCGCCGCCGGCAGGCAGCGGGGTCAGCGCAGGCGGTAGTCCTTCGTGCATCGCCCGATGGATGAAATTTACGTCACGGTGACCCTGTTCGACGATGACACAAAGCGCTTCGTTCGGCATGTACGACGCCGATCAGGCGTGGGCACGTCCGAAGCCATTATGGGCTAATGCACCGGCCATCGGCATCGTCATGTCCCAGAGGGCAGGTCATGTCTCATTGCGCAACAGACGCCGCTATACGCCGGCGTCCACGACATTCGGCAGAACATATGCGCGAGTACTGGCCGTGAACTGCCAGTTGGCGCGCGCATATCGCGGGCGTCTCTTAAAGGAGCCGGGCATGATCGACGGCCAAATGGACAGCATGCGCAGGCCGCACGGGTGGAAAACCGAAGCGGTTGTAATATGAAGGCAGTCGCCGACGAAGACGATCAGTGGTGGCAGCAGCACCCACGAGCGCGCCGTGATTGTGGCACGAAGTCACTGTCTGAAGGTATACGCATTGGCCGGTGCCGCGACACGATATTCCAGAGACGGCAGCTTCGGCGGTCGACGCGCTCTTCGCGACTCTGCCACGGCGATCACGAAAGCCCCGTCATTGCGCCGCGATATCGGGGGTGCGTTGCGGATCACATGAATAGCGCGTCGCGAGGCGCTCGTTTGGGCGGGGGAGCCGGTACTGGCCTCATGATGCACCAGATGATATTCATGAAGCGAGAGTTGCCACCGAGGAAGGTAACGCCGCGCCTGCTGATCACCTGTCGTCAATTGTTGCGCAGGCAGTGTCCCGCGGCGCGGATCGCGGGCAGTGATCGATTGTCCATCGTCCGGTCGAATCCTGCCGATGTCCACTCATAGCACGTCGTCGCACTCTTTGGAGACGAGGATCGATCCTCGTCCGATGGCGTCGGCGTTGCCATACGCGGCCCGGTTCGATGATATCCCCGGGATTTGTTGCCGCTGGTGTTGATGGGCCGCGTCAAATGACAGGCTCTCGTATCGCCGCCGCCCAGGTCGACCAGCTGATACGCCGTACATTCCTGAATCGAGCTGCCGCCGCCGAGCAGCGAAGTCCGCAATATTAGTACCTGCCGGGCTGTAGTCGATCGAATGACCGCCCAAGACTTGAGGGCATGTTCGTTATCGACATGGTCGGCCTGCAATCTTCCAGCGACAGCGTCGGACAGGACGCAGCAGATTCGGAAGTCTGGGCGATCTGTAACGACGACATGACACGAGGCGCGCTGCGATATCGCGCCCTGATCGCGTACAACATAGGAGAGAGGTCGGCACCATCCGATAATCCTCGGGGAGATCGAAGCGGTACCGAGAAGCTATGCTTCACAGCAAGGTCAGGTGACCACTACATGGTGGTAATCCATCGGGTGTTCGGCCTGGCGAAGGCGCCAATTGTCGCGAATGTCACGACCAGTGCGTGGCCCCGTCCTTACGCTCGCGGAAAAGCCCCAAACGTTATCACGGCGCCAGTGGGCTTCCAGTTCTGATGATTTGCAGTTTTTGCTTGCTCGCGCGATGGGACGCCACACATTTGCCGTTGGATGGGAGACTCAGATCGCCGGCAAAAGATGAACAGTCTCTCGGTGATCACTGTGCTAAGGAGTTCGATCGTCGCTGTTTGGGCCGTCTCTGCTGAGCAGCCCTCTGGCTGCCGGTCAGACAGAGGTTGTTTCTCCAGGCGGCTTCTGTTCCGCTGTTCGATTACAGCACGCAAGTATATACGGAAACAGTACTTGGCATCACATGCAAAGCTTTAACTTTTTCGGCGTGACGCGTAGCTCAGGCCGCGCAGGATGATGCGCAATGAACTGAGCTACGATGAAGCCAGATCACGAACACGACGAGCACGTCCGCCGAGGACGCAGCAGTGATGGCCCTGAGCCGGCGAACGCTCGACTCCTCGGCGCCGATCACATGGCGGCGCTGTGACGACGGTGATACCGTTGGGCTGAGGTTGCCCTGGGCCATGCAGGCGCAGAGGCATCTGGCCGTTGCCCAGCCGCACGGATTGTCACACTTCCACGGCGTGAGATGATCGACGGCCAACAGCGTCACGCGACGTTGCGCTCGCCGTGAATGCGGTTGTTCGACAGGCAGTTCGCCAAGTGAGCTGGTCTCGATTGGGATGGACGGATGACCGTCGCCAGACTCCAGTCTCTGTTGCCGCCGTAGCCCGCCATGATCGCTGACTGCAGACACCGCCGATCGCCACGCCCGCCGGAGAGCGGGCAGCGAAACGCCACTGGAGGGTCCAGCGGTGTTGCCCAGCAAAGGTCCCCGCGTTTCTATCTGCGTTGCCGCTCTTTCATGGCATAGCAAGCTGATCTCCTGCCCTGAGTTACTCACACTCCGATTTAAGTCCAAGGGGCGGCGAGGACTTGCCGGGTGATTACCTAATTCAGAATAAATGCCGACTTTGGACGAGGGATCGTTGCTGGGCGTGCGCCAATCACCATACTCTCGCGCGCTCGTCAGCTGAGTCTCGCGAGATCTGCGTGAAAGGTGGGCTCCAGGCGTGGGTCAGAAGAACGGTATGGCATTCAATCGCTGAGATGCTTGTACAGAGGCTGTTGGGCCGCGAGGCGCAGCCAGGGTAGCGCTGCCGGCGACGCGGCGCTTGCATTGGTCGCCTCCAGGAGTGGAAAGCATTACACGGAAATTCTCGCCCTGATGAAGCCACGCGGAGGGCCGGCGCCGTCAAGAGGCCACTTTATCACGCAATGCGCCAAGCGATAGCGGGCATGCTGACCGGGCTGGAACGAGAGGCCGAACAGCCGGCCCGCCGTTTCGAACGCCGCCTCGATCATCTTCCTCGAGCTGGAAATACGGTTTGATCTCGGCTTCATCGAGATCGTACTGCGCCTTGCGGAGTTTCTCCGTGTAGTAGCGCCAGTCGTGCGGCGCGCAGCGCGAAGTTGCCGCCCTCTTGGGCGACCGCCTGCAAGCGTCGCGTTCGCCAGCCGCCTCTGCGCGCGCTCGGCCCCAGACCTCATCCAGGAGTCCGCGCGCCGCTGCCGGAGTCTCGCCATCTGATCGTCGAGCCGATAGTCGGCGAAGGTCGCAAAGCCGAGCAGCTTTGCCCGTTCTCCCCGCAGGGGCAACCATCTCCGCGATCAGCGTCCGATTATCCGTCGTTCCGCCATTTTCGCCGCGCCTGATCCACGCCTGGAACGCCTTTTTCGCGCAGGTCTCGCCGCGGACGAAAACTGCAGAAAGCTTTCGACTGACGAGCGCGCCAGGGTGACGGCATAATTTGCCCGGGTGGCCACGCTCTTCGGCTGCAGCTCGGGCAGCCGCACGGGCGAAGTCCGGCAGTCCGGCAAGGTCGCCCTCCTCCAGGATCATGGCGAAGGACTTCTCGTCGGCCAGCACGTTCTGGCCCAAATTGGGTGCCGAGGCTCGCCAGCCGCTCAGTTGATCGCAGCAAGGCGTTCCTGCGCCGGCGCTCTCGAGCGCGGCCCCGGCGCGACGAACCGGGTGTGGTAGCGCTCCAGAACGCGGGCCTGCTCGGATCGAGGCCCAGCGCTCGCGTCGCTCATAGCAGTCCGGCAATGCGGGAATAGAGAGCAGCGATTGAGGTAGAGCGCATTGTTGTGGCGGGCGAGAGCAGCGGCGATACATCCCGCTCTATGGCCTCGATTTCGTCCGAAGTGTTGGCCCCCGCCAGGCGCGAAGGACACATTGGCGACCTCGCTCAAGCTCCCGCCCGCTCTCTCCAGCGCCGCGATCGTGTTCTCGAAGCTGGGCTCGGCCTGGTTTGCGGCAATGGCGGCGATCTCGGCCCGATGATCCGCCAGCGCGCGGTCGAACGCCGGGCGAAAGTGCTCCGCCTTGATCCGTGCGAACGGCGGCAACTCGGAAGCTCGCCGACCAGGTGGCAAGCAGAGGGGTTTGGACGGTCTGGGGGAGGATGCTGGCGCTCATCCCGTCCATCTAGTCGGAGACCGGTCGCTTGGCGAGGGCCTTGATCACCCGTCAGCGGTCACATTCCCGCCACGACGTCGGCGAGCGCACACGCAGCTGCTCGGCGATCTGATGCCCGTTAACGGCTGTGTAGTGTCCGGACAAGATCGTCGTCCGCCTCACAGCTTCTGCCCGGCGCCGATGGTCAGCGTGACAATCCGCGTGAGGCCAGCGATGCTCCACGGACTTGATCTCGCAGCCGGATCTCGGAGAGATTGCGCCTCGCGAAGGAGACCAACATGGCTCAGGGCCGCCGCATCAACTGGCTTAACGTCGTCACCGTCGTCAGCGCCGCCATCCTGATCGGCGCCGAGGTGTTCGGCGCGGCGTTCGCCGGTTCGTTGGGCGATCGCCACCTTGTTCGATCTCGGCGGAGCGGCGCGCGCGTGCTCGACGTCGTGTTCGTGATCTGCGGCTTGGCCATCATGGCTCAGTTCATTCGTGCCGCGCATCGCATCGAGCCGTTCACCACGCGCGGCTGAGCGCGCGTCGTCGAACATCGAAAGAGAAAGTTAAGAAAGTTTTTTGTCGCGACAAACTTTCTCTTGCATGTGTCACCAAAATTACTTATTTCCGTAATGCCCAATTTCGCACGTGCCTGTGGCCGTGTGTCGGTCGGTAGGTAGCCGGACAAGAGGCCGGCCAGCCGCCTGGAGAGAAGAGCCAAAGCCTCTCCAAGAAATCTGACCGGCAGCCGGAGGCGAAACCGGCGCACTCTGCTCTCAGCAGGGGACGCGGCTTAAAGCAACGACGGATCGGGCTTCTTGGTCTCTGCCGGTCTTCCACCACCGGCGCGGGTCACCGAAGAGGCTTGTTCATCTTTGCCGGCCGTGCGGACGGGGATCTCCCCATCCAATCCAAGGCAGCTGAGCGGCAGCGGAGTGTATGCGTCTGCGCGTCCCCATCGCGCGCAGGCGACAAGCTCTCAAGCCGCATCACCAACGGGCGGTTGAAAGCCCTTGAGCCGTGGGGAATAGCGCAATGACTGAGCGCATCCGCGAGTTTCTACGCAACGCCGCAAAGACGAAGGCCCTTGCCTCGGTCGTCGACCTCGACGTCGTCCGCGACAACTACCAACGCCTTTGCCAAGGCACTGCCGGACACCCGGGTGTTCTACGCCGTGAAGGCGAACCCGGCGCCGGAAGTGCTGGCGCTGCTGGCCTAGCTCGGCTCCTGCTTCGACACCGCCTCGGTCCCCGAGATCGAGATGGTGCTCGCCGCCGGCGCGACGCCTGACCGCATCTCCTACGGCAACACGATCAAGAAGGAGCGCGATATCGCGCGCGCCTACGCGCTCGGCGTTCGCCTCTTACGCCGTCGACTGCAAGGCCGAGGTCGAGAAGGTCGCCCGCGCGGCGCCCGGCAGCCGCGTGTTCTGCCGCATCCTGTCCGACTGTGTCGGCGCCGAATGGCCGCTGTCGCGCAAGTTCGGCTGCGAGCCGCGCCATGGCGGTCGACGTGCTCGAGCACGCCCATCAAGCTCGGCCTCGAGCCGCATCGGCGTGTCGTTCCACGTCGGCTCGCAGCAGCGCAACCAGCACGCCTGGGACCGCGCGCTCGCGTCGGCTGCGCGCGGTATTCCGCGAATGCGGCGAGCGCGGCATCAACCTCACCGATGGTCAACCTGGGCGGCGGCTTTCCGACCAAGTACCTGAAGAACGTGCCGACGGTGAAGACCTACGGCACGGCGATCTTCCGCGCGCTGCGCAAGCACTTCGGCAACCGTATCCCGGAGACCATCATCGAGCCGGGCCGCGGCATGGTCGGCAATGCCGGCATCATCGAGGCCGAGGTCGTGCTCGTCTCGAAGAAGAGCGAGGAAGACGACGTGCGCTGGGTCTATCTCGACATCGGCAAGTTCGGCGGCCTCGCCGAGACGATGGACGAGTCGATCCGCTACCCGATCCGCACCCCGCGGGACGGCGACGCGCTGGCACCCTGCGTGCTGGCCGGCCCGACCTGCGACTCAGCCGACGTGCTGTACGAGAAGGAGCCCTACATGCTGCCGGTCAGCCTCGAGATCGGCGACAAGGTGCTGATCGAGGGCACCGGCGCCTATACGGCGACCTACTCCGCGGTGGCATTCAACGGCTTCTCGCCGCTGAAGACCTATCACATCTGACATCGCCGGGAGCCGGTCGTGACGGCTCCCCTCACCCCACAGGTAACGCCCTCGCAGCGCGCGCGTTTGGTCGCGAGCCGGGGCGGGAGCAGGCTGAGATGATTTCGATCCGCAAAGAACGTCCCCCGACCAAGGCAGCGCGCGAAGCGCTGCTTGACGAAGCTTTTGGCAATCACCGTTGGCGCAAAAGTTCGCAGCGCCTGCGGGACGGCCGGTCACCGGCCGAAGGGCTCGCCTTCGTCGCGACCGATGGGAAGCGCGTCATTGGCACCGCCCGGCTCTGGAATATCGTGTGCGGCACCGGTCACTCGGCGCTACTGCTCGGGCCGGTGGCGGTTGCTCCCGATTGCCGCAATCGGGGCATCGGCGCGGGCCTCGTGGATCACGCGCTTGCCGCTGCCCGCCGCCGCGGTCATCGCGCGGTCGTCCTCGTCGGCGACGAGCCGTATTACAGCCGTTTCGGTTTCTCCACGGAGAAGACCGCGGCCCTGCGCATGCCCGGTCCCTTCGAACGCCACCGGCTGTTGGCGCTCGAACTCGAGCCGGGCTCGCTCAAGGGTGCCCGTGGCCTGCTGCGCGCACCCAGCAAACAGATGCCGCAGTCCGACCTCGCTGCCTCCGCCGCGTAATTTCTGCCATAATCTCGTGGACGCCGGGCTACATTCGCCCGGCGTCTGTTCCGTTTGCGTCCAACCAAAGATAAGACCTGCCCTCCCTGGAGAACGCTGACGATGCCTAAATGGCCAGTGCACGCCCGTGTCGACGGGCCCATCGTAATGATCGGCTTCGGCTCGATCGGCAAAGGCACCCTTCCTCTGATCGAACGCCACTTCGGCTACGATAAGAAGCGCTTTGTGGTCATCGACCCCGAAGACAAGGATCGCAAGCTGCTCGATCAGCGCGGCATTCGCTTCATCCATCAGGCGGTCACTAAGGACAACTATCGCCACTTGCTGACGCCGCTGCTCACGGCCGGCGGCGGCCAGGGCTTTTGCGTGAACGTGTCGGTCGACACCTCATCGCTCGATATCATGGAGCTTTGCCGGGAGATCGGCGCGCTCTACATCGACACGGTGGTCGAGCCTTGGAAGGGCTTCTATTTCGATCCAAGCTCGGTCCGGAAGCGCGATCGAACTACGCGCTGCGCGAGTCGATTCTTGCCGCGCGCCGCAAGCGTCCCGGCGGCCCGACGGCCGTGTCCTGCTGTGGTGCCAACCCCGGCATGGTGTCGTGGTTCGTCAAGCGCGCGCTGCTGACGATCGCCACCGACGTCGGCTTGAAATTCAAGGAACCAAAGACACGCGAAGAGTGGGCACGTCTGGCCAAGAAAGCCGGCATCAAGGGGATCCACATTGCCGAGCGCGACACTCAGCGCGCGAAACACCCGAAGCCGATGAATGTGTTCGTCAACACTTGGTCGGTCGAGGGTTTCATCTCCGAGGCCTGCAGCCGGCGGAACTCGGCTGGGGCACGCACGAGAAATGGATTCCGGCAAACGCAGGCCGGCATAAGACCGGCTGCGGCTGCGGCCATCTATCTGCTGCAGCCCGGCGCAAATACGCGCGTGCGCTCGTGGACGCCGACAGCCCGGGCGCAGCTAGGTTTCCTGGTCACGCACAACGAGTCGATCTCGATCGCCGACTACTTCACGCTCCGCAAGGGACGGAAAACGATCTATCGGCCGACTTGCCACTACGCCTATCACCCCTGCAACGATGCGGTGCTGTCTCTGCACGAAGTGTTCGGCCGCGCCGGCGCTCCGCAGGAAGATGTCCACATTCTCGACGAGCACGAGATCGCGGACGGGATCGACGAGCTCGGCGTGCTGCTCTACGGCCACGCAAAAGAATGCCTACTGGTATGGCTCGCAGCTGTCGATCGACGAAACGCGCGAGGTCGCGCCATATCAGAACGCCACCGGCTTGCAGGTCACTTCGGCGGTCCTCGCCGGAATGGTCTGGGCGCTCGAGAACCCGAAGGCCGGCATCGTCGAGACCGACGAGATGGATTTCCGCCGTTGCCTCGAAGTGCAGATGCCTTATCTCGGCCCTGTCATCGGCACCTACACGGACTGGACACCTCTCACCGGCCGTCCCGGACTTTTCCCGGAAGACATCGACAAGCGCGACCCATGGCAGTTCCGGAACGTGCTGATGCACTGAATCGCCAGACCGAACAGACGCAAACGGGCGGCTCGCAAGGCCGCCGTTTTCATTTTCGCGCGTTTGCGTCGCCGCTACTTTTTTTCTTCCTCGCCTGGCTTCGGAGGCGGCTTCTTCGGAGGCGGCCCCAGGCGGAGGCTGTCCTGGTCCGCGCACACCCTGTGGCGGTGGACCTGGCGGCGGCTGTACGCGCTGTTGCTGCGGCGGTGGAGCTGGCGGCGGCTGGACGCGCTGTTGCTGCGGCGGCGGCCCCGGCGGCGGTTGCACCTGGCGTTGTTGTTGCGGCGGTGGAGGCCCTGGCGGCTGTGGTGGCTGCACCTGGCGTTGTTGCGGCGGCGGAGGTTCTGGCGGCGGTGAAACCTGCGGTGGAGTTGGCCGCACGATATTCGGTTGTGGCGGCGGAGGGCCACCGGGCGGGCCGCCGGGCGCAAAGCGCTCGCGACGTTCCGGTTGCTTGTCCTGCCGGCGGCTGGGGTGGCTGCACCTGCCGCTGTTGCGGCGGCGTAGCACCCGGCGGTGGGGACGGTGGCGCCGGTGGCGATGCCTGCGGCGGAGTCGGCCGCACGATGTTCGGTTGTTGCGGCGGAGGACCGCCGGGCGCAACGCGATCGCGACGCTCCTCGCGCTGACCGGGAGTGTCGATGCCGGCGGCGTGGACGGCGGGGGTGTTGTCGAAGATGGCGGAGCCGTGCCTTGAGCCGCACGCGCGCGGGTTCGTTCCCAATCGCCCCGGTTCGTTCTTGCCGAGTGGCTGCGGTGCGGTAACCGTGGCGCTAGGCTGGACCACGGTTGTCGTCCGCTGAATGGAAACTGGAGGCAAGCGCGGCGGCGGAGCGGTTCCGGGTCGCCCCGGTCTTCCGGGACCAGCAGGCCCTCCCGGCCCCGGACCGCGCAACTCCGTCGCGTCTCACTTGCACGGCGCCGGATACGCCTTGGGTCGAGGCGAAGACGCGCGGACGCACGTGGTAGGTCGCAACCGGCGCGCCGCTCACGCGCGCGACAAAGGCCGGCGGGATTCCCGGATTAACCGCCAGCCGCGCCCCATGCACGGGGACGGTGCGATTGACGATATTTGTGGTGCGCAGGATGACCGAGCGCCGATACACGGGCACGAAGTAGGTCCGTAGCCCGCGGTGCCGCCAAATAGCGCCCCGGCACAAAGGCCCAGTATGCGGGCTCGACCTCGTAGGCGCCGACCAATTCGTCGGGCGGAAGCGGCGCCCAGCCGACATACTCGTCGCCGTAGCGCCAATTCACCCAGGCGGGCGCCCATTCTTCGCCCGGCACCCAGAACCAACCGAAACCGCGCTCGAATGCCCAACGGCCGTAGTGATAAACGACCCAGCCCCAGTTGGCCTCGACGTCGTCGGACACCCAGTACCAACCCCATTCGTCCGTATAGACCCAATGTCCGTATTGATACGGCCGCCAATCAGGCGGGATGCCCGCGGGCACCCAAACGTCACCGAAGCGCGGATGCGGACGCCACATACCGTATTGCTCGAGTGCGATCTGAGCATCTTCTGAAATCTGCGCTTGCGCCGGCGCAAGCGTGCCGGTCACGATCGGACCCAACAACAAGCCAATTGCGATCGCGGCGCCGGTTGTGATGGCAAAAATCGCGCGGCGGCGTATCCTCCGAAAGGACGCCATGATCTGTTCCCTTGTTTGTTCAGGCTTCCACAGTCGCAAAGTCAGACAAGTGCGGCACGCAGGGTTGGTTCCGAATCAATTGCCTACAGGCTAGTGCCGCGACCAGAGCGCGAGCAATGCGTCATAGTGAGGGCATATCAGGCGATCACAAGGTGATGACGCCCGCGTCCCCGGATTCGGTGCCGAAGGCAAGCGCCTGGCCCGTTTCATTCCAGTCCAGCGCACTCACCGAATGCCCGTCGGCTTCGCGCGCGAGAATCAGCGCATCGTCCTCGATCCGCACCAACCTCACCGCGCCGTCGGCATAGCCCGCAGCCACGGCCGGCTGCCGCGGATGACAGGCAACGACCACGACACGCGATTCCGCGCGCGCCAGCATTTTCGGCTGCCGTGCCATCGGACCATCCTTGCCGTCGAACGGCCAGAGTATCAGCTGCTCGGAGCCCGACGTTGCGAGAAACTCGCCGTCGGCGCTCCAACTGAGCGACCGCACGCGCGCGGAATAACCGGACATGCGCATGTGCTTGCCGTCGGCCAACCGCCAACCGTGCAGCATCGGCTCCTGCATGGTCGTCATCAGAAATTTTCCGTCCGGACTGATCGTCACCCCGAGATGCGAGCCCTTCCATTCAAGCCGCTCAGGCTGGGCGCCGGCCGCATTCGGAAACCAAAGGGTCGCGCCGTTGTAATGCGCGATCGCGAGACGGAAGCCTTTCGGCAAAAGCAAAGGCCGGCAACGGTCGACGCCGCCTCGAACGTGCGCAACTCACCTTTCTTCGTGCGGACATGTGCGGTTTTGCCGACTGACCAGGCAATGGCGGCGTCCGGGCCAATTGCGACGTTGTCGATCCAGCGTTTTTGTCGTCGGCGCCGAGTACCCGATGCTCGCCGTCCAAACCGGTTTCGACAACCTGGCCATCATCGCCCCCGGTGATGATGCGCGTTCCATCGGAAGCGCTTGCGAGAATAGCGCCGGCGTGAACCGGGGCGCGGTGTTCCGCCTCCGCGACGAACAATAGTTCCTCTTCACCAAGGACGAATACTGCCGTCGCACCAAGGAAGTGTACGCCGACGACGGGTGCGCCAGCATTTACGTGGCGTGTCCGGTCGGCGAGTGAAGGAATCGGCGTGTCGCTCACGTCAGGCGACGCAGCTTTCGAAGCCCTGCCTGATCTTGTCTTCGGGCAGGTTGCGGCCAATGAAGACGATCCGGCTGTCGCGCTTTTCGTCCGCACGCCAAGGGCGCTGGTGATCGCCATCGAGGATCATGTGCACGCCCTGAAAAACGAAACGCTCGGGGTCGTCCTTGAACAACAGATATGCCCTTGCAGCGCAGGATATTGGGACCGTCTTTGGCGACGAGATCCTGAATCCAGGGAAAGAACTTGTCGGGATTGAGCGGCTTGTCGGTCTTTATTGAAACCGACTGCATCTCCTCGTCGTGATAGTGCTTGAGACCATTGCCGTGATGATGGGCATGGCCGTGATCTATGATCGTGGTGGTGATCATGGTCATGATGGCGCTCGTCGGGTCGAGGAACGATGGCTCGATATCGAGAATGCGATCGAGATCGAAGGCGTTGCGGCCGAGCACCTCATTGATGTCGATCTTCGCGCGCTCGGTGCGGTGCAGCCGCGCGTAAGGATTGAGTCCTCGGATCCGTGCTTCCAGCTCAGTTAGTTCCTCGGCCGAGACCAGATCGGTCTTGTTGACCAAAATGACGTCGGCGAATGCGATCTGATTCTTCGCCTCGGGCGCATCCTTGAGCCGGTCCGCCAGCCACTTTGGCGTCGGCGACCGTGACGACCGCATCCAGTTTGGTCTTTGCGACCGACAGCCTCGTCCATGAAGAATGTCTGCGCGACCGGCGCCGGATCGGCCAGGCCAGTTGTCTCCACGATGATCGCGTCGAACTTGCCCTTGCGCCGCATCAGGCCGTCGATGATGCGCACGAGGTCGCCGCGCACGGTGCAGCAGATGCATCCGTTGTTCATCTCGAACACTTCCTCGTCGGCGTTGACCACGAGGTCGTTGTCGATGCCGATCTCGCCGAATTCGTTGACGATGACGGCGAATTTCTTGCCGTGCGGCTCGGACAGGATGCGATTGAGCAGTGTGGTCTTGCCGGCGCCGAGATAGCCGGTGAGGACCGTGACGGGTATTTTTGAGGCTGAGTCGGGGGCAGGCATTCAGGACTACATCTCCGTGAGGACGAAGATATAGGCAATCTCGGGCATAACTACAAAGGCCCGGAAGCCGGCCCTATCCGGGCCTGTTTCGCGGACCATCAGGGCAGATAGGGTCTCTTGCCGAAAGGATCGAATTTCCACGCCAGCACGCCGCGTAGTGTCTGGCCGGTGAAATGAACACGGTACGGATCACCTGTCACGCCTATGTAATCCTTGCTGCCAAAGTCATCGTACAGATACTCGATCCGGCCGATGAGATTGCGCAGGATCGCGACCTCAACACCGCCACCGATCGACCAGCCGTCGTATCTGGCGCCGGTTGGAATCGTCGAAACAGGCCCGCCTTCGTGAAAGTTGAAATCGGCGACGGCAAATCCGCCCGCAACGAAAAGAAGCCAGGTGTTGAATGCATATCCGAGGCGGCCACGCACGTGACCAGTCCAGTTCACGTCGTAAGTATTCGGTTGAATGACGGGGCTGCCGTTCAATCCGGTACCATGTGCATCGGTCTAGCCGAAGTCGCCTTCAACACCGAAGACCAAGGGCCCTGCCTGCCAGTTGTATCCCGCCAGCACGCCGCCGATGACGCCTTTCGCCGCCGCGTTCGGCTCGGTCACCACGCCCTCTTCTTCGACCCGCGTGCGGCCCCACAAATAGCCAACGTGGCCGCCGAGATAGAGGCCGCCCCAGTTATATGGGAGTGGCGCGGGCGCGGGCGGCGGAGCCTTCACCGGCATGTCGGTCGCCGATGCAATTTGCGCAGCACGCGACCACCGCAATGGTCGCGAAGGCTGCTGACAATTGTCGCATGAGCCGCCCCCAACTCTACGTGCCCAACCAAGCTCACTCACCTTGGCGCGAAGCTGGGCGAAAGGCGGGTTCGCCCTTTCCCCACACCCGTCCGCAGAGCTATGTTTGACGAATAAAAGTTCCAGGTCGATCAACGTCCTGTCGGCCGGAAACGGGCCAAGGAAAACGCCATGAACTACGCGACCGACTTTCCGTCGATCAAGGACCAGGTGTCGCCAGAGGAATGGCAGGCTCGCGTGGAACTCGCCGCGTGTTATCGCCTGGTCGATGTCTACGACATGACCGATCTCATCTATAACCACATTACGGCACGCGTTCCCGGCGAAGAAGATGTCGTTCTGCTCAACCTTTATGGCCTTCTCTACAAGGAGATCACCGCCTCCAGCCTGGTCAAAATTCACGTCGACGGTGAGATCATCTGGAAACCGCGAGACCGATTACGGCATCAACAAATCCGGGTATGTGATTCACGGCGCGATCCACAAGGCGCGCCCGGATGTTGCATGCATATTGCACACCATACCCGCGCCGGGATGGCGGTCTCCGCGATGAAATGCGGTCTCTTGCCGCTATCGCAGACATCGATCCGCTTCGTCGGTCACATCGGCTATCACGATTACGAGGGGCCGGCGGTCGAACTTGATGAGCGCGAGCGACTTGTGCGCGATCTCGGCTCGCACGAAGCGCTGATCATGCGTAACCACGGCCTGTTAACTTGCGGCGCGACCGTGCAGCAGGCGTTCAACACGATGTATCAGCTTGAGTTGTCGTGCCGCTCGCAGGTGGATGCGATGGCGGCACGCACGGAACTGACAATGCCGGGCGAGAACGTGCTGGCCCACACCGCGCACATGTATCAGCCGGGCACGCGCAGGCCCTATGGTGTGCTCGAATGGCCGGCGATGTTGCGCAGGCTCGACGCCGAGCAGAAGAACTCGGCTTATCCGCCGTACTGGCATTGAACGCAAAACTAAATCAGGGAGGAATCATGCTGACACTGTTGTCCCGACTTTTGATGGCTGTGTCGCTGCTCGTGGCGCTGGCGCCGAATGCATTGGCCGATGACTATCCCAATCGACCAGTGCGGTTGATCATTCCGTTCCCGCCGGGTGGCAGCAACGATGTGGTCGGCCGCCTGGTGGCGCAGCAGCTCAGCGTAAAACTCGGACAACAGGTCTATGTCGATAATCGCGGCGGCGCCGGCGGCACGATCGGAACCGAGGCTTGCGCGAACGCCGCGCCGGATGGATACACGATCTGCATCATATCGATCGCTCACGCAGTCAATCCGGCGCTCTACACGCTGAAATACGACCCGATCAAATCGTTCACTCCGATCTCGATTTTCGCGACCGGACCGAACGTGCTGGTGGTCAACCCGACGTCACCGATCCGATCGGTGAAAGATCTTGTCGCGCTGGCCAAGGAGAAACCCGGCTCGCTCAACTACGCATCGGCGGGCGTCGGCAGTTTCCAGCATCTTGGCGCTGAGTTGTTCAAAACTGCAGGCAGGCGTCGATATTGTGCACGTGCCTTACAAAGGCGGCGGACCGGCGATGCAAGACGTGATCGCCGGTCACGTGAAGATCATGTTCTCCTCGCTGGTGCAAACCACGCCGTTCATCAAATCAGGGCAACTGATCGCGTTGGGAACCGGAGGCGCCAAGCGCAGTCCGGTTCTGCCCGATGTGCCGACGATCGCAGAGGCCGGCGTGACCGGCTATGTCGCGGACAACTGGTGGGGTCTGGCCGCGCCCGCAGGGCTGCCCCAGCCGCTCGCGGATAAGCTTTACGCTGCGTCGCAAGAGGCGTTGAAAGCGCCCGAGCTGCAGGCCGCTTTCGACCGCGAAGGCGCTGCAACGGTCGGAAATGACCCCGGAACAGTTCTCCGACTACATCAGGACCGAAATCGCCAAATGGAGCCGGGTGGTTAAAGAAGGGAACATCCACGCGCAGTGACGATTGCCCCGCCACGGCTTAAGCCATTTTAAAACATATGTGTTTTGACGTCGGCCCGATAAGGGCCGACTTTACCTTCGCTTTACGGCCAGTCATCCTCGTAGCCTGCAAGGACGACCGCGGTCAGTTGAGATGGCCGGACCTTCCACGCGGTCCTCAAATGTCGCGGTCCGCCTACGATCTGTCGGCGACCGACATCTCAGACGAATCCGACTACCTCAAACTCTCGGTCTCGACCGCTCGCCGGATGCTCCGCTTCTGGCTTGTCCGCGGCGCGACAAAAACCGACGCCTGACGCACGTGACGTATCAGCAGGCTTGCCGCATGCAGTCTTGCTATCTGAATGTTATAATGTTACATTTAGTGGAAACCACCTGAACCAGGGCTTTTCATGAAAGCCGCACTTGCCGGCCTCGCTTTTGCGTTCTGTGTTGGCCAAGCCGTGCCCGCGCTGGCCGCCGAAGAGCAAATCGCAGTGGTCGCTACCGAGAATTTCTACGGTGACATCGCGCGCCAGATCGGCGGCGACCGCGTCGCCGTGGTCAGCATCATGAGCAATCCAGATCAGGATCCGCACCTGTTCGAAACAACTCCCGCCACCGTCCGGCAGATCGCCAAGGCGCAGATCGTTATCGTCAATGGCGCGAACTACGATCCCTGGATGGAAAAGCTTTTGGCGGCGACGCCGCGCGCGGGTCGCGTTGTGATCACGGCCGCCGATCTCACGGGGCGCAAAGCCGGAGACAATCCGCACCTCTGGTACGATCCCGCGACCATGCCGGCCGTCGCAACCGCTTTTGCCGACGCCCTCACCAAGACAGACACGGTGCACGCGTCTGACTACGCCGCGCGCCTCAAGGCTACACTCGAAACGCTCGAACGCATTACAGCACGTGTTGCACAACTGAAAGCAAAGCACGCAGGCGCGGCGGTGACCGCCACCGAGCCGGTTTTCGGTCCGATGGCTGAAGCGCTCGGACTGACCATGCGTAATCAGCGCTTCCAACTGGCCATGATGAATGACACCGAACCCAGTGCTCGGGATCTCGCCGCTTTCGAGCGCGACCTGAAGGAACGCAAAGTCAGGGTTCTGATCTACAACAGTCAGGTGTCGGAGAAGCTGACCGAACGACTGCGTGAGATCGCCATCAGGTCCAAGGTGCCTGTGGTCGGTGTCACCGAAACCATGCCGGCGAACACGTCGTTTCAGGATTGGGTTCTCGGTGAACTAGACGCGCTCGACAAGGCGCTGAGCGGACCAAACTCGTGAGCGTCATCAAGTTCGACCACACTACGCTGCACATTGGCGGCCGCTCCGTACTCTCCGACGTCAGCTTCAACATCGAGGCCGGCGAATTCATCGGTCTTCTCGGCCCCAATGGAGCCGGCAAGACCACGTTGATGCGCGCCATTCTCGGTTTGCTCCCCCAAGCGGCGGCCGCGTGGAGGTTTTCGGACGCGCGCCGGCGCGCGGGACTCCAGCGATCGGCTATTTCCCACAGCTGCGCACCGTATTGCCCGATCTGCGCGTCCGCGGGCGCGATTTCATCGCAAGCTCACTCAACGGCGAACGCTGGGGCCTGCCCTCGCTCAGCCACAAGGAACGCGCCACAGTCGAAGCAACGCTCGATTCCGTCGGCGCTCGCGATCTTGCCGCAAGGCCACTGTCCGAGATGTCTGGCGGCGAGCGGCAAAGGCTGCTGCTGGCCCAGGCGCTGATCGGCGACCCGAAGCTGCTGTTGCTCGACGAGCCATTGATCAGCCTCGATGCGCGCAATCAGGAAATTGCGATCGGTGTCGTGCGCAAGGTCTGTCGGGAGCGCAAGATCACCGTCTTGTTCAGCGCGCATGAGCTCAACCAGCTGTTGGGAACGCTTGACCGCGTGCTCTATCTCGGCAACGGGCAGGCTGTGCTCGGGACGGTCGACGAGGTAGTGAAAGCCCCGGTTCTTTCGCGGCTGTATGGCGCCGAAATTCAGGTCGTGCGCGCCGACGGCCATATCTTCGTGATGTCGCGCGGGCGCGACGTGGAACGCGTGGATCACATGCACGACCATGGCCATAGCCATGATCACGGTCACAGCCACACCATCACTGACATGTTTGACTACGAATTCATGACCAACGCATTCGCCGCCGCCGGCATCGTCGCGGTCGTGTCAGGTCTTGTCGGTTATTTCCTGGTGATGCGCGGGCAGACCTTTGCCGGCCACGCGCTCTCCCACATCGGTTTTGCCGGCGCAACCGGCGCCGGCCTCATCGGCGTCGCGCCGCTGTGGGGGCTGCTCGCTTTCACTTTGGCCGCCGGCATCGCCATGGGAGCTCTGGGAGAGCGCATCAGCAACCGCGACGTCGCGATCGGCGTGATCCTGGCACTGGCGCTCGGTTTCGGCCTTCTGTTCCTTCACTACTACACATCGTTCGCAACGCAGGCGACCGCGCTCCTCTTTGGCAATGTCCTCGCTGTTGATCATTCTATGATCGTCACGCTGGCAGTGCTCGGCGCGATCACGCTCGCCGCCCTCACCGCGATCATGCGACCGCTGATATTTTCTAGCCTGCAGCCGGAACTGGCAGAGGCCAAAGGTGTGCCGCTCCGTTTTATCTCAACGGCCTTCCTCGCCATCGTGGCGTTGGCGGTTGCGGAATGCGCGCAGATCGTCGGGGTGCTGCTGGTGTTCACCTTGATGGTCGGCCCGCCGGCTGCGGCACAGCGCGTGACCACCGGGCTGTGGAGTGGACTCTTTGCGGCGGCGGTGTTCGCGCTAGCTGAATCCTGGCTCGGCCTGACAATGGCCTTCTACACCGACTGGCCGGTGAGCTTCTGCATCGCCGTTTTAAGCGCGCTCGTCTATTTCGCCTGCCTCGCCCTGTCGATGCGAGTGGGGCCGGCACATCCCGTGCCAGCCCCTTAGACTTCGCAAAGCTGTGTGCGATTTACATCTTCACGCCGTGTTCGGTCATGTACTTGATCGCGCCCGGATGCCACGGGATCGGCGAATAGTCCTTGACCTGGTTCTCCAGCGAAAAGTTCTTCGCTTCGCTGTGCACCGCCACGAGATCCGGTTTCTTGTCGAAGATCGTCTTGACGATGTTGTAGGCATCCTGGTCGGACATTTTCGCGTTCGAAACAAGGATGTTCCACACGACGGTGTTCTTGTTATCGGTCGTCTGTCCTGGATAGGTGCCGGACTTGATGGTGCTGCCGGCATACAGGTTGCCGTATTTCGCATTCATCGCGGTGGCGAGATCGGCATGGTCGATCAGCTTGAGTCTTGACGCCGGGGGTGGCGCCGAGATCGGTCACAGCCGACGTCGGCAGGCCACCGACCCAGAAGAATGCATCGATCTTGCGATCCTTGATCGCGTTGACCGACTCGGCGACGCCAAGCCGTTCGCGTTTCATGTCCTTGTCTTTGTCGAGACCGGCCGCCTCGATCACGCGGAATGCCATGACTTCCGTTGCGCTGCCGCCGGAGCCGGTCGACACGCGCTTGCCTTTGAGGTCGGACATCTTCTCGATGCCGGTCCCTTCGATCGTGACCACGTGCATCTGGTTCGGATAAAGCACCATCAGGGTGCGGACCGGCACTTCCGTGCCCTTGAATTTGTCTTGGCCTTTGTAAGCGTCGAGCGCGGCATCGACCATCGAGAAGGCAATCTCGCTGTTGCCGGAATTGATCAGCTTCAGATTGTCGACCGAGCCGCCGGTCACTTCCGCCGTTGCCTGAATGCCCGGCAAGGCCTTCGACAGGACATTGGCGAGCCCACCGCCGAGCGGATAGTAGACGCCGCCGGTCCCGCCGGTCGCGATGGAAATTGCCCGTTGCTGGGCGAAGACCGTACCGGCGATAAGGTGTGCTCGCCAGCGCGACCGCGGTCAGGCCGATCCTCCAATTCGACATCATTTCCTCCTGAGTGCTTTGTTTTTGTCCACCTTATGCAGCAAGTCTGGCCGGAACGTATTTCTGTTTCAATAGGAGCGCCGCGGCCAAAGCGAGACCGAAGGGCGCAGGATGCGGCACGTCGAGGCCCGTGATCGTCTCGGCCAGGCCTTCGAGCAGGCTCGGGAACACCAACAGCAGGCCGGCGAGCAGCCACAGCCACCGCTCAGCCTGGGTATTTTTGCGCAAGGCCCAGTTCTGTGCCGCCGCTGCGAGCGCACCAAGGCCAATGGCGGTCTTCAGCGTGACCCAGATGACGTCATAAACCGATCCGTCTTTCGGGATCTTCATCAGCAGGCCGACGCCCTGCGGATCGAGCACGAACACGAACGGCACCAGGAATGCCGGCAGCGTGTATTTCCACGCCTGCATCGTGGTGATGTAAGGATCGCCGCCGGTAATGGCTGCTGCCGCAAAGGGCGACAGCGCGGTGGGCGGAGACACCTCCGACAGCACGGCATAGTAGAAGATGAACATGTGCGCGGCGAAATCCGGCACGCCGAGCTTGGTCAAAGCGGGCGCCGCGATCACAGCGCAGATGATGTAAGACGCGGTCACCGGCACGGCGAGACCGATGATCCAGACCACCAACGACGTGTAGATCGCGGTCATCAGCAGGCTGCCGCCGGCAAAATCGATGACGATTGCGGAGAATTTCAGACCGAGGCCAGTGAGCGTGACTATGCCGACGATGATGCCGGCCGCCGCGCACGTCGTTGCTGCGCTGAGCACGCCGATCGAGCCGTCGGCCATGGCCGCGGTGAGCTTTTTCGATGAAGGCACCAATTGCTGACCGGCCTGCGTCAAGCCAAAAATGGCAAGAACGGCGATCAGCAGAAGGATCAGCATCGGAAAATACGATTTGAACGCGTCGGCGAAAGCGGATGCGCCGATCGGCGGGATCGGTGAACAGCACGGCGGCGGCAACGCTGACCAGCAGGATCGGAATGAGAATTTTACGCGGACCGAGAGTCGTGTCCGGCGCGAGCGCGCTCATGATGAAAGCCAGGATTGTTGAGTAGAACACGGACAGCATCGGCGAATAGCCGATCACCATGAAGATGACGACGGCGACCAGCGAGACGAAATGGAATCCGTATCGCTTGGTCATCTCCCATACGGTCATCTCCGGCTTGAACACCACCTCGTGCGCGCCGAAGCGCAGCGAGTCGAGTTCGACCATGAACAGCAGGGAAAGGTAGTAGAGGCATGTCGGGATGGTCGCCATCCAGATCACGTCGAGGTAACTGATCTTCAGAAACTCCGCGATCAGGAACGCGGCGGCGCCCAGCACCGGCGGCGATATGATGGCGCCAAGTCCACCGGCTGCCAGTAATCCACCGGCGGCGTTTTTCTCGAACCCGGCCTTGGCCAGCATCGGATAAGCCACGGTGCCGATCATGACCGTCGTGGCGACGCCGGACCCGGACGGACCACCGAGCAGGAACGACGAAGCCACCACTGCGCGGCCCGCGCTCGAGGGTTTTCCACCCATCACAGCAAGGGAGAAATCGATAAAGAATTTTCCGGCGCCCGAGTGCTGCAGAATGGCGCCGTAGATCGTGAACATGATGATCAGCGTCGCCGATACGTCGATCGGCACGCCGAAGATACCCTCGAGCGTGATGAACAGATGGCCGACCAGACGAGAAATATCGTAGCCGCGATGCGTCCACGGCGGCGGAAGATCGGGTCCGAAATACGCGTAGAGAATAAAGCACACCGCAACCAGCGGCATGATCCAGCCGGTGGTGCGCCGTGCGGCCTCGAGCACCAGCACGATGAAGATGGCGCCGAGGATAACGTCCCACTTTTCCGGCACCGCCGCGCGATCGGTGAAATCGTCGCCCTGCATTAGCGCGTAGATGATGGTCGCGATCCCGATCAACGGCGGGACCACATCGAACCATTGGATGCGGTTACGGAAGCGATCGGAGACCGGGAACAGCAGGAAGCTGAGAAGCAGCACAAAACCGACGTGCGTGTAGCGAAGCGGGATCGTGGGCACGATGTCGTACGCTGCATAGAGGTGAAACAACGTCATGGCGACCGCGATCGCCGTAACGGTCACGCCTACCCAGCCTGACAGCCGGTTGGCGGCACCTTCCTCCTGCTGGACGTATTCTTCAGCCTTGCGCAGTTGTTCATCGGTAATGATTTGCGCGTCGGCGCCCGCCTTGAGCTGTTCCGCCATCGTCCCCTCGCCTGCTGGCGGCGTTCCCCCGCCTTTGACGGCGACGCTAGCATGGCCGAAAGCGGCCGAATACTCAGCGAAAGTGCTAGGACTCGTGCGTCCTAGAAGCGGCCGGAAATTATTGCCAACACGGCGGCTATAAATTGCGGACGCCAGTTGACCGCATTTTCCCGGTCGGTAGTTTCACAGCGATGGGGATGGGGTCCCCGAGAACCGCCCGCAAGGGGCTGATGACTCCTACCGCGCAACATGGCGGTAGGAATCTGTCCGCCGCAGGGCGGTTTTTCTTTGCCCTGAGATATGGGGAATAGATCGATGGGCTATCTGATTGTGTTTCTGGGCGGCGGCATCGGCGCCGCGCTTCGGCACGGATTCAACCTTGCGTTCGCGCGTTTGGTGGGCACTGCATTTCCGTATGCGACCCTGTTCGAAAATGTGTCGGGCTCGATCGTGATGGGAATGCTGGTGGCGACTTTCGCCTTCCGAAGTGGAATTCCGCACCACTGGCAGCTCTTCCTCACCACCGGAATTCTCGGGGGCTATACGACGTTCTCGACGTTTTCGCTCGATGTCGCGTTGCTGTATGAGCGCGGCCAGATCGGTCTGGCGGCGGTTTACGTACTGTTATCAGTCGTATTGTCGATCGGCGGGCTGTTCGCTGGGCTCGCGCTGGTCCGCAACTTCGCCTGAGCGCGCTAGTCCATCGCTCGCAAGCCGAGCTTGTCGAGCAGCGCCATGTCGCGGTCGCGTCCGGGATTTGGCGTCGTCAACAGTTTCGGCCCGTAGAAGATCGAATTGGCGCCGGCCAGGAAACAAAGCGCCTGCGTTTCTTCGCTCATGTCTTCCCGGCCTGCGGATAGCCGAACCATCGAGGATGGCATTGTTATGCGCGCGACCGCGATCGTGCGCACGAAATCGAGCGCGTCGAGCGTCCCGGTATCGCGCAAGCGGCGTACCTTCCACCCGCACCAGCATGTTGATCGGCACGCTTTCCGGATGCGTCGGCAGACTGGCGAGCGTTGCGATCATGCCGACGCGATCTTCAAGCTTTTCGCCCATGCCGACAATGCCGCCGCAGCAGACATTGATGCCGCGCCGCGCGGACATGCTCGAGGGTGTCGAGCCGGTCCTGATAGGTGCGCGTGGTGATGATTTCGCCGTAGAATTCCGGCGATGTATCAAGGTTGTGGTTGTAGTAATCGAGGCCGCAGGTCTTCAGCCGTCGCGCCTGCTCGCCCGTCAACATGCCGAGCGTGACGCAGGTCTCCATGCCGAGCGCTTTCACGCCCTCGACCATGTCGCAGACTTTATCGAGGTCGCGGTCCTTGGGCGAGCGCCAGGCCGCGCCCATGCAGAAGCGCGATGCTCCGCCAGCCTTAGCGGCGCGGGCTTCGGCGAGCACCGTCTCCAGATCCATCAGCTTTTCAGCCTTCACGCCGGTTTCGAACTTCGCCGACTGCGGGCAATAGGCGCAATCCTCCGGACAGCCGCCGGTCTTGATCGAGAGCAGAGTGGAAATCTGAACTTCGGAAGGATCGAAATTTTCGCGGTGGATCTGCGCCGCGCGAAAGATCAGTTCGGGAAAGGGCAGCGCAAAGAGTGAGCGCACTTCCTCGCGCGTCCAGTCGTTGCGCGGCAGACCTGAAGCCAATAGGTGGCGGAATCTGGCTGCGACAGCGACATACCTTTAGACCTCCAGCGGTATCTGCTCCGGCCTTATATACCAAGGCCCGACAATCTATTGTGCAAGATTTCATCGCAATTGAGCCGCATCCAACGCCATGATAGCCTTGGCTAAAATGCCGGGATGCATCGCCATGAAAAAACTCGTCGCAACCGCCTTTATGCTCGGAATAGTGACAGCGCCTGCGTTCGCCCAGGGAAAAGAAAGCGAACCATTAGAAATTTTGGACCGGGATAAAAAACTGCAGGCCGAAGCACTCGACAAGCAGTACAAGCGCATGATGGAGCGGAACCGCAAAGAGGGCGACGACACAACGGGCCGATCCCTGGTCCAATATGCGGGCGCCAAACGAAGGCAAAGGAAAGTGACGGCCGAAGCCGGATCGTGACGCTATTGTCGCTCAGACCGATATACGTGCCTATCACCACCAGCGCCGGCGCCAGCCCCAATAGGGCCGATAGTAGGGCCCACCGTAATAGACGACGGCCGGCGGCGGCGCTCCATAGTAGACCGGTCCGTCGACGACGTCGGGGCCTTCTACGACTTGAGGACCCTCGGCCCTTGCGGCCCTTGCAGCTTGGCGATAGGCCGGAGCCGGAGGCGCGGCGGCGCGCTGCTGCGGTACACGTCCGCTCAGGTCGAGCGCGCTCTGGATGACAAATCCTTTCTTTTCCTGCCAGGTGACTTCGCACCATCCTTCATCGCAACCGCCCGTATCGACCAAACTTCCTCCCGGAATCTTGGCGACGATGTCGCTGCCCGGTGCCCGGCGCAGCGCGCAGGTTGAGCGTGGATGGGACAAAGGCGGGCTTCCGCCAGCGCGGGCATGGCAATGCTTGCAACGACGAGCCCCAACACATGCGAACTAAATTTCATGGCCTACCCTCCGTCGACGTCGCCCCGTCAAAGGCACCGAAACCTTCCGCCGCGAAAACGGCGGGAAATAGGCGAATGCGGCGCACTTGTGCATTCCGCCCGCCGGCCGGCCTTAAGGCCTTGACGGCTAAAGCGCTTCAACGAACGAAACCATCTTCGCCCGCTCCTTTCGTCCGGCAGACGACCGCGCATTGCACCGATATTGTCGGATCATGTGCTTCGATCTCCGGTGCCCGGAATGACCGCCGTAACCCGCGGGTCACCTAGCAGATACTTCAGGAAGAATTGCCCCCAACTCTCGGCAAATCCGCTTGCCCGCAGTCCGGGCACCGTCTGGCCGTGCACCGCGCTGAACAGACGGCCACGGCCAAACGGCAGGGCCGTCAGCACACCTGCTTTGACGTCCGCCGCCGCCGGGAGAATGTGCTTTCGGCGTCGCGAACATCGAGCGAATAGTCGATCTGTACGAAATCGGGTTTCTCTCGCCGAAGCACCGCCTCGACAGCCGGAAAATCGCGATGAAAGCAGTCGATGTGATGCCGACATAGCGGCATATCCCCTGCGCCTTCCACTCCTTGAATCTGGCCAGCGATTGATTGCGTTTCTCTACGTTGTGCAATTGCAGCAAGTCGACCTTTGTGGTCTTCAGGCGAGTCAGCGAACGCTTGAGCTCGGCAGCGTCGGAACTCTCGAGCTTGGTCGCGATGAAAATCTTCGTCGCGCAGACCGGCGTTCGCCATTTCTACGCCCACCACGAGTTCCGCATCCCCATAAGTTGACGCGGTGTCGACAATCCTGCCGCCGTTTGCGACCAAAGCCTGGATGACAGCGGCCGCCTTGCCACGTGTCGTCTCATCGTCCCTGTCGAAAATTCTGGCAGTACCGAGGCCGACGGCAGGAACGCGCTCACCGCTGCCGGGAATCGAGCGCATAAGGAGCGGTTCCGTTTGCGCCAGCGCGGAAGGTGCCACCAGGACTTGCACCCGCAAGGGCGACCAATTCACGCCGTGTCAAACCGGTATCTCACGCTTGCCCTCCGTCACAGGTACGACCTCGTGTTGCGTAGACCGCTTTTCCTGCTCGCGTCCCAGCGCCAGCGAAAGCACCGCCCACCCCGCGACGACCGGCAGAGAGCAGAGCGCAATCGTGCCGAGCTTCAGACCCAATCCTTGCAGGCGTGTCGAAGATCCAACCGGACAACGCGTCGGAGCCGCGATAGACGACGACGTCGACCAGATTCTTTTGCCTTGTATTTCTCCTCGCGCGTTACCACCGTGAAAAACAGTTGGCGCGCGGGATTTGCGATCGCAAAGTTCATCCAGCGCTGCACCACCTGAACGGTCACGACGACGATGAGTGTCGGCATCAGCGCCAAAACGCGGCGAACCCGACGATATAGACCGCCGGCAACGCCGCCGCCGCTACGCCAGTGCCCACGCGCTTGAGTACCTGACCGGTGATCAGCAGTTGCGTGACCAACGTAAGCAGGCTCACCGGCGAGGTCGATACTGGCGAAAATCCGCGTCTGAAGGCCCGCACTCTTGACCGCCTCCGAGACGATATGCGCCTGCTCGAAATAGATGATGGTCGCGGCATACGACAGGAGCGCGACCCAGGCGCCGATGCCCTAGTAGGTAGGGCGAGCGCACACAGCTCTGGGTATGGCCGCGAATGCGCTGCCGCCGATGTTTCCGCTCGGCGTTTGCGACTCCGCAATGCACGACCACAGTGCGCTTCGAGGCGGTACACGCAAAATACAGCCAGCTCGAGGAATAATACGCCGCCGCGATCATCAGGTTTACCGGTCCCAGCGGGACGGAGAGCCAAATCGTGATGATCGGACCCAGCAACGCGCCCGCCGTTCCACCCGCGCCGATGAACCCGAAAAGCCGCTTGCCTTGTTCGGAGGTGAACAGATCAGCCATGAATGACCAGAACACAGCCACCGCAAACAGGTTGAAAACACTGACCCAGACGAAAAACACGCGTGCGACGAAGGCGGTTTCGATGTCAAACGTCAGCAGCGCCCAGAACGATCAATGAGGTTGACGACAAAGAACTGATAGACGATCGGAATGAACCGTGCGCGCGGCAACCTTGCGACTAAGGCGCCGTAAAGAGGTTGCGCTACGAGCAGCGTGATAAATGTCGCGGTGAACAACCACGGCAGGTTCTTGACCCCGCCGGCGATACCCATCTGGTCGCGCAAAGGCCGCAAGACGTAGTACCCGGCAAGAAGCGCAAAAAATAGGCGAAAGACCACAGCGCCGCCGCGCGCTCCTGCGGCGTCGCCGGCATGACGCGCGCCAGCCAGCGTTCGAACAGCGTCATGGCAATGAGAGTTTCTGCTTCAGCTCGGCGGCCGTGACCTGCTGTCCATAGCCGGCTTGACCGCGCTGGAAAGCGCCGCGCGTCGGCAAGCGTTCCCGACGGTGACCGGATCGAAGCCGGCGTCGCGCACGAGCGCAGCCGCGATCTGCATGGCCTGCGGGTCGTCGCCCGGCAATCGGTATCGCAAGTTTCGGATCGGGTCGGTTCGCCTCGCGTGCAAAGACCATGTAAGACATTGTGTTGAACGCGCGCACGATGCGTACGCCCGGGAAATACTTCTGCGTGGTTACCGCCGATGCCAGTTTTGCTCGACTTCGTCGGCAATCGGTACCATCGCGCGTCGACACCGCATTGCACGCGTCGAGCATCACCTTTCCCTTCATCGCCGCGGAATAGTCTTTGCCGATCTGCGGGACCGCGCCGTAAGGCACGGCGATAAACAGAACGTCGCCGAACGCGACCGCCTGCTCGACCGTACCAGCCTGCGCGAGGCTGCCGAGTTTCAGCCACCATGTCCTTCAACTCGTCCGGATGGCGCGACGAAAAGAACACGGAATGACCTTTCTTGACCCACAGGCCGCCGATCGTTCCGCCGATATTGCCTGAACCGATGATGCCAATCCGTGACGACGAACTGCCTTGAGCGAACAACCGAGCCGGCTGCAAAATCGTGGCAATCGCCAGCAAAGCCATGCGGCGCCTAAGCAGCGCGCGTCGATCGACCAGTTATTGAACTTTCCCGCATCTATCACTCCCGCATGATGATCGCTCTGGCATCTTTGCAGGGGATTGCGCCGGAGGCTTCTCACGGTTGCGTGAGGCCGACGCCTTCACACATGGCTGCCACGCGTTCACGCGGAGAGCGAAACATCGACGGAATCGTCACGTCCCGGCAGATGAACTTTCGGTGGACCAGTCGATCGGTCTTGTAGTCGAAGCCCATTTCGATCGTTGGCTTGATAATGGCAAAGTACGGAGAAATGTCGAAGTCGCGCGGGCAATAAAGCGAGCTGTCGCGAATGCGATAGATCTCCCGTCGCGCCTGTGCGCTTTCGACGTGCTCGATCGCCGGCAAAATCGGATAGCCGATAGCAGCGAAAGCCTTCGCGATCAGCGCCGAGCAGATGAGTTTGGTCGGATCGCCGGAGCCGAGCGCGATCATGCGGCGCCGGAAGCGCTGCGGCACGGGCAACGGCACCAGATAGCGGCCGAGATCGACGATATTCTTCAGATCGTATTGCAGCCCGATGCGCTCGATCGCGTAGTCGCAGACAGCCTGACGGTCTTCGGACGACAGACCGACCGGACGGCAGATGCGCGTGTGATAGTCAAAATAGGTCGATAGCGGGCACGGAGATGATCCCCGCCTCCATGTTGGATTCCACCAGATCGCAGGGCTCACCGCTCGATGTGCTCTGACCATCGACCGGCCCGACGTAAAGCGCAGCATGCGACCACGTGGACTGCGTCAGATATTTGATCACGCCGGCGATGTGCGTACGGCCCTCGATCAACAGGATGTCGCCGGGCTTGATCAAGGCCTGCAGTGCCTTCGGATCCGCCGGCGTAAACGGCTCGTAGCCGGAAGCAGGCTGTTGCAGATAGGAGGCGATATGCCGCCCGACGCGATCGAGCATCCATGTCATGGGCGAAATCCCAGCAAGTTGATTCCCGTACAAGTCGAACAATATTTTGCGCAGGCGGGCAACACCGTCGGACGACCGCCGCGACAGTTGGATGGATTGCCGCGTCTCGGTTCCCGCCAGGTGCGGACTGTTCGCAGTATAGACCAACAGTCGGCTTACCGGATTCCGGACATGCGACAGCCGATCAAACAATGGCTGAATATCCGGCCATGAGTTTGCTGTGAAATTCTGCTGCTATTCGGCCGCCTCCATCTGCGGCCTAGGCCTCGACTTTCGCTGCGCAGAACTTGAATTCGGGATCTTTCCGAACGGATCGAGCGCCGGATTAGTCAGGATGTTCGCAGCCGCCTCCACATAGGCGAACGGGATGAACACAACGCCGTCCGGGATGGCGTCGTCCTGACGCGAGTCGAGCTCGACCGCGCCGCGCCGCGTGGTCACGCGGACCATGTCGCCGGGCTTGATGCCGAGCTTCGCGATGGTGCCGCGCGACAGCTGCGCGCAATCGCCGCCGGCTCCAGCGCGTCGAGCACGGTGGCGCGGCGCGTCATCGAGCCGGTGTGCCAATGCTCGAGCTGGCGGCCGGTGGTGAGGATGAACGGATACTCGTGATCGGGCGTCTCGTTCGGCGGCAGGAGCTTCGCCGCGACCAGCTTGGCCATGCCGTTCGGACGCGGGAAGCCCTTGTCGAACACCACGTCGCGGCCCGGCTTGTCGGGCGCATCGACTCGGATACGTGACGTGATCCTCGCGCTCGACGCGCTCCCACGAAATGTTGTCGAGCGCAGGCATCAGGTTCGCCATCTCGGTGAACACCTCGCTGACGTGCTTGTAGTTCCAGTTCTCGCCCATGCGCTGGGCCAGATCCTGGATGATCCACAAGTCCTGGCGCGAGTCGCCCGGCAGCGGCAGCGCCTTGCGGCCCATCTGCACCTGGCGATTGGTGTTGGTGACGGTGCCGTCCTTCTCCGGCCAGGCCGAGGCGGGAAGGATCGACGTCGGCATAGGAGCAGGTCTCGGTCAGGAAGATGTCCTGCACCACGAGATGTTCGAGATGCGCGAGCGCGCCGCGAGCGTGGTTCAGGTCGGGGTCCGACATCGCGGGGTTTTCGCCCATGATGTACATGCCCTTGATCTCGTCGGCATGCACCGCGTCCATGATCTCGACCACGGTCTTGCCGCGCTTGGGATCGAGCTTTATGCCCCAGGCCTTTTCGTATTTGGCGATCGATCTCCGGGTTCTCCACCGACTTGTAGTCGGGGAAGAACATCGGGATCAGGCCGGCGTCGGATGCGCCCTGCACGTTGTTCTGCCCGCGCAATGGATGCAGGCCGGTGCCGGGACGGCCGACCTGGCCGCAGATCAGCGACAGCGCAATGAGACAGCGCGCATTGTCGGTGCCGTGGGTGTGCTGCGACACGCCCATGCCCCAGAAGATGATGGCGCTTTCGGCACGCGCGAAGCCGCGCGCGACCTCGCGCAGCGTGTCGGCAGGAATGCCGCAGATCGGCTCCATCTCCTCCGGCGTGAAGTCCTTCACGTTCTCGGCGATCTGATCGAAGCCTTCGACGTAGGTCTGTACGTATTGCTGGTCGTAAAGCTTCTCGCCGATGATCACATTGAGCATGGCGTTGAGCATCGCGACGTCGGTGCCGTTCTTGAACTGCATCATCTTCCAGGCGTGGCGCTTGAGCGCCTGCCCGCGCGGATCCATCACGACCAGCTTGGCGCCGCGCTTGGCCGCCTGCTTGAAGAAGGTGGCGGCGACCGGGTGGTTTTCGGTCGGATTGGCGCCGATCACGATGATGAAGTCGGAATTCTTGCACTCGTTGAAGGTCGCGGTCACCGCCGCCGAGCCAACGCCTTCCAGCAGCGCCGCCACCGACGAGGCGTGGCAGAGCCGTGTGCAGTGGTCGACATTGTTCGAGCCGAAGCCGGTGCGCACCAGCTTCTGGAACAGATAAGCCTCTTCGTTCGAGCCCTTGGCCGAGCCGAAGCCGGCCAGCGCGCGCGGACCGTCGCGATCGCGGATTTTTTCAGGCCGGAAGCGGCGCGCTCCATCGCCTCTTCCCAGGTCGCTTCGCGGAAATGCGTGAACGGGTTCGACGGATCGACCAGATCGTCGGCGGCTTTCGCCACGCCATCCTTGCGCACCATCGGCTTGGTCAGGCGCTGCGGATTGCTGATGTAGTCGAAGCCGAAGCGGCCCTTCACGCACAACCGGTTCTGGTTGGCCGGGCCGTTGCGGCCGGTCACGTACAAAAGCTTGTCGTTCTTGATGTGATAAGTGAGCTGGCAGCCGACGCCGCAATAAGGGCACACGCTGTGCACTTCGCGATCGGGGAATCTCGGTGCGCACGTTCTTGTCGTTGACCAGCGTCGCCGGCATCAGCGCGCCGGTCGGGCAGGCCTGCACGCATTCGCCGCAGGCGACGCAGGTGGACTGGCCCATCGGGTCGTCGAAGTCGAAGACGATCTTCTCGCTGTGGCCGCGACCGGCCATGCCGATGACGTCGTTGACCTGCACTTCACGGCAGGCGCGAACGCAGAGATTGCACTGGATGCAGGCGTCGAGATTGACCGCCATGGCCGGATGGCTGCGGTCGGGCGCCGGCATTTTTTCGCGCTCGGGAAAGCGGCCGACGTCAATGCCCATCCGGTCGGCCCAGCTCCAGAACTTCGGATTGCGGGTCGTGCGAGGTCGCGCGCTCCGGCTGATCGCGTAACCAGCAGCTCGAACACCATCTGCCGCGCGGTCTTGGCGCGGTCGGAGGTCGCTTTCACTTTCATGCCTTCGGTCGGCTTGCGGATGCAGCTTGCCGCCGAGCACGCGCTCGCCTTCGATCTCGACCATGCAGGCGCGGCAATTGCCGTCGGCGCGATAGCCGGGCTCCGGCGAATAGCAAAGATGCGGGATGTCGATGCCCTGGCGCTTGGCGACTTGCCAGATGGTTTCGCCTTCCAGCGCTTCGACCTCCTTGCCGTCGAGCATGAACTTCACCGACTCGTTTGCCATTGCCGCGCTCATCGGTATCATGCCATGCGTTCACCACGCTGCCCAGCGGTTTCGACAATTCATCAGGAAAATATTTCAAAACACACAACAGCGGATTCGGCGCCGCCTGGCCCAGCCCACAAATCGACGCATCGCGCATGGCGGTCGACAGCTCTTCCAGCAGCTTCACGTCCCACGGACCCTTGGCCATCAGCTTGGCCGCTTTCTCGGTCCCGACGCGGCAGGGCGTGCACTGACCGCAGCTTTCGTCCTCGAAGAACTTGCATCAGATTCAACGCCGCAGCCTTTATGTCGTCCTTGTCGGAGAGGATCACAACCGCGTGCGACCCTACGAAGCAGCCGTATTTTTCGAGGGTTCCGAAATCGAGCGGAATATCGGCCATCGAGGCCGGCAGGATGCCGCCGGACGGACCGCCCGGCAGATAGCCCTTGAATTCGTGGCCGTCCTGCATGCCGCCGCAGAACTCATCGATCGAGCTCACGCATGGTGATGCCGGCAGGCGCCAGCTTGACGCCCGGATTCTTCACGCGGCCCGAAACCGAGAAGCTGCGGAAACCCTTGCGCTCGTGACGTCCTTGCGAAGTCGCCCACTCGGCGCCCTTCTCGATGATGTCGCGGATCCAGAACATGGTCTCGACGTTCTGCTCGAGCGTCGGACGACCGAACAGACCGACCTGCGCGACGTAAGGCGGGCGATGCCGCGGCAGCCCGCGCTTGCCTTCGATCGATTCGATCATCGCGGACTCTTCGCCGCAGATGTAGGCGCCGGCCCCGCGCCGCAGATGCAATCTTGTGTGCGGCGACAGACCCGGCCTCCTCGACCTTGGCGATCTCGTCGGCAAGCATCAGCCGAAGTTCAGGGTATTCGTCGCGGATATAGATGTACGTCTCGTGCGCTTCCACCACCCAGGCCGCGATCAACACGCCTTCGATGAAACGGTGCGGATCGCGCTCAAGATAATAGCGATCCTTGAACGTGCCCGGCTCGCCCTCGTCGGCATTGACCGCAAACATGCGCGGCGCAGGCTCAGCACGCACCAGCGACCATTTGCGGCCGGTCGGGAATCCCTGCTCCGCCGAGGCCGCGCAGGCCCGCGTCACTCACGATCTTGATCAGTTCGTCGCGAGTGCAGCTTGTCCGCGATGCACAGTCTTTGAGCAAGCGCATAGCCGCCGGACTTTTGATAGGCGGCAAAATCGGCGCCCGGCGTCCACGCGTGCGCGTGTGGTTTCGCCTTCACCGCCGCCGCTACGGATCTCGACCGTCGCCTTGAATGTCTGAACATGACCGATCGGCACAAACCGGCGCACGATCGCAGCGCGCCCATGCAAGGCGCATGCACGACGCGAACCTCGCGGCCAAGCTTGCTCGTGCAGATCCTTCATCAGTTTTTCGGCGCCCGCCATGGCGCAGGACAGCGAATCGCACACTCGCACGGTGATCGGCGGCGGCGGCAACTCGCCTTCCTTCACGACGTCGAAATGCGCATAGAAGGTCGCAACCTCGTAGACTTCGGTCAGCGCCATCTTCATCTCGGAAGCAAGCGCCGCGAGATGCGCGGCGGAAAGATAGCCGTACTGATCCTGGATGAGATGCAGATGTTCGATCAGGAGATCGCGACGGCGCGGCCGATCGGTAAGGAGTCGCGCGGACTTCTACCAGCGCCTGCGGATCGACCTGACGGTCCTTTCGGGCGTGCGCGGCGGCCGACGGCGGCCTGCGCGCCCGGTGGGCCTGTTCGGTGCGGATAGCTGCTCAGTAGCGCTCATTGATACTCCCCTACTAGACGAATGAAACGTCCCATATGGCGTCGCGGCCAGCAAGCCCTAGTCAGACCGATCGTCTGATAGATGATTTTCTATCAAAATAGTTCACGGTCCTTGTTTTTTCGATCATCTTGCGTTAATGCGAATAATCGCCCTGCAGTTTTCCGGTAGCCCAAATCATGGAACTCGCTTTTAGCAGATATCGGAGCAGCAATTGCTCGATAAGCTTGAATTTCTCCTTGCTTTGGCCCGCGAGACAGCATTTCGGCCGGCGCGGCCGAGGTCTGTGGCGTCACCCAGCCGACGTTGTCGGCTGGCGTAAAACAGCTGGAAGAAACCTTCGGGGTGCTTGCTGGTCAACCGCGGTTCCCGTTTTCAAGGCTTCACCGCGGAAGGCGAGCGTGTGCTCGATTGGGCCCGGCGCATCGTTGGCGATACCCGGGCCATGCGCCAGGAGGTGCATGCCCTCAAGCTACGGACTCGCCGGCAGGCTTCGCGCTTGGCGGCGATTCCGACCGCACTCTGCGATGGTGGAGACGTTGACCACGCCGTTTCGCGCACGTCACCCCGAAGTGCAATTCACAATTCTATCCCGAACCTCGATTGAGATTCTCACGCATCTGGAAAATCTCGAGATCGACGCCGGCCTCACCTACCTCGACAACGAACCGCTCGGTCGCGTCACCGCGATGCCCTCTATCGCGAGCGCTACCGGCTGCTCGTCGCTGCCGACGCACCACTTGGCGATCGCCAAACGCGTGACCTGGACCGAGGTCGCGCAGGTGCCGCTTTGTCTGCTGACGCCGGACATGCAGAACCGTCGCATCATCGAGCGACTGCTGCGCGACACCGGCATCGAGCCGACAGATCTCTCTCGAGTCCGATCTCGATGATTCTTCTCTACTCGCACGTACGCACTGGACGTTGGGCGAGCGTCATGCCGGCGCGGCTGGCTGCATCGCTTGGATTGACCGACGTGTTGCGCGCAATTCCGATCGTCGAACCGGAAGCAACTCATACCATCGGTTTGGTCGCACCGGCACGCGAGCCGATGACGACGTTGACGGCGGCACTCGTCGCAGAAGCACGCCGCGTGGCACCACTGTTGTCCGATTAAGCCAACAGTCGATCGCACTTCTCTTCGTCAAAAGTCTAACGTTGATCGACGAAAATTCATCTCACGCAATGATTTGAATCAAGATAGCGCGTTCGCTATAGCAAAATTGAAAAGCCATCGGCCAATAAGAAACTCGTGGTTGATTCGCTGACATACGCGCCGACACTGTCGCCCGCTCAAGTGCGCTGACGCGCAAAGTAACAAGGGGACAGCGCATGACGACCATTGATCGGCCGCTCACAGGAGGGCGGCAACCTTACCAATATTCTTGACCGCGAAAGAATCATCGCAACCGCAGCGATTCAATCGCTGGCTGGTTCCGCCGGCCGCGCTCTGCATCCATCTTTGCATCGGGATTGCCTAGCGGTTTTTCTGGGCATCGCTGTCAGACTACATCGAGGCGCAAAGAACACCTATTACACGTTCTTCCTGCTCGGCATCGCCTGCTACCTGCTGATGCCATGGTCGGCGAACCCGGTTCGATAGCGGTGCTCGTTGCCGCGGTCGCATCATTCTGTCGATGTATGGCGGCGGCTTTAGAATAACCCGACGATCTGCCTTCGCGCATTGACGTCGATGGAATCGGCCGCTGGCATCTTGGGCAGACCCGGCATGGTCATGATCTCACCGCAGATCGCGACGACGAACTCGGCGCCGGCGGAGAGCCGCACCTCGCGCACCGGAATGGTGAAGCCGGTCGGCGCGCCCTTGAGCGTCCGGATTGGTCGAGAACTGAATACTGGGTCTTGGCGATGCAGACCGGCAGCTTGCCGAAGCCCATCTCCTCCCAGGTCTTGAGCTGATCTCTGCACCGACTTGTCGGCGGTCGCGTCGTCGGCGCGGTAGATTTCCTTGGCGATGGTGCGGATCTTCTCGAACAGCGGCATGTCGTCGGGATAGAGCAGCTTGAGCTTGCCCTTGCCCTCGTCGATCACCTTCACGACCGCCTTGGCGACGTCGGCCGCGCCCTCGCCGCCCATCGCCCAGTGATCGGCCATCAGCGCCTCGACGCCGAGCGCCTTGCACTTCTCCTTGACCAGCGCGATCTCGGCGTCGGTGTCGGCGGAGAAGCGGTTGATCGAGACCACCGCCGGCAGGCCGAACTTCTTCACGTTCTCGACGTGGCGCTGCAGGTTGGCCATGCCGGCTTCGAGCGCCTTGAGGTTTTCCGTCTTGAGGTCTTCCTTCTTGACGCCGCCATGCATCTTGAGCGCGCGGATGGTCGCGACCAGGACGACGCAGTCGGGCGTAAGGCCGGCCTTGCGGCACTTGATGTCGAGGAATTTCTCGGCGCCGAGATCGGCGCCGAAGCCGGCTTCTGTCACCACGTAGTCGGCGAGCTTGAGCGCGGTCGTGGTCGCGACACCGAGTTGCAGCCGTGCGCGATGTTGGCGAACGGGCCGCCGTGGATGAAGGCCGGCGTGCCTTCGAGCGTCTGCACCAGGTTGGGCGCGATCGCGTCCTTCGAGCAGCGCCGTCATGGCGCCGTGCGCCTTGAGGTCGCTGGCGCGCACCGGCTTTGCGCTCGCGGGTATAGGCGACGATGATGTTGCCGAGCCGCTTCTTGAGGTCGTCGAGGTCCTTGGCGAGGCAGAAGATCGCCATCACTTCGGAGGCGACCGTGATGTCGAAGCCGGCTTCGCGCGGATAGCCGTTGGCGACGCCGCCGAGCGAGCAGACGATCTCGCGCAGCGCGCGGTCGTTCATGTCCATGACGCGGCGCCAGGCGACGCGGCGCGAGTCGATGCCGAGCGCGTTGCCCCAGTAGATGTGGTTGTCGATCAGCGCCGAGAGCAGGTTGTGCGCCGAGGTGATGGCGTGGAAGTCGCCGGTGAAGTGGAGGTTGATGTCCTCCATCGGCACGACCTGGGCGTAGCCGCCGCCGGCCGCGCCGCCCTTCATGCCGAAGCGACGGGCCGAGCGACGGCTCGCGCAGGCACAGCATCGCCTTCTTGCCGATGTGATTGAGCGCGTCGGTGAGGCCGACCGTGGTGGTGGTCTTGCCCTCGCCGGCGGGCGTCGGCGTGATCGCCGTGACCAGGATCAGCTTGCCGTCCTTCTTGCCGTGCAGCGACTTGATGTAGTCCATCGACACCTTGGCCTTGTAGTGGCCGTAAGGCTCGAGGTTCTCCGGCGCGATGCCGAGCTTCTCGCTTGCGATGTCGATGATCGGCCGCTTTTTGGCGGCCTGCGCGATTTCGATGTCGGACTTCGGGTTTTGGTGCTGCGAGGCGGGCATGGCGAGTGATCCAATATGCTGACTATTGCGAGGCGTGAGGCTTTTCGCTGGCGCAGGCGTGTCCAAGCGCCAGCATGGGTTAAGCGGAACCTAGCACTCAGGGCGACTGCCTGGCGGATTTGCGTGGCCCATTCGCCGGCTTCGATTTTCTTGCCGTCGGCGGGCTGCACGCGGGTGACCTTGAAGCGGCCGTCGGCGCAGACCACGGTGAAGCCATCGGCCTCGACCGCGACGATCTTCGCCGAGCTTGCCGGCGATGCCCTTCGGATCCTTCGCCGGCAGCGGCTTGGCGTCGAATATCCTGAGCTGCTTGCCGTCGAGCGTGGTCCAGGCGCCGGGCGCCGGATTGCAGCCGCGGATCAGGCGGTCGATCTGCTCCCAGGGCTTTGCCCCAGTCGATCTTGGCGTTGTCCGGCGCCGCAGCGGCCTTCGTAGGTCGCCTTCGATCTCGTCCTGCTTGATGCGCGGCGCCTTGCCGGCCTTCACGAGATCGACCGACTCCAGCATGGCCTCGACGCCCAGCGGGAACAGGCGGTCGAAGTAGACGGTGCCGAGCGTGTCGGTGGCGGCAGATCGGCGTCTTCTTCTGCAGCAGCACGTCGCCGGTATCGAGGCCGTTGTCGGGCCAGAAGATCGACAGCCCGGTTTCCTTCTCGCCCTTGATGATCGGCCAGTTGATGGCGCTGGCGCCGCGGTAGGCCGGCAGCAGCGACGGGATGGTACTGGATCGAGCCGCGCGTCGGGATGTTGAGGAAATCCTCCGGCACGAACAGCGTGACGAAGGCCATCACCTGCAGGTCGGGCTTGAGCGCCTTGAACTCTTCCCACACCTTCGGCTTCCTGGTAGGAGGCCGGCTGGATAAATGGGAAGCTTGGCGGCAAGCGCCGCCTCCTTGAGCGGATCGGCCTTGGCGCCCGGCTTCTCCGGCGCGACATAGACGGCGACGACGTTCTCGCCGCGCTTGAGCAGCGCTTCCAGCACGGCCTTGCCGAAGGCCTGCTGGCCGTGAACCACAATACGCATCTAACCCTCCGAATTTCACCGTTCATCGCCCGCGATCGTCACCGGCATCGCTAGGCACGAAGTCGCCTGCGGTGCCCGACGAGCCGCGCGGCAACAGCTTACGCCGCCTTTCCTGCCTTCTTCGGCGCTGCTGAGAGCGCCCGAGTTCTTGATCCCGGCGATCTCGTCGGCCGAGTAGCCGAGCACCTCCGTCAGAATCTCGTCGGTGTGCTCGCCAAGCAGCGGCGAGCGCTTCACCTCGGTGATCGAGATCCGACATCTTCACCGGGTTGCCGACCGTGAGATATTTGCCGCGCGTCGGGTGATCGACCTCGACCACGGTGCCGGTGTCGCGCAGCGACTTCTCCTCGGCGATCTCCTTCATCGACAGGATCGGGCCGACCGGAATGTCGTGCTTGTTGCAGATGTCCATGACCTCGAACTTGGTCTTGGTCATGGTCCACTGTTCGATGCGTCGCGAAGATCTGCTTCAGCCGCGGCAGCACGCGCCGGCGGCGTGGCGTAGTCGGGATCGGTCTTCCAGTCCGGCTTGCCGATCAGATCGCAGATCGCCCCCACACCGGCGCCTGGGTGATGAAATAGATGTAGGCGTCGGGATCGGTCTCCCAGCCCTTGCACTTCAGGATCCAGCCCGGCTGACCGCCGCCGGAGTCGTTGCCGGCGCGCGGCACCGCCTTGCCGAACGGAACGCCCTCGCCGTATTGGCTGTATTCGGTGAGCGGGCCGTGCGCGAGGCGCTGCTGGTCGCGCAGTTTCACGCGCGCGAGGTTGAGCACGCCGTCCTGCATCGCGCACAGCACGCTGCTGGCCGCGGCCGGTGCGCGATGCGCTGATAGAGCGCGCGCGACGATGCCGAACGCGAGATGCAGGCCGGTGCCCGCTGTCGCCGATCTGCGCGCCGGTGACCAGCGGCGGGCCCTCGCGGAAGCCGGTGGTGGAGGCCGAGCCGCCGGCGCATTGCGCGACGTTCTCGTAGACCTTGCAGTCCTCGTAGGGGCCGGGACCGAAGCCCTTCACCGACGCCACGATCATGCGCGGGTTGAGTCTTGTGGATGTGCTCCCAGGTCAGCCCCATGCGGTCGAGCGCGCCGGGCGCGAAATTCTCCACCAGCACGTCGCAGTGCTTGATCAGGCGCTCGAGGATCTCCTTGCCCTTGCGGATGCTTGGAGTCGATCGTGATCGAGCGCTTGTTGCCGTTGAGCATCGTGAAGTAGAGGCGTGTCCGCGCCCTTCACGTCGCGCAACTGCCCGCGCGTGATGTCGCCGACGCCCGGGCGCTCGACCTTGATGACAGTCGGCGCCCATGTAGGCCGAGCAGCTGCGTGCAGGTCGGGCCCGACTGCACATGCGTGAAATCGAGGATGCGCACGCCGTCGAGCGCCTTGCCGGCCTGGCCGTAGGCTTGGTCGAAGGCTTCGGCAGGCCGTTCGCGACGGCCTTGGCCTGCCGGCCGGCTTCATCGACTTGCAGCTTCACGACCTTCTTCGACGCAGCTCTTGGACTTGGCTTTCACCTTTGTCTTGGCTTTCGCCTGCTCTTGTCGCCATTGTCCGTCGCTCATTCGCCGATATCCCGTCTTCTATTTCTTGCGAAGCGCGCTTTGCGGGTTGAGGTTGCCGATGCGGCCGCTCTCGCTGCCGGCCGCCGGGTCGATCACCGCGTTGATGAGCGTCGGCTTGCCGCGAGTCCATCGCCGCGTTCACGGCGCGCTTGAGCTCGTCCGGCGATCGTCGCATTGACGCCGACGCCGCCGAAGGCCTCCATCATCTTGTCGTAGCGCGAGCCTTTGACGAACACGGTCGGCGCCGGGTCCGAACCGACCGTGTTGACGTCGGTGCCGCGATAGATGCCGTCGTTGTTGAAGATGACGACGCAGACCGGCAGCTTGTAGCGGCAGATCGTCTCGACCTCCATGCCGGAGAAGCCGAAGGCGCTGTCGCCTTCGACCGCGAGCACCGGCTTGCCGGTCTCGATCGCGCGCCGCGATGGCATAGCCCATGCCGATGCCCATGATGCCCCAGGTGCCGACGTCGAGACGCTTGCGCGGCTGATACATGTCGATGATGCCGCGCGCGAGATCGAGCGTGTTGGCGCCTTCGTTGACCAGGATGGCGTCGGGCCGCTCCTTGACGATGGTGCGCAGCACGCCGAGCGCGCCGTGGTAGTCCATCGGCGACGTTGTTGTTCATCAGCCGCGGCGCCATCTTGGCGACGTTCTCTTCGCGCTTCGCGCTGACGGCGCTTGATCCAGTCGGCCGGCGGCGCCGGCCAGTTGCCGCCCATGCCGTCGAGCAGCGCCGAGACGCAGGAGCCGATGTCGCCGACCACCGGCGCGACGATCTCGACGTTGGAGTCCATCTCCTTGGGCTCGATGTCGATCTGGATGAACTTCTTCGGCGCGCTCGCCCCAGGTCTTGCCCTTGCCGTGCGACAGCAGCCAGTTGAGGCGCGCGCCGATCAGCATCACGACGTCGGAGTCCTTCAGCACCGTCGAGCGCGCCGCGCCCGCGCATTGCGGATGCGTGTCGGGCAGCAGGCCCTTGGCCATGCTCATCGGCAGGAACGGAACGCCGCTCTTTTCGACCAGCGCGCGGATCGCGTCGTCGGCCTGCGCGTAGGCCGCGCCCTTGCCGAGGATGATCAGCGGGCGCTTGGCGCTCTTCAGCACATCGAGCGCGCGCTTGACCGCGTCGGGCGCCGGAATCTGCGCCGGCGCCGCGTCGATCACCTTCACCAGCGACTTCTTGCCGGCCTCGGCGTCCATCACCTGGCCGAACAGCTTGGCCGGCAGATCGAGATAGACGCCGCCCGGACGGCCCGACACCGCGGCGCGGATCGCGCGCGCCAAGCCGATGCCGATGTCGGCGGCATGCAGCACGCGGAACGCCGCCTTGCAGCAGCGGCTTGGCGATGGCGAGCTGGTCCATCTCCTCGTAGTCGCCCTGCTGCAGGTCGACGATCTCGCGCTCGGACGAGCCCGAGATCAGGATCATCGGGAAGCAGTTGGTGGTGGCGTGGGCGAGCGCGGTCAGGCCGTTGAGGAAGCCCGGCGCCGACACCGTGAGGCAGACGCCGGGCTTCTTGGTCAGGAAGCCGGCGATCGACGCGGCATAGCCGGCGTTCTGCTCGTGGCGGAACGAGATGACGCGGATGCCCGCGGCCTGCGCCATGCGGCCGAAGTCCGTGATCGGGATGCCGGGCACGCCGTAGATCGTGTTGAGGCCGTTGAGCTTGAGCGCATCGATGACGAGGTGAAAGCCATCCGTCAGCTCCTGCTGCGCTTCCGGCGGTGGTCTCGGGCTTTGCCTTCACTGCTGCTTCAGCCATGGTGATCCTCCCGTGTCCTTGTTCGTTCAATCGAGATAGTCGGCGTATTTCGCCACGTGCTCGGCGAGGCCGAGCGCGTGGTCGCGCACCAGTTCCTCGGCGCGCTCGGTGTCGCGCGCTTCGAGCGCCTCGATGATGTTCATGTGATCGCGGATCGAGCGGTCGGCGCGGTCCTGCTCGCCGATGGTCTTGCGGCGGATCATGCGCATGTGGGTGAACAGGTTCTCCGCGAGCTCGATCAGCACGCTCGTTGCGGCTCATGCCGGATGATGGTCTGGTGGAACTCGATGTTGACCTCGGAATATTCGTCGAGCGTGGCGCGCAGCTCGCCGTCCTCGAAGGTCGCGAACATGCTGCCGCAGCGCGGCGATCTCCTCGTCGCGTCGCGCGTCTGCGGTGATCAGGCGCGCCGCCATGCTTTCGAGCGCCGCCCAGGCGGTGATCATCTCGATCACCTCGCGCTTGGTCTTGCGCACGACGTAGATGCCGCGGCGCGGCACCGAGCGCACGAAGCCTTCGCGCTCGAGCTGCGCCATGGCCTCGCGCACCGGCGTGCGGCTGATGCCGAAATCCTGCGCCAGTTTGCGCTCGTCGAGCCGGATGTCGTCGCGGCTGCGGTAGATGTCCATCGCCACGATCGCGTTCTTGAGCGCCGTGTAGGCCTTGTTGCTTGAAGCTCGGCGTGACGTCGATCGGCTCGAGCGCCGGGTGGGGGCGCGAGCGAGCGGGGCGACTCCGTTGATCGGACATCCTGCACGCGACGGGGCTACGTCTCGGCTACTCATGGCTGGTATACAATATGCCAGAAGCCTCGGCGCACGCAACCGGCTTGGTCTGGTCTGCGCTGCAGATCACGGCGCAAAGCCGCCCGCGGGGCCATTCCGCGGGCGGCCTAAGCTATTCCCGTCGCGCTCAGCCGCTCGAGATGAACTTGATGCGCACTGGGTTGAGCGACAACCAGAGCCATGCACGCGCTGGCGATGATATTGAGGATGCGCCGGCGACATAGAACACCGCGTGCCAGCTACCGGTGGCCGACGTCAGCACGTTGGCCAGCGGCACCAGGAGTGCGCGTACCCTTCTGCCGTACAGCATTCCGTAGTTCGTGGTCGCGTACTTCTCTCCCATAGAGGTCGGTGCACGTCGCCGGGAACAGCGAGTAGATCTCGCCCCAGGCGAAGAACACCAGGCCGGACAGGATCACGAACAGCACCGGATTGTTGCGCGAACATAGCAGCAGCGCATAGATGCCGACGCCTTCGAGCAAGAAGGCGATGAACATCGTGTTCTCGCGGCCGATCTGGTCGGACACCCAGCCGAAGAACGGCCGGCAGATGCCGTTGAGCACCCGGTCGATCGTCAACGCGAAGGTGAGCGCCGGCAGCGTCAGCCCGAGCAGCGACACCGGGACGTCGGCGATCTTGAAGTCGTTGGCGATGGGCGCCAGTTGCGCGATCGCCATCAGACCGCCGGCGCCGACCACGACGAACATCGACGTACATAACCTAGAATACCGGCGTCTTGAGCACTTCCGCCGGCTCATAGTCGCGGCGCGACTGCTGCACCGCCTGAGCTCGCCGGCCGACTTCGCCGGCTTCGGCGCGCGCAGCAGCAGGCCCAACCAGGATCACCACGATGCCCTGTGCCGAGCCCGAACCAGAGGAAGGCCGCCTGATAGCCGCTCGACTGCGATCATGTTGGCGATCGGGATGACGGTCAGCGCCGAGCCTGCGCCGAAGCCCGCCGCCGTCAGGCCGGCAGCCAAGCCGCGCCGGTCCGGGAACCACTTCAGCGCGTTGCCGACCGAGCCGCCGTAGATCACGCCGGCGCCGATACCGCCGATCGCAGCGCCCGAGATAGAGCAAGGAAGAGAGATCCGCGACCGAGTTGATGACCCAGGCGATCGCGACCAGTACGCCGCTGCCGCTGATCATCGACGCGCGGGCCGAACTTGTCGATCAAATAGCCCTCGATCGGCACCAGCCACGTCTCGGTGAGCACGAAGATCGTGAAGGCGACCTGGATCGCCGCGCGGCCCCAGTGGTATTTCTGATCGATCGGACTGACGAACAGCGTCCAGCCGTATTGCAGGTTGGCGATCATCGCTACCGATGGCGTATGATACCGAAGACGAGCTGACCCCCAACGCGGTCCCTTCGGATGCACGTGACTTTTTCTGCAGAACTTGCTGCGACTCGCCATATACTTCCTCCCCTATTCAGACGGCACGTTTGTTGTTGTGCTCTTTTTAGAGGAAAGCGGAGCTCATTTGCGTAAAATTGGCATAAAACAAAGTCGTCAAAATCTCATCGAAACCCGCACACGACCTGCATTGCGCTCACAAAGCTCGCCACGCGACGTCGGAACAACGCGCGGGACCCGACTGCGGGTCCCGCCGCAGTCCCTCACTACCGGCTTTGTGTGAGTTTATTCCAGCTCGCCCGTAGATCGGCAGGACGACCCGGGCGACCCGTTCCCAGCCCGCTCTGAATGACGGGCTCAGGAACAGCGCGATCAGGCCGAGCGTCATGATCGTGCTGACCAGACCGTTCGACCAGAACACGCCGAGGCTGCCCTGCGAGGCCAGCAGCGACTGGCGGAACGGCCTCCTCGGCCTTGTCGCCCAGCACGATCGCCAGCACCATCGGCGCCAGCGGGTAGTTGCACTTCTTCAAGACGTAGCCGACGACGCCGAACACCAGCATCATCACCACGTCGAACGTCGAGTTGTGCACCGTGTAGGCGCCGATCGCGCAGATCACCAGGATGACCGGCGCGATGATCGCTGAACGGGATGCGCAGGATGGCGGCGAACAGCGGCACGCAGGTCAGCACGACGATCAGGCCGACGATGTTGCCGAGATACATGCTGGCGATCAGGCCCCAGACGAAGTCCTTCTGCTCGACGAACAGCAGCGGGCCCGGCTGCAGGCCCCAGATCAGCAGGCCGCCCAGCAGCACCGCGGCGGTCGGCGAGCCGGGCACGCCGAGCGACAGCATCGGCAGCAGCGCCGAGGTGCCGGCGGCGTGCGCCGCGGTCTCGGGCGCCATCACGCCCTCGATCTCGCCGGTGCCGAAATTGTGCGCCGTCGCTCGAGACGCGCTTGGCGATGCCGTAGCTCATGAACGAGGCCGGCGTCGCGCCGGCCGGGCGTGATGCCCATCCAGCAGCCGATCAGGCAGGAGCGCAGCGAGGTCATCCAGTAGCGCGGCAGTTCCTTCCAGGTCTGCAGCACGACCTTCGGGTTGATCTTGGCCGCGGCTTGCCGCTTGAAGCTCAGGCCCTCCTCCATGCGTCAGCAGGATCTCGCCGATGCCGAACAGGCCGATCACCGCGATCAGGAAGTCGAAGCCGCTGAGCAGCTCGGTCGAAGCCGAAGGTCAGGCGCAGCTGTGCCGGTCACCTGGTCGAGCGCCGACCGCGGCCGAGCGCAAAGCCGAGCATCATCGCGGCGATGGTCTTGAACGGCGGCTCCTTGCCCATGCCGACGAAGCTGCAGAAGGCCAGGAAGTAGACCGAGAAAATCTCGGCCGGCCCGAACTGCAGCGCGAAGCTCGCCACCAGCGGCGCGACCAGCGTGATCATGATGCACCGCGAACAGCGCGCCGACGAAGGACGAGGTGAAGGCGGCGGTCAGCGCCTCGCCGGCGCTGCCCTGCTGCGCCATCGGATGGCCGTCGAAGGTGGTCGCCACCGACCACGGCTCGCCCGGGATGTTGAACAGGATCGAGGTGATCGCGCCGCCGAACAGCGCGCCCCAGTAGATGCATGACAGCATGATGATCGCCGAGGTCGGCGACATCGCTGAAGGTGAGCGGCAGCAGGATCGCGACGCCGTTGGCGCCGCCGAGGCCCGGCAGCACGCCGATGATAACGTGCCGAGCACTATTCCGACGACCATCAGCAGCAGGTCGACACGGCCTGGCACGACGGCGGCGCCAGCGATCAGATACTGCGGATTGCCGACGCCTTCCAACATTTTTCTTCGTCCTTTGAGCCGGGCGCAAATTCCGCGCCGGCGCCCCAGTGCTCAGTACCCAAAAATTTCTCGAGCGGTCCCTCGTCGGCAGGGGCACGAGAAACCACAACCTCGAACATCAGGAAAGCTGAAACGGCACAGCAATACGTAACTGGAACGAAGTAATAC